>JAEEGF012103259.1_pt1 | contig 17530 bp, 18 predicted proteins | sample 9134171 | NCBI WGS metagenome assembly JAEEGF01 (sample SAMN16246542, study PRJNA631951) | gut metagenome | biome: gut microbiome; feature: rumen; material: AP-attached | host: Bos | place: Iran: Karaj | collected 2018-10 | reverse complement strand
CATGGACATAAACGGGACAAACAACAACAAAGATATTGTTATATATTTCTTCATAAAAAAACGTCCTATCATTTTGATTGGCGTTTAACTTTGTATTCTTATTATATCACAATTTTTGGGGAAATACTGTTTTTTCTTTAATGCGATTTGTACCATTTATTCAGCACGACATTCATATAATTCATACCACCGCATACACCAAAAACACCATGACTTCGGCATTCGGCACGATATTTTTTTGTATTATTTCCTGTTGCACCAACAAACGCTATGCAATCCATACCTGCTGCGTTGGCTGCAATAAAATCGTTAATACTATCACCAACAACTATGCAATTTTGCGGTGCATATTTTTTTACCTTCGCCGCCAGCAAAAATATATCTGGTTCTGGTTTGCCATGTGCCACCATATCAACCGTAAAAACATTTTCATCAGGTATATAATTTTGTATCCATTGAAAGCATGGTATCATTTTACATTTGTGTTGTTCCATTGTCGCGCCCGTTGCGATACAATGTTCAAAATTATTATTACGCATAACTTTTTCAACATTTGGCACAGGCCGCATAAAATTAGTCCCCAGGTAAAATTCCCGTTTATGTATTTTTTTCATAAAATCATCATCCAATTGTAACCTTGGGATATATTGTTCTAATCTTTCTCGGCGGGCTTTATCCGAAATACCAACCAATAATTTTTGTTTTTCAGATGTGGTTAATTTTATGTGTTTTTCAGATTGCAATATTTCGTCCCAGGCGCGCACCCACAATTTCTCGCTGTCTGCGATAACACCATCAAAATCCCATATCAGTAATTTTTTCGTTTTATTCATTTTTATTCCTTTTCAATCTTTCTGCGACCACGAAACTGACCAATATCAAATCCACCACCAGATTTCATAACAAATTTATACAATTTATCTATCGCCGGAATTTTGTCTTTCTGTTTGGCATCAAAGCAATTCATCAACAATGATGTGAATTTTTTGCCAGGCAATTTGTCCGCATGATAACGCCGCGCATATTCTGGATTCAATAACATCTTTTGTATTTTGGCCAATGGCATACGCGGCAGGCAATTAAAATCACAATATGCCGTAATTAACCGATTTACCAAATTCCAATATAATAAATCTATTTGATACCCTTCGTGTTGCAACGATATCATATCATCATATATGCACCACAAACCGTATTTTGTGAAATCATTGGTATATTTGGAAAACGGTTTTATCTTTCTTTTTAATTCGCGAATTGACTGTTGATATAATTTTTTCATTACACCATGTTTATCGTATAATATTATGCCATACGCAAACATGTTCTGGTTTACTAGCGCATGATTTTCCAACCCAGATTTCATGTATTCTTGAATTTTGTAAATCGGGTTTATTGTATATTCCATTAAAACCCCGTCAACATAACAATTTGATTTTTCTTGCCACCCCATATCATCGGACCCAACAATTGTTATATCAACATCAGAAAATTTGTTTTGATTACCGGCGGCGTAACTGCCACACAGAACCGCACCTTCAAACCAAGGTTCGTTTACATATCGTTTCATAAATTTATGTAATGCTTTTTCCCATTTTTGCATTGGAACCACCTTTGCTAATCAAATTTCTTTAAATGTTTTTTTATTGCGGCAAATGTTTCATCTGACGATAAATTGCTGGTATCCAGAACCAATTTATTTGTGCTGCGTGAATGAAATGCATTTGGTATCCATTCTGTTAACATATCTGCATATGTCTTTTTATTGGATATTTTGTTGCGTTTCCGCCGCAGTTCTGTATCACAGCGTTCCAACAACTCTTCTTTACACACATTTAATTCAATTGGGATAAAATCAGCATCTATATCACGCGCAAATTTTTGTAATCTGGCTGGTAATTTTTCACCACGCAATATCACAGATGTAAAAATGTATCGGACATGTTGTTTTCTTGGATAAAACCTGCGCAACACATTTAAAAAGTCATTACGAACGATATTGGACAACCCTACAAATTCTGACCAATCTTCATCTGGGACATCCGTTATACCAAGAAACCAATCGTAAAAATAGTGATTATCCAGTAACACCCCACCGCATTTTTCCTGTATCCTTTTCGCCACAGTATACTTTCCGCTGGCCGGCAAACCATATATCAAAACAACCTGATTCCTTTTCATATATTTCCCTTTTTAGAAATTAAATCGTAATCCAAGATTTGGACCATAACTGTATATCTGTGGGTTCGCAATGTAATCAAACGCAAAACCTAAATCTATTCCCATACGCCAGAAATTAAAACTTATACCCGTCATTGCACCCGCGGTAAATGCAATTCCATGTTTTTTAATTGTTGAATTATCATACCTGTTTGTAATTTTATAATCGTATATATCACCACCGATTCCGCCACCAATATACATTGCAAAATGCCGTGTTGATACATAATCATAATACCCATTTACGCGTATCGCATCATTTTTTATCGCAATTACATGGCCGAATAAAATTTGAAATAATTCGGATACTTCGGCGCGCGATTGATAATTTAGCGCAATGCGATAACGTGTTTTATAACGTGCACCTGCCTCAAAATTAAATACACCACCAAAATCAAAAAAATCTTCACTGTGCGCCGTAACATCCGATGCGCTTAGCCCCATATTTGCACCAAGATACGGTTTCCAATTTTGTTTGTCTGTTTCGCCAAATACAACACATGGCGCGACTAAAAAAAGTAATATTAAAATATGTTTCATAACTTCCTTCTTGTAACATAGGGATTATATCACAATTCATAAATTCTAACCATTATAAAAATACCCGCCATGGCGGGTATTTTTAACGTGATAATCCAACCGCACCATGTGATTTTGGTTGTCGTTTCATAAAATCAAAATATATCAATTGTGCCTGTGGACACGGATTTTCAATATATTCGTATGCCTTTGGATTTTGTTTCACCGCGGCAATTTGTACTTTATCCGACGGATTTTTTATGTACTTTATTGCCAGCCCATTTGTTTTAACTGCACGAATTTGAACCGCTTCGGATGGATTCTTGATGTGTTGAATCGCACTGCCATAATCACGAACTGCGGTCATTTGAACACGTTCAGACGGATTTTTAATATATTGAATTGCAAAACCATTTTGTTTGACCGCCACAACCCGAATTTCTTCATCTGCATTTGGAAAACGACTAATAATACGCCCATCGGCATGCACCGCAGTTAGTATTTCTTCTCTGGTTGGATTATCCATAGAACAAATGTTCCATGGTTCTTTTTTTAACATTTTTATATTTGACATTTTTGTAATTACCTTTTTTAGTTGTCTAACAACTCTCTCGCCTGATTCAACAGCCCAATTGCCAAATCTATTTTTGTTGTATCAATAGAACTAATTGGCGCACGACTACCCTCGCGGAAAATACTTTCTATATCATCTATGCTGTTCGGAATCGTTTCCGTTTTTTTTGCCGGCGCAACCTTTTTCGGTTCACGTGACATAACAACGGGTATCGGTTCTTCTGATGAAAATTCCCCGTTTCGTATCATTTTCTTTACACCCGCAATCGTCATTCCGCGATTATATAACAAATCTTGGATTGTGCGCAGACGTTCCACCATTTCAGCCCGATAATAACGTCGCCCACCCGCACCAGTTGTCGGATGCACAATTGTTGGAAATTGTTTTTCCCAATAACGCAATGTATACGCCGGAATCCCAAGTTCCCGCGATACATTGTTTATAGATACGAAATATTCTTTATCCATTTTCTGTTTGATCTGTTGTTGATTCAACTGTTTCATCAGCGCCATCTGATTCAATAGATATCGCCGACATAACCTTTTCGTTTTCGGCCGTCCGGAACAGTGTCACACCCGCAGTGCTGCGCCCCGCAATACGAATATCAGATGCCGGTGTACGAATAATTTTTCCGCCATTGGTTACCATGATAATATCGTTTTCATTATTCACAGGGAACGAACCTGCAACCGCAGTGTTTTTACCACCAAGTTTAATATTTGTGAATCCACCGCCACCACGATGTGTTAAGCGATATTCATACGAACTGGTGCGTTTACCAAATCCGTTTTCAGAAATGGTAAGGATGAATTCTTCCTTGGCCGCCAATTCTGCCATCTTGGCATCGTCCAAAACCAATGTTGTTGTTTCTTCTTCGGTATCGGCCTCTTCTTCTATCCCAGTTGCCACACGGCGTGCCGCACGCGATTGTTTCACATATGCCGCACGTACCGCAGAATCAGATTCGCCACGGTTCAACATTGACATGCCGATAATTTTATCACCTTTGCCCAATGAAATTCCGCGCACACCCGTTGAATTACGGCCGGCGAATATACGAATTTCTGGGACTGGGAATCTTATTGCACGACCACGATATGTTGCCAAGAACACATCTTGGTCTTCACAGCATGGCAGCACAGCAACCAAACTATCGCCATCGTCCAACTTCATTGCAATTTTTCCATTCGCACGAATTGAATCAAAATCAGACATACGATTACGACGCACAGTTCCCGATGCCGTTACAAACATCAAGAAATGTTCTTTGCCTGATTCTTTGATTGCCGCCACATCTTCTTCGGGCACTGGTAAAATTGCCGTAATTGTTTCGTTTTCAGAAAGTGGCAACAAATTGACCAACGGACGTCCCTTGGCCGCGGCCGCCGCTTCGGGTAATTTATATGTTTTTAATTTATAACACAACCCGCGTGACGAGAAGAACAACAATGGCGTATGGGTATTCGCAACAAATACCTGAACCACATAGTCATCATCTTTGGTCGTCATTGCATTACGGCCCTTGCCACCACGTTTTTGCGCGCGATATGTATCCAATGATACACGTTTGATATATCCAGTATTAGAAACCGTAACAACCATATCTTCGCGTGCAATTAAATCTTCTATATCAATATCAATTTCTGCATCAGAAATTTCGGTTCTGCGCGGTGATGCCCAATTATCACGAACCGCGATTGTTTCGTCACGAATAATTTGAATGATGCGTTCATGCGATGCCAATATATCCAACAAGTCGCGTATTTGCGCACCCAAATCAACCAAATCCGCATGCAATTTATCGCGTTCCAAACCAGTCAACCGATGCAATTGCAATTCCAAAATTGCTTTGGCTTGGTCTTCGGACATATAGAACATACCATCTTTATATTCGGTGTTTGGATCATCAATTAATTGAATATAATTTTCAATATCAGATGCCTTCCACCCACGCGCAACCAATGCCGCACGCGCGTCTTCGGGGCTGGCCGAAGATTTGATAAGTTCAATAACTTCGTCCAAATTACCAACCGCAACCGACAAACCTAATAATGTGTGCGCACGATTACGCGCCTTGTTCAAATCAAATATAGTTCTGCGACGAATAACTTCTTCGCGGAATTCAATAAATGCATCCAGTACGCCACGAACATTGAACAACATTGGACGGCCACGATTTAACGCCATCATGTTGACCGGGAAATTCGTCTGCATTTCGGTAAATTGGAACAAATGATTCAACACAACATCAGGTATCGCATCGCGTTTCAATTCAATAACGATACGCAAACCTTCCTTGGATGATTCATCGCGAATTTCGGCAATGCCTTCTATCTTTTTGTCTTTGGCCAATTCCGCGATTTTGATAATCATCTGGGCTTTATTGACCTGGTACGGAATTTCATCAACAACAATTGCCTCGTGATCATGAAATTTTTCATTATGTGTCTTTGCACGCACAATAATAGATCCGCGACCGGTGGTGTGCGCTTTATACGCGCCACTGCGCCCCATAATTATTGCACCCGTTGGAAAATCAGGGCCCGGAATTATTTGGAACAATTCGTCATCTGAAAGTTCACGATTATCTAAAACCGCCAAAATACCATTACAAATTTCACCCAAATTGTATGTAGGAACATTTGTTGCCATACCAACCGCAATACCAGAACCACCGTTTACCAAGAAATTTGGGAACTTGGTTGGTAAAACAACCGGTTCTTGCAGTGTGCCGTCAAAGTTTGGTTGCCAATCAACCGTATCTTTGTCCATATCTTCCATCAAGGTCGCGCCAAGTTTGGACAAGCGCGCTTCGGTATAACGCATGGCCGCGGCCTTGTCCCCGTCGCGCGAACCAAAGTTACCTTGACCTTGGACCAACATTTCACCCATAGAAAAATCCTGGCCCATACGAACCATTGCTTCGTAAATAGAACTATCACCATGCGGGTGATATTTACCCATAACATCACCGACAATACGCGCCGATTTAACCGTTGCCTTGGTTGCGGGCGCAACATCGTTCATAACGTATAAAATACGGCGGTGTACAGGTTTGCAACCATCACGCACATCGGGCAACGCACGGTCCACAATAACGGACATTGCATAGTCCAAAAAACTGGTCCGCATTTCATGTTCAATAGAAGATTGTGGTATCTTGATTTCGTTTATTTCATTTGTTGTTTCTATTTCTGACATAACCTTACTCTTTCCTTGGTGTTTTAACACATAAAAGATAGCAAATTTTTACGCCCGCGGTCAAGGAATAAAGCAAAAAAACGTATATTTTTTATGGTCAACAAAAACTTGACAAAGGTTCCTTGTGTGCTATAATATTCAGTACTTAAGGGCATAAAAAATAATAAAAAGGATATAAAATGACACTGTTCGCGGCATTCAGAGTTATATTTGCATGGTTGTTGGCATGGCATTTATTCACACTTGCCTTGCAAAAATTGGGAATTGTAAAAAGTAAATAAAATAGTTGCGTTTTTATAAAAGTTATGGTTAAATATACGCACAAAAGGATTTGACATGGCAACAAAAAGAACTTATCAACCATCAAAAACACGCCGTATTCGTACGCATGGGTTTCGTGCACGTATGGCAACCAAGGGTGGACGTGATGTGTTGAATCGTCGTCGCGCGACCGGTCGTAAGAGAGTCGCAGTAACGGCTGCAAATTAAAAAATCGCCAAATGGCGATTTTTTTATTTGAATACAACCGTTGTCATTTTTTCCAATGTTTTACCATTTGATGAACCGTCGTATGCCACATGACCGTCTTGCAAGATATATGCCCAGTCGGTCAGGGGCAGCAAAGTTTTCAAATTGTGTTCAACAATAACAAATGCGGTGCCTGTTTTTTCTTTTAAATCTTTTATTTTGTGAAAAACATCGTTTATTAGTTTCGGTGCCAATCCAATAGAAGGTTCATCCATAAATATCATTCTTGGATTACCAACCAACCCACGTGCCAGCGCAACCATTTGTTGTTGCCCCCCAGAAAGTGTATCCGCGCGCGTATCAAGACGTGCTTTCAAATCGGGGAAATATTCCAATACGGCACGCAGACGCGAATCAAAAATACTTTTATCCGCCCATGAATGAGTCGCCAATTCTATATTTTCACGTACGGTCATATCTGGAAACACACGATTGCGTTGCGGAACAAAATATATTCCTTTTTTAACCAACATTTGTGGTGTTGGATGAATTTCAGTACCATCCAGCAATATCTTGCCGTCCATTGTCCGAATAATTCCAAATGCGGTTTTTAACAATGTTGATTTACCTGCGCCATTTGCCCCCATAATGACAGTTATACATTTATCGCGCAGTTTTACAGAAACATTTTCCAAAACCGCCTTTTTACCATAACCCGCTTTGATGTTTTTTAATTCCAACATTTATTGTTGCCTTTTATTTAGAAATCATCACAGATTTTTCACGGTCACAACCCGCGATTGCCAATACTGCACACAAAATCAGAAAGATTCTTTTCATTTTTACCACCTATTTTCCATAATTTCTTTTTTACCGTTCACGACGTGTTGATAAATATGATTGTGTATAACTAGATCTTTATCGCCACTGACTTCCAGTTTGCCAATCGGCGATTCTGTTTCGGCGGCGGCGGCAATAAATTCGTCCATATTATCAGTACTGGCATTTTCAAACCCGTTTATCAATGCCATCAACATAGTATAAACATAATCAGCATAAAATAAATTGTCCGTTCCACCCATTTGTTTATACCTTGTTATAAACCTGGGATTTGATTGGGCGGTGTCAACATCCCACATACCGTTCAACATTTCAAGATTTGATGTCATCCCCAACAATTGGAACCCGGTAACGGGAATATTTACCTTGTTTTCACGCAGTTGTTTAAAGAATATATCTGTTTCGGGCGGGGTTGCTTCGAACACTATGTAATCTGGGTTCGCAGATTTAATCTTTTGTATCAAAGCAAAGAAATTTTTTTCATCAGGTATAAAATTTTCATTCATAACAATTTTTAATTCTTGGGTATAAACCGGCAACATATCCGCCACCATATAATTCATAGATGGTATATTTTGATAAATAATCGCTATGCTCTTTTTCTTTTCAGATTTTATCTTTTTTGAAATCATTTCTGCCCCAGTGACAAGATCTGGATACAAACGGAAATTATATGCACCTACACTGGCCTCTGGCGCGGAAACAAACCAAAACGATGGTATTTTATTTTCCTCTGCAATAGGTGCCACAACCATAGCCGTTGACGAAATATACCCCATAACCGCATTTATTTTATCTGTAAACACCAATTTACGAATAATCGTCGCCGCCTTGGCGGTATCAGTACCAGAATCTTCTAGAACAAATTCGTAATGATTTTTTGTGTTTTTAATGTCTTCTTTTACCATTTCAATCGCACGCTTGGTCGCGTCACCATAACTTGCCATATCACCCGACAACGGCAACATCATACCGATTTTCACAACAGGTTTGTTTTGTGGATTATCATTTTTATCGCACGCAACCAGTGATAAAGCCATACATAAAACTAAAAACAGTTTTTTCATTTTATTTTCCTTTATTCGGCTATTTCGATAATGTTTCCGTTTTCAACTTTGCGAACACTCGCATTGGTATCGATATTTTGTTCCGATTTATCATATACCAATTTACCAATTGGTGATATAACCCCATCTACAACCACAAGATTATTTATAAATTCTTCGGCACTTGGTTTTGCATCAAAAGATTCAAAGTTTGTAACCGCAACCAATAATGATGTATAGAAATTTTCGGCAAAATTGGTCGGTGCATTTTTACTGATTTTATTATACTTATCCAAGAAATCTTTATTCGCCATTGTAACATCTACATACCAGGCACCATCCGCCAAAGATTTATCTTTTAACATAGTAAACGACTGCAACCCAGTAATCGGAACTTTGACATCGTTTGTCTTGGCTTGACGCATAAATACATCTATTTCTGGCGACTGTAAAACAGTTACAATAATATCAGACGAATTTTTCTTTATCTTGTTCAAGATAACATTAAAATCACGTTCACCTGGGTTGACCATGACTTCCGTTATTTTCATGTTTTTATCTTGATTGGCTATATTTTTGAAACCATCGTATAAAGACAATGTCCCTGGTGTATTTTCAACAACGGCGGTTATATTTTTCAAATTTCTGTGACGCAATGCATTATACATTCCTTCCCCAGTCTTTTTTGCAGAAGTAACCACACGATAATTATAAAATCCGATAGAAATATTTCTGTCTTGGGCAAATGTTAGATGTGGAACTTTGTTTTCGTTTGTAATTGGTGATACCGCCAAACCAACACTAGAATACATATCCAAAACGATGTCCACATTGTCATAATTTATCAATTTACGCACGGCACTAACCGCGGTTGCAGGATTTGCTTGGGAATCTTCCCACCCCAGTTCGTATTTATATTTTGTGTTTGCGTAATCCTCAAAGAACATTTTTGCCGTCATCTTTGCTGTATCACCAAAAACTGCTGCATTACCACTTAGCGGATACAACATTCCGATTTTAATTACTTGTTTATTTGAATCGTTTTTATCACACGCCCCAAGCGTTAATATTGCACACAAAACACATAATATTTTTTTCACTGTTATACTCCTAAGTACGCTTGTTGAACAGATTTGTTTTTTAAAACTACATTTGGTGATCCTGATGCCAATAATTGTCCATGATCCAAAACAATTAATTTGTCGGCGACCTGTTTTATCAAACCCATATTATGTTCAATAATAACTATCGTTTTTTCCGATTTTTTCAAATCGGTAATTAGTTTTAATACATTTTCAATCTGGCGTGCAAACAGACCAGAAAACGGTTCATCCAGCAAATAAATATCGGCATCTTGAATCAACGCACGTCCCATTTCCAACAATTTGCGTTGACCGTATGATAAATCTTCCGCCATTTTTTCGCGATGCGCGGTTAATCCAATTTTCTTTAATGTTTTATCTAAACGTTCTTGCATTGAACTAGTATTTATTTGCAACAAAGATTTTCTTGTATCATTTTCTGCGATTGCCAACAGCAAATTATCATCAACAGATAATTGGTCTACCAACCGACCGTCCTGGAAAGTGCGTGCAATTCGCAGGTCGCGCAATTTTTGTGGGTTGATATTATCAAAAATTTCACCATCTATTTCGATTGTTCCGCAATCGGGTTTAAGCAGGCCTGTTATTAAATTCATCAGGGTTGTTTTTCCAGAACCATTTGGCCCAATCAGCCCCGTTGCCGCCCCCCCCGCGATTGATATACTTAAATCATCAACGGCGCGCACACCGCCGAAAACTTTTGTTAAATGATTTATTTTTATTCCGTTCACTTTACATCCTGTATTTTCCAAAGAACCCACGTGGGCGATAGACCATCATTAAAATTAAACTTAGTCCATAAATTATCTGCTGTAATTGTGCCGCAATTTCGTATGGCAACCCAACAAAACGCAAAATTTCTGGCAAACTTAATAATATCAGCGCGCCAACAATACTGCCCACACCCGATGCAAGACCACCGATAATTATAATTGTGAACAGGAATATGCTTTCTTTGACCTGAAAAGTACTGGGGTCAATGAACGCGATATATGATGCAAACATTCCACCCGCGATACCGGCAATCGCCGCCGACAACGAAAATATAATACTTTTCATTTTCCATACCGAATAGCCCATAACCGTTGCTAATTCTTCATCTTCACGAATTGCCTTTAACCCGCGCCCAAACGAAGATTTATCAATATAGCGATAGATTGCAAAAATTATGGCAAGAATAACCAACGACAATATTAAAAATGCAGAATTTGATTCAATCGCATATCCTAACAATGTCGGCTTTGGAACACCAAAAATCCCCAACGGACCGTTTGTGATTCCTTTGGCGTTCAAGAATAATGAATACGCAATTATCGCAAGCCCCGCCGACACTATCGCGTAATAACCAGTTTTGAATTTTGATAATATTTGGCCTACAAATATTGCGACCAAAACATTTATTACAATTCCCAACAAAACGGACGCAAAAAAATTAAATCCTAAACTGGTCATTGTGACCGCGGTTACGTATGCACCAATTCCATAGAAAGCGGCATGCGCCAATGACAGCAGCCCCGTCATTCCCACCACCATGTTTAGTGATAGTGCCAACACGCCATAGATACAGAATAATATTCCAAGATTTATTAAATATTCCATTTTATTTCTCAAACACTACTGGTTTGCCATCTTTATACGTGCGCCATTCGGCTTCGTTCACGATAAATCCATTTGGTAACAATTTGCATGTTCCCGACATGCATTCGCGTGTGGCATGTTGGCGAATATAGTCATAAACCGCATCCATATTGTCTGGGCCAACCGCTTCAAATGCATCAATTGTTAGAACAAATAAATCATATGCCGCAGATGTTAAATTCATGTTGCTAAGTGTATAATCTTTACTTATACGCGTGATAAATTCCGGTGTCCCAGATGTCGGTGCGACACAATTTGTTTCCTCGTACAACGATAAATCTGTACCATTATCTATACCTTGGCCATAGATTTGATTATGTTCAACCCCAGTTGCATATAATGCACGCAACAAAATATCTGTTTCCGGCGGAAATCCAGCAATCATATACGCATCAACATTATTATATTTTGTTATGATTGTTTTGAAATCACGTTCACCGGGATTAAAACATTCAACCGTCGCATTGATACCAGTGGCATTTAATTTGTTACCCAATACGTGTGCCCCCGGACATGCAACCCCAACATTTTGCGCAATGATTGCGGCGGTTTTTACTTTATTTGCCTTCATGGCACGAATTGTGGTCGCGTGATAACTTTCCACCGATGGTCCCTGAAAGAAAGTTGTTTTTCCCATAGGTTCGGCATTTTCCGTTTCTAATGTTGCATTTATATTCAAAATATTTACACCTTCTGCAATTGGTGCGATTGCACGACCAATCGCCGTCAAATGAGAGAATAATGCTTTTACTTTATCCGCAGATACTAATTTCTGTGCGGCACTAACAGATTTTGCCGCCTGTTGCTGGCCATCTTCAAATATAACCTTATATTTATATTTTGTATTTGTTTTGTCGGCAATTGCCGCTTCTATACCAACTTTCATTGCCTGCGCAAATTGTGCATTTGATCCAGTCATTGGTAATACCGCACCAATTTTAATTGTATTTTCATCTTCTTTACCGCATCCGGCAATCGCCAATGCCGCACATAAAGATATAAATAGTTTTTTCATTTCTTTTCTCCTTTGTATTTATTTTTCTATCGCAACTGGTTTGCCGTCTTTGATTTCCATGACCACCGCCCCAGATTGAAATACGCCGTCCGCATCAACCCATATATTTCCAACCGAGCCTTTAAAGTTTTTCGTTGCCAAAATATCATTTGCAACTTCTTCGGATGTTGGTTTGCGACCTAATTCATCGTATAACTGCGAATAAACCGTTCCCAATATATAACCCGCATCATATGTGTACCCCAACGAGAAATAATTTTTAGAACCCGTTTTTTCGGTAACACGGGCCAGTAAGTTTTCATCGCCTTCGGGGGTAACGATATATTGTGCCCCATTAAGTTTATCTTGGATATTTGAAAACAAGAATGAATCAATCGCAACCAATGGTTTGTTCACGTTCTTTTCAAGTATTGTTTTAAGTAAAATATCCAAACTTGGTGGCAATGCAGTTGTGTACCAAACATCGAAATTCTTTTTCTTCATCTTGTCAACAATAACATTAAAGTCCTTGTCATCAATTGCGAAATTGACACGTTCTGTTTTGATACCACGCGCTTTTAATTTTGATTCAACAAAATCAGTTGTCTGTTGCAGGCCGGGTTGATATACCGCAAACAGAACCACGCTCTTTGCTTTCTTTGCCACAATTAAATCAACCATTTTGTCGGCCAAAACTTCTGATTGTGTCCAATGAATAAAATTATAATCTCCAACCGCAATATTTTTATCATTGCTTATTCCGAAATGAAATATTCCGGCTTTATCCGCGATTGGTGAAATAACATTTCCCGCCACCGCAGACCAAGAAATAATCGCATCAACCTTATCCACATTTATCAATTTATTTACCGCGGTTGCGGCACGTGGTGCATCATACCCAAAATCTTCATAGATATATTTTATCTTTACATTTTTTGGTGCTACATCTTGCAATGCCAAATCTAATGCGGCCTTTACATTTTCACCATTTTCGGCAAACTTGCCCGAAAACGACGAAACCACACCAATTTTTACGACCGACTTATCAGATTTACCACCATCGCATGCAACCAACGATAATGCCATACATAACACAGATAACAATTTTTTCATTTTTTAATCCCTTTCGCTTTTGTCAGTTTAATTTCACACGAAACTTTTTTTGGATTGCGCATAAAGATTCCATTTGGACGCACCCACAACAATAATATAAATATCACAAATGCAATTAAATCTCGCCATTGACTTGCAAAGAACCACACGCCTAAGTTTTCTGCCAATGCCAAAACCATGGCCCCAAGGTATGCTGCAATAATAGTTGGTCCACCGATAATTGCCGCTATCATTCCCTTAAATAAAATGTTAAATCCCATTGTTGGTTCCATGCCGGTATCAAATCCAACGCATACACCATATGCACCCAATACCGCACCCACAATAATAGAAACAATTACAACAACACGTCCGATATTTATGCCTGTTACATATGCCAAATCTGGTGCACCCGCGATGGCACGAATTTCTTTGCCCAAAAAAGTTCTGTATAAAACCCATGATATTAGTCCCAGTGTTATCAGGACTAATGCAATAATTGCCACCTGAACAACGGGGATATTTATTGCCCCAAATGACACAGATGAAAAGTCCATCGCCACCCCAAGTGTTTGATATTGGGGTCCAAATATCAAATGAATTACTGATTCAAATATTGTGTACACACCCAACGACACCACCAACAGAACCATCGGACTTGCACCCATTTTACGCATTGGGCGATATATGAATCTTTCCTGACCCCATGTGAATAAAATCACCCCCGCCAATATAATCGGATATGCGATGACATCAAACATTGGCAACAGCCCGTACCCCAAATATGCCCCCAGTGCAACCGATGCCCCCAATGCCATATTAAAAAATGGTGATACAGAATACAGTAACCGAAAAACCATTGCCACAATCGCATAACCAGAACCAATAATAAGTGTATTTATAAGCAACTGTGTTAACATGTGTTATATTTTCCTATCCTGTTGCAAAAAAGAATAGTAAAACCATAAAAAAAAGTCAAGAATATCAACAGATAAAAAACTTGAAAAAAATGATAAAATTTGATACAAAGTATTTTGTAGAGAGGAGAATATTATATGGACAATACAAAAACGCGTGTTATTGTTTTATCTATTTTGTTCTGTGTGGGCATTATTTTGGCACATTGGATGTCCAACCCAAGTTTAGATAAGATGGTTGGTCAAATGATAATGACTGGATTTCATGGCGATGGAATTGGTGCAGATGTCGAAGGTCTTAACGCGATTAGCAATCAGATAAAAAATGGTCACGTCGGTGGGGTTATATTGTTTGATGTTGATGTATCTGGATTGGTCGCCAAAGGCCTGAGCATCCCAGAAGCGAAAAACCATGTCTTTTCATCCAATATTAAAACCATGGGACAGGTTGCGAAGTTGACCACACACCTGAAATCTTTGGCACCGATACCGTTGTTGGTTGCGGTTGATCAAGAAGGTGGCAATATTCAACGTTTGAAATATAAACATGGGTTTGGTCCGATTCCATCGGCGAAACAATTGGGTGCCGGCGACCCAGACGCAACATATAAAACTGCGTATGATTTGGGTGAACGCCTTGCTATACTGGGAATAAATGTTAATTTTGCACCGGTTGTTGATGTTGATGTTAACCCCGAATCCCCTGCGATTGGTGGCCTTGAACGCAGTTTTTCCGCCGATCCCAATATCGTAACAATGCATGGCGACGCGTATGCGCGCGGACTTAAAGACGCGGGTATTTTGGGTTCGTTTAAGCACTTCCCCGGTCATGGCAGCGCCACCGGCGATACACATGACGGTATGACCGATGTCACCGACACATTCAAAATTTATGAATTAATACCGTATAAAAAATTATTGCCCAATGCATCGCCATGCACAATGCTGATGGTTGCGCATGTTGTGAATAAGAATATAGATACCCTGCCCGCGTCTTTGTCGGCCAAAACGATACAAATGGCGCGAGATATGGGATTTGATGGCGTTGTTGTTTCCGATGATATGGACATGGGCGCAATTATTGGTCAATATGGTCGTGAAAAGGCCATAGAAATGGCGATAAATGCCGGCAATGATATGCTGGTGTTCGGGAATAATCTGGATTTTGATGAAAACAAAGGCGAAGAAGTCCATAAAACCATCGTAAAATTGGTTCGCGACGGTAAAATTGAAAAATCGCGTATTCGTGAGTCCTATGACCGCATTATGAAAATGAAAAAGTGCATTGGCAATAACCATTAGGCGAATAAGTGCTTGCGTTCAGAAAAAAATAAGTTATAATAGCATGGCTCTTGGATTTATCGCGGGCATAGTACAAGGGCTAGTACGCAAGCCTTCCAAGCTTGATGTGCGGGTTCGAGTCCCGCTGCCCGCACCAAAAAATAAGTTCTGGGCGTGCGCCGGAGTTGGAGAGCCGGGGCAGACTGTAAATCTGTTGGCTTAAGCCTGAGGTGGTTCGAATCCACCCACTCCCACCAGAAACAAAAATCGACCTTTTAGGTCGGTTTTTTGTTTTTGGTCGTGGGTTATGGATTTGGACCATGCCAACGTAGTTGGCCGGTTCGAAACCAAGTAGATTTCACAAATGTAATACAGTGAAATCGTTACGGGTTGCGCGCAGCCAGCACATAGTGCCGTGCGAGCGAATCCACCCACTTCCACCAAAAGATACACCGCACTTCAAAAGTGCGGTTTTCTTTTAGATTTCTAATACTTTTGAAGGTTCGAAGAAAGCAAATCTAAAAAACAACGTTTTTTATCAACTTTCTAACAATCCGGATTCCCAATTTTTTATTTGTAATATAACAACTTCTGTGGAACAATTTTTCTGAAAGCACAAAGGTTATTCAGTATGAAAACTATAGTTGAAATCATAAAAGAAAAATTATTGGAATATTCAAAAAAAGATGGATATGACCGTTGGAATAATCATATAAAATACGTTTTTCAAAATGCACAAGAACTGGCTATGAAACGCAACGCAGATATGGAAATATGTGAATTAGCCGCCCTGTTTCATGATATGTCTATGGTGGCAGAATTTGGTCCAAAAGAAGAACATCCAAAATATGGTGCACAAATGGCACATTCTATATTAACAGAACTTGGTTATCCAAAAGAAAAAACGGAATTAGTAGAAAAATGTGTATTACATCATAGTACTGATTGGAATGGTTCAAGAGATACTATGGAAGAAAAAATTATTGCAGATGCAGATGCCATAGCCCATTTTGATAAAATCCCAGGATTGTTTTATTTGGCTTATGCTAAAAGAAAATTGCCATTAGAAGAAGGTACAGAGTTTGTAAAAAATAAACTGATTGGTGATTATAATAAATTAAGTCCACAATCTCAGAAAGAATTAAAAGAACGATTTGATAACATAATGAGAGTGTTGTTTGTGAATTAATTTTCACCCATTGGTGAAATTAACCATTTATCTTTAAACTCTTTTACCCGTTGCATTAAATCGGAAAATTCTTGTTTGTTTTCTGCTCGAGTAGTGCAAGCTGATTCCCACCACAAAAAACGCAACCAATCGGATGCGTTTATTAAAAAATGATGATATTAAAATATACGACCAAAAAATCCACCATCTAATGCCAATGTTAACAATATCCACCACCACGAACATTTAAGAACATTTGTTAATTTCAATATTGCAAAGATTAATGTAAACATATTTGACCCCTTTGTTTGATACAATGTGTATTATATTCAAATTTTAGAACTTTCGCAACAAATCTTATAAAAAAACACATAAAAAGCGGTTTTTGACTTTATTTCATCGGCGGAAAACAATTTTCACCATCCTTTGGACAACACACCATCCAACCATCACCGGCATCAGTATAAACTTC
>JAEEGF012216425.1_pt1 | contig 17535 bp, 15 predicted proteins | sample 9134171 | NCBI WGS metagenome assembly JAEEGF01 (sample SAMN16246542, study PRJNA631951) | gut metagenome | biome: gut microbiome; feature: rumen; material: AP-attached | host: Bos | place: Iran: Karaj | collected 2018-10 | reverse complement strand
CCTATGCCGAAAAAGCGGGAAAGCAGCTGGCTGCATCGCTTGGCTGCGAGCCCAAAAACTTTATATATACATCCTGCGGCACCGAAAGCGATAACCTTGCCATAATCGGCGGTGCGCTTGCGAATTCGCGGACAGGAAAACATATCATAACCACGGCTGTAGAGCATCCCGCGGTTACGGAATCCGTAAAAAGACTTACGGAATACGGCTTTGAGACAAGTTATCTTTCGGTTGGCGAAAACGGAGTGATAGACCTTGATGAGCTTAAGTCTGCATTAAGGCCCGATACCTGTCTGGTATCCATAATGGCGGTAAACAACGAGACCGGAGCAGTCATGCCCATAGCCGGCGCGGGACTGATAATAAAAGAAAACAACAAAAAGACACTGTTTCATGTGGATGCCGTTCAGGGCTTTGGCCACTTAGCCCTTCGCCCTGCGTCTATGAACATAGACCTGCTTTCGATAAGCGGACATAAGATACACGGACCTAAGGGTGTCGGCGCTCTTTACATCGCAAAGGGTGTAAAGGTAAAAAGTCTTATGGTAGGCGGCGGACAACAGGGAAACTTAAGATCCGGTACACTTAATATCCCCGGCATAGCGGGGCTCGGACTTGCCGCAGAGCTTGCGACAAAAGACATAGAAGGCAAGAGAAAAAAGCTTTTCGCCTTAAAAAGCAGGCTTGCGCGGGGCATCGCGGGGCTTGGGGATATACATATCAACGGCCCCGAAATAAATGAGGGCGCGCCTCATATACTGAATGTATCTTTTGCGGGAGTGAGAGCGGAAGTTCTTTTGCATGCTTTAGAGGAAAAAGGAATATTTGTATCATCCGGTTCGGCCTGCGCCTCGCATCATCCGGGCGTCAGCGCTGCCTTAAAGGCTATGGGGCTGCCGGATAAATACCTGACATCTGCCATAAGATTCTCAATGTCCGAATGGACAACTGAGGAAGAGATAGACTATACCGTTTCATCACTCGGCGAGCTGCTTCCCATACTGAGAAGGTTCCGCTGACAAAAGCCTTATTTTTGAAAGGATCGAAATGAGATTTAAAGTATTTTTGATAAAGTATGCCGAGATAGGCGTAAAAGGAAAAAACAGAGGCTCTTTTGAGGATGCCCTTGTAAAACAGGTAAGAAGGGCCCTTAGAAAGCTGCATCAAAGCTTTAATGTATACAAACAGCCCGGCCGCATTTATGCGGAGTCCGAAGAAGAACTCGAAGCCGAAGATGTGACAGGCGCACTTTCGAAAGTCTTTGGTATAGTCGGCATATGCCCGGCCGTGCAGCTAAAAGAAGGTGAATTTGACGACCTTGCGCTTTCCGTGACGGATTACATGGAAAAGATGTACGGAAAAGACTGCGACAAGTCCTTCAAGGTATTTGCAAGAAGGACAAAAAAGAGCTATCCCATGACATCGCAGGAGATAAACGAAGCGCTTGGCGAAAAGATCCTTGACGCTTTCCCGAATATGCACGTCGATGTGCACGAGCCGCAGATACCCGTATACATCGAGGTAAGGGACAGCTTCATCAATCTTTACACAAAGATCATGCCCGGTCCCGGAGGTATGCCTGTCGGAACGGCGGGCAAGCTGATGCTCCTTCTTTCCGGCGGTATCGACAGTCCCGTTGCCGGATATATGGTGGCAAAGCGCGGCTGTAAGATAGACGCAACATATTTCCACGCGCCGCCCTATACCAGCGAATGGGCAAAAAAGAAGGTCATCGACCTTGCAAGGATTGTTGCCGAATACTCCGGCCCGATCGCCCTGCACATCATAAACTTTGCCGAGATCCAGATGGCTATATATGAAAAATGTCCCCATGAAGAGCTTACAGTCATCATGAGGCGATATATGATGCGCATAGCGCAGACCATAGCAAAAAAGAACGAATGCCTCGGCCTTGTTACAGGTGAAAGCATCGGCCAGGTGGCATCCCAGACGCTCCACTCCATGGCCGTAACAAACGCTGTCTGTGAACTTCCCGTTTACAGACCCTGCATAGGCCTTGACAAGCAGGAGATAGTGGAGCTTTCAAAGGACATAGGAGCATTTGAAACATCCATTCTTCCCTATGAAGACTGTTGTACCACCTTTGCCCCCGACCACCCCGTTACCCACCCAAGCATCGAGCGTATAGAGCTTTCCGAAAAGAACCTTGATGACGTAATAGACGGAATGATCGAAAAGGCGCTGGCGGAAGACGAAATACTCTGGGTGCGCCCGGAATGAGACCCGGGGACGGGGTCATAGTCTCATTTCCCGCAAAAAGGTACCCCGGGGCTTTAAAAAAGTCCCGGGGCAGAAGGTGAATGAATATGAAAATGAAAAATATTATCCAATGATATAAGGTGCAAGAGTTTCCATGATCTTATCCATTTCGGATGATTCGTGGATGTTAAGGTCGATCGGCTTTGAAAGATCAAGGCTGAAGATACCCATTATTGACTTTGCGTCGATTACATAACGACCTGATACGAGATCGAAATCTGTGTCAAACTTTGTCAGATCATTTACGAATGATTTTACCTTATCGATTGAATTCAGAGAAATCTGTACTGTTTTCATAGCTGCATAAAGCCTCCTTTTAATTCATTAGCTATATACTAGCCTTTTTGCCGGCAAAAGTCAAGATAAAATACTCAAAAGAAAGGTGCATATATGCGCGTTGCATTTCACAATCTCGGGTGTAAAGTAAATTATTACGAGAGCGAAGCCATGAAGCAGATGCTTTCAAAGGCCGGATATACTATTGTCGGTGAATCTGAGGAAGCAGATATCTGCATAATCAATACCTGTTCGGTGACAAATATCGCAGACCGCAAATCAAGGCAGATGCTTCACAAGTATAAAAGACTGCATCCTTCCGCCATAGTGATTGCAGCAGGCTGCTATGTGCAGGCAGCCGGAGAAGAGCTTTTAAAGGACGAGTCTGTGGATATCATAGTCGGCAATGACAGAAAAAAACAGATCGTCGAGATAATAGAAGAATATCAAAAAAGCAATGCCGACAATGTCTACCTTTATGACCTGACAAAAAGCAGGGAATACGAGGAACTGACTCTCGATACGGAAAATGACCGCACAAGGGCATATATAAAGATACAGGACGGCTGCAACCAGTTCTGTTCCTACTGCATCATCCCCTACACAAGAGGAAGGATAAGGAGCAGAAACAAAGAGGATATATTAAGCGAAGCAAAAAGGCTTGGGAAAAGCGGCATAAAGGAGATAGTCCTTACCGGTATACATGTAAGCTCATACGGCATGGAAAAAAAGGAAGAGGCAGGCGATTACCTTTTGGGCGGCAGCAAGTCTTATCTTGCAGACATAATAGAAGCCGTCGCAGAGATCCCCGAGATAAAAAGGATAAGGCTTTCGTCCTTAGAGCCGAGGATCATCACGGAGAAATTCGCAGAAAGGCTTTCAAAAATAGAAAAGCTCTGCCCGCATTTTCATCTTTCGCTTCAAAGCGGATGCGACAGCGTGCTCAAACGTATGAACAGGCATTATACCACGGCGGAATACGAAGAGGGCGCATCGATCTTAAGGAAGTATTTTGACGATCCGGCGCTTACAACGGATGTCATAGTCGGATTTCCCGGCGAAACGGCAGAAGAGTTTGAAGAAACGGTTCATTACCTTGAAAAGATAAAGCTTTTCAGAATGCATATCTTCAAGTTTTCAAGAAGAAAGGGTACGGTCGCGGACCGCATGAGCGGTCAGCTTACCGAAAGCATTAAAGAGGAGAGAAGCAACGTTTTGCTTGCTCTTAATGAAAAACTTGAAGCGGAATACAGAAAGGCGTCTGCAGGACGCATAGCAGAGGTTCTCTTTGAGACAAAGGAAAAGATAGGCGAAAAGGAATACTATGTCGGTTACACAAAGGAATACATAAGAGCGGCTCTGCCCGTAAGTGACGCTTCGGAGGATATTTGCGGAAACATAGTAACGGTACGCCTGCTTAAAGATCTTGAAGGGGAAATAATGCTTGCTACCGAATGCTGATTGGGGTATAATGATATGATACAAGGGTTCAAAAGTCACAGAAGCGGATGTTTACATACGCTTCTGTGACCTTGGAACCCGAACAAACATGAGAAAGTAGCCATTTTTCGAAGAAAAATGAGCGGATTTCGAATGTTTGCAGGATTTTTCAAGCGCTGAAAGCGCGAAAAATCCGTATCTAAAGTAAAGTATATATGTGACACATATGAAAATATGTGATACATATGAAAAGATGTGATATATATGAAAAGAAAAGGGGAGTTTATAATGGATAACAGACCATCATCAAATACACAGTTTTTTAAATTCAATGTCGAAAAAGAGATCGCAGTCTCTGACATCTTAAGGGATGTTTATGCCGCTTTGGTCGAAAAGGGATACAACCCCGTAAGCCAGATAGTGGGATATATCATGTCGGGTGACCCCACATATATCACAAGCCACAACGGCGCAAGAAGCCTTATAATGAAGGCCGAGAGAGACGAGATATTAGAGGAGCTTCTCGACAATTACATAAAGGTAAATCTTAAATGAGACTGATGGGGCTTGACTACGGTTCGAAAACGGTAGGTGTGAGCGCTGTGGATGCTCTGGGGATCACAGTGGTTCCCGTGGAGACGATCTGGCGCAAAGAGGAAAACAAACTCAGAAGGACCTGCGCCAGGATAGAAGAACTGATAAAAGAGATGAACATAGGGGAGATCGTGCTCGGACTCCCTCTTAACATGGACGGAACGGAAGGCGAAAGGGCAAGAAATGCCCGCGCATTTGCTGCGATGATAGAGCGAAGGACGGGTCTTAAGGTGATCCTGCATGATGAAAGGCTGACTACCATAGAGGCGGATGAAATACTGGCCGAAAACGGAGTTGCAAAGTCTGACAGAAAAAAAACGCTCGATCAGGTTGCGGCAGTACTTATTTTGGAGGATTATATAAATGGCAGAAATGGAAATGATAACTTTCACGGATGACAACGGAGAAGAAGTGAACCTTTACGTTTTTGAAGAGACAAAGGTTGCGGGCGTGAACTATCTCCTTGTATCCGAAAGCATGGATACGGACGCCGAAATGTATATTTTTAAAGAAGTCTTCACATCAGAGGACGGAGAAGAGCTAAGCTATGAACCTGTCGAGGAGGATTCGGAGCTTGAATACATCGGAAAGATCTTCGAAGAGATGATGAATGAGGACGAAACTTAAGGAGATGAATTAAAATTTGAGTCAAAAAAAGAAAATGTCGGGAGTCAGGATCATACCGCTTGGTGGTCTTGAGTCCATTGGAATGAACATTACTGCCTTCGAATACGGAGACAGTATAATTGTCGTTGACTGCGGCCTTGCTTTCCCGGGCGACGACATGCCGGGCATAGACCTTGTCATCCCGGATATAACCTACTTAAAGCAAAACGAAAATAAAGTAAAGGCCATAATGATAACCCACGGCCACGAGGATCATATCGGTGCGCTGCCCTATGTATGCAAAGAGCTTGACGTGCCTGTATATGCGACAAGGCTTACCTGTGCTCTTATAAGACACAAGCTTGAAGAGCACGGAATAGCGGATGAAACGGATATAAAGACCGTGGCATACGGAGACCATGTATATGCGGGCGATTTCGATGTCGAATTCATAAGGACGAACCACAGCATCGCCGATGCATGTGCCCTTGCCATCCACACGCCCGTCGGCTGCATTTTCCACACGGGAGACTTTAAGATAGATTACACGCCCGTCTACGGAGATGTTGCAGATCTTCAGCGCTTCGGAGAGCTCGGCAAGGAAGGCGTTCTGGCACTCATGTGCGATTCCACAAATGCCACCAAGCCCGGCTTTACGATGTCCGAAAAAACGGTGGGTGCCACATTTGATACCCTGTTTGCCGAAAATGCCGGCCACAGGATAATCGTTGCGACCTTCGCATCAAATGTCGACAGAGTTCAGCAGATCATCAATACCTCGTACAAATACGGGCGAAAGGTCGTAATAGAAGGCCGCAGCATGGTAAATGTCATAGGCATTGCCGCAGAACTCGGATATATAAACATTCCGGACGGAACACTTGTTGATATTGAAAATCTAAAGGATTACCCGGATGAAAAAACTGTCCTTATAACGACAGGAAGCCAGGGAGAGTCCATGGCGGCGCTTTCAAGGATGTCCTCGGGCACACACCGCAAGGTCACCATCACCCCAAGGGATGTAGTCATCTTTTCGTCAAGCCCCATCCCCGGCAACGAAAAGGCTGTATACCGCGTTATAAACGAGCTTTCCATGATGGGCGCAAAGGTCATCTTCCAGGACACACATGTTTCCGGACATGCCTGCCAGGAAGAGATAAAGCTCATGTACGCACTCATACATCCCAAGTTTTCAATTCCCGTGCACGGCGAACACAGGCACAGAATGGCGCAGGCGCAGATAGCGCAGGCCATGGATATCCCGAAAGAGAATATCTTTATGATAAATTCCGGCGATGTCCTCTGCCTCAATGAGAATGAAGGAAAGATAGTCGATACAGTGACCCACGGAGACGTACTTGTAGACGGCCTTGGCGTCGGAGACGTGGGAAATATCGTTATAAAGGACAGGCAGGCCCTTGCAAGGGACGGAATCATAGTTGTCGCCATTGCGCTTGAAAGCTATTCGAACCAGCTTATAGCGGGGCCTGATATAGTATCAAGGGGCTTTGTATACGTAAAAGAGTCCGAAGACCTTTTGGAAGAAGCAAGAGTAGTTGCTTTTGAGTCCGTTCAGAGAAATATCGCGCGTAATGTCACGGACTGGAACAAGATCAAAAGCGATGTAAGGGATGAGCTTGGAGAATTCATCTGGAAAAAGATAAAGAGAAATCCCATGATATTACCCATCATACAGGAGGTATGATTTGAAAACAGGCACTAAAGAGGGCAGGAGCCGCAGCATGAGCACACTGTCCTTAAAGCTTATGGAATATGCCATGTGGATACTTGTCATAGTTATAGTCATATGCATCGGAATACTCGGATGCAGATCGGCCTATGACTTAGGGTACCGCATATTCGACCGTGAAAAAAGAAATGTCGAGGCAAGGCAGCTGAGCGTTACCATAACCGACGGACAGAGCACGGGGGAAGTGGCCGATGCTCTTGAAAAGGCAGGCATAATCGACAGCGCACTGGTCTTTAAGCTTCAGGGCTTTTTATACAATCTGAAGATCGTTCCCGGGACATATATAATCGATACGAGAACATCGTCTTTGGAACTGTTTGAAAAATTTAACGAAGGACCGGGTATCGAAAATGGTGCTGGATGATGAAAGATTTTCGGTTTTTCTCTCATCCCTTGTAAAGGATGAGGATGAAGAGCTCGGAAAACTGAGAAAAAAGGCGGAAAGCGAAGGCGTTCCGATAATCAGAGAAGAGATGGCAGGCTTTATGGCTTTTTTGCTGAAGGTCATAAAGCCTTTGCATGTGCTTGAGGTAGGATGCGCGGTGGGCTTTTCGGCGCTTCATATGCGTAAATACCTTCCCGAAAATGCCGTCATAACAACTATAGAAAACGACAAAGAAAGAGCGGCAGAAGCTCTTTCGAATTTTAAAAATGCGGGTGCCGCCAGTATTCACCTTAAGACAGGCGATGCAACGGATGTCCTTAAGGAATTTGAAGATGAAAGCTTTGACTTTATCTTTATGGACGCGGCAAAGGGACAGTACTTAAACTGGCTGCCGGATGTGCGCCGCATTCTTAAAAAAGGCGGGGTCTTAGTGAGCGACAACGTGCTCTTTGACGGAGACGTCCTGCAGTCCCGCTACGGGATAATAAGGCGCGACCGCACGATACACGAAAGACTTAGGGAATATCTTTTTGTGCTTAAAAATACGGAAGGCCTCACTACCTCCATTGTAAATGTGGGTGACGGTGCGGCCCTTACTTTCAAGGAATGACATATGAGAAAAACAGAGATACTGATGCCTGCAGGTAGTCTGGAGGTGCTGAAAACCGATATAAGATACGGTGCGGACGCCGTGTACCTTGGCGGAGATGCGTTTGGCCTTAGAGCCGGGGCAAAGAACTTTTCTCTCGAAGAGATGAAAGAGGGAATAAGACTTGCACACGCTGCAAATGTCAAAGTTTATGTCACCGCAAATATCCTGGCAAGGGATGAAGATATAGATGATGCCGAGGGCTATTTTGAGGAATTAAGATCAATCGGACCGGACGCAGTTTTGATAGCGGACCCCGGAATGTTCATGACTGCAAGGCTTGTCATGCCCGAAATGGAGCTGCATATCTCGACTCAGGCCAATAACACCAACAGCGCGACCTTTAATTTCTGGTACGGGCTCGGTGCCAAAAGAGTGGTCTGCGCAAGGGAGCTTTCGCTTGCCGAGATAAAGCGCATAAGAAAAAGCATACCTGAAGACGCCGAAATAGAGGCATTTGTGCACGGCGCCATGTGTATATCCTACTCCGGCAGATGCCTTCTTTCCACGTTTATGACGGGCCGTGAGGCAAACAAGGGTATGTGCACACATCCCTGCAGATGGAAATACACCCTTATGGAAGAAAAAAGACCCGGAGAATATTTCCCCGTGTACGAAAACGACAGGGGAACATATATCTTCAACTCGCGCGATCTTTGCATGATAGAGCATATCCCCGAGCTCATTGAGACGGGCATAGATTCTCTTAAAGTGGAAGGCAGGATGAAGACGGCCCTTTATGCCGCGACTGTCGCAAGGGCCTACCGCATGGCTGTGGATGACTTCAAAAAGGATCCGGAGCTTTATAAGCAGAACCTGCCCGTCTACAGATCCGAGCTTGAAAAAGGGACCTACCGCGATTACACCACCGGCTTTTTCTTTGGAAGACCGACGCAGGAAGGCCAGATATACGACAATAACACATACAAAAAGACATATACATATTTGGGATATCCCGAAGAATTCACAAAAGACGGTCTTGCGCTCATCACCCAGAAAAACAAGTTTTCCGTGGGGGATACCATCGAGATAATGAAGCCTGACGGCCAAAATATCAGGGTCACTGTCGATAAGATGTTTACGGAAAGCATGGAAGAGATAGAAAGCTGTCCTCACCCGGGCCAGAGATTTTTGATAGATCTAAAGGGCGCTGCGCAGACAGGAGATATTTTAAGGAAAGAGGATAATTAGATGAAGATTCCCGGCGAATATGAACTTATAGAAGAAAAGACGCTTCCCGATGTTGACAGTGTCGGATATTTGCTTAGACACAAAAAGACCAAGGCCAGAGTCTTTGTAATGGAAAGCCCGGATGAAAATAAGGTTTTCGGAATAGGATTTCGCACAACGCCCAAAGACAACACAGGTACACCGCATATAATAGAACATACCGTGCTTTGCGGTTCCGAAAAGTATCCTGCAAAGGATCCCTTTGTGGAACTTGCAAAAGGTTCTCTTAATACCTTTCTCAATGCGATGACTTATCCGGATAAGACCATTTATCCCATAGCCAGCTGCAACGACAAGGATTTTAAAAACCTGATGAGCGTTTACATGGATGCTGTGTTCAGACCGAACATCTACAAAAACAGGATGTTCTTTGAACAGGAAGGCTGGCATTTTGAGCTTGAAAATGAGGACGCTCCGCTCACAATAAACGGAGTCGTTTACAACGAGATGAAGGGCGCATATTCTTCTGCGGAGGATGTTCTTGCCGAATATGTAAAATCTGCCCTTTTCCCCGATACTGAATACAGATATGATTCCGGCGGCGTTCCGGAAAACATACCGGACCTCACATACGAAGCATTTCTAGATTTTCACAGAAAGCTGTATCATCCAAGCAACAGCTATATTTTCCTGTACGGAAACGCGGATATGACCGAAAGGCTCGAATGGATCGACAGGGAATATCTCTCATCCTATGATGAGCTTAAGATCGATTCAAGACCCACATATCAGTATCCCTTTACAGAGCCTGTCTGCCTTAGGAAGACATACGGCATAGCGGAGGATGAGGATAAGGAAGAAAATACCTACTTTGCCTGGGCAAAGGTCGTCGGCGATCAGCTCGATACCGAAAGCCGCATCGCATATAACGTGCTTGACCAGATACTTTTAGAGGTTCCCGGAGCTCCTGTTAAGCAGGCACTTATTGACGCCGGGCTTGGAAATGAAGTATACGGCATTTTTTCAGAGGACCAGCTTCAGCCGACATTTACCGTAATAGTAAAGGGGTGCGACGAGAGCAAAAAGGAAGAAGTCAGGAGGGTAATAAACGAGACCTTTAAAAAGATCGCGGATGAAGGCATAGAAAGAAAAAGCATCTACGCTATCTTAAATGCCATGGAGTTTTCACAAAGAGAAGGCGATTTCGGAAGAACTCCGAAGGGGCTTGTATATTTCATGGACGTTATGGCATCGTGGACCTATGACGATACAGCCGTATTTGACAATTTCGATCTTATAAATCATTTTAAGAGTCTGCGTGAAAAGGCCGAAATAGGGTATTTTGAGCAGATGATAAGATTCATGTTCATAGATAATCCTCACGGCGCATTTATAACCCTTGTGCCCGAATACGGATATCAGGAAAAGGCAGAAGAGCTTTTGGCCGGCAGGCTTGCCGCGGTCAAGGCCTCGCTTAGCGCAGATGAGATAAGAAGAATAGCAGAGCACACAAAGGAACTTAAAAAATTTCAGGAGACCCCCTCACGGGAAGAAGATCTTGAAAAGATACCTCTGCTCAGCGTCGAAGATGTCGATAGAAATAAGGAAGACCGCTCGAACATAGAAGAGGAGCTTGACGGAATAAAGGTCGTAAGACATGATTACAATGCCGCCGGCATCATCTATCTGACCGTGGGCTTTGATATAAAAGGCTTTGAGCTGGCAGATTACCCCTACCTCAATTTTATCTCGTCGCTGCTTGGAAATATCGATACGAAAAATTATTCCTACAAGGAACTCGGCGAGCAGCTTCGCCTTGACACGGGTTCCTTTAATGCAACCGTAACCGATTACAGGTCGGAGGATACCGAAGAGATCCGCAGCTTTTTCGAGATAAACACAAAATGCTTTACCGAAAAGACGGATGAGATGCTCTCTCTTTTTGAAGAGGTGACATTTGATTCTCTCTTTAACGATGCAAAGCGTATCAGGGAGCTTGCTGCCGAGTCAAGGTCCGGCATGGCATCAATGTTTACGGACAGAGGCCACACCTTTGCGGGCCTCAGATGCCTCAGCTATTTTTCAAAGACAGGCTGCCTTGCAGAACTTAGAAGCGGTGTCAGCTATTATGAATTTTTGGGTGACATTATAGAAGGCCTGGATAAAGAACCCGAAAAGGTGTGCGCAAAGCTTCAGGAGATATATGAAAAGATCGCAGACAGAGACGGAATGTACATAAGCATCACCGGAAGCAGGGAAGTTTACGATGCTTTTGCCGCTAAGTCAAAGGCTTTGCTTGAGCGCATACCTGTATCAGGCAGAGAAAAAAAGGACTGGGAGATCGTGCCTGTCGCCAAAAACGAAGGCTTTAAGACAAGCGCCCAGATAAGCTTTGTCTGCAGGGCGGGCAATTATAGGACTGCAGGAGAAGACATTGAATACACCGGGGCCCTTGAAGTGCTTCGCATATGGATGTCATATGAATACCTTTGGGTAAACGTAAGAGTCCTTGGCGGCGCGTACGGCTGCTTTGGAAGCTTCGGCAGAAACGGCCTCGTGAGATTCGTATCCTACAGGGACCCCAACGTTGAAAAAACTGTAGAAGTGTTTGATAATGCCGCAGCTGCAGTAGAAAACCTTGAAATATCCGACAGGGATCTTACAAAATATATCCTCGGCGCCATAAACGAAAGGGATGTTCCCATGTCATCTTCCGCCAAAGGCTCTGATGCCATGGCGGCATATCTGACCGGAAGGACGGATGAGGCAAGGCAGAAGGAAAGGGAACAGATCCTTGACGTAACCAAAGAAGAACTTAAAGAGTGCGCTAAAGTAATTGCCGCAGCCATGAAGGCCGGCTATGTCTGCGCATTCGGAAACGCTTCGAAGATAGAAGAAGACAAAGCAGTCTTTGACACGGTAAGAACTGTCAGATGATAAGTGAAAGCACAAAGATGAGTGAAAATAAAAAGAGCGGGTTTGTGACCATAATAGGCAGACCGAATGTGGGAAAGTCGACACTTATGAACCACCTTATCGGCCAGAAGATCGCCATCACATCAAACAAACCCCAGACAACAAGAAAACGCATACAGACGGTATACACGGATAAAAGAGGACAGATAGTCTTTCTTGATACCCCCGGTATGAACAAAGCCTATAACAGGCTCGGCGAATACATGTCCGCATCGGTGGAATCCGCCATTGCGGAGGTGGACGTGATACTCTGGCTTGTTGAGCCGGATCCTTTTATCGGCCCCGGAGACAAGGCAATAGCGGAAAAACTGTCCGCTAGGGAAGCGCCGGTAGTGCTTATAATAAATAAGACGGACACTGTGGCAAAGGAAAAGATAGCCGAGACCATAACGGCATACGAAAAGCTTGGCAGCTTTGAAAAGATCGTTTCTGTATCGGCACTTCGAAGCGTAAATACCGCAAAGGTGCTTGATGCCATATATGACCTTTTGCCCGAAGGCCCGCAGTACTATTCCGAGGACACCGTGACAGAGATACCTCTTCGCGAGATAGTAGCCGAGATAATCAGGGAAAAGGCTCTCCGCTGCTTAAGGGACGAGGTGCCCCACGGCATAGCCGTCGAGATAGATTCCATGAAGGAAAGAGGAGATCTTTTCGATATCGATGCGACCATCATCTGCGAAAAGGACTCTCATAAGGGAATAATAATAGGAAAAGGCGGAACCACCCTCAAAAAGATCGGTACGCTCTCAAGAGTAGATGCTGAGGAAGTGTGCGGCTGCAGAGTAAACCTTAAGCTTTTTGTAAAAGTAAGGAAGGAATGGCGGGACGATCCGCTGTCTCTTAGATCCTTCGGATACGATATAAAGGACCTCAAATGAAAGATTCTATTCTTATGACCGGCGTGGTGCTCTCTTCATCGCCCGCCGGCGAAAATGACAGAAGACTCGTTCTGCTCACCAAAGAGGCGGGAAGGATAACCGTTTTTGCAAACGGCTCAAGAAAACCGACAAGTCCCCTTGCCGCATACACACGCCCGTTTACTTTTGCAAAGTTTTCACTCTATCCCGGCAAGGACAGCTACCATTTAAAGTCCGCCGAGATGGTCGAAAGCTTCGACGGCATCTCATCTGACTATGACGCCCTGACATACGGGGCATATATCTTAGAGCTTGCCGGCTACTTTACCGAAGAAAACATGCAGGCCCCTCAGGAAGTCGACCTTATCTACCTCACTGTAAAAGCGCTTATAAAGAAGAAAATGCCACCGGAGCTCATTCGCGCCGTCTATGAACTTCGCATGCTCACCTTGCAGGGCATCGCCCCGCTTACAGGCGAATGCGCTGTCTGCAAAAAGAAGATAACCGCCGGCTATTTTCTCCCCTCCGCCCACGGAATGTGCTGCAAAGAGTGCATCGGCAACGAACCCTCCATCATATATTTAAACGAGGCCGCGTGCTATGCGTTTGAATATGTGAAGACCACCGACGCCTTAAGACTTTATTCCTTTTCCTTGGATGAAGCCCCCAGAAAGGCATTTTGCGATGCCATGAAGCAGTATTATGCCAAACATATAGGAAGAAAGTTTAAGAGCTTAGAGATGATCGGGTAAAATGTGAGCCAGAGGAGCTCCGAAAACAAAAAGGAATAAATATGAGTGATAATATCAAAAGACCCAAAAGCAGAATAGCATGGCTGTGGAGTAACATGAAAGGCTTCCATGCTCTATATATTGTCGCTATGTTTGGCACGATAGCCTATAATGCGCTGCAGCTTACAGTTCCTGTCTTTTCCGGGCAGATAATCGACAATTTCCTTACGGGCGAAAATGCAAGGGAAAACATGGAGACAAACAGCAGCTGGTTTTTTACCCTTGTGGCGCTGATGGTCGGGCTTACTCTGGTAAGAGTGGTGATAGTTTACACCGACTGCCTTGCGTATGAACACTGTTCGCAAAAAGTCCTGTACAGGGTAAGAGTGCAGCTTTATGACAAGATACAGCATCAGGATATGACCTTCTTTAAAAAGTACGGCACGGGCGATCTGATGACCAGAGTGACGGGCGACCTTGACGCCATAAGACATATGACGGCATGGGTCGTAAGAGTCATGATCGAATCGGTGTCTCTTTTTACCGCGGCAGCCGTTTACTTCTTTACGGTGGATGTAAAGATGGCTCTTTGCATACTCGTCATATCGCCCTTCGTTCTTATAATAATAATTGCCTTTAAAAAGCAGGTTGCGCCCATGCATGCGGCCCTCAGGGAAAAGTTTGCGGGAATGAACTCCATCGCCCAGGAAAATATTGCGGGAAATAGGGCGGTAAAGGCTTTTGCAAGAGAAAACTACGAGATAGAAAAATTTGATGTTTCAAATGCAGATTACAGGGACACTGCAAGAAAAACGGCAATGGTCTGGATCAAGTTCTTCCCTTTTATAGAAGGACTTGCAAACCTCATGCCCGTGACCATGCTTGTGGCGGGCGGAACCTTCCTTATAAACGGAAGCCTTACAATGGGAGAATATGTTGCGGTTTCGGGTCTTATCTGGGCTATCACCAACCCCATGAGAATGCTCGGAAACATAATGAACGAATTCCAGCGCTTTGCGGCCGCATCCGACAAGGTCATGGAGATATGCTTCTCGGAGCCGACCATACGCGATAAGGAAAATGCACTGCATACCACAGAAAGGCTTAAGGGAAAGATTGAATTTAGGAATGTATCCTTCAGCTACGAGGATGCGGATATCCCCGTGCTTGACGGCATCTCATTTACGGTAGAACCCGGGCAGACGGTAGCCATAATGGGAGAGACCGGCTGCGGAAAGACCACGCTTATAAACCTTCTTCCGAGATTTTACGAAGTTACCGGCGGAGAGGTCCTTATCGACGGTATACCCGTGGGCGATTACTGCCTTGCGGACCTCAGAAAAAATATCGGGCTTGCATCCCAGGATGTACTGCTGCATTCCGACACCATAAATGACAATATCGCATACGGTGACGGCAACCTTTCAAAATCGGATGTAAAGCGCTTTGCGCGCTATTCGGCGGCGGCCGGATTTATCGACGACATGCCCGAAAAGTACGAGACCATAATAGGAGAAAGAGGAGTGGGTCTTTCCGGCGGCCAGAAGCAAAGAATATCTCTTGCCAGGGCGCTTGCGGTAAGACCTTCCATACTTATACTCGATGACACCACATCGGCAGTCGATATGGAAACAGAGCAAAGGATACAGGAATACTTAGAGCAGCTTGATTTCACAGCCACAAAGCTGATAGTTGCGCAAAGAGTATCGACAGCCAGAAGAGCCGACAGGATAATAGTCATGAAAGACGGAAAGATCCTTGAAGAGGGAACTCACGAAGAACTTGCAAAGGGAAACGGCTACTACAGCGACTTGGTACGCCTTCAGACGGGGGTGGTATAATGGCAAGAAATACATATAAAGAAGACGAAAGACTCGAAGAGGCGTTTAACATAAAGCATCTCTTCAGAGCCTTCAAATACATAAAAAAATACCGCCGCCAGATGCTTGTTGCCTTGTTCATCAGTGCTCTCGGCGGAATGTTCGGCTACCTTTCGCCCATGATCGTAAGGCGCGCACTTGACGTTGCAGTCCCCAATCAAAACACCGCGATGCTGTATCAGCTCGCAGGCATGCTTGCCGGAGTGTATATCTTCAGTATCGCTTTTTCGACCATAAGAAGCAGACTTATGATCAATGCCAGCCAGAACATAATCTACGACATAAGAAAGGATCTGTTCGCGCATCTGCAGGAGCTTCCCTTTGCATACTATGACAACAGACCTCACGGAAAAATACTCATAAGAGTAGTAAATTACGTCAACTCCGTTTCCGACATGCTCTCAAACGGACTCATAAATGTCGTTCTCGAAGGCTTCAACCTGATCGTCATAATAGCCTTCATGTTCGCGACGGATGTAGAGCTCGCCCTTGTAGTAATGGCCGGCGTGCCCATACTAGCAATTTTCATGTTCTGGATAAAGAACAGACAGCGAAAAGCATGGCAGGCCGTGTCCAACAAAAACTCGAACCTTAACGCGTATCTGCAGGAGAACATCGTCGGCGCAAGGATCACACAGATATTTGCCCGCGAGGATGAGAACCTCGAAATATTCGAAGGCCTTTCTAAGGACTGCAAAAAGACATGGCTCACCGCGGTCAAGTATTCAAACCTCGTCTGGCCCGGAATCGACTCCATCTCGGTATGCGTAAGAGCAGCCATATTTATATTCGGTCTGGTCATTTTCGGGCAGGGAAACAAATCCCTCGGAACAATAGTTGCCATCTCAAGCTATGCTTCCTTCTTCTGGCAGCCCATCATGAACCTTGGCAACATTTTCAACAACTTCATCAACAACATCGCGTATCTTGAAAGAATATTCGAGACGATGGATGAACCCGTTACCGTTGCAGACAAAGAAGGCGCGGTGCCTCTGCCCGAAATAAAGGGCGATGTGGCCTTTGAAAATGTGTCATTCTCATACGACGGCGAAACAGACATACTTAAAGATGTCTCCTTCTCCGTAAAAGCCGGCGAAAGCGTTGCCCTTGTCGGCCCCACCGGCGCCGGAAAGAGCACCATAGTAAACCTTATCTCAAGATTCTATGAGGTACAAAAGGGAAAAGTCACTATAGACGGGCACGATATTTCTGATGCCACCCTTAGATCCATCAGATCACAGATGGGAATAATGATGCAGGATTCCGTCATCTTTACCGGCACCATAGAAGACAACATAAGATACGGCAGGCTCGACGCCGACCTTGAAGAAATAAAAATAGTAAGCAAGATCGTCTGCGCCTCGGACTTCATATCACAGCTTCCGGGCGGCTATCAGACACAGCTCCGCGAACGCGGAACCACTTTAAGCGAAGGCCAGAAGCAGCTCATCTGCTTTGCCCGCACGCTGCTTTCCGAGCCCCACATCCTTATACTTGACGAGGCGACCTCAAGCATCGACGTAAAAACAGAAAAAGCCCTTCAGCGCGGCCTTAACGCAATGATGACCGGCCGCACATCCTTCATCATCGCTCACCGCCTTTCGACCATCATGAACTGCGACAAGATTATGTACATCGACGACGGGCAGATAAAGGAATGCGGTACGCATGACGAGCTTATGAAAAAGCAGGGGTATTATTATAAACTGTTTACTGCGCAGAGCATGTAGGGTTAAGTGAGACGGGGGGACGGAGTCAGAGTGAGACGGGGGGACGGGGTCAGAGTCTCATTTTCTGAGAATTCAGAAAATGAGACTCTGACCCCGTCCCCCCGTCTCACTCTGACTCCGTCCCCGGGTCTCACTTTTTATGCCACAGTTTAAAGTTTAAATCTCATTACAAGTATGTTTTTATCCCTTATCCTCGAATACTTCACGC
>JAEEGF011025525.1_pt1 | contig 17536 bp, 18 predicted proteins | sample 9134171 | NCBI WGS metagenome assembly JAEEGF01 (sample SAMN16246542, study PRJNA631951) | gut metagenome | biome: gut microbiome; feature: rumen; material: AP-attached | host: Bos | place: Iran: Karaj | collected 2018-10 | reverse complement strand
GGATCCCCCGGATTCCCACGGATCTTTGCGACCACGTCGCAAACCATCATCCGTTCAATCCGTGTAAATCCGTGTTCAAGATAAATCCGTGTTCAATATAAACATCATCCGTGCTCTCACTTTCCCTGTATCACCTCCACATAGTTCCCTATCACATACGCCACGTCTTCGTCGCTCAGCCGCGTATGCAATGGCAACGTCACCTCGTTCTCGAAGAGATGATAGGCATTCGGAAAGTCCTTGATGTCGAAGCCCAAGGCCTTGTAGGCCGTCATCATAGGCAGCGGCTTGTAGTGTACGTTGCAGGCGATGCCTCGCTCGGCCATCTTCACGATGACCTCACGACGCTCCTGGTCGGTGCGACCGAGGAGTCGAGTGAGATAAAGGTGTCCACTGCCGGCGAAATCGGCACCATAGTGCTTCAACACCGCCACAGGAAGGTCGGCCAAGGCGGCATCATAGGCCTCGATGATCTGACGGCGACGCGCCAGCAGACCCTGATAGCGGCTCAACTGCGCCAGGCCGATACCCGCCATGATGTCGGTCATGTTGCACTTGTACCACGGACCGATGACGTCGTACTCCCACGAGCCCAGCTGGGTCTTGGCGAGGGCGTCCTTATTCTGTCCGTGCAAGGAATAGAGCATGCTCAAACGATAGAGAAATGCGTTCCACGTCTCGCCCTCGATGGGCGGCACGGTGGTCCAGGCGTCGTAGGTCACTGGCTCTTCACCAAACGGCAGGTTCCACACCAAGGCGCCACCCTCTGCGGTGGTGAGGTTCTTCACCGCGTGGAAGCTGAAGGAGGAGAAGTCGGCGATGGCGCCAGCCCTCTTGCCGTGCCATCGGGCACCGAAGGCATGGGCGTCGTCGGCAGCCACGATGATGCGGCCGATACGTTTCTGCAATTCGTTGGCGGGACGGAACAGATGCCTCTTGGCCTCCACCACGGCAAACACCTTGTCGAAGTCGCACACGATGCCGCCCAAGTCGACGGGGCAGATCACCTTAGTGCGTTCGGTGATGGCGTCGGCCAGCTTGTCGTAGTCCATCTCGACGCAGTCGGGCTGCGAATCGACCAGCACGAGCTTGCAGCCCACATGTTGGGTCACCGAGGCCGAGGCGGTATAGGTATAGGCCGGCACGATGACTTCGTCTTCAGGACCAACGCCTATCAACCGCAAAGCCATTTCCATGGCAGCCGTGGCCGAGTTGAGGCAAACGGCCTTGTTGGTTCCGATATAGGCGGCAATCTGCCGTTCAAACTCCTTGGTCTTGGGGCCAGTGGTAATCCAGCCACTCAGGATGGCCTCTGTAGCCATTTTGGCCTCCGCCTCGCTCATGTCGGGCGGGGAGAAAGGGATATTTCTTAACTTTAAATTCATATCATTAACGGTTTCTCAATCGATTGATATCACGTTTAACAAAAGGCAACATTTCTTCTGCCAACCGATAGACTTCGGTGACAAATAGTAACAAGCGCCCATCGTCATCTATTGCATAATTGGCCTTGGCGTTAGTTATTGCTTTAACTATCTCCACAGGCATGGAATTAGGGTCAAAGCCTCCTGTAATGGCCGAATGGACAAATTCCTTAAAAGAAGCATGTTTTCCCACTTCTTCCGGATTGGGTTTCTCATCGTAAATGTGATAGTATTCCCAAATCTCAAAACACGGATTGCTTTGAGCCACCAGCCAAGCATCGTATGGTTTCCTTTCATCATACTTGGTCTTGAGCTCCTGCTTCAACACATTGTTTCGTTGTTGGCAAAACTGCCGTAATGCACCGATTTTACCTTGTTCCTCCCAATTGTCGGTATCAACAACAAACCATATTGTATCGCCTTGATAATAGTCAAACTCAAACACGGGTTGTTTAATCAAATTTTGTTCCGCCCATTCTTTTAATTTGACGGGGTCGGTCTTCCCGTCTTCGGAAGGAATCGGGATGACATCAAGGCGAGGCGACAGCTCTTTGAAAAAGCCAAAATACTTAGGCTCCGTATCATTGCCTTCGCACACAATGAGTATGCGATGGGCATCCTTATTCGGCTCTTTCTTGCTATAATCACGATTGCGGCTGATCATCGTACCAATGCAATTGATTCAAGGAGGACAAGAAGGGGATGGCACCGTATCTTCCCAGCAAATAGCCGTTCTCGATGTTTGCGGTCTTGTGGATGTTATAGTCGCTCAACGGATAAAGCTGGGTGGCTTGCACATCGTCTTTCTCGGCAAACCAAATCTCGTCGGGACGGAAAATCTCCTGGTCCAACAAATGCGATTCGTGGGTTGAAAAGATGAGCTGTCCTTTCAAGTCCTTATCTTTGGAAAGCTTGCTTATCATTTCTTTGATGAGAATCGGATGGATGCTTCGTTCCATTTCGTCTACGACAAAGACAACGGGGAAATGCAATATCAAATAAAAAAGAGGCATGTATTCTATCATACGCATGGTGCCGTCCGACTCACTCTCAAATGAAATGTCCACGGACTTGCCGTCCAAACAAACATGCGTCGGAAGCAATCGCTTCAAATAGTATTTATCGTTTTCGTACACGATATTTTGGATACCTTTTTTCATCGGGCCCATCACTGGTTGAGGCAACCCGGGTTGCTGTTTTGCCCTGGCCAGAGCCTCTTGCATCTCATCGTTGAGTTTCGTTTTATCTCCCGTAAGCTCGATGGATTCGACGTCAAGTTTTGAGATTCCGGTTTTGAATTCGGGAAGCAGCTGGTTGACAAAAGCATTGAACTTTTTATCGGTATCCATCAAATGAGGAATATTACCACTCAAGGAAACGGGCTTTACGATGTGCAATCTTGTATTAAACCATCTATACACCTCGAACGCATCCTTTATCACTTCAGGATAAAAACGAGCCAAGAACGAAAGAAGCAGCATATCGGGACGAAGCACACGTTGAAAAGCATCCACAAGGGAGTCGGTAATGGTTTCTTTGCTGAACTTGTCAGTAAACGACAACACCATCTTCGAATCGACGGATTCTCTTGAAAAGATGGGGGTGTCTTTTGTTTTGCCACTCAACAACAAAGACTCATTGATGACTTGTTTTTCATCAAACTCGATTTGATAATAATACACATTCCCGTTCGCAAAGAACTCAATGGCCATAGAGATGGGCTTGTCCTTGCATTGCGCATCGAACTTGAATCGCAAATCCATTAAATCTTCAGCAACGCCAAGTTCGCCACCTATCACCATGTTTTTCAACAAATCAATCAATTCGATCAGATTACTTTTCCCAGCGCCATTGGCACCATAGATAGCGCTAAAGCGCATCGCCGTGGCATGGCCGCAACTCACCTTGTGCCACTCATGGCTATGTGACTTGCTTGAAGGAAACAAGTTGAATTCCGTGGCTTCCTTAAAGGACAATGCGTTTTCAGCTATAAATCGTAACAACATAGAAACAGTGGTTTTTTATACGAATAACGCTGCAAAAATAATAAAAACTATCATTAATAAATAAAATTCCGTTAATTTTTAACGGAAAAATTTTAATTAGTAACTGTCTTCACCTAACCACGACACTTACTACTCTAAACTCTACACTCTCAACTCTCAACTATTACTCAGTTACTATCACCCAAAACGTCTTAAATATCAACCCGATGTCGCCAAAGAAGGAGTGGTTTTCGACATACTTGAGATACAGCTTCAGTTTCTCCTGCATGATAACGTTGATGTAATAGTCCTCGGGGTCTTCGGCTTGTTCCATAAGCTCGTTCTCGTTGCGGAACTTGATGCTAGCGGGGTCGGTGATGCCAGGGCGAACGTCTAGGACGTGCATCTGTTCGGGAGTCCAATAGTTGACATAGTGGCGCACTTCGGGGCGGGGACCCACCAGGCTCATATCGCCAATAAACACATTGATGAGTTGCGGTAGCTCATCCAGTTTCAGTTTGCGGATGATGTAGCCGCTCCGCGTGATGCGTGGGTCGCGACCACCGATCGTGACCAGGCTGCCTTTGTCGCTACCCACCCGCATGGAGCGGAACTTGAAGATGCGGAAGTCCTTGTTGTCTTTGCCCACACGCACCTGACGGTAAAATACGGGACCTTTGGAATCCAGTTTGATCCAAATGGCTAGGATAAGGAATAAGGGACCAAGCACCAATAAGCCAAGACCGCTGGCGATGATATCGAATAGACGTTTCATGTTTTTCGATTTAACTCACTTTTGACTATTTCTTCCTCAAATAGTTAACAAACGCACTGCAAGACACCAACATGAAGATGGCTTCATCGGCGGTGGGGGTGTAAGTCCCATCGTCGTCCATCAACGCGTGGCGGATGCCGGTGTCTTCTTGGTTGGTGTAGGCATATAACTTGTCGAAAGCCGTTTTCAATAGTTTGGGGATGACAACGCCTTTCTTTTCCAATTGGTTCAACGCCTTACCCAAGGTGTTCTCACCGGTTTTCTCCCTACACAATGCTTCGACGGCGGAGATGGATTCCTTGATGGAATTGCGGTAATCTCCCACGGGCCTAATGGAGCACAGCTTCAACGCATTTGACAAATGCTCTCTGATGTTGCTTTTGCTGTTGGCCAAGGCTTGCTCGATAGATTTGACTTCCGATTCGGATGTGACCTCTACGACCTGAAGGTTGATGATACGATAGGCAAAATTGAGACGGGCAAACTCTGAATTCAAGGCCTTGACCAGCTTATTCACCAGTTCATGAAATACGGTATGGTACTCGGGTGTGCGGGACAAAAAACCAATAGAATCTTCGATAATATCAAGTTTCCTATACCATGGGTTGTTCGGGTCTACAATAAATTTGGTAAGAACGGTTGTGTGGTTATAATTATAACCATAGTGAAAATTCACTTTTCTTAGATTCAGGAACTGCATCCATAGATGCTCTTCCATTTTCAAATAGCCTTCGGGAAAAGAAGTGTCGTCTATAACCGATTCAAACCAATCATAACAGTTGCAAATGGCATTTTGGATCTCTTCCGTCATCCTTTCTCTAATGATGACATCATCCACTTTGGTGTAGCCGTTGCGCTGTGAAAAGAGGGGGTGCATGGAGTTATGGTTGTTGGGGTCTTTTAAGATTAGATACTGCCGGCTCGATTATGCTAGCGATGATATCGAAGAAGCGTTTCATACTAACAGAAATGACCCAAATAGCAGATCGTCTAATAAAACCCTATTCTTTATTTGCCAAATATTGTTTCATGGTTTCCTGATCGAAATAATGCTCAACAACAATGGGGTCATTGAAGAACTCGGCATCTTCTGGAAGTATCGACTTGATGATTTTGGACGCGCCTACAACCACCGAATAGTCGGGGATGTCTTTTGTGATGACTGAATTGGAACCTATCACACAGCCCTTGCCAATCTTTACTCCAGCAAGAATATAGGTCCCGGATGAGATAAAGGTATATGCTCCTATTTGGGTAGGAGCGGTAATATAACCGACCCTCTCATCCCTATCGGCTCTGATAAAGTTGGTTCCCATTAACCGGATAGCCATATGCGAACTATGGGTAAAAATACCACAATTGGCACCTATCTGGCAGCCTTCTCCTATCGTCACACCATGCGTAGCATCAATGATGGTGTCGTGCCAAATCCACACATTGTCACCCACATCCAATCCTTTTTTGTTCATGATGACAACTGTTGAAGACATTCTCACGTTTTTCAGGTACTTTCCCGTCACCCTGTTACGATAGCCATAGACCATGAAAGGCTTATGGAAAATGGCAATGGTATTTTGAACTATGGAGATGAGTCTTCCCAAGGGTGAGAAATAGATTTTTTTCTTGATGTCCATAATATCATGGTTTTAATATGGATAATACATTAAGGCTGTCCCTTCTATAACGGTTTTGCCGTTTTGATTGGTACACACGGTATCCAACAAGATTCGTTTTTTCTCTTCGTTGATTTCGGAAATCACCACTTTTGCAGTGATGGTATCACCGATAAACACGGGCCTCAGGAAGCTCAAGGTTTGGTTCATATAAATTGAGCCCTCACCGGGTAAGACATTTCCTAATACCGCACTTATCAGCGACCCCGAAAGAAAACCGAATACTATTTTCTTCCCGAATATGGATTCTTTTGCATACTCAGCGTCTAAATGTATCGGATTATGGTCGCCACTAATCTCCGCAAACATATTCACGTCATTTTCAGAGTATTGATGCATCAGTTCAGCGGTTTGACCAACATAAAAATCTTTGATTGATTTCATTATTTCCTAATTGTAATAATTGTCGCCATTCAGGCTTAGATTTAGATAATGACAGCAGAAGCTTCGCCTTCATATTTTACCCTTCATTATTATATCCAACCGTAGAATCAATCAGCCGGATGATTTGATTATAGGTTACGCTTCTATCAAACTTCTCTTTGGCTAGTTTTTTTGCATTATCTCCCATCTGTATAGCCAGTTCTTTATTTTTATCTATTTTCATGATAGCCTCAAATAGGCTTTCAATATTTTCCGGTTCAAAGTTGATACCAACCTGATAGTCATCAATCAAATCTCGCATTTCTTGACACAACGAACCGTTCAAACATGGAATGCCTGCCGCGAAGTAATCTGCAACTTTGTTAATAATACTCTGCGAGGCTCTGCGCTTTACAGAATTGACAGTCATATCTGATTTGCTAAGATATGCAGCCATCTTCTCATAGTCTACAAATCCCACAAAATCCACATTCCGAAGCTCTTTCTCTGCGGCATATCGTTTCAAGTTCTCTTCCTCAGGACCTTGTCCCAAAATCTTAAATCTAACATGCTTGTGGCCTTCTTTCTGAAGGGCATTTGCCACATCCAACAACGTATAAAGGTCATAAGTGCTTCCTAGTGTTCCCGCATAAGTTACCCAAGTCTCGCCATCGTTTTTCTCTATCTGAGAACCATATTTTTCAATACCTGAATAGAATCTATCGAACGTGGCTCCTATATATACAGCATTTCTGTTCTTGGCTCTTCTATTTACACTTAAACCTCTTTGCAAATATTCATTTGAGACCGCCATTAATTCGTCAGCTGCAGCATAACATTTATCTGCACGTCTTTTTATAGGGTAGGTGCATAGTTTATAGAGCCACTCCTTTTTCAGTAGTACTCGAAAAACCTCAGGCCATAAATCCCTCACGTCAATAATCAGTTTCAAATCCTTGGTTTGGCATAGGTCTTTTATCTTAAGAATGGTTGGGATGTCGGGCATGTGAGCATATACCAAATCATAACGCTCGTAATTATCCTTTAGCCAATTATCAACATTCCTTGCCCAGACATTACCGGATTTCCAACGACTTATTGATACGTTATTATCATACGGTGGCATATGAACTATTTCAATATCTTTAAAATCCGGGTAATCCTTTCGGAATTTTTCAACATCGCGAACTGTTTTTGCATAATGATTGAAATCTCCCGTTAAAAGCGTGACCTGATAACCCAGATTCTTCATCATATTGAAAAGATAGAGCGTGCGTTTATAACCACCTTCTCCTGGCAAATAAATATAGCCGTTGATAAACAGCACTCTTGGTTTCATATTATTATTTGTCATAACGCCATCAGATTTTAATCCATTCGTCCAGCCATATCTCGACTTTACGGTCTTCGTTGAGCCATCTGGCCGGGGCTATTACTCTGCCTTTATTATTGTTAAGGAAAGCACCCCACCACGAAAAAGATGAGTTAGCTATTATCAGATCCTTGCAGTGCGTCATAAGAAACATGTCCCAACACGATTCCTTTCCTTTATTCTCTGTCACCGTAACGATTTGATGGCCCTCTAACAATGGGTTAATATTCTCATTGCACCAAGGAATGTCATTTGAAAAGATATAGAAAACATGTTTGTTACCATCGGCAAGAATGGTTTCTATACCTCTCTTATAATACTCCAGAGTACAGATTCCTGTCCATTTGGGACTTGCCAGATAATCGCCTCTCCGAATATGGATACCCACGCTTTCTTCGTTTTCCATCTTTTCAATATATCCAGCATTAATCTTGTTGGGTTCGCCATGTGAGAATGCTTTCTGAACTTCTTCACGGGAGTCAACGAAATACTTTTCAGACTCCCAGTTTCCTTCATAATAGCAATTGCCCTCTTTGCTAAACACTTCGGGCTGATACACAAAAATATCTTCTCGTTTCTGTATGAATTCCGTTTTTCTCACAGGCAAGGCTTTTCTCACAAAACGACTAAGAACATAGTTTGGCATGTACCACGTTACCTTCATCAGTTGACTAGCCGTTGCCTTTTTTAAGTTTGCATTGGAAAACACCTTGTCTATCTCATAACCATTATGCAAATTAGTACCTTTCCAGTTTTTGGAAAAGAGATAATGGAAATGGCTTGTGTCTATCAGAATATCCTCGTCAGGAAACCGTTCCTTCAAAGCCACAGCCAAAGCATATTGGAACATCTGATTGCCTAAGCCGCCTATAATATTGACTATCTTCATCATTTTTATATGCTTTGAGATTTTAGGTGATCTAAAACACGTCTTGCTTGTTGAGGGGACAACTCCCAATAACAAGAGGCCGTTATTCTTTTTATTGTATCTTCATCAAAACGGTATTTGATTATTTTGGCCGGTGAACCTGCAACGATTGCAAAAGGTGGCACATCTTTATTCACAAAAGAATTCGCTCCTATAACAGCACCATCACCTATTCTCGTTCCTTGACGAATGATTGCTCCTGCAGCCACCCAAACGTCATGGCCAATTATCGTATCATTACTTGCAATACATTTTTCAGGAAAAAGTTTTGTCGATGTTGAATACTCATTTATCGGATGCTCCATTCCTCCTATTTGGACATCGGCCGCAAAGGAACAATAATTACCAGTAATAACATGGTTGAACTGGGCGCCAGAACGAATAAAGCAATAGTCACCAATGATACAGTTTGTCATTGTACAACCCGAATCTACTCTTGAAGTCATAGGCACTCTATTCCTTTTTAGTTTCAAGTATGGTCTTTTGATAAACTGCCACAAAAAAATAACTAAATGTTTCATCATTTCATTTTTCATTTACAATTGTTTCATATAACTGCAGGTAATGCTCAGCGATGTTTCTCCATCTATAAACACTTAAATCAAGTTGCGATATGTTATCAACTATTTTATCGTATTTGTCTATTATTGTTTTCAACGCACTAGCTATGCTATTACTATCTGTAGCTAAAGCACTATACCCAACCAAACCCTCTTGGTAGGTATTATCAAAACCCTCTCCCCTCGTGAACACAATTGGTAAACCCTGCGACAATGCCTCAAGATATGATAAGCCAAATGTTTCCCTGAATGAAACCAATGCAAAAATATCATGACTTCTTAATGTTTTGTACAACTCTTCTTTTGGCTGTGCTTCATAAGTTTGAAACCATGGATTGTTTTTTGACAAAGACAATATCTTATTCGCATATTTCTTGTCTGATTGATATGTAGCTAAATTATTACCTATTGCCGAGAGTTCAACATTTACCCCAGAATCTCTTAGCAAATTAACTGCCTTGAATAAAGAATGTATGTTTTTGTTCCTAACAAACGCACCAGTGACAACAATCTTAACTGGATCATGAATCGTTTTTTTGTTTTCATATTTATGATCCAAATAAAAATCTTGTAGTCCATTATGTATAACTATGAACTTAGACCGAATAGAAGCTTGGGGGGCGATATGTAAAATGGATATAAACCTAGTTGTATATTGTGAAGAAATGAAAATAATTCTCTTGGCGTTTTCTGCTATTTGTTTAAAATAGCCACAACGCCATTTAAAAATACGAATATATGAATTGATATCAGTATTTCTAACCGCAGTAAGATATGGTATAGAGTATTTTTTATATAATTCATATGCAATAGCGCCTTCATTACACATGACAGATGCATGTATAAGATCTATCTCGTTTAAATTCACCTTTCTTTCTACATCATGAACCAGTTTTGATATTTTATATCCATACAAATATTTTATTATTTTGGATTGTCGTCTTGAATATACTATTGATGACCCAAAAGTTTTAAAATCTATAGTTCTTTTATTAGAATCTACACCAGTTTTTATTGGTATAAAAACCGTCTGGACAACCCCAAGTTCATCAAGTTCTTTAAAAAGAGAGATGTGCGCCGTGGTGCCTAGAAAATCATTACAAATGTGAAGGATATGCATCTTGATGTCAATAAACCAAAAAAACTATATGAATACTTTTATAGTATAATATCAACTATTTTATTCTTTTCATAAGAGTAACATCGGTGAGTTCTCCTAAATGATTATAGTACTCTTCAGTAAAATAGCCATATCCAGTAGCCATTGTTAATTCCCCTATTACTGGTTTGTTATCTACAACATAAAAGTCTACTCGCATTTGAGGGAAACCTTCTGATAATTTAGAGGCAATCCGTTTCATTTCATCCCAGCAATTTGGTTTGGGTATAATTAAATTGGGGTCAAATCGATCAATACCATTTGTTCTAACAAACTGTGGAAGTCTAATCCAATTTGCATCATAAAGATCCACATTTAAGTTTGTTTTAGATCTATTTGACGCCACAAATACGCTCTCCACATGACCATTAAAACACCATAGTTTAAAGTCTATAATCGAACTGGATAAACAATCAAACTCGCCATTTTGTGTCAACAATTCTTCTGCTATTATACACGGCTTTATCTTAAGATAGTGTGGTTGGTACCCTCGATATCCATAAGGAATCGCTATCCATTGTTTCATTAATCGAATCGTTTTCTTGTAATCGCATTTTGTTTTATCCTTGATTACCAAAACGGTCCCACATCCATTGTTCGCTTTTAATACAAATTGATTGGGCAGGTCTTCCCATTTTATATCATCTGGGTTATCCCATACACCATAGATTTGCGGTAGGTATTTTTCACAACCACATTGTTTAACATAATCACGCATTCGATATTTATCTGCACATTGGGTCCAAAGTGTCGTATCGCAATGAAGTTGCATCCAATATATTTTTTCAATTAGATTATGAGGGTTATCCAAATCGGGTTCTTTACCAAATCGCGGAATATAATTTCTTCGAATCTCTGATATAGGATTACGCTCAACACTCCATTTTTGATATCTATATGCTAAATATCTGTACACGTACAGTTTTTGAAGAAAAAGAGTATTCATGTTTAATATGGATTATTTAAATAAATATTTAAAGAATAAAGGTATTGCAGATTTAAGGGTCTCAAACACCAACATATGATATTTATTAAAGGTCATCCTATGGTGCAACCATTTTAAATCTCTTTTATATTTTTTCTTATCAAAAAGTTTGATTCTGTCAACATGTAATCTCTCAGATGATTGTATAATACCATCCATTTCCTCGTACCACGGATCAAAAGAAAACTTTTCTTTATATCGCTTATAGCATTCCTCGTAATAATCTAAATACTTAGAATGATTGTTTACAATATCCAGTATTACAGAGACGAATTGGTTGGTGTCTTTGTGAGGAATTATGATTCCGCTTGTGTGATTTACTACCATTTCTTGACAAGCATTCTTGTAATCAGATGTTATGATTATACAACCTATGCGCATGGCTTCAATCATTGCCATAGGACAACCCTCTCTTCGAGACGGTACAAGGAAAATATTTGCCTCGCTACTTATTTTCATCGCTTCCTCTCGAGGTATACGACCTGTAAATATTAATCTTTCATCATGTTTAAAAAGCTCAGCAACAGATTTATAAGGTTGTAACATTTGAAGCGTCGGCGAGTTTGCCCCAAGAAAATAGAACTTGAACTTGCTATTTGTTTTAAGTAACTTTTGTATTATCGAGAGAACTAATTCTGGTGTTTTGGCAGCAGAGGTTCCTCCTGCAAACACGATTTTTAAGCAATCATTCTTCTTCTTTATCGATCTTATTGCTAGTGATTTTGGGTGCTCTTCGACAAAATTATAAACAACTCTGACTTTATCTTGATTGCTAACATTGAAAGTTTTACATATATAATCTTTGTTGAAATTAGACAGAGCAATGATACAGTCAGCGTATATAGAATTTAAGCCTGCGGTGTCAGCTTCATCGTACCTGAGTGAATGGCTTATTGAAATCACGCGTATATTGTTATTTAAATATGGTGTTATTAACGAAAGTAATCTACTATTACTATTCAACACCACATCTGGCTTTATTTCTTCATTGATTAAATATATAGTGCGCTCGGCATTTTTTATAGAACAATCGTCTGATTCAACACGATAAATGTTATTGTTTTGATGATCAAATGGAAGTTTCGAATCATCACCTATCATAATAGAAAGATGGTAATGTTTGGAAAAACTATTAACCACCTCGTGGGCATACGATGTAATACCACCACCTCTAAAAGAAGATGTTACTAATAAAATATTCATTTTCTTCTTATTCTTTTTATTCTTTGATAAATAGGCGACAAAATGCTTTTGTCAAAAATTGTAATAAACAATAACAATGATATTAAATATATGAACAGCTCAAAAAGGCCTTCAGCATACTTTCCTTCAAAAATAGATATATACCTAATAATCAATACAACAATTATGGAAACCAAAACAATACCCCAAGATTTTGAAAAAACAAAAAAGTATTCCTTGAAAGACATTTTTATTATCCGATATAGAAGCATATACCAATTTACAAAAAACATAACTAGATATGTAAATAACATAGTTAGCGCTGCGCCATATAATGATTTTCGTGCAAATGCAAATAGCAATATTCCCATAGTCAAAAACCTAATTATAGTATATGAAAACGACAAGTCTGTACGTTTTAATACAATAGCCACCATACCGCTTGGTTGTCCAAGAACAACAAATAAACTCCAAATTGACATAATACTTACGATAGAATTGGCCTCTTCATAGCCTTTGCCGTAAAATATTTCAACAATAAATGCCGCAAAAAGGAAAACAAAACCTACAATCGGTGTATTTAAATATGATAACTTAGTTACGAATTGCTTAAATTTGTATTTTAACAGCTCCAAATTATTCGAATAAGATGACATAACAGGCAGCATAACTTTGGTCGTTATAGTATTAATAATCATTACAAATCGCAGTACCAATTCTTTAGCAAGATTATAAATACCTAAAGCGCCTACTCCTAAAAACGAACTAATTAATAATATGTCTAACTTTGATGCGACGTAATCTACTAATTGCGTCCCCATCTGATAAAGACCAACTTTTACAAGAGAACCCGCTTCTTTTAAACTAATGTTTTTTAAACTAATTTTGTATGTTTTTTGTCCTGCAATAAAGTTCCAAATGTGTACAACGGCTGCATGAGATAAAGTTGAAATAATTAAACTATAAACACCACAACCCACATATGCCAAACCAATGGCCAAGAAAAGAGAAAAGATAGCTGATACTATATTTCGAATCGCCATTGTTTTGAAAAGCATATTTTTTTGTAAAACTGTATCATATAGTTTTCCTGTACTCACAAAAAACAATTCAAACAATGCAATTGGGATTAAATAACGCAAAACCGGTTGTTCGTAATAATTTGAAATAATGGGGCTAAAAAGTGACACCACTATCATCAAAGAATTAAATACAATGAATTGCAACCAATACAAACTTAAAAAACTCTTTCTTGATAATTGTTTTTCAGACATTATTGCTGCAGAAAAACCCATATCCGAAAAGACCTGGGTAAGACCTAAAACAAAAGTCAAAATTGCAACAATACCAAAATCCTCTTTGCTTAGAAATCTTGCAAGGATTGATAATCGTAATATTTGAGTTAGACCAGAAACAATTGTAGATAGCGTGGTCCACCCTAAGCCCAATACTATATGTTTTGTTTCTTTATTAGCCATTAAATACACATGTAATAGCTGTAAAAAAGCTCATAAAATGAGGCGATCAAGCCCAAATAAAATGCGGCCTTTGAAATACGAGGATAAATATTATTTGTAAAGAAATAAGCCAGCAAAAGACTTGCCGGAATAAAAGAGAAACGGAAAAACCTATCTGCGATAAATGAGGTATTAAAACCAAAATCAAATTGAAACATAAACGCAACTATAACCATCAGAACTAATAGACTAATTAAAGCTCTTATACTATTGGTCAATACAATGTTATGTTTTTTATCGATGCTCGCCTTAACACCCATACAAGCTATTAGTATATATGTTGCTCTTTCGGTGAACTGTTGTACTAACAATCCTAAGCCAGAAATAGTTAAATCCCTACCCATATATAATTGAGCTGAATTAACACTTGCAGACCACATATCGCTATCACTATCTACATCCAATGCTGCATATTGATTTAATAACACTCCCAAAGCGTAATACAATAATGGCAAAGAAAGAACCAACAACACTAATCTTGTGGTATTAATTTTCTTTAATAGAGAAGCAAGAATTATTAAAACAATACCAAATAATGCACTTTTATGAAAATAATAAGAACCTATTAAAAGTAAAACAGCAAGTATCTTTTTTATAAAGGAACTATTATCTGCATTAAATAACGCAAAACTTAGAAACATCATAGCCATCGCCAAACTACTTCTAGCATAAGAAAACCATAATAATCCAATCGCCACGAAACAGAGCCACGCAGTATTTTTTTCTATTTTAAAAACTTTGATGGTAAAACCAAATAACAACAAAGCCGTTCCCCATACAATAAATCTAAATGTTAGATAATCTGGACAAATATTTTGGATCAGGAAAATGTATATGTCCTCAAGATGACTATTTATCGCATCTGTTTTTAAAGAAGTATACGAAACTGCTATATGAAACCAATCATTACCCCAAAAAGCAAAAATGCAAAAAATGAAAATTATAAAAAAGCCTATTATTCTTCGAATAGCAGATATGGGATAACGACGTGATAAAACAGGCCTGAATGCCATATAAGCACATATCATCATTATTATATTTAAAAGAACGAGAAATCCCGTCCTCTCATTTCCTATTGCTTCTAACATTTATTATGACGGCTTTGAAATATAGAAATCGCTTTAAACAATAACGTTGCCATAAAAGGAATAAAACACAATACGTATTTTATGTTCTATGTAAATAATATAATTTTAGAATTTTAAGACTGTTCCGGCCCAACTCAAACCAACTCCAAAACCAGCCACCATTACATTCATCCCGTCTATAATAATACGAGATTCTAAACACTGTTTTAATCCAATTAAAACCGTTGAAGAAACCGTGTTCCCAGTATTAGAAAGGTTGTTATAAAACTTATCCTTAGGCAATGCATTTACTTTGCGAATAGTATTGAGCATAAACTTATTTGCCTGATGAAACACATAATAATCCACATCATCTCTACTGATTTTATTCTTTTCTAGAATATCCTTCATCATGACAGGTATAATGTCAAGAGTAAAGTTAAAAATAGCAGATCCATTCATATATAAATAGTCATCATATTTTCGGTGTCCGTCCTCATCTTCAACAACAACACCTGTTGCAGCCTTATGCCTAGCTGCACCTGTTTCAATAATAAGATGTTTAGCACCATTACCATCTGTCCCAAGGCTAGCTTCACCAATCTCAGCAAAACCATCCGATGAAATCAAGCAAGCTGCAGCTCCATCACCAAAAATAGAACGATTGCTCTTGTCAGATGGATGGAGATACTTATTATATGTTTCTGCTGTTAATAAGAGCACGTTCTTTGCAAGACCACTATCAACGAAACTTTTGCCAATGGCCATTCCGTATACACAACCAGAGCAACCAAGATTATAATCAAAAGCTCCTGCTGAAGTAGGAATTCCTAGCCGGTTTTGCAAGATGCAAGCTGTAGAAGGAAGAAAATAGTCTGGACTTTGTGTACAAAAAAGAATGAAATCAATAGACCTGGGGGTTATTTCATATTCCTTGAACAAATTCCGAGCTGCTTTTTCCGCCATGTCTCCAGCTGTTTCATTATAACCAGCAATATGACGAGATTGTACCCCCACTTTTGCTTCTACCTTATCTATACTCCATTCAGGGAACTCCTTTAATAGTTCCTCGTTAGTTACAATCTTCTCGGGAAGATAGTAACTAATTCCTTTAATAAATGCCATTTATTCTATTATTATTATTATATAATGTATACCGAGCGCAAACAAATTGTTTATGTGCAATTTGTTGTACATCATTACAAAATCTCAAATTTATAATCAAATGGTACTCTTTTAAGATCTGATATTCATCAAATAAATTATTTGTTTTTAATAAGGTTAAACAAATCCTCAACCGTATTACACGACTTAAGCTCAGCTCCTGTAATGGATTTCCCATACTCTGTTCTTGCAAGAGCCAAAACGCTCATACTGATAAGCGAAGACCATTCTGCCAGATTGTGAAAAACACAAGTTGCAGTAATTTCTGTTTCATCAGTGTCATCAAAAAGACTAGCGAAGTTCGCTACAAATTCGTTGATTTCCATAACTATTTGATATTATTAGTTTAATTATTTTTGTATTATGTAAAAGTCACAAGAAAATACCACTTTTGGTTTATATCCTAGTCCATTCTCGTATTTCCTTAATACGTTTCAAATAGAATTTCTCGTAATTCTTATTTAAGAATTCTATTGGCAAACGGTCTTCTTCTGAATATAACACCTTCTCGTGTTCGAGGATTTCTTCAGGAGTAAATCTAAAACCCACAATTTTAGCGGGGTTACCAATAACAATGGAATACGGCGGTGTAGAACTACGTACCACAGCACCCGCTCCAATTTCACAACCTCTGCCAATTTGAACTCCAGCTAAGATTGTAACACGAGCTCCAATCCAAACATCTTCATTGATAACAATATCTTTGTCATATTCTGAAAGGTCGTCCATCTTATCCTTAACGTCATCTGAAACTTGTTTCATGCTTAATCCAACTACAGATAAATGGTTGCCTGCAATTACCATGAGTTCTTCTGCTGCACCTGAGTTTTTTTTCATAATGAATTTTGCTCTGCCATTCATTATTACCGAATCTCGTTTTAATGTACTGTTTCCCTCAATAAAGATATTATTAGGATTCCCAATAATCGTATTTAATCCAATACGTGCATTTTCGGAAACATTTGGACAATAAGGAATTCTGAAATGACATTTAAAATTCCATCTAAATTGACGAATACACTGTTTAAGATATGCTTTAAAATTCATGATAAAGAGAATTTGTATTGCCCGACAATAATAATACCTATATAATCGGATTTCGATAAACTAACGCTACTTAGAATAAGTGAGACGTTATTATATATGCTCCTCCACCCCACGAAAATGAACATTAAGCTCATGCAGATGCTCTAACAGCGTTCCAAGCGGCGTCCCCTCCGTCATCTTAGCAAAGGCATTCACATCCTTAGGGAAGCACTTGCCACCATAGCCGTACTTGCCATCGGGACCCGGCACGTAGGTGTGCGTGTCGTTGATATAGCCCGAGAGCAGCACGCCCGTGTGCACCTTGCGCCAGTCGGCACCCATCTGCTCGCAGTACT
>JAEEGF010447422.1_pt1 | contig 17536 bp, 9 predicted proteins | sample 9134171 | NCBI WGS metagenome assembly JAEEGF01 (sample SAMN16246542, study PRJNA631951) | gut metagenome | biome: gut microbiome; feature: rumen; material: AP-attached | host: Bos | place: Iran: Karaj | collected 2018-10 | reverse complement strand
ACTGCTTACAAAAATTTCTTTTTATCGCTTGTTTTTGTTCCAAGAAAGTCTGTTTTTCCTGACATCTAAAATGTTGTAACTATCTGCTATCGAGGATTTTCAAATAATCTGCTCATTATTCTGTCCAATATCCTGTTCTTAAAAATTTCGTAACATGCTGATATTCAAAAATGTCGATACAAACTGACACATAAATTTTCGGTTATTTCTGCTACCCAAAATTCTGTTTCACTGTTCATTAAAAATTCGTCAGCAACTGATACCAATTTTGTTGTTTTTTCTGCCAGATAAAATGCCGCACCGACTGATAATCAAAAATATCGTACTTCGCTGCTCATAAAATTGGGTGGAGTGACTGCCATCATTCTGCCAAATTGATGAAAATGCATGAGGGAACCGGTATGGGAGAAGTTTCCGGCAATACCTTCGGAATCAGTGCTCAGAAACCGCCGGAGCAATCAGTCATGAATGTTAATTTCGAGACAGTTAAGCCGACCATTTGAGAACCTGGTCGGCCTATGAACTTTGCTTAGGACTGATTATTATTCAGTCCTATGTTATTTATGTCTGTATCATCCAGATTAAGACACATTCTTGAGGATCACATCGATAACCTCGTTTTTGGCGGCAAGCTCAACATGATGCTCATTAACCGTTTTTTCGCTGTTTAAGCCAGCATAATTTAGGGCATGGATACACAGTTTGTTGATTAGTCTGGGATATCCCTCGGATAATCTTGCAATCGTTTTAACAGCTTCAGGAGTAAAGATCCTGTCAGTAACTTTGGCCCATCTGAGATGAGCCGCTATGTAAGGACCGACCTGTTCTTCGAGTAACGGTCTGGTCTGGCAGATATACACTATCCGCTGAGTAATAGCCTTGCATCTGTCATCCTGAAGGGTCTGGCATATTTCAGTCTGACCGGTAAGAATCAGACTCAGGAGAGAACCGGAATCGTATGGGTCACCGTTCAGCAGAAAGCGGATTTCTTCAAGGATGGCGTATTTACGATAGCTTTGAGTCAGCAGATGAGCTTCATCAATAATCATGACAACCTTGCGCTTGTATGTGTTTATCTGAGTCTTAAGCTCTTCATGAAACTGTTTTCTTGCATCATTCACATACAGGTGAGCCTTTATGCCGAGAGACTCCAATGGAACAGAGTACAGCCACCTCGGAGATGCATTGGAGATGGATACGTAAAACACGCAGTACTGTTCTGGACTGAGTGTGCTGGTAAAGCTTCTGAGAGCCGTGCTTTTACCTGTGCCGGGCTGACCGGTGAGCAAAGCAAAAGAATTACTTTCTACAGTGAGACGCAGTTTATGTTTGATGTCATCCTGCATGCTGTTCTGGAAAAGAAATTCAGTACCGATATTGTTGGTAAAAGGCATTCTTTCCATGGAGAAAAAGTTCATAAAATCATTTAAATCTGACATGTCATTTTCTCCTATGCATTCTGACCGTTAACTGAGTTGCTGCCAGCTGGATTTGTTACTGTTGTACCTGTATCCGTTGTTGTATTTGTACTGATACCTGAGCCTGCTGCAGTATTTGTGTCAGAACGGTTCTCCGACTTTGGGAACGATTTGGCATATGCCGATTCCGCAACCCCGGTATCCGGCAGATTTGTAGCGTCGTATTTCTTTATCAGTTCAGGCATAATCTTTTCACGAAAATGTTCTTCGTTTATGTATGTGCCATCCTTCTTGCTGATGTCTCTGAGAAGACGTTCGACGGTAGCCGGAACCAGAGGAAGATTCTGCATCATTTTCTTCTTTTCATCCGATGTTCTGTCTTTCATCACGCTGCTGTATTCAACATGAGACTTCATTACAAATTCATGTAATGGATACTGAATCTCTTCCGGCATTCCCTTGTCGATATTTTCCGGACTGTTCTTTACAAGAAGATTCACCGTATGCCTGAGCAGAGAATAATGAATGGTCACCATGTCACCGGTCTTTGCAAACCGATCATCAACCCGGTAACACTTGCCGTGAAAACTGATAAGTCCGTCTTTTGACACTTTGCGGACATTCGTCACGTTGAAGGCATATTCAAGGATATCCGGGTTTACCGGTCGTGCTGTTCGGGTATCTTTTGCGAAAGCTTCGTTAGGAGAAAGGAGATGCTTTTTACCGTCCCTGCCAATTTCGACCAGAGCGGAATGTTGTGTCATGTTGTACTGAATGATTCTTTCTTCCACCAGTTTGACAAACTGCTGATAATCAACATTTTGCATATCTTTAATCGGGATGAATAAATCATCAATGGTACCATTGAGCCTCTCCAGAGCACCCTTGGCCTGGGGCTTGTAGGGTCTGGATCTTTTATGCTCTATTCCCAAAGCATTGGTGCAGTGCTCCATGTAGACACCGCGATAAATGCTTCCCTGATCTGTCAGAATAGAATCCGGTATACCATACATCCTTACAAGTTCATACAGACTGGAAATGGCGATGTCAGCAGTCTGAGATACATCGATTTTCCAGGTAAGAATCTTGCGGCTGTGGTTATCCATCCACAACTGTACGTATGGAGTTACCGGCAGACCCTGTGAGTCAACACATACGCCTCTTGGCGGCTCTTTGACATCACCCTGAACCTGGAGCATTTTGTGATGAAGTCTGTACCGTGAATAAAAACTTCTGCCATCCTGCTCACGCTCCCTTAAGAGTTCATCTCTTCCGAAACCGGCATCAAAAAGATGTTTCTGCAGAGTGCTTCTTTTAAGAATACCTTCTATGTTGGGATGACGTGACTCTATACATCTGATAATCTCCTGTACCGAGATGGTGGGTGTCTGCAGCCGCATGGATTTGGCTTCATCAAGCAGTGAATCAAAATTAACATACAGTCTGCTGTCGCTGCGTGTTTTGTGATACTTTGGTGCAAGACCTTCTATGCCAAACTCTGTATAGGCATCGAACCATCTTGAGATGGTTTTGTAAGATTTGGATATATCCGCTGATATGTTCTTCATCATTTTCCGTTTTTCTTTCTTTTCCTCCTTTGTCCCGTCTTTCATGGAGATGAGCGGGGATATTACCTTAAGTCTGTAGTCTTTGGCAGATAGATTATTTGTTGAAATATTTTTTGTCTGGCTCATTACTGTTCCTGTTTTGTTTAAAAATTAACCCGTATTCGGTCTCGTTTCCGAACACGCGGGTATTGTATTTGCTATATGAGCCAGAGAATATTTAGGTAATATGGATACAGAACGGACAAGATGAGAACTCAGGATCAGTAAGATATTGGAAAGCTTCGGGCTGTCGTCATCAGTCTGCTGGCAGTCAGTCGACTGGATTGCATGCTTTTCCTCTGCTTTGAGATTAGCTTTATAGGTGCTTAGAAGTCCCGGGAAGAAGTCCGTCAGTTTACTCATATACCCGTATAACCTTCTGCCGATCCTGCCGATAACAAAGGATTCCAGAAAATAGCTGTAATCTGAAAGATAACGGTGAAATAAAAGATTTTTGTCAGTCATCTCCTTCAAAATATTTTTCGCGTCTTCAACCTTAAGTTTCTTTAGAAAGTTAAGTCGAACTGTATTTTTTCCGTTCTTTTCTGCCCATTCCTTTATGAGGTTCTGTGCTATGTAGGCATCGTCGAGAACAGAAGCAGTAATGTTATGTTTTGGAACATGATCATCAAACAGGAGGACATGCGTAATGTTCCTGTCAGACTTGGTTTTTGCAGGACAGTCAGGATTTGAACAGATGAGTATCTGAGGTATGTATTCTGTTTTCTCTGTACCTGAGCCTAAAGAGAAAACTGTTTTAACATAGTTTGCAAAACCATTTCTGTTCATACGCTGTCCGCAGCATGGACAGGAAATTTCAACCCCTTCTTTGGGACTCAGCAAAGGCACTTCATGGCACTCACCGGTATCTTCATTTTTTATTACACGAACTTTATTAGTGTTTACCAAAGAATGTGATATACTTAGCACCACGATTATTGGTGATCCTTTTTTGGATCCGACCCGGATGTAGGTGTTGCAAGCTCCTACATTTTTTTTGTCCGGGCGCTTTGTTGAAGAAAAAAAACGCTCAAATTATACACGGTTCTTCAAAAAGCGGTATCACATCTTAAACTTTTTCTGCCGCCTGACGCAGTGCCAACTTGCAACACTCATCCCTGGATGAAGCAAAGCAGAGTTCCAGCCTGACGCAGTGCCAACTTGTAACATTCATCCCTGAATGAAGCAAAGCAGAGTTCCAGCCTGACGCAGTGCCAACTTGTAACATTCATCCCCAACTGAAGCAAAGCAGAACTCCCATCCCCACAAGACAAACTACCAAGCAATCACCTCAGCAAACAAAGAGAGCAACTGAGATCTACAATTTAAACTGTCAAACAGTGACAACAATTTCAAAAGCAACAGGAAAGATCAAAGTTGAGAACAGACAGATTCGACAATCTTGAATCAGCTGTTGAGAAATTTTTTCGAGCAGATTTAAAGACAAACTAAAAAGACGGTGACAAGTATCCAGATGTTGTTGAAGGAGTATTTATCTCCAGACCGAACCGGTTTATTGCCAGGGTTGAGATAGGAGGATCTGAGGAGACGGTTCATGTTAAAAATACCGGCCGCTGCAGGGAGCTTCTCATTCCCGGAGCCAGAGTATTTCTTAACATGGCCGGTAAAAATGCAAATCGTAAAACAGCATATGATCTTATTGCCGTAGAAAAGAACAACGGCAGACTCATTAATATTGACAGTCAGATTCCAAATGTGGTCATGAAGGAATGGCTTTCCTCGCAGAACTGCAGTGTGATAATCCCTGAATATACGTATGGAAGGTCACGGCTTGATTTTTACTTCGAAACCGGCGGTTCCAGGTATCTGATGGAAGTTAAAGGCTGTACTCTTGAAGTTGACGGATATGGTTATTTCCCTGATGCTCCAACCACCAGAGGAGTAAAGCATCTTAATGAGCTGATTTCTGCAGCCGGCGCGGGATATAAAACTGTTTTAGCCTTTGTTATTCAGATGGACGGTGTAGAGACGGTTTTTCCGAACAGGGCTACAGATCCGGATTTTGCCGACGCCATGCTCGCAGCAGTCGCCGCCGGTGTTGAGATCCACTTTATGCACTGCCATGTGGAGCCGGATCTAATTGAGATAGTTTCCATGTCTGTTTATGACGCGGCATTCAGCTAAATTCATATTTTGTTTCTTTTGTAATTTTCGTGTCGTTCATTATGGTTGATGAATCAGGAATCATAACATTAACTGATGAGCAGGTACCTGTTAACCGTTCAGGTGATCCTCAGATTAAAGACAGAATTCGTATGTCTGTGTATACAGGTGTCACCTGAGTTCGCAAAAATGTTTTTCTGATATTATGAATCAGAAATGTATACCGGTGCAGGAGTGTGGAACACAGATTACATGATCAGCCGTATGTTTGAACAGTTTGTCTCGATGTTCAGCTAGGGTATTTCAGATTAAGAAATCTGCAGGATCATAAAGTTTTTTGACAGTGGAATCAGGAGTAAATTAGAGGTTGAATAACTTAAAACTGCCAAACAGATCAGGACATTGATCGGCAAAACTCCTTTACATCAGCAGCTGAGTGGTCTGACGCAAATGTGCAGATCGAAATATCCGGTAAGCTTCGCTGTTGCAGATGGAATACTGAAAGCAGGCTTGTGTGATGCACTTTATCTGGAAAAATTGAACTGATCATGTGATGATTACATATTTATGCAAAGAATAGCAGATAGGCTATCACTTTATTGTATCGAACATATATGCTATAGATAAAAAGTAACCGTCACTTGGATGCGACGGTTACGTTGAGACTGCCGGACTTCATCACATTTACTAAAATTCATGCGTTTAGCCGTGGGCAGTATATAAAAGAGAATTTGCTAATCGGTATTTTCTAATACGGTGTTATCCCCATCAGCATTTGCTGTTATCTGATCGGTCCCTGTTTCCGATTCTTTAGTTTCAGACAGTACAGCATCAGTTTCAGTCAACACTGCATCATTTTGTATGTTTTCATCAACTTCATCGGTCTGTTTTTTAGCATTTTTGCGCGGACCTCGCCTGCCTGTTTTCTTTTCAGCAGCGGAGTTTCTGCTTTTTCTTTCTTCATTGCTGTCACTCTGCTGAACTTCAGGGTTTTCCTGTTCAGAAGACTGAGCATCGGAATTTTCGGATCCCTGCTGCTCGACTACGATTTCAGACTGAGAAAAACTATCTTCTTCTTTTCCTGTTTTTTCTTCTGAGGGAACCGAAACAGCAGATGTGTCAGCAGTAAGATTGGTATTTTCTACAAGATCCTTAGCTTCGCTGTTCTTGACCTTTGCTTCGTGCTGCTCACGCTTTTTTCTGCCCTGTTTGCTGTTTTTCTTAGAACCTTCACTATTTTTATCTTTCTGCGCAGTGCGCCTTGGCTGCTTCTGTCCGGAGTTTTTTCTGCCTTCTTTTGGTTCACTCAGTTCATTTTCTGAGTCTTCAGCCGAGGCTGCAGATTTATCTGTATTTTCATAGTCATCGCTTCCTACCTCGCTCCATGCCTCGTATTCCCTGTCATCAAGCGGTGAAGCATGAGGAAGACTTGATGCACGGGAGTGATAGTCATCTTCGACTTCTTCTTCACTGAAGGAAGAGACTGTTTCTGCTTCCGGATCTGTTTCAATGTTATCCTGCACTTCATCTTCTGTATCCTGGAAGAACAGATCTATCTGACTGTCATTATCCAAGTCATATTCCTGAGAATTGCAGCGATCATCAAAATCAATGTTATCAGCATGAGTTTCATTGAGCGTAAAACCGACTTCACTGTCTCTGCAGGTATGAAATATATTCTGTGGTTCAAGACAGTACACAGGATATACATCCTCACTGTCTCTGGCAGTAAAGATAATCTGCTGATTTTTTTCTGTGAATTCGTAATCAATATAGCTGAAGAGTCCGGTCATAATGCTTAGGGAAAGCCCTTCATCAATATCATCCACCAGAAGGAGATTCTGACTGCTGTCCTCATTGCAGAACAGTACCGCGAGATCAATAAGTTTTCTGTTGCTTGAAGATTCATCCGCGTAGCTCAGACGATATGATGCATCATTGATGCAGTGCTCCATTATCAACTGGGATATTTCAGTCTCCCCGTTTTCGTTTCTTACGATCAGACTTAAATCGTTGCCGTCGCGGCAGAGTATACCGGAACCTTCATTCAGTGCTGACAGTTCCTCTTTGCTGATGCAGTGCGGAAGGCTTGTATTCTTGAGAAGAATATTTGTAACATCGGCTCCCATAGAATTAAGGAGAGACAGAAGTTCATAGGTTACATTTGTATCCTGACTGATTCTAATCTTGAGCGGACTTCCTTTTCTGTCGAGATTTATTATGAATCCGGAGATGTATGCGTGAAGCTTCTTTATGAGGTTGAGCCCGGATTCTTCTCTGAATGATACTCTGGCAAGTTTTGTCAGAAGAAGCTCTTTCGAGGACAGATCCTCAGTGTAGAGTCTGAACCGCTGGTGATCATCCTTTGAAAATTCATCGCATCTTGCAAGACTGAAAGCATTATCCTCATCTCTGCCGAGAAGAAGCAGTGATGTTCCGTTTGTGGAAAGTTCGTTAATCCATTCTCTGTATATTACACCTGTATTGAGGCAGGTCTTTATGCCGTAGGAATAAGTAGATGAACCCATAGAGACAATGAGTTCCAGAGTGGTTTCTCTGTTTCTGTTGCTTCTGTTAAGACGGTTGTACCATCCTTTTGCGTAATCCGGAATTTTTCCCTGCTGCACTATATCACTGATGAGAGTAAGAACTGATATGAGAGATGATTTTCCTGTGGAGTTTTCACCGCAGATTGCCATATGGCTGATAATAGGTACGTTGCCGATATAAAAACAGTTTCTTGCACTGTTTTCTGCTATCAGGCTTACATTAATTTCATCATTGTAGCATTTGAAATTTTCTGCACTAAAACCGATTAGCATATATGTTCCCGTTTTTGCCTTTCATAATCATAATCGACGTATATATTAACAGAAAGAGCAAGTAAAATCACACGCGAGGTATCATTTTTGGATTTTGCAGTTTCAGATTTCCGGTATTCAGGCAGCCCGGGGCATGTTCCGTTCATTTTTTGATCGCATTGCGGTTTAGAAAAGTTTGAAGACTGTATCAGCACAAGATGAAACGCACGGAGCTGCATTTTTTTTGATGAACAGATCGCGTGACGGGAATGTAGTCTGTTCTTTTTTTCATGTTTTTTCAGACTGAAAATTGAAAAATATTAAGTAAACTTATAAACTCTACGCGAATTAACAGACTTTGCGTTTTTGGAGTTTTTATGAATCAGGAAAGTAGAGGAGCATTTGTCAGCAGGATCGGCTGTCTTCTTGCGGCTGCCGGATCAGCCATCGGACTTGGCAATATATGGAGATTTCCGACCCAGGCCGGTCAGAACGGCGGATCTGCCTTTATTATTATTTACCTTCTTGTTATTTTCATTTTCGGTATTCCTCTGCTTATAAGTGAATTCGTAATCGGACGCAGAGCCAGGGCCAATGTCGCCTGCGCCTACACAAAACTTGCCCCGGGATCCAGGTGGAGTATAGTGGGGTACGCATCTTCCACCGTTGCATATGTGATTTTCTGCTATTACGCAGTTATTGTCGGCTGGATTCTGTTTTATCTGTGGGAAAGCATAAGCTGGAATCTGTCAATGCTGCTTGAGCAGTCGCAGACAAAAGGTGAAGGCATCTACAAGGATTATTTCATCGGGTTTATAACCAATCCGTGGAAGCCGCTTCTTTTCCTTTTTCTGACAATCGGTATCATTCATTTCATAATTGTGCTGGGTGTGGAAAAGGGCATAGAAAGAACCTCCAAATATCTTGTTCCTGCTCTTATGGTCATTATGCTGATCATGGCTGGCGCGGCTGCATTCATGCCGGGGGCGGCAGAGGGCTACAGATTCCTTTTTGATTTCAAATCGTCATCTCTTGATGCCGGAGTCTGTCTGTCGGCGCTGGGGCAGTGCTTTTATTCACTATCGATAGGTATGGGTCTTATTACCTACGCGTCATATTTCACCAGGGATACAAATATCGTAAGGACTGCTTTTTCTGTAAGCATGCTTGATACAATGGTTGCAATTATTTCCGGTCTTATTATTTTCCCTGCTGTATTTTCAGTGGAAGGAGCATCGGCTCAGGAGGGCGCCGGAATGGTATTCATTTCCCTTCCTGCAGTTTTCAATTCCGCTTTCGGCTCTCAGCCGGTACTGTGCTGGCTTATTCAGTCATCCTTCTTTTTCATTCTGTTTGTCGCAGCCATTACTTCCGCCATGTTTCTTTATGAGGTTGCCACCGCCTTTATTGCCGAGAAGGCTCAGATGTCGCGGAAAAAGGCTGCCGCCATTGTTTCTGTGTCCTCTCTTCTTATAGGCTCCGTTTCCTCTCTGTCCATGGGGGCGTGGGATTTTATCAAGATTATGGATATGAATCTTATTGATTTCATAGATGCCGCCACGTCAAAGGTTGTTCTCCCTCTGACAGGTCTTGGCGCATCTTTGTTTGTAGGATGGAGAATGAAGCAGCAGGATGTCTGGGATGAGGTGACAAGCGGAGGCATGTTCAAGTTTGCTCTGATGGCGCCGTTCTTCATTATTCTTCGCTATGTTGTTCCGGTTCTGATTATTGCACTGATGATAAATAATTTTCTTTAGGAAACTGGCTTTGGAATTGCGGTAAAGGAGGATTATATGGGGGTTTGCAGGCCTGTAGTCAGAAAAGATATTGACGATGCGCTGAACCGTCTGGGAATTAAATCCGGAGACTGTATTATGGTTCATACATCTTTAAGCAGTATCGGCTATGTCTGCGGAGGTGCGCAGACTGTTATCGAGGCGCTTACCGGGGCCGTCGGCGCGGAGGGAACGGTAATGATGCCGTCCCAGTCGTGGAAGAATCTTGATCCGTCTGACGGTGTTCACTGGGAAATATCAGAGGAAGACTGGCCCGTTATAAGGGAAAACTGGCCGGCTTATGATAAGAATCTGACTCCTACCAATACAATGGGTGCCGTTGCTGAAATGTTCAGATCCTGGCCCGGAGCTCTCAGAAGTGATCATCCCGCCCGTTCCTTTGCCGCATGGGGAAAGCATGCCGAATATCTTACCTCCAATCACGATCTTTCCAATATTTTTGGAGAAAACTCTCCTCTCGGCAAATTTTATGATTTGGGCGGATATGTGCTGCTGATCGGTGTCGGATATGACAAGAATACCTCGCTTCATCTGGCGGATGTACGTGCAGATTATCCGGGAAAGCATATGTGTACAGAGTATAGTGCCGTTACAGAGAACTCAGTCAGAGTATGGAAGAAATACGAGACTCTGTACGTTGACGGAGAGGATTTCTGTGAAATCGGCTCCGCCTTTGAGAAAGAGCACGGTATCCGCGAGACCGGGCTTGGAAATGCTGTGCTTAAACTGATGGATCAGCGTTCTGTGGTTGATTTTGCCGTACGCTGGATTGAATCAAACCGGAAATAGCCTGAATTTAGGAAATGTTCGGGCTGGTGACGGAATAGAATAAGCTGAACATGACGTGACAGATAAATTTTTGCCAGAGATGCAGCTTCATGTTAACTTATTGATCCTGTTATGAATTACGTAAATGTGATCCTAATCAAATTAGTAATAATTAGTTTGACTGTTCACAACATTTTTGAGATTCTGCTTTTGATACATTGCGATTAAGTGGATATCATGATGCTTGTGGGAAGTTTATGAGTCAACTGTGAAGCAAGGGAAGTCTGATTATGATCCGCATTAAACATCTTTTGTTTATTACGCTGATTGTCTTCTGTTTGTCCATTTGCTATTTCTGCCTCAGCTACTACAGAGAATTCAGAAAATTTGCCGAGAACAATGTCGGTCAGGAGCTTTATTTTGAGGAAGCTCTGATCAACGACAGTATTCGCAACAAAATTCTGGACATGGTTGACATCAGTCATTACATAGCTGAAAGGACATCAATAAAGTCAGCAGTCGATGGTTATGAACGTCCGTCTAGTGTAATCAGTGAACTGGAGTTTATCAAAAAAAGAGCGCCAATAGTTGAGGATGTTCTTCTTGCCGATGATACCGGCAGGGTTATTGTCCGTATTACAGATAATTCTGAACGATATTTTAACACCACTGCTGACATCAGGTTCACCGAAGCATACAAACTTATGAAGGAACGGCTGGATGTAGGTCAGCGCAGTGATGGCCGCGTCATTTTTGTTGATTCCCAGAATGAGGTAGGGGATGAGATACCGTCCCTGATATATCTGCAGCCTGTTGTTATGAACGATATGTTCACCGGTTCCTTTGAAGTCAAAGGTTATGTAATAGTGAACGTACCTCTTATCAAACTTGTTTATCTTACTACCGCCAATGTGAATTCCTCCTCTGTTGTTCGGGTCAGCAACAGATTTCTGTATGATATGGAAGGTTACATAAGCCGATTCAACACTCTGAATATTCAGGATTTTGACAACGGGCTTCTGTGTGTTCTGAGGGTATCTGTATCACGTAAGTCTGACGATATTGAAATTGGACTGATATCCAGCATAATGTCGCAGGTTAAAAAGAATATCTTCATCAGCTCTGTAATAGCTGTGGCGCTGATTGCGTGCTTTCTCTTCATTCTTCATTCATTCGGTCAGCTGTTTTCTTTTATTAGCAGGCTGGAAATGAACGACAAGGCCTATGATGAGCGGTTTACAATCTGGGAATTCAACAAGACTGCAAAGCTTCTGTACGACATGAAGTATACAATCATTATGCAGTTAAGAGATATTGAAAGAAAGAATCGCGGACTTTTGCGGGCGAACAACGAGACTGCGGAGGTTAACCGAAAACTTGCCGATATGAACGCAACTCTGGAAAAGCAGGTGCAGGAGCGTACCCTTTCTCTGCAGAAGGCGCTTGAACTCTCAACCAACTGCAACAATATTTCAAATGTCATTATCAATCAGAGAACCCTGCTCAAGGATGACATGAGAGCTGATGAGATATTTGCGATTTTCTGTTCCAGTATTCGTGAATTCAATCTGAAACGTAATTTCTGCTTTGAATACAAGATGGAAGGTGAAAATCGTGAAAAAATGAACAGCATAACCACGATTATTCCTCAGATTAAAATTCCTCAGGGCGACAGTTTCTGCTATGACAAGGGTTTTTACAAGTTTCCTCTTACGATGAAGGAAGGTGTTGGTTCTCTGACAATCGAATCCCATGTCTCTTCCATAGAAATAGATATTCTTACCAATATCTCCGTGTTCTGCCGCGAGGTATCCTCCTACCTTGACAACAGGGCTCTGCGCAACAGACTGTCCTTCTGGGCCAGAACTGACGGACTTACAAAGCTTGGCAACCGCGTGGCATATGATCAGCAGATGTCATATTTTGAAACCTGTCTTGATTCGGAAATAGGTCTCTTCCTGATTGATGTTAACGGACTCAAGGAGATGAATGACAACAAAGGTCATGCCGCCGGTGATGCTCTTCTTAAGAGAGTGGCGGGCAAACTTCAGTCAGTGTTTGACAGTTATGACGCCGATATATTCAGAATAGGCGGTGACGAGTTTATAACTATTCTTCACGGAAAGGATCTGAACAGATCCGGTGAGATTCTGAAAAAGCTTGCTGAAGTTCAGGATAAACCTGTTCCTAAAGCAGCAGAAACCGCTGAAATTCATGCCACATTTGCTGTCGGTTATGCAGACAGCCGCAAAACTCCTTTCCAGATGCTTTATAAGCAGGCGGATCATGAAATGTATATTCAGAAGCAGGCGTACTATGAGATGCGTCATCGTCTGTTCGGAGAGATTAGAGCCCCCCGTCACTGATATACCTTTCTATTTTCTTCAGACCCTATCAGTTTTTTAATTCTCATTTTTTCCCGTTTTATTTTGTCTTGCCCTTTCAGCAGCAATGCAGTGCTCCTGCTGAATTCTTCGGGATACCTGTATTCCAGATTTTCTCTTTTAGTTTTTGTTTTACGTGATCTGTTTGCACCAGTCTGATTTACTGAAGCTTTTCTTCGATCAGACGGAAATTATTTTTAAGTCTCCAACATTTTATTAACAATTGCTGTGAATAGTTTTTATGAACTCTTGTCCGGCAAAAGAAAACCGCTTTGTTCTGAGATGAACCCGGTTTGATGCAAAATCTTAAGGATAAATTCCCGTATGCGGCAGTGATGTGCGTAAATTGTTGATTATTCACGGCGGATAATCCTTGCAGTCCGGTTGTGAACTGAACCGGAGTTCTGATTTTACCGGCTGGTTTATTTTTGAGCTGTGTGGAGAAATTCCCCAGAGAAACAAAGGTGGATTTTTTTGATATAATACACGCGTTTGTTGTTTGTATTTTTTATGTAGGCTTTTCATGGAAATTTTTAGAGGTGCTCCGGCTCTTTCCGGATTTCGTATCAGTAAACTGCTTGACGGCTGCAGGGCGGCAGGTATAAAGGTAAGTTCCATTTATGCTGAGTTTGTTCATTTTGCAGATCTTTCCTCCTCTCTTTCAGACAGTGAAACAGATGTTCTGGTCAGACTGCTGACATACGGTCCGGCAATGACCGGACAGCAGTGTGAGGGTGAGCTGTTTCTTGTTACACCGCGTCCTGGAACTATTTCACCGTGGTCCTCAAAGGCTACCGATATTGCCCATAACTGCGGTCTTGATAAAATCAAAAGACTCGAGCGCGGCATAGCATATTACGTAAAGGCCGAAGGGCTGGATGACGAAGCAAGGAATACAGTCAGGGGATTGATTCATGATCGCATGATGGAGTCGGTATTTTCCGACATGGATTCCGCCTCACGTCTTTTCTCGACCCAGGATCCGGCTCCTCTTACATCTGTTGATATTCTCGGCAGGGGAATTGAAGCCCTGCGCGAGGCCAATGTATCTCTCGGCCTTGCTCTGAGTGAGGATGAAATGGAGTATCTGACAAGATCCTTCGGTGAACTCGGACGCAATCCTAATGACGTTGAGCTTTATATGTTCGCACAGGCGAATTCGGAGCACTGCCGTCACAAGGTGTTTAATGCCGACTGGGTGATTGACGGAGTTCATTACGACAAATCCCTGTTTAAAATGATCCGCAACACTTACGAAAAGACTCCTGATTATATTTCTTCCGCGTATAAAGATAACGCAGCGGTTATGGACGGCTGCGAGGCAGGAAGGTTTTTCCCGGATCCGACCAATCATCAGTACAGTTTTCATAAGGAGCCTATAGACATTCTGATGAAGGTTGAAACTCATAATCATCCGACAGCAATTTCTCCGTATCCCGGAGCGGCAACCGGTTCCGGAGGCGAGATAAGGGATGAGGGAGCAACCGGTACAGGATCTAAGCCTAAGGCCGGCATCTGCGGTTTTTCTGTATCAAATCTGAGAATTCCAGGATATGAGCAGCCGTGGGAGGAGGATTTCGGCAAGCCTGGCCGTCTGACATCCGCACTCGGCATTATGATTGACGGACCTTTGGGCGCCGCAGGGTTCAACAATGAGTACGGCAGACCTAACATTGCTGGATATTTCCGTACCTATGAGGAAAAGGTTGAAAGCCACAACGGAGAGGAAATCAGAGGCTATCACAAGCCTATAATGCTCGCGGGAGGTATCGGCAATATCCGCAAGGAGCACATTCAGAAAGGTACAATTCCGGTAGGAGCCAAGCTCATAGTTCTCGGCGGACCTGCCATGAATATAGGTCTGGGCGGCGGTGCCGCATCATCAATGACCTCAGGACAGTCAGCCGAGGATCTGGATTTCGCATCTGTCCAGCGTGACAATCCTGAAATGGAGAGACGCTGCCAGGAGGTTATAGACTGCTGCTGGCAGATGGGTCGCGGCAATCCTATTCTTTTCATTCATGATGTAGGTGCCGGCGGTCTTTCCAATGCTCTTCCTGAACTTGTTAATGACGGTCAGCGCGGCGGTGTGTTTGAGCTGAGAAATGTTCCTAATGACGAGCCGGGCATGAGTCCTTATGAAATCTGGTGCAACGAATCACAGGAGCGCTACGTTCTTGCTGTTGCCGAGAAGGATCTGCCTCTGTTTGAAAGCATCTGCAAAAGAGAGCGTGCATGCTACGCAGTTGTAGGTACGGCAATTGAAGAGCGCCGCCTTGAACTTGATGATTCATACTTCGGCAATAAGCCTATAGATCTGCCTACGGATGTGCTTCTCGGAAAACCGCCGAGAATGCATAAGAATGTAACAACGCTCAAAGCCAGGGGCAGGGAGCTTGATACATCCCAGATGACGGTTGAGGATGCAGCCATGAGACTGCTTCGCCTTCCTGCAATTGCAGAAAAAACATTCCTTATAACCATCGGTGACCGCACTGTAACCGGTATGGTTTCCAGGGATCAGATGGTAGGTCCGTGGCAGGTTCCTGTCGCTGACTGCGCCGTTACCGCTGCAAGCTACGACAGCTACTACGGTGAAGCCATGTCCATGGGTGAAAGAGCTCCGGTTGCACTGCTTGACTACGGTGCGTCGGCAAGACTCTGCGTTGCCGAGGCGGTGACGAATATCGCAGGCTGCCACATCGGCAATATAGAGCGTGTCAAACTTTCCGCCAACTGGATGGCCGCAGCTGGGCATCCGGGTGAGGATGCCGGTCTTTATGAGGCGGTCAGAGCAGTCGGAGAGGAACTCTGTCCGGCTCTTGGCATTACAGTTCCTGTAGGAAAGGATTCCATGTCCATGAAGACAACATGGAAGGAGAACGGCAGGGATAAATCTGTTATATCACCTTTGTCTCTGGTGATAAGTGCTTTTGCACGCGTAGAGGATATCCGCAATACTGTAACACCTCAGCTTCGCACAGATCTCGGACCTTCAGCACTTATTCTTGTGGATCTCGGAAGGGGCAGAAACCGTCTTGGAGGTTCATCACTTGCTCAGGTATACAGACAGCTCGGCAGTGAAACTCCTGATCTTGAAGCTCCTGAGGATCTGAAATCATTTTTTGATGCGATGCAGTTCCTTGTTTCACACAAAAAGCTTCTTGCCTATCATGATCGTTCAGACGGCGGTCTGTTTGTTACTGTGGCAGAGATGGCGTTTGCAGGAAAAACAGGTGTCAAAATCAGCCTGGATCAGATTGACGGAGATAATTTCAAGGCTCTGTTTTCCGAAGAGCTCGGTGCTGTTCTGCAGGTATCAGTGGCGGAAAAGGAGAAGGTTCTGAATATCCTTTCAGGACACGGTCTTGGAGGCTGCACATATGTAATCGGTACTCTGACGGATGACGATCGCATCACTTTCACCCGCGACGGCTGCAAGGTGCTTTCCGACACCCGCGTTAATTTCCGTTCCGCCTGGGCTGAGACTACATACAGAATGCAGGCTCTCCGTGACAATCCTTCCTGTGCGGAAAGTGAATTCAACGCCAAGTCTGATGCTTCTGATCCGGGGCTGAGCGTCAAGCTTACCTTTGATATCAACGAGGATATTACCGCGCCTTACATTCATGTGGGCAGTTCGCCTAAGGTTGCTATTCTGCGTGAACAGGGCGTCAATTCTCAGAATGAGATGGCGGCGGCTTTTACAAAGGCCGGCTTTACGGCAGTTGACGTTCATATGAGCGATATCCTTTCAGGCAGGGTAAGTCTTAAGGATTTCAAAGCTCTGGCAGCCTGCGGCGGCTTCTCGTACGGAGATGTGCTCGGAGCAGGTGAGGGATGGGCAAAGTCAATTCTCTTCAATTCAAGAGCAAGAGACGAGTTTGCCGCATTCTTTGACAGAGGCGATACCCTGGCTCTTGGCGTCTGCAACGGCTGCCAGATGATGTCAAATCTTCGTGATCTCATTCCGGGAGCTGAGCTCTGGCCTCGTTTCGTGCGCAATGAGTCAGAGCGTTTCGAGGCTCGTTTCTCAAGAGTTGAGATCCTCCGGTCTCCGTCTGTTTTCTTTGACGGAATGCAGGGATCAATGATGCCTATAGCAGTATCTCATGGTGAAGGAAGAGCAGAATTCAGGGATGACGGACATCTTAAGCAGATGCTCGATTCTTCTCAGATAGCTGTAAGATTTGTGGATAACTACGGCAGTGAGACGACCCGTTATCCGTTTAATCCGAACGGTTCTCCTCACGGTATAACCGGACTTACCAGCCGTGACGGCAGAGTTACCATTATGATGCCTCATCCTGAACGCGTTGTACGTGCTGTATGCAACTCATGGCATCCTGACGACTGGCAGGAGGCTAGTCCGTGGCTGAGAGCCTTCAGAAATGCAAGAAAGGCGCTGTCATAGGTAAAATGCTGACAGAATCCTGTTTTTTTTGCAGGATGGTGAATAAAGAGGGCTGCCGTTTATGGCAGTCTCTTTTTTTCCTCTTCGCTTTATTAATCACAATCATTGAGAAATCTGTACCTATGAAAAGCTCCTTTATTTCTGAAAGGTAGCAATATTCCGTCGCTCAAAATCCTTATCTCTACATTTCCCGTGATAGCACGATCTTATTTTTTTTATTTTAT
>JAEEGF011268426.1_pt1 | contig 17537 bp, 12 predicted proteins | sample 9134171 | NCBI WGS metagenome assembly JAEEGF01 (sample SAMN16246542, study PRJNA631951) | gut metagenome | biome: gut microbiome; feature: rumen; material: AP-attached | host: Bos | place: Iran: Karaj | collected 2018-10 | reverse complement strand
TGACACCCGACTGGCGGCCCCGCTATTGAACGCTCCATTTACTCACGGAGAGATAGGTGTTCTCATGCAGAAGGGGCAGGAGGATCTTTTGCGGATGGTGAACAATGTCATCCGTCAGATGAAGTCCGACGGCTCTCTTCGGAAGTTGCATGAGAAGTACGGGTTAGTGTATGCCTACGAATAAAAAATACAGTTTATTCAAAGCGGATGCTCTTGGCCGGATGGATATTGGAAATGAGGTAGCTGGGGATAACCAGCGCCAACAGGCAGATGACAAGCGTGACAATATTGATAAGGGCAAAGAAGAACCAGTCAACGGTAACCGGAACGGCATCCACATAATATACGGTGGGATCCAGGTGTACCAGATGCCACTGCTGCTGGATAAGGATTAGGGCGAATGCCAGGATATTGCCGTATATCATGCCTCGCAGGATGATGAAGAAGCTGAAATAGAGGAAGATGTGGCGCATACGCGAGTTGCTGGCACCAAGTGCCTTGAGGACGCCTATGAAGTTGGTACGCTCTAAGATGATGATAAGCAGACCGCTGATCATGGTAACACCGGCTACACAGACCATCAGGATGAGTATCACCCACACATCCAGGTCCAGCAGTTGCAGCCAGGCAAATATCTGGGGATACATCTCGAAGATGGTCATGCTGGCATAATAGGCTCCGTAGTCATCCTGGGTCTTGTTTACCTTGTCTATAATATAGGAGGAGGCTTCCGGCAGACGGCGGAAATCATCGAGCCATATCTCGGTTCCTGAATACTGATAGGTGTCGAAACCCAGAATCTTCTGAACGGTCAGTACATCGGTAAAGACGATTTTGTTGTCGAAGTCGGTAAGATTGGTACAGAAGATGGCTGACACCCTGAACTTACGGGCCTTTACCTTGTCCTCGAAGAAATAGGCATATACGTCCGAGCCCACCTGAAGGGAGAGCTGCCTGGCGAGTGACTGGGAAATCATAAGCCTGCCCGTTGCGGTTGTGTCAGGGAAGGCGGTGATCTCACCCTCCACCAGATGCTTGCGGAAGAAGCTGTAATCATAGCGCTCTCCCACCCCCTTGAACATGACACCCCGGAAGGTACTGTCCGTCTTCAGCATGCCGGGCTTGATACAGAAGGGTGAGACTGTCTGCGCTCCGGGAACGGAATCCAGCAGGGCCAGCGTCCCGGAATTGAAGACAATGGGCTGGTACTGCTCGGAATGCTGGCTGTCATAGTTTATTACCTGAATATGGGAGCCGAAGCCCAGCACCTTGTTACGGATCTCAGTCTGGAAAGCCAGGACTATGCCGGTACTTAACAGCATGATAGCCACACCTACCGCAACACCGAGTGTTGCGATACGTATGGCTGGTTTAGAGACGCGTTTCACATCGTCAGAATGCCGGAACAGGCGGCTTGCTATGAACCAGGTAAACATGTCTCTGTGAGGTCTTGTTTATTGCTTAAGCGTATTGCCGGGATAGGCTTCGAGTGCCTTGCGCAGTACGAAGAGGGCACGGGTAAGGTCTTCCTTCTTGAGCACATAGGCCAGACGGACCTCATCGCGGCCTGAGCCGGGAGTGGTATAGAAACCTGCGGCAGGAGCCATCATCACGGTCTCGCCCTCGTAATTGAAGTCGCTCAGACACCAGGCACAGAATTTCTCGGCATCATCCACAGGCAGCTTGGCTACGGTATAGAAGGCGCCCATGGGGATGGGGCTATAGACACCGGGAATGCGGTTCAGTCCGTCAATCAGGCACTTACGGCGCTCTACATACTCATCATAAACCTCGCGGCTGTACTCCTCGGGCTCATCCAGGCTGGCCTCAGCGGCAATCTGGCCGATAAGTGGAGGACTAAGACGGGCCTGGCAGAATTTCATCACAGCCTTACGCACCTCCACATTCTTGGTGATAAGGGCACCGATACGGATACCGCACTCGCTGTAGCGCTTGCTGACGGAGTCAATCAGCACCACATTGTTCTCAATACCTTCCAGGTGACAGGCGCTGATATAAGGGCTGCCGGTATAGATGAACTCGCGATACACCTCGTCAGAGAAGAGATACAGGTCATACTTCTTCACAAGGTCGCGGATCTGATTCATCTCGCGTCTGGTATAGAGGTAACCGGTGGGATTGTTGGGGTTACAGATCAGGATGGCACGGGTCTTCTCATTGATGAGCTCCTCGAACTTCTCTACCTTGGGCAGCGAGAAGCCTTCCTCGATGGTTGTGGCGATGGTGCGGATTACGGCACCGGCTGAGATGGCGAAGGCCATATAGTTGGCATAGGCCGGTTCGGGCACTATAATCTCGTCACCCGGATTCAGACAGGCCAGGAAGGAGAACAGCACGGCCTCGGAACCGCCGCTGGTGATGATGATATCGTCAGCGGTGAGGTTGATATTGTACTTGGCGTAATAGTTTACAAGTTTCTTTCTGTAACTGAGATATCCCTGGCTGGGGCTGTACTCCAGTATCTTGCGGTCAATGTTATGTATAGCGTCGAGCGCCGCTTTGGGAGTAGGAAGGTCAGGCTGACCGATATTCAGGTGATACACATGAACTCCACGTTCTTTAGCAGCGAAAGCCAATGGCGCCAGTTTACGAATCGGCGACTCAGGCATCTCAAATCCACGTACAGAAATTTTTGGCATTTTAATATACTCTATAAATTCAATTTATATAATGTTATTCCTTAACTTTCTTCAGGACACAGGCCGTACGGGCGGGCAGGTATAACTGCAGCCATCCCTTATTGTCACGGGCCAGCATATTGTCATAGTTGGTCAGATGAATGACCTTGTCATCATTGAAGCCGTTTCCGCCGAAATCCACGTCATCGGTGTTCAGCAGATACTCATAAGAGCCCTGCTTTACCATGAATCCGTAGCCGCAATATGACCTGGTGGGACTGAAGTTGAAGAAGAACAGCAGGTCACCGCGCTGGTAGCCGAACACCTGGTCACCGTCATTGTGCCAGATCTCCTGGACAGGCTGTTTCTCAAAGTGCTTCTGCTTCTTGATCAGTCTCAGCATGGCTGAGTCAAAGTCATTCAGATAATGGTAGCAAAGTGACTTGTCATCCACCAGATTCCATTGTCTGCGGGCGTACTTGTAGCTCCATCCGTTGCCCTCGCGCGGGAAGTCAACCCATTCAGGATGACCGAACTCGTTACCCATGAAGTTCAGGTAGCCGCCGTTGATGGTTGAGGCGGTTAGCAGGCGAATCATCTTATGCAGGGCAATACCGCGTTCTACGGTAGAGGTCTGGTCGCCTTTCTTGAAATGCCAGTACATATCGGCATCTATCAGACGGAAGATGATAGTCTTGTCGCCCACTAAAGCCTGATCATGACACTCGGCATAGGAGATGGTCTTCTCATCCTTACGGCGGTTAGTCAGTTCCCAGAGCATGGAACTGGGTTTCCAGTCCTCGTCCCTGAGTTCCTTGATACATTTAATCCAGTAGTCAGGGATATTCATGGCCATACGGTAGTCAAAGCCGTATCCGCCGTCCTTGACCGGGGCGGCAATGCCAGGCATACCGCTCACCTCCTCGGCAATGGTAATGGCGTTCTTGTTTACTTGATGAATCAGTTCGTTGGCCAATGTCAGGTAGGTAATGGCATTACCGTCCTGATGACCGTTGTAATAGTCGGCATACTGCGTGAAACTCTCACCCAGTCCGTGACTATAATACAGCATGGATGTCACGCCGTCAAAGCGGAAACCGTCAAAGTGAAATTCCTCGAGCCAGTACTTGCAGTTGGAGAGCAGGAAGTGGAGAACCTCATTCTTACCATAGTCGAAACAGAGACTGTCCCAGGCCGGATGCTCATGCATGGCACCCTGATAGAAATACTGGTTGGGATCACCGGCAAAGTTACCCAGTCCTTCATTCTCATTCTTCACAGCATGGCTGTGTACAATATCCATTATCACGGCTATTCCCTTGGCATGGGCCGCATCAATGAGCGACTTCAGTTCCTCGGGCGTGCCGAACCGGCTGCTCGGCGCGAAGAAGCTGCTGACATGATAACCGAAACTGCCGTAATAGGGATGCTCCTGGATGGCCATAATCTGAATGCAGTTGTATCCCAACCGGGCTACACGGGGCAGGACGTTGTCGCGGAACTCGGTATAGGTGCCCACCTTCTCGGCATCCTGTCCCATACCGATGTGGCATTCGTATATCAGCAGGGGGTCTGTGTCGGGCTTGAACTTGACATTGCTCCACTGGTACTTCTCCTCGGGATCCCATACCTGTGCGCTGAACAGATGAGTCTCGGGATCCTGAACCACACGGGTGGCCCATGCGGGGATACGCTCACCACATCCTCCTTCCCAGTGAACCATCAGTTTGAAGTATGAGCCGTGACAGAAATGCTTGTTCTTGATCTTAATCTCCCAATTGCCGGTTCCCTTAACACGCTTCATAGCGTACTTGGCGCTTTCCTGCCAGTTATTGAAGTCGCCCACTACAAAGATATCGGTGGCGTTAGGAGCCCACTCTCTCAGAATCCAAGTATCCTCCGTCTTATGAAGACCGAAGTACAGGTATCCCGAAGCAAAGTCATTCAGGGTCTGTTTGCCCCCTGTCAGCTCTTTCTCCTTGTCAATAACAGCCTGATATCTTCCGTTTATAGCATCCGAAAAGGGTTCCAGATAAGCATCATTCCTGATTATCTTAAGCTGAGGCTGTGGAACACTAACCGGTTTCTTAGCCTTTTTCACTACACTTGTTGCAGTTTTCTTGGTGGTAGCTTTGGTGCGTGCCATATTGTTTTTAGTTTTATTAGTTTTAATCTAAAGTTATATATATGTGTTATGTTTATTTACTGTTCGGATGACGATCTCAGTTCGCCGTTCAGGTAGGTAACCTTTCTTATTACCTTACCGCTCTTGTCTTTCTCAACAAATTCGCCATTGCGTTTGTCCAGATGATAAATGCCCTCGGACCTTATCCCGTTAGCATCTTCCTGGATACCGAAACCTTCCTTCAGACCCTTCTGGAAGGTTCCCTTGAACTTCACGCCGTCAGCCTGACGCATGATACCGCTACCCTCCATCAGACCGTTGGCCCAGTTGCCGTCATACACATCACCGTTGGCCCATGTGTATTTACCGGCTCCGTGAGGCTTGTCTGCCTTCCAATTGCCCACATAGGTAGCACCGGAATTCCATGTAAAGGTTCCGTAGCCGCTCTGTTCACCGTTCAGGAAATGACCCACGTATTTGTCACCGTTAGGATAGGAGGAGATACCCTCACCCGTCCGCTCTCCGTGCGAGTACTGACCCTCGTACTTGGAGCCGTCGGCAAAAGTATAGATACCACGGCCGTGCTGGCGGTCATTCTGCCAGTCGCCGGTATAGGAATCGCCCGATGCGTATTTGAAGGTACCCTTACCGTTCTTACGGTTCTCCTTCCAGAAACCTTCGTAGCGGTTACCGTCATTCCAGTCATAGACACCGTAACCGTCCTTCATGTCAGCCTTCCAGCTGCCGCTGTACCTGGCACCGTTGGCAAAGGTATAGACGCCCTTTCCTTCCCTCTTGTCCTGAACCCAGTCACCTACATATACATCACCGTTGTAATAGTACATGGTTCCCTCACCTTCCTGGTAATCACGGAACCACAATCCCTCATAACGGTTATTGTTGGCAAAATAGTAGATACCGAAGCCGTGCTGCTGGTCCTGGAACCATTCACCGTCATATTTCTCACCGTCCGAGAACTGGTAAACACCCTGGCCTTCCCTTTTGCCCTTCACATAATTACCAGTATGAAAGTCACCGTTGGGGAACTTGGTAGTACCCTTTCCGTAAGGTTTGCCCTTTAGCATCTCGCCCTGGTATTCTCCTCCGGCAGGGAAAGTATAATTACCGATCTTTATCTGCTGAGCGTAAATATGGGAACTGAATAGGATAAGTAAAGTGGTTATATAATGTTTAACGAATTCCATTTTATGCAAATTTTCGACAAATTTAATGATATGTCCTGACATTTCAAAATATGCTGAAAAACTTTAAATGTTTTTAAATATATACGCTTTAATTAATACTGATTAGGCAGATTATCCACTCCTACTTCCTCCTCTATCTCCCCTACTTCCTCAAATTCCTCGCCATTGGCGGCACAGGGATTGAAGTTGCCGGGGACTTTGAAATTCTCGGACTGGGAATAAGGCAGACTGCTGTCAGCATACATTTTCTGCAGGAAGTATGCGGCTATGGGCAGAGCCGAGTTGGAACCCTGTCCGTTAGCGGTGGCTGCGAAGTGGATGTCACGCTCCTCGCCGCCTACCCATGAACCGAATGTCAGTGAGGGTGTATAGCCTACAAACCATCCGTCGGAGTTCTGATTGGTAGTACCCGTTTTACCTCCCATAGGAGCCGTAATCTTATACCTGTGACGCATTCTGCCACCCGTTCCGCTGTCCACAACACCACGCATCAGGGTAATCATCTTGTAGGATGACTCCTCGGATATCACCTCATGAACACGGGGCTGGAACTCAGCCACGATATTACCCTCGGAATCCTCAATCCGTGTAATATACATAGGTACTCTTCTGACTCCCTTCATGGGGAAAGCCGAATATGCGCCAACCATCTCCGAAACAGAAATATCGCAAGGTCCTAAACACAGGGACATAGATGGCACAATATCCTTATTAAGAATACCATATTCATGTAAAAGTCTTACAAGGGCGGAAGGAGACATTTGACTCATCAGCCATGCTGAAATCCAGTTGTTACTCATGGCCAATCCCCACTTAAGGGTTACCATCTCGCCGTATCTGGACCTGCTGCCATTCCTCGGGGTCCATGTCTGGTTTCCCACCTGGTAGGTCTGCTGGATATTAGGCGCCTCGTCACAGGGGCTCCATCCGTTCTCCATAGCCAGGGAGTACAGGTAAGGCTTGATGGTAGAACCCACTTGCCTTCTTCCCTGCGTACACATGTCATATTGGAAGTGCGAGAAGTTGGTACCGCCCACATAGGCCTTGACATATCCCGTCTCATTCTCCATAACCATAAAGCCGGCCCTAAGAAAACGTTTGTAGTACCTGATGCTGTCAGAGGGAGTCATCAGCGTATCCTTTTCTCCATGCGGTGTATATACGGTCATTTCCACCGGCTTGTTGAAGGCATCCTCAATCTCGGATTCCGTATAACCGTCAGCCTTCATCTGAATATAACGGGCACTCTGACGCTTGGCACGCTTAAAGCGGTTGGCCGCCTCGTCAGCAGTCAGCGCACTGGCATAGGGGGCATTCCGGTTTGTCCGGAGCTCCTTCTCGAATACGGGCTGAAGCTCACCCACCACATGCTTCAGTACAGCCTCCTCGGCATACTGCTGCATGCGTGAGTCGATGGTGGTGAATACCTTCAGTCCGTCGGTATAGATGTTATAGTGGGTTCCGTCGCGCTTGGTGTGCTTGTTGCACCATCCGTAGGCGGGATCTGTCTCCCAAGCCAGTGAGTCCTCGTAGAACTGCTGATTCTGCCAACTGGCATAATCGCTTCTCTGAGGCTTCTTGGCCATCAGCATCTGCCTGAGATAATCGCGCAGATAAGCAGCTGAGCCTTCCTTATGGTCGTTGCGATGGAAATTCAGATTCAGGGGTTCCAGTTGCAGCTGTTCCATTTCAGCGGCAGAGATATAGCCCACCTTCTCCATCTGACCAAGCACCACATTACGGCGTTGCATACACCGCTCAGGGTTCCTGACAGGATTGAAATAACTGGGATTCTTACACATACCTATCAGGGTGGCAGCCTCCGTAACAGTCAGGTCCTTGGGATCCTTTCCGAAATACGTCCTGGCAGCCGTCTTGATACCCACGGCATTGTGCAGGAAATCAAAGTAGTTCAGGTACATCGTCAGAATCTCCTCCTTCGTATAATACCTCTCCAGCTTCAGGGCAATAACCCATTCTATCGGTTTCTGCAACAGTCTCTCCTGTACGTTGGCCGCCTTCCCGGAGTACAGCTGCTTAGCCAGCTGCTGGGTAATGGTGCTGCCGCCACCGGCACTCTTCTGCATAAAGATACCGCGCTTGACAATGGCACGGAAAAGGGCCTTTATATCAATACCGCTATGGTCATAGAAACGTTCATCCTCAGTAGCCAGAAGTGCCTGAATCACAGCAGGTGAGATGTCATTATATCCAACAAAGATTCTATTGGCCGTACTGTAGCTCCATGTGCCCAACAGCTTGCCGTCTGACGAGATAACCTGCGAAGCGTATTTGTTCACGGGATTCTCCAATTGCTCTATTTCAGGCATGTATCCGATGTAGCCGTTGAAGATGCAATAGAAGACACCTCCCATAGCCAGAACAGCCAGGAAATACAATGTCCATATGTACAGAAAAACACGTTTTCTCATAATAGCGAATATTTGGCTACAAAGTTACAAATAAAATTTCATTAAAACTTCAATTACGGACAAAATAACATACATTATTTATCTAGTATGGCAAGTGTATTGCATGAAACAAAAAAAATGTATAATTTTGAAGCCCGAAAAAATAACAAGTAATATTCTCGGAGAAATATGGAAACAAGAAGTCTTGTAACAATTGCCAGGCATTCCAAGGAGAAACTGCTGTATCTCATTGAAATGGCCCAAGAGTTTGAACGCCATCCCAACAGGAAGATTCTGGATGGAAAAATCGTAGCGACACTGTTCTTCGAACCCAGCACCAGAACCAGGCTGAGCTTTGAGACAGCGGCCAACCGCCTGGGAGCCAAGGTCATTGGCTTTGCCGATCCCAAAGTAACAAGCGGCACTAAGGGAGAGACGCTCAAGGACACCATTATGATGGTCTCCAACTACGCCGATATCATTGTAATGCGCCATTACTTAGAGGGGGCCGCACAATATGCCAGCGAGATATCCCCCGTTCCCATTGTGAATGCCGGCGACGGAGCCAACCAGCACCCCAGCCAGACAATGCTTGACCTTTACTCCATCTACAAGACGCAGGGCACACTGGAGAACCTGAACATCTATCTGGTGGGTGACCTGAAGTACGGCCGTACCGTACACAGTATCATAACGGCCATGCGCCACTTTAATCCCACTTTCCACTTCATCGCTCCCGATGAGCTGGCCATGCCCGATTATTATAAGATGTATTGCAAGGAGAATAATATCAAGTACTTTGAGCACCAGGACTTCGACTCACACACCATAGCGGATGCCGACATCCTGTACATGACCCGTGTACAGCGAGAGCGTTTCACAGACTTGGAGGAGTATGAGCGTGTAAAGGACCGCTACCTGCTGAAGGAGGACATGCTGTTCCGTGCCCGAGCCAACATGAAAATCCTGCACCCCCTGCCCCGTGTCAACGAGATTGAGTACAGCATCGACAACACCCCCTATGCCTACTACTTCCAGCAGGCACGTAACGGACTGTATGCCCGCCAGGCATTGATATGCGATGCACTGGGAATCACATTAGACGATATTAAGAACGACAAAACCATAATTGCATGAAACGTCAGGAATTACAAGTCGCAGCACTCCAGAACGGAACTGTAATAGACCATATACCTTCATCCAAGATATTCGAGGTAATCAACCTGCTGCACCTTGAGAAGGTAAGCACATCCGTTACCATCGGCATCAATCTGAAGAGCAAGAAGATGGGACAGAAGAGCATCCTCAAGATTGCCGACCGCTTCTTTACGGACGAGGAGCTGAACCAGCTCTCCGTAGTCACCCCGAACGTCTCACTGGCCATCATACGTGATTATGAGGTAGTAGAGAAGAAGGAGGTGAAAATGCCCGATGAACTGATTGGCATCATCAAGTGTGACAACCACAAGTGCATCACCAATAACGAGCCGATGAAGACCCACTTCCACGTTCTGGACAAGGAGAAGGGAATCCTGCAGTGCCGTTACTGCAACAGGGAGGTCACCCTGAGTAATGTCAAGCTGATCTGACAGACAGCCTGTAGCCAAGGAAAGAAGATTATTATCAAATATTTTATTTATTTTATGAACAAAGACACTACTATTTTCTCTTTGATAGAGAAAGAACATCAGCGTCAGATGCGTGGCATTGAGCTTATTGCATCAGAGAATTTTGTCAGTGACCAGGTAATGGCAGCCATGGGATCATGCCTGACCAACAAGTACGCCGAAGGCTACCCCGGCAAGCGCTACTATGGCGGCTGCCAGGTTGTGGACGAGGTAGAACAGCTGGCCATTGACCGTGTTAAGGAGCTCTTCGGTGCAGAATATGCCAATGTACAGCCCCACTCCGGCGCCCAGGCCAACGCAGCCGTATTCCTGGCTTGCCTGAATCCCGGCGACACCTTCATGGGACTGAACCTGGATCACGGAGGCCACCTGAGCCATGGCTCACTGGTAAACACCAGCGGTATCGTTTACAAGCCCATCGGTTATAACCTGAACAAGGAGACCGGCCGTGTGGATTACGATGAGATGGAACGTCTGGCACTGGAGCACAAACCTAAGATGATTATCGGCGGCGGTTCCGCCTATAGCCGTGAATGGGACTATGCCCGTATGCGTAAGATTGCCGATTCAGTAGGCGCCATCCTGATGATTGACATGGCTCACCCCGCCGGTCTGATTGCTGCCGGTCTGCTTGACAACCCCGTCAAGTATGCCCACATTGTTACCAGCACCACACACAAGACCCTTCGCGGTCCCCGTGGCGGCATCATCCTGATGGGTAAGGACTTTGAGAATCCCTGGGGCAAGAAGACTCCCAAGGGCGAGGTTAAGATGATGTCAGCATTGCTGAACAGCGCCGTATTCCCCGGTATCCAGGGCGGTCCCCTCGAGCACGTGATCGCAGCCAAGGCCGTAGCCTTCAGTGAGGCACTCTCACCCGCATTCAAGGAATGGGCTCTTCAGGTTAAGAAGAATGCCGCTGTTCTGGCCGAGGAGTTGGTAAAGCGCGGCTTCAATATCGTTTCAGGCGGTACAGACAATCACTCTATGCTGGTTGACCTGCGCAGCAAGTATCCTGAACTGACCGGTAAGGTTGCCGAGAAGGCCCTTGTTGCAGCCGACATCACCGTTAACAAGAACATGATTCCCTTTGACACCCGCAGCGCGTTCCAGACAAGCGGTATCCGCCTGGGTACACCTGCCATCACTACCCGTGGTGCCAAGGAGGATCTGATGATTAAGATTGCTGATTTCATCGAGCGCGTACTGAACGCTCCCGAGGATGAGAATGTAATTGCTCAGGTACGCAGTGAGGTAAATGCCATTATGGCAGATTATCCACTCTTTGCCTATTAATACTTAATTAGAGCGGAGGAGTTTGTCAATTTCCTCAAACTCCTCTCCTCTATTCAGGAACAGATAGATGCGGTACAGATGCCTGCCCCATCTTTCTTTGTTTTCAGGCTCTAATTTCCTTACCATCTCCATGCAGGGCTGCGCCTTTCTGTACAGATCCTCCGTAGCCTTCTTGTCCTCCACACATCTGGGGTCCAGCAGATCGGTACAGGCGCTCTCCTGCCTGATCAGAGCCAAGTTCAGGTAAGATATTCCTTTATTATAATAAGCATCAGTATAGGAACTGTCCCTACTGATGGTGCTGTCACAGTATTCTATGCACTTCTCATAATTGTTCTCGGCCAGTTCTATCTTAGACTTGGAGAACCAGTAAAGCGGTTGCCGCGCATTCAGCGATATCAGGGAGTCAGACAGCGCAATTCCCTCATTGTACATGTGTTTCTCGCAGTAGATGTCTATCAGATTCACAAAGAAGAAGTCATGCTGCGGGTATGTCCTCACACCGTGCAGCAGGTCAGCCTCATAGGCAGCCGCATCATTCAGTGCCAGATGGGAACGGCTCTTGTATTCCTGCAGAATGGCATCCTCGCTGTCATCTACAGCCTCAAAAGCCTTGTCAATGTACTTCAGCGTATGATAATGCTGTCCCAGCTTATAACTGGTAAAGGTGGCCCAGTAAGCTACCTTTGCCAGATTGGCATCCGAGGACTGGGTATAAGTATAATACGAGTCGAAGAAACGGTATGCCATAGCATAGTCACCCTTTGACAGATAATATTTGCCACCGTTCAGGATATTACGTATATGCTTGGCACGCAGGTTACCAGTCCTGGACCTGTATTTCAGTTTTACGGCCCCTTTTATATTAGGTATGGCATCCACGCTGTCACATTTGTACAGATTACCGTACATATTCAGCAAGCTGCTGAAAAGCGCGGCCGTATCACATACCTGCTTCAGGTAGGCCTTCATGTTCTGCACGCTGTTAGATGATTCGTCCAGCAGGGCACAGGTATAGTAGATGCCGGCCTTTTCCTTGTCCGTCAGATTCTCGCGTCCGAGGGCACCCATGAGATTGTTCTTGGCACCATCCTGCCCATTGGCATTTTTAATGGCCAAGTTAGCAGCCTTATGCAAGGTTGCTAACTTGACCTCTTTGGGGGCCTTGTTCTTTGCGGCAGAAACAAAGCCCGTATCGGTTAAAATCAGTAATATGAATAATAAACGGATAAGCCTCATTATTCACCTACCAGTTTTGACATTTCAGCAGCCTTGGCAGCATTACCTGTAACGGTATAGCACTGCTTCAGCTCATAGGCCCACTTCTCGGGGTCGTCAGGCATACACTCACGCGCCTTCTCGAAGAAGGGAATGGCCTCGCCGAAGAGTTTCTTGGTATTCTCCAATGTCTCCTGGGCTTTCATCCTGTTCTTGATGGAACTGATGGTATTATTCAGATCCAGTGCCTCGCGATACTTGCAAAGTCCGCACTGGTACCATGAGTCGTATGAGTCACTCTTAATCTCAGTACATTTCTTATATACAAGGAAGGCCTCTTCATACTTCTTGTCAGCAAAAAGCACATGAGCCTTACCGTAATTGGCGATGTACAGGTTGGGATCCACTGCCAGAACCGCATCGGCATACTCCATCATCTTGTCCATACCGTCCTTCTGGTAGTAGGCCAGCAGCATCTGGATGTAGTCGGTATTCTTGGCAGGCTCCTTCAGGGTCTGCTCACGCAGGTAACCGGCCCATGCGGCAGTGTCCCCCTTCTCCAGATAGGACATTACCTTCACCTGGCGGGTACCCTCGGCACCCTCGGCAAATTCCAGAGCCTTCTCATAATACTTGTCCATAGCATCCCACATCTTGGCATTGTGGGCGGTATGGAAGGCATAGTAGGCAATCTGAGCCTCGCCGATGGGAATGTTAACCATATCGGCCACCTCGGGATAAGTGGTCTTGTAAGCCATTGCCTTCTCATAAGACTCCAGCGCCAGTTCAGGACGGTTGATCTCGCCCAGGAACTGGGCGGCATAGATGTAGTACACACCGCAGCTGGCCAGGTTCAGCCTCTTCATCTTCAGGGCAGCCTCGTTACCGTACTCACCGCTGACGGGCTTGGTGTACTTCAGCTCCTTGTGAATGGCCTCCGTCAGGGTCTTCAGGTTATTGTAGAAGAACAATGTGTCAAACGGCTGCTTGGAAGAGGCGTTGGCAATCATGTTATTGTTCATAGGCAGAGCCAGGTCAGACATCAGCTGATAGGTCTCGCCCAGCTTCTTATCCTCAATGGTTTTGGTATCCAGTGCCTTCTGTACCAGCTCCACAGCCTTGGTGAACTGCGTCTGCACCTCTTCGGCGGTAGCACTCTTATCAGCAATCTTGGGGTCCAGTTCAGCCTTAATCTTCTGGGCTTCGGCCAGGCAGGTCTTAGCCTCTTTCTTGGCTTCCTTCAGCGCAGCCTTCTCCTCGGGAGTCTGTGCCATCATGCTGCCGGCGCATAAAACAGCTGCCAGCGAAATAATAATCTTTTTCATAATATAATTATTATTAATAGGTTGATTATTAAATGTTTATTCGTTTGTTTCAGTATCAGGTGCAGTTTCCTCTGCGCCCTCTTCACCTTCCATGCTCTCTTCCTCATCGTCTGAACGGGGAACTACGCTCAGGTGACTGATCACATCGTTACGCTTCTTCAATTCTATCACCTTTACGCCCTGAGTCACACGGTTCTTGGTAGTCTTGATGTCATCAGCATGCAGGCGGATGGTAACACCGCTCTTATTGATAATCATCAGGTCATCCTCGTCCTTCACTACCAGTATGGCAACCAGATAGCCTGTCTTCTCTGTAATGGCAATGGTCTTGACACCCTTACAGTGACGGCTGGTCTTACGGTACTCCTCCACATCGGTACGCTTACCGAAGCCGTTCTCGCTCAGCACCATGATGCTTTCATTCTCCACATCATTTATGACGCACATGCCGATGACACCGTCCCTGGGATCCTTGTCCAGGATGATGCTCTGCACACCGGTACTTACACGGCCCATCGGGCGAACCTCCGACTCATTGAACCTGACAGCCCTACCGCCGGCATTAGCCACAATAATCTCATTGTTGCCGTTGGTCAGTTCCACAGCCACAACGCTGTCATCCTCACGGATATTGATGGCATTCACACCATTGGTACGCACACGGCTGTATTCTGTCAGGCAGGTCTTCTTGATGATACCCTGACGGGTGGCAAACATCACATAGTGTGACTTGCAGAAGTCTGGATCCTGAAGTTTGCGGATACACAGGCAGTTGGTCACACTGTCACCGGCATCTATGTTCAGCATGTTCTGGATGGCACGGCCCTTGTTGTTCTTGCTGCCCTCGGGGATGTCATATACCTTGAGCCAGTAGCAGCGGCCGCGTTCCGTGAAGAACATCATGGTATTATGCATGGTGGCAGGATAAATCTTCTCCACAAAGTCATTGTCACGTGTCGCGGTAGCCTTTACACCTATGCCGCCACGGTTCTGGGCGCGGAACTCGGCCAGGGGGATACGCTTAACGTAGCCCAGGTGTGAGATAGTCACCACAACCTCGTCATCAGCATAGAAGTCCTCGGCGTTGAACTCCTCGGCGCTGGGCAGGATCTCGGTACGGCGCTCGTCACCGAACTGGTCCTTAATCTCTATCAGCTCATCCTTCATTACCTTACGGCACAGGTTGTCGTCAGTAAGAATCTGGTTGTAGTACTTGATTTTCTCCATCAGTTCATCGAACTCGGCATGAAGCTTCTCCTGGTTCAGACCGGTCAGCTGGGCCAGACGCATATCCACGATAGCCTTTGACTGTAGCTCATCCAGCGAGAATCTCTCCTCCAGGGCACGCTGTGCATCCACGGGAGTCTTGCTCTTCTTGATAATCTGAACTACCTCGTCAATATTGTCGCTGGCTATAATCAGACCCTTCAGGATATGGGCACGCTCCTCAGCCTTACGCAGGTCATACTTAGTCCTGCGGATGGTAACCTCGTGACGGTGCTGTACAAAGTTGCTGATGAAATCCCTTAATGTCAGCAACTGGGGACGTCCCTTTACCAGAGCGATACTGTTCACCGGAAAACTGCTCTGCAGGGGAGTCATCTTGAACAGTTTGTTCAGTACCACACGGGTATTGGCATCACGCTTCACATCCACAACAATGCGCATACCCTCGCGGTCACTCTCGTCATTCACGTTACTGATACCCTCAAGCTTCTTGTCAGATACCAGCTGGGCTATGTATTCAATCAGCTGCTGCTTGTTTACGCCATAGGGAATCTCTGTAACGATAATCTTATCGTGCAGGTCACCGCTCTCAATGTCAGCCTTGGCACGCATGATCACACGTCCCCTACCCGTCTCATAAGCATCCCTGATACCCTGCAGGCCCATAATATAGGCACCGGTCGGGAAGTCAGGACCCTTCACATACTGCATCAGGGCCTCCACATCCATCTCCTCGTTATCGATAAAAGCCACACAGGCATCTATCACCTCGCTCAGGTTGTGGGTGGGGATATTGGTAGCCATACCTACGGCAATACCGGTGGCACCGTTTACCAGCAGATTGGGAATCTTGGTGGGCATAACGGTAGGTTCGGGCAGGGTATCGTCAAAGTTCATGGTCATATCCACGGTCTCCTTGTCCAGATCGTCCATCATGGCCTCACCCATCATGCTCAGTCGGGCCTCGGTGTAACGCATGGCTGCAGGGCTGTCACCGTCAATTGAACCGAAGTTACCCTGACCGTCCACCAGTGTGTAACGCATTGCCCATTCCTGAGCCATACGCACCAGCGCACCGTAAACAGAACTGTCGCCGTGGGGATGATACTTACCCAGCACCTCACCTACAATACGGGCACTCTTCTTATAGGGCTTACTGTGAACATTACCCAGTTCTTTCATACCGAAGAGGATACGGCGATGAACAGGTTTGAAACCGTCTCTGACATCAGGCAGGGCACGGGCTACAATCACACTCATGGAGTAGTCAATGTAGCTCTTTCGCATTTCCTGCTCAATGTCAACTTTAATAATTCTTTCGTTGTCTTCCATTATAATCAGTTTATTCCTTTATTACCTAACTTGATATATTATCAAAATTGGCACAAAGATACAACAAAAAATCGGAATATGCAAACCCACGGGGATAAATTTTAGGGTTTAGGGAATACTGATTGCGGGTTTGGCGGACAATGGTGTATTACCCGGAGAGAAAGTATGATGCAACATATCCGGGAAAAGAGTCAACCGGACCAGGAAAAGAGTCAACTTTTTCAGGAAAAGCGTCCACCTTTTCAGTACGGAAAGTCAACCAAATCAGTATGAGAGATATGGCACACAAATATTAATCATTCTCTATAACATACTGAAAATAAGCTATATAGAAGATTGGCGAATGCGTTACAGTGCGATAGTATGACAGATGACAGATGACAGTTTCAGTGTGAAAGTTGCAATTTAGATTTACTATTATATTATATATAATAATTTATTATATATAATATAATAGTAACATTTTTTCTACTCGTTATTAAAACTGTCATCTGTCATCTGTCATCATCTTGCTTATAATACCGCAAAAAAAATTAGGAAATAATCTTCAAAATATTTTGTCATTCTAAAAAATTATTGTACCTTTGCACCGGATTTGAAAAAGATATAAAATGACTCCCACATGAGACAATAAAATTTCCCACACGTGGGAAAATAATCTCACACGTGTAAAAGGAAAATCTAAAGTCGGAAATAATAACAACAGAGTATGAAATAACTTTACATTTCGAAACAAATTATAAACATGGATACACTTTACCACTCCTCGTCCCAGATGCTACCGCTTTCACGAGAAAAAGCCTCTACACTCCCCTCCGTGCTGCCACCTGCGCCACCATAGTTGATGTTAGCATCACTTTGTATTCTTACAACAGGACTACTGCATATAATGCTCTGGTGCTGTGGCCTTACCACCAGAATCTCCGGTCGAATATATTTCGTTCTCATCTTACAATTACCTTTTTCCCGTTAACAATACAGATACCGCTCCTGGCAGGTTTGCCGCTCAGCCGGCGACCCTGCATGTCGAACCACTCTGCGGCGGTAGCAAATTCTTCATTGCCACTTCGTTCTCGCGTTCCGCTTGCGACCCCTTCGGCGTTCTTCACTCTTAATTCTTCATTTACAGAC
>JAEEGF010189394.1_pt1 | contig 17539 bp, 21 predicted proteins | sample 9134171 | NCBI WGS metagenome assembly JAEEGF01 (sample SAMN16246542, study PRJNA631951) | gut metagenome | biome: gut microbiome; feature: rumen; material: AP-attached | host: Bos | place: Iran: Karaj | collected 2018-10 | reverse complement strand
AAGAGCTTGTTTTGAATAAAAGATAGTTTCTGATATAATTAAATAGATAGTAATTCGTAGCTTCAAAGGAGGATTTATGAAAAACACTATTTATAAAATTTTGACAAGTGGTTTGCTTCTGTCTATGGCTTGCGCAGCCTTTGTTGCTCGCCCTATCAATGCAGAGGCAAAGGTTTATAATTACGACTTTACAGAGGAGAATTTCCCTGCGGCTGATTACGCTAATCGCTACGCAGATTTAAAGGCAGCTTTTGGTGACGATTCAAAAGCCCTCTACAATCACTACAAATATTTTGGTGTAGAAGAAGGCCGTATTGTAAAGGTCACAAAGGAAGTGCTGGAATCTCAGCTTAATGCTGGCAGCGGCATTTCAGATGCAAAGATTTTTGCACTTGGCGTTTTGGACACAATGGTTACTGACGATATGACAGACGCCCAAAAGGTTAAGGCTGTTGAGAACTGGATGAAGGCAAATGTGACATACGGCACATGCGGAGATTCTCGTAGCTATCACATTACAGGACCTATGGCATCACAGCCTACAGCCAGCGAGGGCTATGCAGAGACATTCGAGTTCTTTATGGATGCTCTTGGTATTCAGGCAATCACAAACAGTGATATGAAGTCTAACAAAGTGAATGTGGATGGAGTTTGGTACGATGTTGACATTCCAGCAGGCATCTTATACTAAGATATTTCAAAGGCTGCCAATTGCTGGCGGCCTTTATTAAGGATGAATAAACAATGGCTAAAAAATTATCAGTAGTAGTATCTGTTTATAATGAGGAGCTGGGACTTAATCAGTTCTATCAGCACACCTCTCCAATATTAAAAGAAATGTCTCAGCGCACAGGCTGGGACTACGAATTGATTTTTGTCAATGATGGTAGTCGTGACGGCAGTCTGGATTTGCTTAGGGAATTTGCAGCAGCAGATGAAAAGGTAGCTGTAGTAAATTTTGCTGCAAACAGAGGCCACGAGGCAGCAATGATTGCAGGAATCGATTACTCATCTGGAGATGGTGTGGTTTGCATGGATGCAGATCTTCAGCATCCACCAGAGTCTATCCCAGAAATCGTTGAAAAGTTTGATGAAGGCTATGACGTGATTTCCATGGTTCGTACAGCCAGAGCTGATGCAGGAATCTTCAAAAGAATCACTTCAGCTGCATTCTACAAGGTGATGAATGCTATGTCTGGAAAGACCAAGTTCGAAAACAACTCATCAGACTTTTTTGCTATATCACGCCGTGTGGCGCTTGTTCTTAAAAATGATTATCGCGAGCGTGTCAGATTCCTTCGCGGATACGTGCAGAATGTTGGCTTTAAAAAGACTACACTGGAATTTGAGGCCAGCGCCCGCATTGCCGGAGAGAGTAATTACAATCTAAAGGCACTCATAAAGCTTTCCCTGAATGCTATCTGTAATTTCTCAGATGTGCCTTTGAAAATGGGAATCTATGCAGGAGTATTTTCATTATTCCTGGCATTCATCTTAATGATTTATTCCATCGTACAGTATTTCCTTGGCACAGCGCCAGATGGCTATTCAACACTTATCGTTGTGCTTTGCTTTATGTTTGGTGTGCTTTTCATTATTTTGGGATTTATCTCGGAGTATCTGGCGATTATATTTGCAGAAGTAAAGAATCGTCCGATATATATTGTGGACAGTATTATTACAAAAGATGGTGAAGAACTTAAATAGTATCTTAGGCTAATACGCCCAGAGGTGACCTATGGCAAATTCGAAAGCGAGAGAAATTAACGAGAGATTTTTTGATGCTTATACTTTATTTGACGAGAGGCTTTGCGAAAAATTCCATGTGGAAGAGGATGGTGTAAAGCACTATCTTGCAAAGATGAAGGAGGCTGTGGTGGAGGCCAGAGAGGCCCTGCCAGAGTGGGATGCAACTTTTAACAGACTAATGGCACTCAGAAAGAGATACAACACTCTAAAAGAAGGCGGAGCAGCCTTCAACGATTTTCAGGGAAAGGACGAGGATGTAGTCTGGATGCAGGTGTTCACAGAGAAGCTGGAAGCCGAGGCAGATCCTCTTGCAAAGTATTCCAAATTGTCATTCACCTATAAAACTAGAAGCAAAGGATTCTGGGATAGAGTAAAGGAATTCTTTGGCAAATAAATATAGAAGCCTGCTCACTATTTTATTGTTGGGTCAGCAATGAAATCATTGTATTTTATGGAAGTGCACTATTGATGCACTTCCTTTTTTGTTGTGTTATAATACTAGAGATTATGGGTAAAAGTATGCCCTTTTATAAATAGGAGAGATTATTTTGAAAATTCTGGTTACCGGTGCAGCCGGTTTTGTTGGAAAAAATCTTGTGGAAACACTGAAATGTGCTTCTGATGGTAGAGACAAATTTCACAGTCTTTCAGAGGAGCTTACCATCTACGAGTACGACAGGGATTCCACTCTAGAGGAATTGGACCGCTATTGCAGTGATTGCGATTTCGTATTCAATCTTGCAGGGGTCAATCGTCCTAAAGACACAAAAGAATTTATGGAAGGGAATTTTGGTTTTGCCAGCACCCTTCTTGATACATTAAAAAAACATGGGAACACTTGCCCGGTTATGATATCATCATCTATCCAGGCTACACTTCTCGGCCGATATGCCTGCAGTGAGTACGGTGCCAGCAAGCTTGCAGGAGAAGAACTGTTCTTTAAATACGGCAGCGAGACAGGTGCTAAGGTTCTTGTTTACCGCTTCCCAAATCTCTTTGGAAAATGGTGCAGACCTAATTACAATTCTGCTGTTGCCACATTCTGCAACAACAAGGCAAATGGTCTTGAAATCACAGTAAATGATCCATCCACAGAGCTTACACTGGTTTACATTGATGACCTTGTAAACGAAATGGTGGAGGCACTTCGTGGCAACGAGCATCGCTGTGATTATGATGAAGATGGAAATGTGGTTCCTGATACTGCAGGAAAATACGCATATGTTCCAGTTTGCTACACAGTTACATTGGGAGAAATCGTAGAGCTTCTTGATAGCTTCGTAGAGCAGCCACAGTCGCTGATTATGCCAGCTATCCCAAATGGCAGCTTCGCTAAAAAGCTCTACAGCACATATCTTAGCTACCTTCCAAAGGAAAAAGCTATTGTAGATTTGAAAATGAACTGTGACAACCGCGGCTCCTTCACAGAGCTTGTGAAGACTATTGACCACGGCCAGGTTTCAGTTAATATAAGCAAGCCAGGCATTACCAAGGGACAGCACTGGCACCACACAAAGTGGGAGTATTTCATTGTTGTTTCAGGCCACGGTCTGATTCAGCAGCGCCGTGTAGGTGTAGATGAAAACGGCAATCAATTCCCAGTCATTGAATACGAGGTGACAGGCGAAAAGATTCAGGCTGTTCATATGCTTCCAGGCTACACGCACAACATTATCAATCTGTCAGATTCCCAGGACCTCGTTACCATCATGTGGGCTAACGAATTATTGGAACAGGACAGACCAGATACGTATTTCGAGAAAGTTTAAAAGGCTTCCCCCTTTTGGGGAAGCTGTCACCGTAGGTGACTGATGAGGGTAAATTATGTTTAAAAACAATGGAAAACTAAAATTATTAATTATCGTAGGTACACGTCCAGAAATCATCCGTCTGGCCGCAGTTATCAAAAAGTGCCGAAAGTACTTTGATTGCGTTCTCGCTCACACAGGCCAGAACTATGATTACAATCTTAATGGAGTATTCTTCAAGGATCTTCAGCTTGATGATCCAGAGGTTTATATGGATGCTGTTGGCGACAACCTTGGCCAGACAGTAGGAAATATCATTGCAAAATCTTACGAGCTTATGGTGGAGATTCAGCCAGATGCTCTTTTGATTCTTGGTGACACAAACTCTTGTCTTTCAGCAATTGCTGCAAAGCGTCTTCACATCCCAATCTTCCATATGGAAGCTGGAAACAGATGTAAAGATGAGTGCCTCCCAGAGGAGACAAACCGCCGTATCGTAGATATTATTTCAGATGTAAATATGGCGTACTCAGAGCACGCTCGCCGCTATTTGGCAGATTGTGGTCTTCCAAAGGAGCGCACATACGTAACAGGTTCGCCTATGGCAGAGGTTCTTCACGAGAACCTCGAGGCTATCGAGGCATCAGATGTTCTTGAAAAGCTTGGGCTTCAGCCAAAGAAGTACATCCTTCTTTCAGCTCACCGCGAGGAGAACATCGATACAGAAAAGAATTTCACATCACTTTTCACAGCTATTAATAAGCTGGCAGAAAAGTATGATATGCCAATTCTTTACAGCTGCCACCCACGTAGCCGTAAGCGTCTCGAGGCTACAGGCTTCAAGCTTGATCCTCGTGTTCGTATGCACGAGCCACTTGGCTTCCATGATTACAATCATCTGCAGATGAATGCTTTTGCAGTAGTTTCTGATTCAGGTACACTTCCAGAGGAATCAAGCTTCTTCACAAGCATTGGTCGCCCATTCCCAGCAGTGTGCATCCGCACATCGACAGAGAGACCTGAGGCGTTGGATAAGGCTTGCTTCTTCATCGCTGGTATTGATGAGGCATCGCTTCTTCAGGCTGTTACAACAGCAATCGACATGAACGAGAATGGAGATTATGGCATCCCTGTTCCTGATTACGTAGAGGAAAATGTATCAACTAAGGTTGTTAAAATAATCCAGTCATACACACGTATTGTAGACAAAATGGTGTGGAGAAAAGATATATAGTAAATAATTAAATGAGCCGGATTGTTAGTGTAACCGGTGGATTGGAGATATTATATGAATTGCGAACTTTTTAAAGATAAAACTCTTATGATTACAGGCGGAACCGGTTCTTTTGGTTCCACAGTACTTAAGCATTTCCTTGATTCAGATTTAAAGGAAATCAGAATCTTCTCTCGTGATGAGAAGAAGCAGGACGATATGCGTCATCAGCTTCAGGCAGAGCACCCAGACCTTGCAGGCAAGGTAAAGTTCTACATCGGTGATGTTAGAAACATGCGCTCTGTTCAGGATGCTATGCCAGGTGTTGATTTCATCTTCCATGCAGCAGCACTCAAGCAGGTTCCATCTTGCGAGTTCTTCCCAATGGAAGCTGTTCGTACAAACGTAGAGGGTACAGATAACGTGCTTCACGCAGCAGTAGAGGCTGGCGTTCAGCGTGTAGTTTGCCTTTCAACAGACAAGGCTGCATACCCAATCAATGCAATGGGTATTTCTAAGGCTATGATGGAAAAGGTTATCGGCGCAAATGCTCGTGTAGCAGCTGGCAAGACTACCATCTGCACAACACGTTACGGTAACGTTATGTGCTCTCGTGGTTCAGTTATTCCTCTTTTCATCGACCAGATTAAGGCAGGAAACCCTATCACCATCACAGACCCTAACATGACTCGTTTCCTTATGAATCTTGATGAGGCAGTTGCTCTCGTTATGTTTGCTTTCGAGCACGGCGAGCCAGGTGATCTTTTCGTTCAGAAGTCAGATGCTTCTACAATTGGTGATTTAGCAAAGGCGGTTCAGCAGCTCTTTGGAGATACAGGTACAAAGATTATAGGTACACGTCACGGCGAGAAGCTCTTCGAAACTCTTATGACAAACGAAGAGTGCGTTCGCTCAGTTGATATGGGCAACTACTACCGCGTACTCCCTGATGGACGTGACCTTAACTACGACAAGTTCTTCGTAGACGGACAGGTTCACACTATGGCCAACGATGCTTACACATCACACAACACAAAGCGCCTTGATGTACAGGGCACAGTAGACAAGATTATGACTACTGACTATGTAAAGGAAATGCTCGAAAACTGGAATAAATAGTACGCATATACGATATTCATTAAATAAAATATAGAAAATATGCGGAGTCTAAGGGCTCCGCATTATATATAAAGAGGAAGAATAATGAGTTTTGCATGGTATTGGTATCATCTAGATACATCGGACTACGATGAAGCTGTAGGAAAGGTAAAAAAATATAATAAATTATTAAAAAGTGTAAAAGAGCATGTAGAGAATGCTCAGTCATACAAGACAACAATATCAGAAAGTATGACTAATGCAAACCAGACTCTTATGCAACATAATGCTGGTACGACTGGTCATGTATTAACCTTTTACAATTCGAAGGCTATGCAGTGGAAGAATGAGCGTTCAAATTATTGGGGTAAGCTGAAAGAGGAACTTGCAGAAGCTGAAAAAAGATTAGTAACAATACAAAATCTAATTACTGAGTGGGAAGGAAAAAGAGATAGTGCTGCTCAGTCTTTGGATAATCAGGTTGCTGCAATACAAGAGGAAGAACGCAAGCGTAGGGAACGTGAGCAAGGTTAATTGGAGGTAAACATGGCTGCAGAATTTAAATGTGATGCTCAGGCAATGATGGGCATAAAGGAAAATTTAAAAGAGGCCTATATTAATATGGGCAGTGCATATAGAAAAGGTAAAGATTTACACGAGGCATTGGCTGCTAAAGCAGATTGGACTGGTAATGCAGAGCTTGTAGCCGAAGGATTTTTAGATATCCTTGTCCAATATCAGAGAGCTTTATATGGCTCAGATACACCAGATTTGGAGGCTATTGCAGCATTGCGTGAATTAGAAGAAAACTTAGATACATTTTACGAAGGTTGGGAGCAATATATAGAATTGGAGGCTTTAAGTTAATGTTTTTTACATCAGACGAATTACTTCTAACATCCTCAATTGTTGCTAAAGAAAGACCTTTTGGAGTTATTTTTGAAAAGATAAAGAAAGAGGAAGCGGCTGAAAGAGCTAAGAAAGCAAAGCAGGGACTTATAGATAAAGGTGTTTTTGAAGAGGAGGTTATTCCTGAATATGGATGCGCATTTTTGATGCTTTGGGAGAATTATTGTAATGCTACTAAATACATTATTATTGATAGATGTATAATTGGTGTTTTTGAGGAGAGAATGTGTGTTGCCCTTACTAAGGTAGAGGGGGGATATGAAATTTCCAGCGGTGATGGGGCTTTTATAGCTCTTGAATGTCTAAAGAGATTTGAGGGAATAAGAAGAGCAGACAAACCTAAGATTTCTGTACAGGAAACAAAAATGGATTACAAAACCTTCAGAGAAAAGGCTATAGGTTTTGGTGAAAAACTATTTATAGCTGGTGTGGTTAGTAATAATAAAACAAAAGCTAATGAAAGATTGTTTTATTGGGATGATAAATCAATCTGGTCATACAATCCTGCGACAGAAATTGAAAGAGAAATTAATCCTTCTGAAGCGAGAGCTTTTATAGCTGGAGGCTTAGGATTGACATTGGAGGTGTTGAATAATGGCTGATGAAATTAAAGTAGGCGTTGCATTACTTGACTATATGGAGACTTGTGCAGAGATAAGCGCTGATTTAAGTCAGGCATTAGGTCAGGTTGAATTAGCAAAAACAGCTCTTGAGGATGCATACGTTGGAGATGCTAAAGAATATATGGAGGCTTTTCTTTTGGCATTTTATCACCATCTTGAAAAGCTGATTTTCTTCTATGGTAATCTGACAACATATATGTATGGTTGTTTTGATAAAATGGAAGAGAAAGATGAAGCATTGGCCCAGTGGGTAATTGCCAATTGTGAATATAAAGAGGAAGAATAGGTTATGTACGCGGACGAGACAAAAACACTGGATTTTGAATTTCATGGTAACTCAGGAATAACTTTTTTACCAATGCATCTTTATGAGCATCTCAATTCATTTAACAGTGAAATGGCAAAGATAGATGAACTCCTATTTGATGGAGGAGTTGAAACTGTAGATCACACGGATCATTCGAGCGCAATAGACAGGGGAATAAGTATGCTGGCTTATTTATTGCAGTATACAGATGGGGCTGCGAATCAGGCTTCATATGCACTTGATACGCCACTGAAAAATAATTTTAAGAACAATGCATGCAAAACTATAGGCGATATTGATATTGATTCTTTTACAACTGAAAATACATTAGGACTCAGGCAAGTTAATGGAGTACAGTATGGTTCTATGGATGCAAGAGAACGAGCTTACCTTACACTTTCTGATTTCTTAGGTATAAATAATAATATTGGAAAAGACGATTTAGCTGTACCACAAGAATTTGCAGATTTCCGTAATCAATATGTTGAAATGTACAATAACATGAAAGCAAATTTGGTGGACAAGGACGGTAAGCAGATTAGTCTTACAGATTTCTTATATGGACTTGCAGACTTGGAGACACCTAGCCATCAGATGGCGTCTATGGTTTCAAATCTTTTGGATGTTATCTTTATCAAGCCATTAATTGAATCTATTTATGGTAAGGATTTGATTACTGGAGATGAGCTTTCAGATACAGAAAGAGGTATGAAGGCTGTATGCGGTTTGATTGGAATAATAACACTTGGAACTTCAGGTGTTTTGGATATGCCATTTGAAGAGGCAATGGCTTCTTTAGGCAAACTGATATTAGTAGATGCTGCGTCAAATCAGGCGTCTTATATGGTGTCTCTTGCCTGCCAGGAGATGGACGTACCGTTGCCGTTGATGATTATTTTGAGTTTTGCTGCTGGAGCAACAGTTAGTTATAATTTGAATGGACTCATTTTCGAAGATGCACTTGCTAATAAGGTAAGATATCAAAAAGATGATTTGTTTGATGCAAAATGGAAATCAGATCTTGATCCAGAGTTATATGCTAAATATCAGAGATATTATGATGATCCTTTATTTGTAAATCAAGTGACTGGAGAATATACATTTGGTATTTCTCCACAAGAAGTTGATACTATTGTAACTACACCGAAAGGCATGAGACCATCACCAGATTCTTATTTGAGTGGGAAGTATATAGAGAATCATTTGGCACAATTTGATGATGGTGCTTCCATAATAATGACCAAAGAACAATATATCCAATATGTGAAAGGCAAAGAATATATTGGAATTCCATCAGATGGTACACAGTTTGTGTTGCCAAAGGGGTATTGTGATGAAATCGCTGAACTAGCGCAAGGGGACATTTCAGTCTATGAGACACAACTTGGATTTGACCCGGGACATTTTGAAGACGGAGGAGGTCTTGTTAGAATTGATATCGAAGATCTGGATGGCTTGAACCTGAGAGTACCGTCGGGAAATGAAGCTGGAGCAAATAGTCATTGGGTACCGGGAGGAAGAACTGATGGAGGAACACCGGAAGCAATAACTGATTTGATTCCTAATGATAGTAATAATGTCACCATAACTGAATTAAATTAATAATAAGGAGTTATATTATGGATATATTAACGATGTTAAAAGAGGCAATTTCCAAAGGAGAAATAATTCTGTTTCTAAGAGGAGAAGGTAAATATTTGTGTGAAAATAATGAAATGGTTCAAGCGCCAGAGCAGACTGATGTAAGTAAAATTCTGTCACGAGGTATTTATAAATTATATAAAGAGGACGATACCATAAAAAATATATTTGAGGATAGCTTGATTGAAATGTTGGATGGTGACGATTTTGATGTTTATATGGTGGGATCATATTTGACTAGTATATTATTTAAAGAGAATAATGGGTTGTCATCTTTTTCTGTGGATAAAGAGAAAATAATTGAGAAATTTTCAAGAGAAGTTATTGCTAGGGAAACTCGTATTAAAGAAGGGATAAAACATCCTTCTGGTTTTGTTAATACATCTGCTTGGGAAGATATAGAAAGATTCAATACTGTTTGTAAATCAGAGTATGGTGTTAAGTTATTTTAGTGGTAACAAAATCCTCATTTTTGACATGGAGGCATCTTATCCAGAGGATTGTTATTCAGTTGTGCAGGATGAACAAGGGAAATTTTCTTTTAATGAAGTTCATAGAGACAATGTAGAAATGATTTTTACTAGTGACAAGTTGGAATCAGTGGTTATCTATGCTGTGGCTTATGCAAAAAAGGATAGTATGAGAAATAATGATGACGAGTTTAGGAGAACAATTATGCCATTTGCCAGTGAACATTCTTCAGATGAAATGGTAGATTATTTAAATGCTAAAATCGATGGGAATTTGTATTCGGTTGGTACAGATGAATATGATAAAATTTCGTTGGTGTTTGTGGGAGAAAAGGGTTCGCTTTACTATCATAATAAGCCAATACATTTGGTCCAGAATGCTTCAATAAAGAGATGTTTTTGACGAACTGTCGAATAGATTTATTTTATTTTAAATTTGTTGAAGTATAAAAGCATAGAGTTTAGAAAGGAATTATATGAAAAAAGAAAACGTTAAATGGTTTATTATTTTACACATCATAATTTTGATAATTTCCATTAGTGGAATCTGCTCCAAGACAGCAGCTCAGTACGAGTTTTTGAGTAAAGAATGGATTCTTTTTTATGGTTTGGTTATCTGCATCCTTGGCTTTTATGCTATTGCTTGGCAGCAGGTTATCAAACATCTTCCTCTTATTGTAGCCTATGCTAATAAGGCAGTGACTACTATCTGGGGGCTTGTTTGGGGATTCTTAGTTTTTCACGAGCAGATTACACCACTTAAGATAGTTGGTGCAGCAGTTGTAATCGTTGGAGTATATTTTGTTGTAACTGGTGATGAGGATGTCACTGGAAAGAATGATGAGAAAAAGGAGGTAGAGAAGAATGCTTAAGTATGCACTTATTATGCTCTCAGGCACATTCATTGCCTCTTGCTCACAGATTATTTTGAAGAAGGCAGCAGAGAAAGAGTATCCTAGCAAAATCGCTGAGTATATGAACCCTATGGTAATCGGCGCATATATATTTTTCTTTGGAGCATCACTTTGTTCAGTACTTGGATACAAGGGTGTTCCTCTTTCAATTGGACCAATCCTTGAGGCTACAGGTTATATCTGGGTTGCCATCCTTGGAAAGATGTTCCTTAGTGAGAAAATCAGCCCAAGAAAAGCTCTTGGTTTGGTAATTATTATTGTGGGAATTGTTATTGCAGCATTTGGAGTATAAACTATGAAAAGTATTGCAATTATGGGAGCCAGTGGCCACTGTAAGGTTGTGGCAGATTTGGCACTTTTAAATGGATATGATGACATTGTTTTCATCGATAAAAATCCAGAAATCGATATGCTGGGGGAATATCCAGTGGCAGATGAGGACACAGATTTAGATTATTATCTGGAACACCATTATGATTTTGTTGTAGGCATTGGCGATGCCAAAATCAGAAGAAAGGTCCAGGAAAGCCTAGAAGAGATGGGCGCAGACATAGTTTCACTTGTACATCCAGCAGCTACAGTTGCATATGATGTGCAGATTGGAGCAGGCACTGTTGTTATGGCCGGTGCAGTTATCAATCCTAGCACTGTCATTGGAAAAGGCTGCATCATCAATACATCAGCTTCTGTGGATCACGATAATGTAATCGGAGATTACTGCCACATTTCAGTTGGGGCTCACACAGCAGGTACTGTAAATATGGGCGATAATTGTTGGCTTGGCATAGGTGGCATAGTCAGCAACAACATCGACATCTGTGCTGATACATTTATCTGCGCAGGGGGTGTTGTCGTAAAGAACATCACAAAGCCTGGAAAGTATGCTGGTATTCCAGCTAGGATAGTACCAATATAATTTAACAGTTTTAATTCACTCTTTAATGTGCTAAAGTATAAGGAGCCAGCGTAGCTGGTGCACATAGACTAGGAGGTAATGAAATGAGTAACGGAATAGGTACAAAATGTGTGCAGGCTGGATATACTCCAGGAAATGGCGAGCCACGTCAGATTCCTATCGTGCAGTCTACTACATTCAAATATGATACAAGCGAGGACATGGGAAAGCTTTTTGATTTAGAGGCTTCAGGATATTTCTACACACGTCTTCAGAACCCAACTAACGATTATGTTGCAGCAAAGATTGCAGCTCTCGAGGGTGGTACAGCAGCTATGCTTACATCATCTGGTCAGGCAGCAAATTTCTTCGCTCTTTTCAATATTTGCGAGGCAGGAAGCCACATTGTTGCATCATCATCTATTTATGGCGGTACTTTCAATCTAATCGCTGTAACCATGAAGAAGATGGGGGTAGATGTTACATTCGTTTCTCCAAAGGCAACTGAGGAAGAGCTTAATGCGGCATTCCAGGACAACACCAGAGCAATGTTTGGCGAGACTATTGCAAACCCAGCCCTTACAGTATTAGATATCGAGAAGTTTGCTAAGGTGGCTCACCAGCACGGTGTTCCACTTATTGTAGATAACACATTCCCTACACCTGTTAACTGCCGCCCAATCGAATGGGGTGCAGATATTGTTACTCACTCTACTACAAAGTATATGGATGGCCATGGTGCAGCAGTTGGCGGATGTATCGTAGATTCAGGAAAGTTTGATTGGATGGCTCACGCAGATAAGTTCCCAGGTCTTTGCACTCCAGATGATAGCTACCATGGAATCACTTATGCAGAGAAGTTTGGTAAGGAAGGCGCATTCATTACAAAGGCTACAGCTCAGCTTATGAGAGATTTTGGTTGCATCCAGTCGCCACAGAATGCGTTCCTTTTAAATCTTGGCCTAGAGTCACTTCACGTTCGTATGCCACGCCACGTGGAAAATGGACTTGCTGTTGCAAAGTTCTTATCTGAGCAGCCAGAGGTAAAGAAGGTAACTTACCCAGGACTTGAAGGCGACGAATACTATGAAATCGCTCAGAAATATCTTCCAAATGGAGGATGTGGTGTGGTATCCTTCGAGCTTAGTGGTGGAAGAGCTGCAGCAGAGTCATTTATGAAGAAGCTCAAGCTCATAGCAATCGAAACACACGTAGCAGATGCACGTAGCTGTTGCTTAAATCCCGCTACATCTACACATCGCCAGATGACAGACGAGCAGCTTGAGGCTGCTGGCATTCCAGCAGGTCTTATTCGCGTATCCTGTGGTCTTGAGGACAGCGCAGATCTTATCGCAGATATCGCACAGGCATTGAAATAATTAATATGTTAGTTATAGGGCTCCCACGCAAAGTAGGGGCCTTATTTTTTTATTTGGCATTACCCAATAAAAGACTATAATAAAGATATCTAGTTTAGTAGGTGAGGGAAATATGTTTGAAATAAAGGGGATTGAAAAAAGCTACGGAAGGCATCAGGTGCTAAAGGGCGTGACTTTTGATGTGGCACCAGGTGAGATAATAGGAATATTGGGCGCAAATGGCAGTGGTAAATCTACACTGCTGTCCATTCTTGCGGGTTTACAGCCGCCGAATGGTGGCTATTTTTCAATAGATGGAAAAGATTTAATCGCAAACGCAAAGCTTAGGAATAAGCAGGTGGCCTATGTGCCACAGGAAAATCCTTTGATTGAGGAACTGAATGCCAGAGATAACCTTAGAATGTGGTACAGCAGGGAAGAGCTGGATAAGGAGCTTAAAAATGGTGTTTTAAAGCTTCTGGGGATAGATGAATTTCTAAAGGTTCCTGTCAGCAAAATGTCGGGAGGAATGAAAAAGCGACTTACCATAGGGTGCGCAATGAAGGGCGGGCCAAAGCTGATGCTGATGGATGAACCTACGGCGGCCCTTGATCTGGTTTGCAGAGGGGAAATATATGATTATTTCGAGGATTTTCGCAGTCGCGGAGGAGCTATGATTATTTCCACTCACGAACTGCAGGAAGTGGAGCTATGCAATAAATGTTATATCCTAAAGGACGGAGTGCTTCGTCCTTACAATTACGACGGTGATTTGGCGCATTTAATTGGACGATTGTAGAATGATTAGGTTTAAAGACTATTTCCAGGTACAACTGAAAAGGGCAATTAGATTGATGCCTGGCATACTTATTATGGCTGTTGTGGTTGCTGGCGTGGTAGGTGCTCTGGCTTATGGAATCCTTAATAGCGAAAGCTATCGTCAGGAGCAAATGCAATATAAACTTGGCATAGTGGGCTCCACTAAAGATGATATGCTGACTATGGGTGTAGAGCTTTTAGAGAACAATGATGAGAGCCGTTTTATGGTAGATATTGTTCCATTTGAAGATGAGAAAGATGCCAGGACAGCTTTACGTGACGGACAGGTATCAGCCTATGTTTTGATAACAGATGATTTCATAAATTCCCTTAATGCGTTATCTAATGATATAAGTTTAGAATATTTTGCCACCTCTGGCCAAAGAGGGATAACTAATATCATGATGGATGAACTAGCTGATATTGCATCTAATCTTGTGGTAAGTTCAGAAAATGGATTATTGTGCCTTGAGAAGGAAATGAGAAATGCAGGATTTCCTGCAGAGGCCATAAACCCAGAAATAGACCAGCTTTTATTGCTATATGTAGGGGCAATGCTGGCTAGGGATGATATGGTAGAGTTTTCTGAATTAGGACTATCGGAAGGGCTATCAACGCCTGAGTATTACCGTATTTCTTTAGGATTGTTTTTTCTGTTATTGATGACATTTTGCTCCATCAGTTTCTTCCTTGGCAAGAAAAAAGCCACCTATCAGTTTATCAGTTCTAAGGGGATGGGAGCAGGAAAACAGATTCTGTCTGAGTACTTGGCTTATCTATTAGTTAACCTGATTTGTGCAGAAATTATTATAGCAGCAGTTTATGCATTCACTAACAGATTGCAGTTAAATACCGGACATACAAACAATAGCGATATAATTAAATTAGGCTTTAATATGACACCGGCGTTAATTTTATATACCAGCCTGGCATTTTTCCTGTTTGAGACCATCCAGGGAGTAATAAATATGTTTTTGGCAGCCTTTATTTTGTATATGGGAATGTCCTACATATCCGGTTACTTTTACCCAAAGTCATTCTTCCCAGATGTTCTACAAAAAATCGGAGAAGTATTACCTACAGGAGTAGCCTTCAAATATATGGCCACCAGGCAGTACCAATTTATCTTGGTTATGGCCCTGTACGTATTTGTATTTTTGTTCTTATCAATACTTGTTAGGAGACAGAAGATAAAATAATGAGATACCTTCTTTTACTAAAACGCCTGATGCGAAAAAAGAGTTACATATTGATGCTTCTTCTGGTGCCTTTAATGGTATTTCTTCTAAAGGAAGTGGGAAAGGACGATGAAGGCATTCTGACCATTGGGGTATATATTCCAGGAACTGATGTCAGCTCAGCTACATTGCGAGAATCTCTCACAGATTCCGAAGCAGTAAAATATATATTCTACGATTCCAATGAATCTTTAATAGATGCAGTGGCAAACAAAACCCTCACAGAAGGCTGGATTGTGCCGGAAGATTTGGATGGGCTAATTAATGAGGCCGCCTCAAATTCCATTCCATCCACTAAAATCGAAGTAGTAATAAGAGAGAATGGCCTTACTCATCTTTTAGGAAGAGAAATTGCCGCCAGTCGGGTTTACCCTTTAGTAGCAAAGCAGCTTTTAATTAATTATATGTCCCTGAAAGTGTATGAAGGGACACTATCAGAAGCCCAGCTAGCATCGCTAGAAAAATCCTACGACAGCCTTGGTCTATCAAAGAGCCATTTTGTTCCAGGCTATTTAGATGATTCAGGTGTAAAAGATACTGGAGTAATCCTTATGCCACTTCGTGGAATCCTGGCACTGTGGCTGATGGTGTGTGGAATAGCCACATCAATGTATTACTTGGAGGATCAAAACAAGGGATTGTTTCTGTGGTGGAAGACAAACTTAACCTTCTTAAGAGACCTGGGATACTACGGAATCGCCTTTTTGGCGCCAACAATTATAACTGTAGTTAGCCTTATATACAGCGGTAGCTTTACCAGCTTAGCTAGAGAATTTCCAGCACTGCTGTTATACGAATTTACGGTAATAATGCTTGCCATGCTACTTAGAATTTTGTTGAAAAACATAAGAACTCTTGGAATGTTAACTCCTGCTTTAATTATACTGACAGGCATATTATCACCTGTGTTTATAGATTTTAAGCAGGCCAGAGTAATACAAAAATACTGCCCGGCATTTCATTACCTGAGCAGTATTCACGACTTCTATTATTTATATACACTACTTATTTATGCGGTACTCCTTGGGGGTCTTGTTGTACTTTGCCTTAAACTTCCTGTTAAAGTGGGAAAGGTTTTCAAAGCCAACCTGTTGTGAAATGTCCAGGATTGTATCCTCGGTAGCCAGCAACAGGCGGGCCGCCATTGAAAGGCGGTAATCATTTAAATAAGTAACAAAGCTCACCCCGAAGGTGTCTTTGAAAAATCTCATAAAATGTGACTCTGAAAAGCCAGCGATGTCTGCCATTTCAGCCACAGTCATAGACTCTGAATAGTGAAGCTCAACATATTTTATGACGGGTTTTAGCTTATCTATTTTCTTCTTGGCAGAAGAATCGTTCTTTTTTTCATATAGAGTCACCAGATCAAACAACAATAAATACAGATTGCCCTTTATGGCAAGTCCCCAGGCACCTTCCCTGTGGGAGGAGATGTTGTCGTTTGCGTCTAAGTATCGGCGCATGGATTCGTAGCCGGTGATACCCTGTCTGAAGACGTGAGGTATTTCAACCGTGTTCTCGAAAAATGGGAGTAGGAAATTATCATAAACATCATCAAGGGAAGAAGAAAAAATCTTTCCATCAAATAAGATATTTTCATATTCCATAGTCTCTTCTTCGAATTGAAAAATACCGTGTACTTTTCCAGGAAGAATAAAAGCAATGTCCCCTGCGTTAACATTGTGTTCTTCACCGTCAATAATAATGACACCGCTTCCTTTCTTTATGTAAATGAACTCAACATCCTCGTGCCAATGCAGTGGAACTGACTCAAAATCCAATGGGATTGTGCAAGGATATGTGTTGTATGGAATGTTGTAATCGAAGTGGCTGGTCTTCTCATGTATAGCCTGATATTCGTTAATGTTTATCATAGCGTTCTCCTTAATGATAGAATAGTATCACTTTATAGTAGTATTAGGCAAGAATATTCGTACAATACCGCAGTATACTCACAGTAAGTTGAAACTGATTAACAGAGATGCACGCATAACCTCGGCAAGCGCGAGCAAGGGGGCACCATACAGGGTATGGGATGGGGCCCACGCCGGCGGGACATGAGTAATATTTTCCGAGCTATGCGAAGGAAAATGTTGCTCTAGTAAGCGAAGCTTACATTGGGCACAAGGGTATAAACGCATCTCCATTTAAAGGAGGATAAAAATGACAGCAAATGAGTATATCAAGGTAAGATTCGGCAGACACATGGACCAGTGTACAAATGAGGAAATCTACATCGGTCTTTTGGAGTATGTCAAAGACAAGGCAAAGGATAAAGAAATCAAGGGTGGTAAGAAAAAGCTCTACTACATCAGTGCAGAGTTCCTTATTGGAAAGCTTCTTTCAAACAACCTAATCAACCTTGGCCTCTACGATGAGGTTAAGGCAGAGCTTGAGGCTTGTGGAAAGTCACTTGCAGAAATTGAGGAGATTGAGGTAGAGCCTTCACTTGGTAACGGCGGACTTGGAAGACTTGCAGCCTGCTTCCTTGATTCAATTGCAACACTTGGACTTAATGGCGATGGCGTAGGTCTTGCATATCATATGGGTCTTTTCA
>JAEEGF010411064.1_pt1 | contig 17542 bp, 7 predicted proteins | sample 9134171 | NCBI WGS metagenome assembly JAEEGF01 (sample SAMN16246542, study PRJNA631951) | gut metagenome | biome: gut microbiome; feature: rumen; material: AP-attached | host: Bos | place: Iran: Karaj | collected 2018-10 | reverse complement strand
TGCAAGATCGAGACGCTGATCTCGGACGACAAGGTGCGCATCGGGCTGTACCTCTCGCCAGACTGCACGCGCCTGGCCTGTCCGAACCAGCGCGGCGAGATCGACGTGGTGACGCTGAAGGACATGAAGACGGAGCGGCGGGCGGAGGCGTACACCGCCGGCGCCATCAGCTGGAGCCCCGACGCGCGCTACCTGGCGGCGGAACTCGTGGACGCCAACAGCAACCGCGACGTCTGGATCGTCCCCGCGACGGGCGACGAGAAGCCTTACAACCTGACGCGGAACTGGAAGTGGGACGGGACGCCGGCGTGGAGCCCGGACGGCAAGCTGCTCGCCTGGGCCGGCAACCGACCGGGCGTCGGCAACGGCAACGACCAGATCTACTACGTCTACCTCGACCCCAAGGACGAGGAGGAGGACAAGGCGGAGACCGTCCGGCGCGCCCGACGCGACATCGGGAAACAGGACAAGAAGACCGACGAAACGGACAAGAAGAAAGGCGAAAAAGCCAATGGCGCGCCACGCGTGAACATCGTGTTCAATGGGCTGTTCGACCGGATCCGGTGCACGGGCGTCTCCGGCACCGCGCCGTTCTTCTCGCACGACTCCCGCACGCTCGCCTACGGCAACGGCTCTTCCACGTACACGCTGCACATCCCGGACCGCATGACGGGCGAGAAGCTGTCGTCAAAGCGCGGGCGCAATCCCCGCTGGTACGCGAAGGACAAGCGGCTCGCGTGGGTGGTGGACAACAAGCCGGCGCACAAGGACACGGTGTTCGACCTGAGCGTGTACCGCGAGGACGACCTGTCTGACTACCGTGAGCTGGCGTTCCGCACGGCATGGGCGAAGCTGAGGGACAGGTTCTACGACCGGAGCATGCACGGCGTCGACTGGAAGGCCGTCAGGGACAGGTACCTGCCGGCGGCGCGCCACGCCTCCAGCCACTCCGTGTTCACGCGCGTCATCAGCCTCATGACGGGCGAGCTGAACGCCTCGCACCTGGGATTCTGGTCATCGAACACGTCGGACCGCGAATGGGTGCGTCCGCCCAAGCCGCACAACTGGACCGCCGTCACGGGACATCTGGGCGTGCGTTTCGCGCCAGGCACGTTCCGCGTGGCCGCGGTGATCCCCGGCTCGCCGGCGGAAGGGAAACTGCACGTCGGCGACGTGGTCGAGGCCGTAGACGGCAAACGGCTGGACAAGGGGACGCATCTCGAGTCCCTCCTGACCCTGCCCGAGGGGAAGCAGGTGCAGCTTGTCGTCAAGGGGCGCGAAACCGACCCCATCTATCTCAAGCTTGCAACGTACGAGCAGGTACGCGACCTGATCGCGAAGGAGGAGACGAAGTCCGTCCGCGCGCGGATAGACGCGTCCACCGGCGGGCGTGTCGGCTACCTGGCCGTGCGGAAGATGAAGCCGAAGAACTACCAGATGTTCGAGGAGGAGGTGTACTCCCGGTGCTGGGGCAAGGACGCGCTCGTAATCGACCTGCGCGGCAACACGGGGGGACACACGGCAGACTGGCTACTTTCCGTCATCTGCGGCGGCGACCATGCGCGCTCCGTCACTCCGGGCGGGAAAGCGGGTTACCTCTTCAGCTACTGGAACCGCCCCGTGTTCTCCAAGCCCGTGGCGGTGATCGTGGACGAGCGGGTGTTCTCCAACGGCGAGATGTTCGCCCACGCGGTGAAGACGCTGCAGCGCGGCCCGCTCGTCGGGCGGCGCACCGCCGGCGGCGTGATCGCCACCAGCGACGTGAACCTGCTCGACTACGGCACGTTCCGCGTGCCGGGGCACGGCTGGTTCCTCTTCGACGGCAGCGACATGGAGAACAACGGCGCGAGACCGGACATCGAAGTGGACCTGACGCCCGCCGACGAGGAGGCCGGACGCGACCCGCAGCTGGACGCGGCCGTCAAGGCGATGCTCGACGCCCTCGCCTCGCCCCCGCCGGCGTTCACGCCCCGTTACGCGCGTTAGCGCGAAACCCTTGACGATTCGGGGCGTATCATGCTATCCTTTACGAGCAAAGGAGCACTAGCATGAAGAACGCAATTCGATTCCTTATTACCGTTTTCGTGGTAGGCGGCCTCGCATTCTTCACATCGGCGGAGACTACAGTCGAGATCGCAGCCGGCGAGACGCTCACCATCACGGACTTCAAGACGATGGACGTGAACGGCACCACAATCGTCTCGAACAGCCTCTGACCTCAGCGACTACGACGACTCGACCACGCCCTTCCGCCTCTACTCCGGCGTCTACACGGCCGCCGCGCAGGCCGGCAAGACGCTCTCCGTCATTCTGCCCGCCAGCAAGAAGTTCCATCTCGGCGGGTCGAACAGTATTGAAGTCTACCAGACCGGCAGGTTCTATTCTTGCATGATCTCAAAGGACGCGCTGACCTTGCCGGACGATACCGACTTGTTGTTTAGGGGTTGTACCGTACTCTGTAGTTTTCCCACCAATGTTGTGTCCGTATCCTACGAACCAGAGAAGAGCAGTTCCGTCTACACGTCGATCATCGCTTCGGGAACGGACGTGTTTGGAACCAAAGAGGGCGAGATCGTTATAGAGAATCACCGTCTGCTGGCCGGCGGGACATCCATCAATTCAAACCAGACTGTCCGCGTGAAGAACACGTGCTATCTCAAGGCGTACACATTCACGCGTTCAGGGGCATCGTCATATACGGTAGGTTCTGCAACATTCCCCAATGACGTCGTCCTGGAATCGGGCAGCCACCTATGGGCGCGCGGCGGCTCGCCTGTCTATTCGGGGAAGATTTCGGGCACAGGGTCGATCCACACGCAAGGGTATGGACAGTCCATAGCCCTGACGGGCGAACTGGACGGCACGTTCACGTTCTATTTTGGACAGCGAGGCGGCAAGGCGTACTTGCAGAACACGGCAATCCGCAAGCCGATTACGTTGAAGTACACGACCGACAATATCGGAGCGAGTTCATACGGCGATCCGCTCTACGATCTTAAACTCTCGGGCTATGATTCGCAGCCTACATACGTTCCGATCCAGGAACTTATTCCGACAAAAGTGATCAACACCAAAGGTTGCCACATGTACACATACGCAAAGCAGACGATCGACGTCACAAAGTTATCGTGTTCCTACAATCTGTCCTCCAATGGCGGCATCATCTTGCACGACTCGCCGGCGGGGCAGGGCCAGCTCAATATCGGCAACCTCGCCAATAGCATCCGCCTGTGCCTCTACACCAACCTGAACGTAACCGTGACGAACGTGGCGAGCGCCGCCGCACCGCTCTTCGACTACTGGTGCACGAACGCAATCAACCGCACGACGCTGGCGTTCACGAAGAACTGCACGGCGGGCACGGTGGTGCAAGGCGTGGCGCCGAACGTGCTGCCGCGTCATGTGCGGGGCCTCACCGGCACGCTCCGCGTGGGACCTGACACCACGAATCCCGTGTGGGAATTCCCCTTCGACCCCGCGCTTGACGACCCCGACATCGCGGGCTGCGAGGGTTCCGGCACGCTCGTGGTGCCCGCCTCCGGCACGCTGCGTCTCTCCTTCGCATCGTCGCGCGCGCTGCCGAGCGGCAAGTGGCCGCTGCTGACGGCAACGAGCGGCGGCGATGCGCTCACCGAAGCGGCGTGGCCGATCGTCTACGCCGAGGGGCCGCGTCCGCTCAACTTCGAGATCGTGCGCGATTCAACCGGCGTCTGGCTGCAAGCCTACAACGGAACCACGGTAATTATTCGGTAGTGCTTAGTGTTTGGTGCTTAGTGCGGGAGGGTCGCAACTTGTTGCGACCGAACCTTCCTATCTCTGCAGCAGCATCGTGCCCTTCTTGCACCGTCTACCCCTCCTTCATTGCTCCACCGCCCGCAGGCGGAAGAATCGGGCGGGGGCGAACTTCGTCTCGTAGATCGTCGTCTTGCCGGAAGCGGAGAGCGGCGTCGTGTCTACGTCGCCCGTACCGTCCGGGTTGTCGGACGCGACAACCGAGAACGTGAAGCCGGCCGTGTTCACAAGCGGGGGCGTCGTGATGACGGGCCTGCCTCTGGCGGTGAACGAGATGCCGAGGAGCGGCGGATTGGCGAACGCGCCCGTCGGCTTGTTGAAGGCGTAGCGGAACACGTTGGCGATGCCGAGCGCGTCCGTCGCGTCCCACGCGCCGGAGATGCCGCTTGCCGCAGTCCACGCTTCGTAGGGGGAAGCGAACAATGCGCCCGTGATCGTTTCTCCTCCCAAGCTCAACACGCAGCGTTTCACCTCGTATCCCGCCCGAAGGCCACCTTTCAGACGGAAATACGCGCGACAGGAGTTGACGGCGAAGTCGATGCCGGGCTGGCTGAAAGTGTTCGCGTCGCCGAGACAGAACGCTGTTTTGTCGCTGGCCGCGATGGAGACAGGCGAGAAGTTGCCGACAAAGTCCACGAGGTCGGTCTTGCGGCTGGTCGCGGCGAGCGCGGCAGCGATGGCCTCGGCATTGGTGTAGACGGCGGGGACCATGACGTCGGCGAACGTGGGGTCGGCCAAGTCCGCGCCGCCAGGCCATCGGACAAGATAGGGCTTTCCGGCCTCGATGGCGGTGGCGCTCGTGAAGTTGAGCGTCAGCGTGCCGTCGCCCAGGGTCGCCGTGTGGAGCGTCATCAACCCGCAAAGTCCCCAGAGTTGCTCGCTAATCTGCTCGGCGGTCATGTCAAACGGCAGGCACAGCGCGTTCCAGTAGCCGCCGTTCCGGCAGAGCGTGCGGCCCTGCAGGGTGGCGTTGCCGAGGCGGCCTCTCTTTCCGGCGATGACTGCGGCGTTGTCGGCACCGTCGGACAGGATCAGCGTCTTGTAGAGCTGGAGGGTGTCCGCGCCAAGATACAACTCTCCCAGACCCTCGTAGATCGTGACGGTGCCACAGGTGCTGCCGTTGTAGCTTCTGCCGATGTAGTCGGGAGCATCCTCACCGCGGACGGCTGTGACGAGGTCCACGCCCTCAGTGATGGCGATGTCGCCACAGCCGGCTCCGCTACTCGCGAAAACGGCACTTTCGCTACTCGCGCCAATGGCACAGGCCCCACGGCCGCCGTAGGCCGCAACGGTGCCGCCGCAGATGGTGATGCTGCCGCATTTGCCCTGGTAGCCACCGCCAATGCCGGCGGCCTTGAATCCGCCCCGGGCGGAGATGTTCCCGCCCGCGATGACGATGTTGCCGCAGTCGATTCCCTCGTAATGACTGCCCTCGTGCCCCTCGAATCCACCGCCGATGCCGGCGGCGAGGCCTTTATATCCGTAGTATCCGTTGTCCTCCCTGCCGTCGGCGACAAGCGAACCCGTCCCCCGAATCGTGAGCGTTTTCCCCACCGGCACGTAGATGCCCGGGGTGCCCGTGTAGCCGTCTCCCATGCCGCCGCCCTTCACGGCATTGGCCGTTCCGTCGGCCAGGACGATGGTGGCGTCGCCCAGACAGGTGAGGCCCGCCCACTTGTGGCTGCTGTCCGTGGAGATGGCGGTGATGGTCGCGTTGCTCAGCGTCACCGTGGCCCCGTCGGCGATGAGGATGTGGGTGTCGGCCCCGCCCGTGCCGGTCAGCACGGCGCCGTCGAACACCGTCACAGTGCCCGTCTCTCTGGTCATCGAATTGAACTCCACGACGGCTGTCTTCGTCGAGCCGATCTGGGGATTGTTGCCGTCGCCGCTGGGGTCGATGGCATAGGCCTTCACCTTGTACGTGCCGGGGGGAATGTCGGGAATCGTCGCGGAGAATCCGTGCTGGCCCGTGATGCCGTAATGGCTGTTCACGTCGTTGCGCGGACGGTCTGCGGTCAGCGTCTCCTCCCTGAAGAGGGTCGTGCCGTCGCTCTTGTAAACCTTGACCAGCACGGAGAGGGACATCGACGGCGCGTCGGGGTCGTAGGCCCACCCGGAGACGGTGATGTCGCACGCGCCACCGGAGCATACGTCGAAGCTGCTTTTCGGATTGGCGTTCGACCAGTTGGCGGTGAACGACCTGTCGCCGGACGAACCCGTTGCAATGGTGACCGTCTTGGTCGGCGTGGATTGTCCGTCCCAGGTCCATCCGGCGAAAGTGCAGCCGACGCGGGTCGGCTCGTTCAACGTGAAGGTGGCCGTTTCGACGTTGTAGGAGGAAGGGTTGCCGTCGGCGATCGTACCGCCGGCGAGATTGTAGCTGATGCCATACGTAATCGGCGTCCACTGGGCGTAGAGCGTCAGGTTGCCGGCGTTGAAAAGCGTCTGTCCGTCGCCGTAGCGGGCGCCGCTGCCGTCGGCCGCCGTGTTCCAGCCCGAGTGGTCGTAGGCCGCGCGCGTGAAGGCGTTGCCGTTCAGCGTCTGCGGTATGTTCGAGGCGAACGACTGGCTGGCCATCGTTCCCGAGCCGCCGTTGGCCCTGAAGGCCACTGTGGAGAGGGTTGTCTCCGACGGTCGGTAGGTGTATGGATTTATGCTGATAGCGCCCGTCACTCTGCCGCCGATGGTCACAGTGCCGCAAGAGCCATGTTCGAGGGTGTTCTTATTCACTACTGGACCGATGCTGTAAGGACACCAAATGCCGTCCGACGCAACGGTGACCTCCGTCACGCCATCCGTGATGGTGATGCTGCCGCAGCCACAGGTGCCGGAGGCTTGGTTGCCGCCAATTCCGGCCCCATCAACGCCCGTGGCGACGACGGTGCCGCCCTCGATGATGATGTTGCCACAAGAGGATCCCGAGTCGCCGCCGCCGATGCCGGCGTAACCGCTGCTGGACACGATGAGCGATCCGTCGCCACGTATTCTCAGCGTCTTGTCCGGGGGGACGACGATGCCGCAGTTTTGGGCCGTGATGGTGTTTGTACCCGCAAGGATGATCGTTGCGTCGCCAAGGCACGTGATTCCGCCCCAATAACGCATAGTGAGGTTTATTGTCACGCTGTCGAGCGTCACCGTAGCGCCGTCGGCAATCTTGACGCGGGTGAGGTCGTTGTAGGGGTTGGTGTAGGGGACGCCCGTGCCCGTGCCTGTAAGGACGTCACCGTCCTCCAGCGTCACTTCGCCGGAAGGGCCATCCAGCACAACCGTCAACGTCGCCGCGTCCGTGGTGACGTGCATGTAGACGTAGTCGCCGCCGGCGCCCGCGTTAAGGTCGTAGCCGGTCGATCCGCCGTTCGCGCCCAGAGCGCCGCTCTTGGTGTCGTTGAAGACGACGCCGGTGACGGCATGGTTGTCGTCCGCGAGGAAATCCTTTGTGTAGTAGAGGTGGATGGAGTCGCCGCCGGCGTTGCTGTTCAGGTCGCCTTTCTGGCCCTTGAAGTGCGAGCCGCCATTGTATGGCGTGAGGTGGTAGGTGCGCTCGCCGTAGGTTAGCTCGCTGTCTACGCCCGACGCCCCCTGCTTGATGTAGAATCCGGTAATGTAGCCATGGTTCTGCCCATGGCCCTCCTCGGCCTTGTAGAGGAGGAAGATGTAGTCGGTGGAGCTGTTGCAGCCACGGTTCAGGTCGTAGTTGACGAACGTCCAGCCGTCCGCGACGAGCGAGTTCGTCAGCGAGGTCGTCTCCTCCAGCGTGCCGCCGATGAGCATCACGTCCTTGATGAACGTGGTGGCGCGGGCGGGAAGCGCAAGCGCGAGCACGGCCGCCACACATGCCACAAAGGTCAATCTCTTCATTTTTCCCTGCCTCCTTTGGATGACTCCAGTTTCACAGGAAGGTATGATACCATAATCGCGTCGTTTACGGAAGTCCGCAGGCACCACGCCAGAAATTGCTCATTTCGCATCCTTCGCATAGTAGCCGCCATGCGCGAACGATGACGGGAGTCGACAGCTGCACCGTCGTCACATGGGATGACGAAAAGGTTCTGGGCGACGGCATCCGGATCGTCCCCGTTTGGAAATGGTGCCTTGAACAAGAGCAAGCCGGTTAAAGGCGCGATACCTGTGCCCAGCAGTTTCGGATTGCGGGAAAAGGCTGGAATGTGATATGATACCGCCAAGTAAACTTGTAACCAGCAAATTTCTGCGTGCCGCGAGAGCGGTGCGCGCCGAGAAGAAGGAGCGCGGAAGAGATGCGAAAGTGCATGTTCGGTCGTGTCGTGGCGGGTATCGTCGGCGCGGTTGTGGTGTTGTCAGCTACGGCATTTGCCGCCCTGCCGGAGGGCGCGACGCCGCTCACGTACATTCAGAGCTACAACGTGAACAACAGACGCCCCTACCTCGACACCGGCTGGACGCTCCAGCCCAACAGGGACGTGTTCGAGGCCGTGATCGAGATCTACGACGGGGGCATCACCACGTTCTGGTGTACACGTGACACGAACAACAACTCGTCCTGCACGCTGTTCAACTACTGGGGGTCGTACTTGCGCGTGGACTACGCCACCGCCAGGAGCGAGATCTCGCGCAACATCAAGCTGTATCCGGGCATCCCCTACACGATCACCGTCTCGAACGGCACGACCGTCGTGAGCAACGGCGCGCGTGCGGACGTCCCGGCCGTCTCGACCTTCACCAATACGCCCGGCCCGCTGATTCTCTTTGCGTCGTGCCAGTACGGCGCGGAAGGTAACATCACAAACATCACAAACTTTTCCTCCCACCGTCTCCGCTCGTTCAAGATCTGGCGCGACGGCGCGCTCGTGCGCGACTTCGTGCCCGTGCGCACGGCGGATAACGTGGTGACGCTCGCGGACGCGGTGGAGGGCGGCGTGTTGACGCCGCTCGGAACCGGCACGTTCGGCGGCGGCGGCACGCTGGACACGACCATCCCGCCGCTCGCCGCGACCGTCCCGCCCCAGCTCGCGCGCGAGGGCACGACGCCCGCGCGCCCAGTACTCTCGGTGACAGATGCCGCCACGGGCGATCCCCTGCTGGAAGGCGTGGACTACGAAACGAACTTCGAGCGCTACGGTTCGGACGAACGCGGACGCGCAATCATCACGCCGCTCATCGGGTCGGCGCACGCGCGCGAACGCGCCCTCACCGTCGAATATGACGTTTTCTCCGCAGCGCCGCCCGGCTACACGCGTCTCGAATACGTGCAGGGCGACGGCCATTCGCACTGGGTGACGAGTTACCTGCCCCAGCCGACCAACGACGAGATTGAGGTGGATTTTGCGTTCACGGAACTCAAAACGACAGGTCTCTTCTGCGCACGTGGCAACGGCAACCAAAGAACCTGGTCGTTCTGCTTCATCATGAACAACGGCAACCAGTACCAACGCCGGCTCGACTACAACACCGTCATCCGCGCAAGCAACATCCTCCGTCCGTTCCCCCTCAACACGCGTTTCCGCCTGACGGTGGCGAACAAGAGCGCCTGGCTGAGCAACGGCGACACCGTCAATGTCGATACCCAAGACCACCAGGAACCCGAACTTCCGGAGGCGGCCAACTACATGGCCATCTTCGCCTACTACTCGAACGGCACGGGGAACAACCTCGCGAGCTGGTCCTCGCAACGCCTCTACAGCTTCAAGGTGCGGCGCAAGGGGCAGTTGATCCACGACTGGATTCCCGTCCGCACGCCGCAGGGCGTGGTCACGCTCTACGACCTCGTGGCGAAGGAGGAGCTGACGCCGCTCGGAACGGGGACGTTCATCGCCGGCCCGGCGGTCAACGCGGGCGTGGAGATCGCGCCGGTTCCCGTGCAGACGCTTCCCGCCAACGGCGCGTGTGAACCCGTGCCCGTCGTGACGCAGGCCGGCACGGGCGTGCGGCTCGTGGCGGGTACGGACTTCACGGTCTCTTACACGGACAACGACCAGCCCGGCCTCGCCACGCTCACCGTGACGGGCGCGGGCGCGTTCGCGGGGGCGTTTGCCGTCACCGTGCCTTTCAACATCTCTCCCGCGCCGCCAACGGGCGTCACGCGCCTCGCCTACATCCAGGGCGCTGGCACCACGTACCTGCTCACCGACTGGACCATCAACCCGCAGACGGACCGCGTGGAGGCGGAGATCGAATTGACGGACCTCTCCAATGCCGCAATTTGGTGTTCGCGCGGCATAAACAATTCCACTGACTCGTTCACGCTCTTTCGACTTTCAAGCGACAACTTCCGTCACGACTGCGGAACCGGGAACAACTTCCAAGCGATAGTCGGTTGGGCGGGCTTGTTTCCCAAAGGCGTGAAGCTGCCAATCAAGGCGCATGGCTCGGACTTCACCGTGGGCAGCATCCGAAGCCGCCGCACGGTGGCCGCGTCGTTTGTGCAGGCCGGTGGACCGCTCATGCTGTTCGCGAGCTACTATGGCGGCACATCCAATAACATCGAATACAAGTCGCGCCACCGCCTGTACGAGCTTCGCGTGTTCCGCCAGGGACGGCTCGTCCGCCGCTGGGTGCCGGTGCGGACGTCGGGCGGCGTGGCGACGGTGTGCGACCTGATGACGGGCACGACGATCACGCCGTCCGGATCCGGGTCGTTCATCGCGGGACCTGCGTTCGCGGACTTCGACCTCACCGTGGCCGACCAGGCGTGGGACGGCGAACCCCGTCACGCGCCGAAGCCGTTCGTGGCGGCGACGAACCGCACGACGGGCGTGGCGCTTGAACCCGGACGCGACTACACGGTGGCGTACACGAACAACGCCGCCGAGGGCTGGGCGCGCGCCATCGCGTCGGGCGTGCCGGGAACGGCATACGAAGGCCAGAGCGCGTCGGCGGACTTCCGCGTGATCCGCGCGCTCACCAACGGCTACGAGCGGCTGGAGTACCTGCAGGGCGACGGCTACACGGCCTTGCTGACGGACTACGTGCCGCAGCCGTCAACGGACGCGCTCACATTCGAATTCGAGCCGCACGACATGGTCGAGTCCAAGGGCTTGCTCTGCGCACGCGGCGGTTACCCCCTCTGCAGCTGGAGCCTGTGCTGGCAGAATGCGCAATTCCGATTTGACTGCGATGACCAAAACATGTACTGGGCTGCCGGTTCGCCCATGACGGCGGACACGCGCTACACGATGAGGATGGAGAACAAGACAATCAAGGCGACAGAAGGAACCAGCAAGGAGGGGTCTGCCGTGACATCACCGACCGGCGGCCCGCTGATGTTGCTTGCATACTATGCCGCCAATGACAGCAACAACGTCCCGGTCACACCAGCGGCGGCGCGCGTGTACGGATGCCGCGTCTCGCGTTCGGGCACGCTGATCCACGACTGGGTGCCGGTGCGCACGCCGGAGGGCGTGGTGACGCTCTACGACCGCATCACGGACACAACGCCGGAGATCAAGGGAACGGGCAGACTCATCGCCGGCCCCGTGTGGAAGCACGAAGGCCCCTTGATCCCGCCTCTCGGAACGATGATTATCTTCCGTTGAGCCCCATCATCTGCCTTTCGGGGAAATTCAGCCCAACCGCTCGATCTTCACGTAGTCGAACCGTATCCGCCCGGCTCCGCCTTCGCGCACGAGAAGGTCGTAGGTGTACGCCGCCTCGGCTTTCGCGAACTCAAGCACGTAGCGCATGCTGCCGGACTTGCCCGGAGGCGTGGAGATGCGCGCCACGGCGTTGTTGAGCGGCGTCCTGTTGCGCAGCACGAACGTCCAGCACGGCCCGTCGCCCTGTTCCGTCGTCATGTCCACGGTGAAGCGGAACTTCGCGCCCTTGGCCCCATCCCACACGCCCTTCGGGAAGGCGAGGCGGGCCTGCGCCCCCGACGACATTTCGTAGAAGCCGTCCTTCGCCTTGAGCGCGGCAGGACTCGCCAATCCCCTCAGGTACTTGCATTCCTTCATCGGGTCGGAAGACTCCCAGACCGTTGTTCCGCCCGCCGACGGATTCCCCGCCGTGAACGTGCAGGACCGTTCGCGTCCTTCGCGTCCCCACACGTTGCGCGGCTGCACCGAGACGCGGTAGTGCGCCCCGGCGGTGAAATACGCCGCCGAAACGGCCTGCGACACGGTTGCCGGACGATCCTCCTCGCGTTGCCAGAAGTCGCCGTAGACGTCCTTGCGCGCGAACGGAATCCACGCGCCGCCATCGTGCTTCTCGATTTCGATTCGGTACGCCAGCGGCCGCACTTTGCCGGAGACGCACGGGAAGGTGATCGTCGCCGTCTTGAACGGCTGGTCCATCGACACGCCGACCTTCGCGTCGGACGCGAACTCCGGCGCCTTCGCCGACGCGGCGCGCGGTTCGCGCCTGTAGGGGGCCGTGGACGGGTCAAACGGCCATGGTACGATCCACGGCGTGTCCGCCGCGTATTCCTTTCTGTCGCGCACGTCGAACCGGCGGAACACGATGCGGTTGGCGAACACCTCCATCAGCACGGCGCCGTAGTTCTCCATCCGCTTCGGCGCGCTGCCGGGAAGGCCGCCGCCCCAGTTCTGCAGGCAGCCGATGTTTACGGACGTGAACTCGCCCTGCCAGATCGCCCGCTCGTCGCGCAGCGAACCGTGCGAGTGTCCGGAGATGTTGACGGCCGTCGGGTGGCGGTTCAGGACGCGGCGCTTTTCCGCCGACCCGCGCTTGCCGCGCGTGGTGCCCTCCGGCGGCACATGGGCGAAGGCGAACACCGGCTTGCCCGGATGCGACTTCTCCGCGGCCGACAGCATCGAGTCGAACTGCTTCCAGTCCACCTGTCCGTGGCGACCGTAGAACTGCGGGATCACGACATACGGGAAGCCCTTGATTTCGCCTTCCGCATACGGTCCGTTCGGCGACTTGATGAGTTCTTGCATCTCGGCGAACGCCTCGGGCGCGTCCTTTTGGGCGTCGCCGCGCGGATGGTTCTTGTAGTCGAAGGCGTCATGCCACGCATAGACGAACAGCTCCTTGGGACGTCTCGCCGCCGGAACGCCCGCGAACGTCTCCTCGACCATCTCGCGGTAGGCGACGTAGCCCGTCGGATAATGGTGGTCGGCCACATCGCCGTCGTTGACGATCAGATCCACGCCGATGTCGCGGAAGAGCTCGTATGCGAGCCGCGCGCGCGCGCAGCTTGCCTTCGTCTTGCCGACATGCGTATCCGTCATCAGCCCGACCTTAAGGAGCGGCTTCTCCTCCGCTCCCCACACTCCAGAAAGCGGCGCGAATGCGATCGCTCCGCCAATGAACGTCCTTCTTGTCGTTTTCATGTGTTCCATACAATACCAAACGCCCCCTCCCGCCGTCAATCGGGAGGCAATACTTACGAAGGTATTCGCTACGAAAAAAACCGTAAGTTCGCGCTTGGTGTTTCGTCAGCGGTGAATTCCGCCAAGGCCAAACTGATGGAGGACGACCATGTCGAACGTATAGTCACCGCAGATGTGTTGCCGCTGCCGCCGAGGCTATTATGTGCTATAATACAGCCACAGGAGGAAGTTGTCATGAGAATCAACCTTTGGTTTTTGCTGACATTGGTGTCGGTTGTTGGCGGCTGCATTTGGCATGAAGACCCGTATGAATTGACAAAAGGTCAGTTTCGGGGTTCGTATCGCGTTTTCTATCCTGACGAGCAGCAGGCAAAGCAAGAGCAGGAGCGGCTTCTAAAGAAGTTGCATGCGTATTGGGGGCCTGAAGAGCGGGCGAAGGACGGGAGATCATACCTAAAAGCCAATTTCTACCGATGGAGACAGAATGACGACCACCTGCGCATCGACCTTTACATCGAAGATCTTTCGAAGTTGCGTTTCGAGAATGGAACGGGGTTCAGGCTTTCGCTTGATTCGGTTGATGATGTTGGAAGCCTAATTCAACGTAAGTTCAACAATCCGAAGCCGGGTGACAGGCACTATGACGTCTACCACGATCCAAGAGTGATGGGGGAATGGACGGGCTGGCACTGGGGTGAGACGAAGAAGGACGCCTTCAAGCGGCTCAAGGATGCGCAGGAGCTTGAATGGGAGCTTGTCGAGGATCAGCTCGCGTGGGCGCGTCTTCATGGAACGACGCGACGCGAGGCCCTGAAACGATGGAAGTCATGGCGCGATGCCCATCAGGAATGGAACCCCTACGCTTTTACTACCAATAGACTCGTGGTGCTGGACAGCGATCCGGGCACCGACGATTTCGCCGCGATGTTGATACTCGCGAAAGAGGGAGCTCGGCGTGCCGAACACTTTCCTCGAGCGTGCGTGGCAACATACGGGAACGCCTCTGGTGACGAAACATTGAGGAACATGGTACTAGGAACATGGTATCTAGATCTCGGGTTTCCATCGGTTGTTGTGCGTGGTGCTGTTAAGCCAAGCCGCGATGACGCGCTTCCTACATATCCGCATCATTTTCACGGGTACGACGGCATGGGCAACGTGACGGAGGGACTCGTCAAACGCTTCAAACTGACGGATGAGCGGCTCAAGAGATTTACGAACACAATGGACGATCTCGTATTTCTGATTATGCAGGCCGATGAAGTGACCTACATCGCAACCGGTCCGCTGACCACCCTTGCAACTCTTCTTGAACGGGAGCCAGAAGTCGCAAAACGCATAAAACGGCTATACGCCGTGGACGGTGGCGCGGAGTTCAATTTCCGTGCGGATGGTCATGCGCTGCGGCAGGTTTTCGCGAGTGGACTTGACATAACGCTCTTCCCCAACGACCTCGCGAATCGCCGGGCGCAGCTTTCCGGCGTAGACATTGCTGCGCTCGAGGCGATTGGGAGGTCCTCCGTGGCTGTTCAGTGCTTTAGGCAAAATCTCGTTTCGAACGTCAAAGCGTCGCGAACGAAGGATGCCGCCATTCTGCACGATGCCCTCCCGGCCCTTTATGCACTTCATCCCGAGAAGTTCCAGTCGGTTGACAAGCGGCTCGCTGCCGACCACAAGGGGCATGTGTTTGAAGCGCCGGAGGGACGTCCAGTACATGTGGTAACGGACATGGAGCAGGGACTTTTGTTTCACTCGCTCAGCAATGCCGTTCGCAAATGTTTCGAGCCCAAATGCCGCTAGTCGTTGTACGTGGCGGCGGAGGTATTGCCGCCGTGGCCGGCGTTTGCCGTCGCGCGCGGGCGCTACCCTTCCGCATATTGTTTGGGCACGGAAATGGTATTGCTGGATATTTCGTGCCCATTATGCCTGTGGCAATTTTGGGCACGAAATATCTTTCTGGCTTGTTTTCGTGCCCATAATTTGGTATGATTGGTGCGTCATCCTTCAAGGAGGCTTCAATGTTTGTTGGCAGAAAAGACATCTTGGACAGGCTTGACGGCCTTTGGCGGAAGTCGACGCCGTCGCTTGTGACGGTGCGTGGACGGCGGCGCATCGGCAAGTCGACGTTGGTCGAGCAGTTCGCCCGCCAGACGGCCGACCACTTCATTTCCATTGAGGGACAGGCCCCGGGCAAGGGCGTTAACAACAAGCTGCAACTGCGAAGTTTCGTGGAACAGCTTTCGGCGCAGACGAACGCGCCGAATGTGCCCGTCGCGAACTGGTTTCAGGCATTCCAGCTCCTCGCCAACGCGCTTCCCCAAGGGGGGCGTGTCGTTGTCCTCCTCGATGAAATCTCGTGGATGGGCGGATACGACGTCGGTTTCGCGGGAACGCTCAAGACGGCCTGGGATAAGTCTTTCAAGAAGAGGTCCAACCTGGTGTTCATTTTGTGCGGGAGCGTTTCAAGCTGGATTGCCGAAAACATCCTCAATGGAACGGGGTTCGCCGGACGCGACTCGCTTGACTTCGTCGTGGAGGAACTTCCGCTCTCCGATTGCAAGTCGTTTTGGGGAAAGTTGACCGGGCGCGTCTCGACGGGCGAGATGCTTGACATCCTTTCGATCACGGGAGGAGTTCCAAAGTATCTGGAGGAAATCGATCCCGCCTTACCGTCCGACGAGAACATCCGCCTGCTCTGCTTTTCCCGTGAGGGCATTCTCTTTCGCGACTTCAACCAGATATTCAGCCAGATATTCGGCAAGAACGCCCAGTTGCGGAAGTCGATCCTGAAAGCGCTTGCATACGGTTCAAAGTCTGCCGCCGAAGTCGCCGAAACGATGGGGATCGAGCGCAACGGCCATCTTGTGGAGCACCTCGTGGAGCTTGAACTCGCAGGATTCGTCGCGAAGGACGGCGGCATCAATCCGTGCACGGGAAACGAGGGTCGCATCGTGCGTTACCGTCTGAAGGATAACTATTCGCGCTTCTATCTCCATCACATCGCACCTCATGCAAAGGCCATCGCGGCTGACCTGTTCCGGTATGGTTCGCTTTCCACGCTCAAGGGATGGAACGCCATCAAGGGACTCCAGTTCGAGAATCTCGTCGTGTCCAATTTCAAGGCGCTGCTGCCGATCCTCGGCATCGACGGCGCGACGCTTGTCTCGGCGTCTCCCTATCGGCGCGCGAAATCGAAGACACAGCCTGGCGTTCAGGTCGATTTGCTGTTGCAGACGAAGACGACCGCATACGTCATCGAGATGAAGCGGCGCGAACACATCGGCGAGGAAGTCGCACGGGAAGTCAATGCAAAGGTGGATGCGGTGGGCTTCCACCCCGGCATATCGACTCGCACGGTGCTGGTCTATGACGGAAAGCTGGCACCTTCCGTCCGTACCGACCACATGCTCGATTTTGTCATTCCCGCCGAGCGCCTTTTTGGCTGACCCGGCGAATACGATTGCTACATACACTGAGCAAGCCGAGAAAGACAGCAAGATGAAAAATGCAAGATCGGACATTTCGTGCATTGCGTTACTGGTGTTTGCTGCGCTGGCAGCAGTCCGGACCGACGGCGAGTTCATCTCGCCCCGCCATTCGCAGGTGGAAATGAAGGGCAACTGGTACCCCGAGATCCAGCGCGCGGGAAAGGAAACCCGCTGCCACTGGATGTCGGGCACGGTCGGCGAATCCGTGACGCTGAGGTTCGAGGGAACCTCGGTGGCGGTGTCCACGCGCACGGGAGCGCGCGTCACATGGAAGAACGTGACGCACACCAACTCGCTCGCGCGGCTCGGACGCTTCGCCGTGCGGCTCGATGGGCGTTCGCTTGCGCCGATCAGCCTTGCCGGGTCCGAGGCCGATGCCGCCGCGCGTCCCGAACGCTCACAGGCGGCGGTGATTCCCGTGGCGAAGAACCTCCCCGACGGGCCGCACGTGCTGGAGCTCGTCAACGACGGCGGCGGCGAGGTCACGCTGGCGGGTTTCATGCTGGACAAGCCGCAGAAGGGCGCGGAGCCCGACTACTCCCGCGAATCGCCGGAACTCGCGGCCGAAACGCGCAAGCTGCCGCCGATCCTGTTCGTGGAGGGCGCGCCGGTGCGGACGTTTTCCGGTCCGTCGAAGATTGGTTTCTCCTCGTGGCCGGACGGCTACGTGTGGGGCGCGGCGATCAAGGTGCTCGACCCGGCGCATCCCGAAAAGCCGCCGCGGGTCCTCTTCTCCGAGGACGATTCCTACATCCTCGACCTGGCCCTCTCGTACGACGCGAAGACGATCTGGTTCTCCATGCGCCGGCACAAGTCGCCGTGCTGGCACATCTACCGGATGAACGCGGACGGCACGGGACTCGTGGCACTGACGAGCGGCTTTTCCCACAACACGTCCCCGGCGCCGCTCCCCGACGGACGCCTCGCGTTCATCTCCTCGCGCGAGCCGCTCACGCATCTCGTCTGCGCGGAAGGTCCCTCCACGCGCGTGCA
>JAEEGF011628038.1_pt1 | contig 17543 bp, 10 predicted proteins | sample 9134171 | NCBI WGS metagenome assembly JAEEGF01 (sample SAMN16246542, study PRJNA631951) | gut metagenome | biome: gut microbiome; feature: rumen; material: AP-attached | host: Bos | place: Iran: Karaj | collected 2018-10 | reverse complement strand
TCCGCTCAGTTGCTTATAGGCTTCAATAGTCTTCTCATGGATCTCACTCAGGTGCTCGGCAAACTCCCTTGCGGAGCCGTACATGTCCGATACCTTCCCGGCTAGTTCTAAAAGTTCCTGTTTCACGAATATCTCTCTTTGATATTATTTATACTATGGGAAAGGCCATACCTTGCACCAAAGGCGAAAAAAAACCGCAGGTGTCTGCGGCGTTTTTCTATGACTCATCTAAGTTTGGTTCATTCTGTGGAGCATTCTTGCGCGCCTCCTCGAACTTGGCTGCCATTGTGGGATTGCCGCGGGTCAGCTTCTTGATGCTGAGGTTGTCGGCCTTGTCGTTGGCCAAGCGGAGGTTGTTTTCGGAGCCGATGAGGGCCTCCTTGATTTTCTGCAGGTGGGCGATGGACTTGTCAATCTCGTCGATGGCCGTCTTGAATTTCTCGCTGGCCAGGCGGTAGTTGCGGCCGAAGGCGTCCTTGAAGGCCAGGAGCTGGCTTTCGAAGTTCGTCACGTCGACGCTCTGCTGGCGGGCGAGCTCGAGCTCTTTCTTCACGGCAACGGTGTTCTTGGCGGCGTTGACCAGGAGCATAATCAGCGACTTGAAGAACTGGGGACGGATGACGAACATCTTGGAATATTTGTACGACACGTCCACGATGCCGCTGTTGTAGAGCTCGCTTTCGGGCTCCAGAAGCGAGACCAGCACGGCGTACTCGCAGTTCTTGGCCTTGCGGTCGGTGTCGAGCTTTTTGAAGAAGTCCTCGTTCTTGTGCTTGGTGGCCGTCTCATCCATCTCGTTCTTCATTTCGAACATGATGGAAATGTACTCGATGCCGTCTTCGTAGTCGCGGAAGATGAAGTCTCCCTTGCTGCCGCCGGATGCGTCGTTGTCCTTCTCGAAGTAGGCGTTGGGGAACATCGGGCGCATCTCGCTGTTGAAGACGGTGTTGCAGTGGGCTTCCAGGCTCTCGCCGACCATCTTGGTGGATAGGCGTGTCTTGAAGTCCTTGAGGCGCTCCACTTCTTCTTCTGCCAAGCGGATGCGGGCCGCAGCTTCAGATTGGGCCAGCTGCAGTTTGCCTTCGTATTCGGCCTGCAGGTTCTTTTCGCGGAGAGAGGCCTCTGATGCGGCAAGTTTGGCTTTCGAACGGAGTTCGGCTATCTCGACTTCCTTGGCCTGTGCGGCCTCCTTGGCATGCTGGCGCTCCTTGAGGACGGCGATTTCCAATGCCTGGGCATTCTGGGCCATGGCCGCCTTGAGGGCTGCAATCTCCTTTTCTTTCTCATACAGCGCCTTCTCATGGGCCTGCTCGGCCTGGGCGTCACGGGCCTGCTGCTGGGCCTCCTGCTGTTTGTGCAGTTCTTCGATACGACGGGCTACCTCGTCGTTGAATTCGGCGTTCTTGACCTGGCTGACAATGGACGCGTAGTCTGCTTCATCCACCGTGAAGACATTTCCACATTTGGGGCATTTGAGTTCTTTCATCGTGCAATCTATTGTTACAAATTTATTTCTTTCTATTCACATATACAACGCGATGCCGATAATCTTTCACTCTATTTTGATCATTCATCCAGTCCGTCCTCTCCGCTCAGTGGCGGCGTGACCGGCGGGAGCAGGTGGCTGTCGGGTTTCTTGATGCCGTGATTGATGGCTCTCCAGGCGGCGCCGACGATGCTCTGCTGGCTGTCGACCAGGCGTCGGGAATTCTCTTTGAAATCGGCGAGCAGGGTTTCGAGCGAGTGCTCGATCCGTGCGTTTTCATCGCAGAAGAGGGCGACGCGCTCCACCATCTGCTGCGCCGACTTGACAATCTCCGCAATGTTCTCCATCTGTTCCTTCTGGATCCAGGCGGTGCGGATGAGGCGGAGGAAGGGCATCAGGGTCTCTTCGGTGGTGATGAGGATGTTTTTCTTGAAGGCCTCGGCAAAGATTTCAGGATCTTCCTGTTTCGCCAGCTGGTAGGCCCCGTAGTTCGGAATGAACATGATGACATAGTCCAGGGTCTTCCTGCCGACAACGTACTTCTGGTACTCTTTGCTCGTCAGTTCTTCGATATGTTTGTTGACGGATTCCAGATTCCGGCGGGAAGCTTCGGCACGCTGCTCGTCGTTTTCTGCATCAAAGTAGTCGGAGAGTGCGCTGAGCGAAACCTTGGCATCCAGGAGGATATCTGTGTCGTCCGGGAAATGCAGGGCAAAATCCGGGCGCATGCGCTTGCCTGAATCTTCGTTGCGGAGGATATTGCCCTTCTTGTCCTTGAGATAGAATTCGGCGTCATAGTCATGTCCTTCGCGCAGCCCCTCGGCCTTGAGGATGTTTTCGAGAATGGTTTCCCCGAAAATACCCTGCATCTTGTTCTTTCCCTTGAGGGCGCTGGCCAGCGTCTCGGCCTTGTTGCCGATGTTCTCCGTCTGCTCCTTGAGATGCTTGACGGTCTCTGCAAACTGGGTCTTGATGGACGAACTCTCTTCGGTATGCGCCTTTTTCTGCGCCTCGAAAGCGTCCTTCATGTCCTTGATGTTCTGGTTCAGGCCGCCCGTGATGGCCTTCATCGTCTCGGCCGCCTCTTTCTTGAGTGCCTCCTCGCGGGCTTTGAGAATCTTCTCGTTCTCCAGCGCCAGGGCAGTCTTGGCCGCCTCGATGGCCTTCTCCTGCGATGCCTTGATGGCAACGAGGGCCCTTTCATACTGCTCTTTTTCGCCGGCCCGGAGTGCCTCCTCCGTCTTGACCTGTGCCTCCAGCCGGATCAGCTCTTCCTCTTTGAGCGAGAGCTCCCGATTGAACTTTGCCCGTTTATTATTGGCACTGACAATCCAGGCAATGACCAAAGCGACAATGACAACCGCCGCTGTAATGACAATGATGAGGGTCGTGTTCATGATTTGTTTCAAATACTTTACAATTATAGTGATTTTTGGGCACTTTTGGCTATGCGCATTGGCGCAGCTCCTGATAGGAGAGACCATAGATGTTCTGAAACTGGTTCGCCAGGAAGTGGCGCGTCTCATAGCGTCCCCGGTTCGTGAACCGGCTCTTCGTTCGAGCGCTTTTCCAATAGTCCTGGGCTACTCGTTTCTCGAGAATCCGTCTGACCTTTTTGCAGGTTGAATTGTCAGAGATATAGATATCGCCGAGACGCCGGCCATGCTTGAAATTCATACGCTGCGAAGCATAAGCGTCCGTCCGATTCTTAATGTGTTTCTGCTCGCTGAGCCAGGGGGAGGAGAATTGTTTCATGGGCTGGTGGATTGTTGTTTCTATGGGTATTTACTGCTGCAGAAGGGTTTTCTTTCAGTAGGGATTGGAAATAATGCTTTTATTTAATAAATTTGAGGTAAACTTTTCCATGTGGAATCCCCGTGAGTTCGATGTATAATAAGTCACTATTATGATGAACCTCGAGACTATACTCTCCAGCAGCGGGATTACTGAAGGATGTCCTGTACCGCTTTGGAAAATCAAGGTTACTGATGACCAATACGCTTCTCTTAAGGAGTTCCTAATTTACAAATATTCAATCGAGGGGTCTTTCGACAACTGTCCGAAAGAGGCCGCTCTATACATTGCTGAGTGGTGGAAGCGCGATACGGGCGAATCCAAGCAGCCCGGGTATAAAAATCAGGATATTGCTTTCTGTTCGATTGGACTTGACCATGATACTGATGGAGTTGATTCTCTTTTTAAAAACGCTAGAAGGATTTTTGATCCATGCGACAGAGACGCTTACATTAAAGGAGCTAAACCTGTTATCACGAGACGAGGACGAGAATTCGATTATTCACTCTTATTCCAAGGCGGTTTTCCATTGGGGCGAGCAAGTTCTAAGAAGGGCGCTGGTTGGAAAAGGATGATTGAGAAGTTTGTCAAAAAGAATATTGATTTTGAAGATCTTCCCGATGCAATCATTGCTAAGAAAGCTCTCCGTGAATATAAGGACTATCTTGTTACAGCGGCTCGTGAGCAAAAGCCGGAAGGTATGCCTTTCGCGTGCGATTACAATCATCCCTGGTATCAAATGGCAGTCGAAGGGATCCGCATTGGTGACAGTAACAGAGAAGCTCATCCGTTTCATGTAAAATGGACCTTCATAAAGCGCACTAGCGATTTCTTGATCCGTGGCACTATTACGGGGCCTTCGGAATTGAGAGGGAAATTCCTTTCATCCCATCCTGAGATTCAAGAAATGGATTCTGTCTCGATACAGTTGTTTAAGAACGAGGAATTCTTGGCGACTCTGGTTCAGTACGAAAAGACGGATAAAGGGACCTTCATTTCCTATTATGACATCGATTTCTCCTTCAATTATGACGGAGTTTCCAAAATGTCACTCAGAATCCCTGGACTGGACAAACCGCTTCTTTCTTCCGAGGTTGACTTGAGCATCCCTCACTCGTTCTTTCGCGCATCAAACGGACAAGACTATGAGATGGGATCGAAATTTGGAGAAAGAGTCTCTCTCCTTGTATTTGACAACACATGGGAACTGATAGAAGCGAATGGAGACCATACGCAGATTATTCCAACAGCTTTTAGTGGTAATCCTTTTTCAATGATTATCTGCGGCGTCCCCCAGGATGACTCTGAGATAACGTTCACTCTTGGGAGAAAGGGAACTCAGGACCGATTTTCGTTCGGATCTGAGTTAAGTCCGTCATGGACAGAGGTAAGAATACTCAAACCATACAATCCACTTATAGTAGAAGATGTATGCGATTTCTCCGATGTATCTCAGATACAGGTCCTCAAGTTGTCTGATGATGAGGACGACGGCGATACTGTTCTACCAGATGACATATTCTTTAGGCGGGACAAATCTGACAAGTGGTCGCACGAGATTCCGTTCGGAAAAATCCAATGTTCTATCATTAAAGGCGGAGTCATAACCACTCCCGAAAACAGTTTACTGAGTGTCGGTCCCAATCTTGACATTAATGTTATAAGGTTTATGCCTCGCGAGTGTCACTACCGTATATCGTGGGATCAGGGTGATGTATACTCCGCGGATGGGAAGGTGAAGCCAGATGAAAAGGGCGTGTGGATAATTAGGAAGGATGATTATGAAAACGATTTCCCTCTAACCTTTATCCCAAAACAAGGAACTCCTTTCCATCTTCACATACGGACGAAATTTCGCGACTTCGGCATCTTCACTCCATCCGGTGAACGTCTTCAGAGACATGAGATAATACCATGGTCTGAGGTAAACTCATATAGATATGTAGTAAGGGATTTCAGTCGGATATTCGTACGTCCGTACAACGAATTATCCTACGAGCTGCGAGTGAACGAAGCTGGCAGAAATGAAGGGAACACTATTCCATCTGAGGGGTCACTTGGCCTTATTCTCACCCCTCCGGTCCTTGAAAAGTATGAATGGAGAGCTGATGAAGGATATGATTTTGAGATCCGGAACTGCTATTTCACGCTCCAGCGTTACCCTCTTTCCCTTATGGTTGTAGAAGAGGCAAAGGCCCTTGATCTTGTTTTGTCCTCGCAAGAAGGAGATGAGCCCCAGCAGGAAGACGGACAAGATCTTGTTTCATCCTTCAAGGGTAAGCTTCTTGTGATTGATCGAGATGGGAATATTTTACATGAAATCCACAGAGCCGATGACGGAAGGTATTATCTTCCTGATAACCTTGACGTAAAAGTATTTATCGCTTGCAACCAGAGAGGATATGTGCGCCCTGTCTTCTACGAGAATGACATAATTAGCACTGCCGATACCAGTTCGGCATATGCGGAGTCACTGGGTAATTCCAAACTTGATGATCCTTGTTGGAATTCCGTCACAAGATTCATGGATACCGGACTGAGATACGGACTGCCCCTAATCGATCTCCCATGGATTGGTTCGGTAATAAAGGATCCCGCCAAGTTCCTCGCGCTATACTGCCGACTTGTAATAATGGCTGAATTCGACCCCGCAAGAAAAAGGGACGTCAAGAACATCATGAACCGAATCATGTCCGTCTACAAAGTGCCGTTCGATGAGATGACGCTTGATTTCTATCTGGCTAGTTGTAATCCGGACTGTTTCACTGATCAATATGCAGCATGGATGCATACATATGGTAAGAACGAAGATAATGATGCCTGCCACTTTGAGTTCCTCATGTGGGCTGCCGCTTACGTTCAAAGATTAATAACTGAATAATAAAAATAATGAAATTCAAGAATATTTACGCTAATGCGGAATCGCGCATAGAAGAGTGCCTTCTCTCACTTTGGACACCCGGGGATCATCCTATGAGGAAAGCTATGATCGAATTGTTCAAGCGTGAGCCATTCATAGGTGAACCCTTCTTTCAGTCTGCATTCGGTTGGGAACAGATCACTCCTGGCACCAACTGGAAAGCGAGTTTCGAGCCCGTTGTTGCTCAGATGATTGAGGATTTAGGGACAAGAAACCACACGCAAGCTTGGTCTCCCTACATACACCAGCATGAAAGTTGGACGATTTTGAACGATTCAACACCGGGACATGCACAGAGCGTTGTTGTGACAAGCGGCACCGGATCGGGAAAGACGGAATGTTTCTTGTACCCGGTCTTGAATGACTTGTATAAACATAGCGAAGAGGGAATTCAAGCGATATTTATGTATCCACTAAATGCCCTCGCCAATGACCAAAAAGGAAGAATTGAGAAATGCTGCAGCAAACTCGGTCTCCATTTCGCTTGTTATAACGGTAATACGAAATATGCCGGTCAATACAGACCTGCCTTTACGGAAATCGACACAAGGACCGCTATACGCGAGCATCGTCCGGACTTGCTGATGACTAATCCCAGCATGCTGGAGTACATCCTTGTCCGCTATGATGACAAGGATATCATGAAACCAAATAATCCGGTGCAGCAGGGCAGCTCTCTGCGATGGATTATCATAGACGAGGCCCATACATATACCGGATCTGCTGCTGTCGAGCTTAAGTACGAGATTAAGCGCGTTATTGAGGCGTTCGGGGCAAAAATGAGCGATATCCATTTTGCGTGTACGAGTGCAACTATTGGGAGTGACCAGGGCACTTTGCAACAGTTTATCCACGAACTAACTGGTCAAGACATCAATCGCATCCACGTGATTGGAGGACAAAGAATCGTCCCCGCAATTCCAGCCTCTTTTTCTCTTCAGAGCAATCTTACCGCGAAAGGGGTAAATCTGGGCATTTCAGATATTTTGACCCTCCGACGGGAGATTAACGATAATCCATACCTATCTGCATCAGATATTTGGAACATCATTTTTAAGGGGAGGCCATATCGACAAGAAGAAATACCGCTACTTCTAGAAACGCTTGACGGCTTGTGCGAGGTGTCGTGGAAGAACGGGAATGCGGATGAATACCTTCTGATGCTTCGCGCTCATTATTTTATGAAAGAGCCAGGAGGCCTTTATACTTGCCTTAATCCTTCTTGTACTCATCATGGAGATTCGCCGATGGGATTCATTACTGGTATCGACCGCCAGACATGCCCACATTGTGGAGCGCCTCTCTTCGAGTTGTTCCAGTGCAGGAGTTGTCAGGAGTTCGTATATAAAGCAGAGGAAGACTCGGTTTCTCACGAGTTGAGTACGGTCAGGGATTCGATTAGCGAAGAAGTGGACAATATTTTTGCTGATGACGAGGATGACGATACCACCCAGGCATCGCCCAACCCAATAGTAGCTGGTGGCAGTGTGACATACAAGGCCAGTTTGTCATCTTCCAAGGCTTCCTTCAGCCATTTGACTCCTATCTATCATAATTTAGATTTCTCGGGCAAAAAGCCGAAAAGGATTCCGGCTAATGCAGGAAATGCCAAATACGTGACTTATTTGAACGATTCCCGATCAGAATGTTGCGCCCACTGCGGACAGGTTGCTTCATCGAACAGAGTGTCAGGATTTCATTTGCCGATGGACACTCTTAAGCAGTTGGTTTCGCCGGTTCTTCTTGCCGAGACGACCCCTAACGCTGGGCAGTTCTGGGGAAAGTACATTTCATTCACGGACAGTCGGCAGAAAACAGCTATTTCGGCTAAGAAGTTCAATATCAACGTCGAGCGCGACTATGCGCTTAGCGCCATTTTGGGAAGGCTTTCCGAGGACAGGCTCTATCACGGGTCGATCAGGCCGCTTCCTCTAACCGATTTCAAGGATGTTGTTTACAGCCAAGATATCTTTGAACATATTGCAACAGATCTTTTCTCCCGCGAGTCCTATAAAGCAGCCGTTCTTCGTTCGGCCATCGGCCGCCGTCTCCTCCTTGCTTCAGGATCGCTGGAGACAATGGGGTTGGTATCAGTTGAATATCCGGATTTGAGGAGGAAGCAGCTTCCGAATGTGATAGTAGTATGGAATAACAACAATCCTGGGAAGCCCTGTATTGACCAGAAAGACTGGGCTGATTTTCTAAAGATCTGTCTAGATTATGTGGTCCGACTTGGAAACTGTATTCAACCGTTAAATCGGCAGTTTGCTCCGGATGAAAAGAATTATCTTCGCAACAATAGCCCTACCACTATTTCTGCCCCGGGACAGGGAAATGGTGGAAAGGAATGGCCAAGTATCAATCGTGTCAATAACAGGGTCATCAATCGACAGAATAGAATCGTCACCCTTCTGTGTGCCGTTTTCGGCATTGACGATGTGCAATCTCTTGACACTCCGGCGAACATCCAGTTGATTTCTGGAGTTCTGGATGCTGCTTGGGCGCAATTGACGGGACTGGACGGATCGATACCGATTCTCAAATCCAACAACGGAGGCTTGTCCTATTATCTCGATATGTCAGCTGATGATCCGTACGGCACCACGTGCTTCCTCAAGCTCAACGAGAAGTCAACGGTATGCCCTGTCACACGGAAGTTTCTTGATGTTACATTCATGTCGTATAGCCCCATGATGAACGGGCAACTGGCTAGGGATAACATGGAACAGTACAAGTGCGCCTCTTCTTCGGTGAAAATGCCCGTCCTTGATATTTCCCATCCTAATGATGGCCAGATAGCGGACTGGATACAGAGCAATCCCGAAATTAAAACCCTGAAAGGCCTTGGCCTTTGGTCGAATTACATGGAGAATGCTTTCCGGTTCCGTAACGTCTATGTCGCAGCTGAGCACTCAGCTCAGTTGGACCGTGCCATTCTTGAGGAATACACGAACCAGTTCAAAGGAACTAAAGGGACCAACGGTCGGCTGAATATCCTTAATTGTTCAACGACTATGGAGATGGGTGTGGACATCGGTGACATCGACCTCGTTTTCCTGGCGAATGTTCCGCCTGAGGCCGCCAACTATTTGCAGCGAGCTGGTCGCGCAGGACGTTTTGGACAAAGTAAAGCCACTGCCTTTACAACTTGCCCGTCCACGCCTGAAGGTATGAGCACTTTCTTCACTCCTGATAGGATGCTAGTCGATAGGACCGCCAAGCGTATGCCAAAGGAAAGTGCCGTGATTGTCGATAGGCACATAAACTCATTTTTCTTCCGTGATTTCATTCTGGCTGGAGGCATGGCTGTCGCAGGTGATTCATCCGCCGCGGACTTCTTTATTAAATCGGGCGGTCCATCCGTTTGCGATTCTTTCATCGCACATCTGAATGGTATTGGTGTGCAGTTAAATGCCACCTTTGCCAATCTGTTTCCCGGGCAGAGCGACATCGTTTCAGCTATTTCTAAAACTCGTTCGAAGATTACGGAAATCAGGAATAATTACATCAGGGTATATACTGACCTGGTTAACGCATATAATGCGGCGACAACAACGGCGGCTAGAGTTGCTATCTCCTATCAACTTGACAAATTCGCGGAGCAGAACCTGTTGAATTATCTCTCAGAGATGCAATTTTTCCCAAATGCCAGTATGCCAACAGGAATCGTTGAGTTCGATGCGGCCAGCAGGCAGCAGAAGGAGCAGATCAGCAAAACACTTGCCCAGATCAAAGCCTTACGTGCCCAACTTAAGACCTGCCAGCCAGGACAGGTCAGGAAGATTAGGGAAGATCTTGGGAAATATCGTGAGAAGCTGAAAGTCCTTCGGCGGGAGACTGTGGTTTCTCGTGAAGCCAAGGTAGCACTTTGCGAATATGCCCCAGGACAGACCGTCGTTGTCAATGAAAAGAACTATGTGTCCGATTCACTTGCGTTAAGAAATAGTTATGGTGCCGAATCCATCAACAAATGGATATCTCGATGCGATTGCTGCGGCTGGACCGAATATAGCGAACTCCGGCCTAATAATCAAGTGCGCCTTTGTAGCAAATGCGGAATAGGCATGATGTCCTCTATCGGTTTGGTTGATGCGGGAAACGCGACCTTTACACTTGCGAAGGAAGTCGTCGGATATGCCGCAGATTACAATGCCGATGAGGATCGGCAAGAAGAGATCAATAACCATTTCTATAACATCACGACGTTCCTGCCTAATTTCTTGTGGAATGCCCCTCGTCAATCAGGCTTGTGTGATGTTGTCGGAAAAGACGGGGAGAAAATTGTCTATTGTAATAAAGGAGTTGGATTCGGATTTGCCGTCCAGAGGGCATCTGCTAGCGGGTTCAGTAGCAAAGCCGTTCTTGACGTAGCCTACACGAGCATACCTAATCTGTCTTTCAAGGGATTGAAATGGAGCGCTAGACCACCGTTTAGTTCTCCTCTTGTGGATCGACATGTATTCTTAACATGCGAGAATACCACATCCTATGCGGCTATGCGTTTTTTTTCAGATTCCGGGAGGAATCGCCCCTTGACGTCCGAGGCGTTCCTATACTCAATAGGCGCAATCCTCACTCGCGCTCTATGCGACTACCTGGCGATAGATTATAATGAGATAGCATTTGGCATCAACAAGATAGATACTAATTTCCTTTATCTCTATGACACCAACAAGGGCGGAGCGGGCTATTCTAGCCAGTTGGCGGATCTTTCTGTGCTCGAAGGCGTTATCCGGCGATCCTATGAAATCGTATCCGGTTTCGCTTGTGATTGTAAGGACCATCCCGGTCAAGCATGCGCAAAATGCCTTATGACACGAGGAACATATTCCTACGCAGGACTACTTTCTACTGCCGATGTTTATCTCTGGCTTGAGAAACAAATGCGACAGTTTAGGACCGTACCTTCAACAATCGAACTCTCCTCGCCAGGATGTCGGTGTGAACCAAGGCTCTTACAAGAAGTGCTGGAGGATGCTGTGAGCAACAATGCTATACACGAAATTGATCTATTCATTCCGAAGGAGAACGAATTGCTTGCTTCAGATTGGAATGATAGGAACAGCCCTGTCGGAACACTCCTTCACAAGGCCCAGGCGCAAGGGAAATCTGTCAATCTTTTCATCGAGTATGACAAGAATGACACAGATCTGACCACACTGTTTATCTTATATAACGCGGCAACAGCACTTTCCTGGTTAGATAGCGTGTCTGGTGCCGAATTCAGCGGCTCTATAAGGAGCGCTATCGTCTTAAAGGATGCGGCGGGAATTATTCAGAACTACTTTACGGACGAATTTGACTCGATTCCGCTTTCAAATGCTTGGGGAACTGATTGCGATACGCTTTATCAAGACTCTGTTTATCCCGCATTCAATATCCTAAAGCTTCCAGACCAGAATGAAATACAAAAGCTGCTGGCAAGTGGTAATAGGATGGTTATGGACGGCGAGATTATTGACGGAATATATTCGACTGATGGTATCTTCCGTGATATGATTATGAATCAAGTGATTAAGGGGAATTCTCAAATGATTCAGGGAATCCAATCCATCCTTAACGGGAATCATGTTGACATACAGTTTACGGAAAATTACCTTGTTTCACCGATAGCGTGTATCATTCTGACGGGACTGATTAAGGAGATGAAGACTCGGTATAACTTTATCATTGACAGCATTTCTCTTAATCTAGATAGCAGTCTGTGTGTCAATAGGAATATGAACTATCCTGTAAGGGAACAGTACATCCGATGCAACTTCGATTCACAATCTGACAGGGATACTTATATTAAGGACCTTATGACAGATGAACTCGGAGTGACTCCGACAATTGGAGTTAATTCTGTAGATCATCATAGATGGCTAAGATTCACAACAAAGAGCGGACAATATGTGGAGATTCGCCCCGATCACGGGATTGGTGCATGCTGGAAGAACGACACATTCAAGCACAAGGACTTGCCGGGATTGAGTATGCCTATTACTTTTAGGAAATTGGTCAAGTATTATGAACCTGAACCTACTATCGTTTATTACATCCTTTTTGACAAGAATTAGATCTTTAGCATTTTTTAGACGAGAATGAAACGATTATTCAATAATTACTACCTTCCATCCAAGGCCAAACGCTTTAGATATTTTTTCCAAGTATCCTTTTTTCATCGTGTTGTTTGAATGCTTGATGACATAAAGACCTGGCGCCACTTCTACTTGCGTATTACCGTATTTTTTATCGATAGTCGTGGAGACTAATGGAACTTTGCAGCAAATGATGCCCAGAGAACGGACACGGGCGGCTCCTGCTTCTTTGATCGCCGATACAAGCGTATCGCCGGCATATTTCTCATGAATAACGGAGCCATCCTTTCGAATAACTCGCAGACCCGTTCTTGGAGCATGGCTCACAGATGAGCCAGTCCGTGTGTTATGAACGGCCGGTGGGTCAATTTTGATTTCAACAAAGTCTTCGGCCTTGTACACATGACCTTTACGGGAGATACGAACGCTAACCGGTTCATTGGGTACATAGTCGACAACGAGAACGATATCTCGTTTGATCTGACTCAGCGTAGGTTCGATTTTTTCTTTGATGATGGGGAGGATCTCCTCTTTAATGATTTTTTCCTCCAAGGCATCGGTTTGTTTATAAACGTCATCGCCCAGATCAATGCCTAGCTCTTGGGCATTGGAAATCATGGCGTATAGTTTTGACAATTTGGACATTGTTATGTGGTTGAAGATTTGTTGATTCCCGAAAGATTATGCTAGATATTCCCTTTGTTCAGATTATCAATCAGATGTCTGTAATTCGGAGATACCGTCGAAAGTTTTACGCCGCCTTTGGTGTACTTTTGGTTCTTCTCGATGAAGATGCCGCTGCCTTTGAGAGAGATACGGTGCCCGTCATCGTTCGGAACGCGGACAGCTTTGACCAGCGTTGCTCCCGATTCTCGAATAATTGTATTGCCCATACCGAGTTTAGCATGGATTCCAAGTGTGTCGACATCTAAGGCTTTAACATATTGTTCGCCTGAAACGGCGCTGGTAAGAAGCAGCATATCTTTCTTGTTGACGCAGAAGGTGTCAACAACCTTTCCGTTAGCCAGATAGAGACCCTGGGCTCTTCTCTTTCCTTCCGGGAGAAGTCCGTTCTTGCCATAAAGCAGTTCCTTCAGATAAGTGGCTTCAACGTGGCCGTTTTCATAGGCGAGAACAAGAATGTGATTTTTCTGTTTGGCATCGCTGGGAACGATGGCGTTGCAAACAACATCATCACCTTCAATCTTGTCTTTCTGGAAGGACCATTCACCGTTTTCAAAGAAGGTAATATGTCTCCAGGCCTTCGGGGATGTCTTTGCAGTATGGATAACTTGCGTTGAAACAGGCGTAACTTCTTTAGAGGTGGAAGTATCCGGATCGGGTTCATCGCCCAGACTTTCTTCTACTCTGGGTTCTGCCTGTCTTTGCTTTGTAAACTCGTTTTTAGAAACCCTGTCAAGAACGAACTGTGTAATCTCATCGTTGCTCAGTTTCCGATTCGTCGTGACCATTCTTACGAACAGCTTATTACCGTAGAACCAGATGGGGCGGGAGGCTTTCTTGATGTCAATTATACAGTACTTCTTGCCTTCCTCTTCCTCGATTCGCATACTGACAAGCGTACCTGCCGTCTTTCCTAAAGCCTCGCAGAGTCGATTGGTGATTTTCTGTAGATAACAATCATCATTCTCCTTATAAGTAAAATCGTCAGCCCCGTCATTCAGATGGCTGTAATCACTCTCAATGCCACATATATAGCCATTATCTGAAACGCCGATGTATAGCGTTCCGCCATTCGCATTCATAAAGCCGGCTATTGTGCGGCAGATGATACCAAGCTGTTTATCGATGTCCGGCGAGGTTTCGCCCGCAGGAAAGACAATGGAACTCTTGAACTCTTTTTTCTCATTTTCGGAGCCGAAGTTCTTACCTTCTTTTTTGGGGTAAACAGGTTTGTTCGTTACATAAGCAGGCTTATAACTGGTGGAAGGAGCCCCCAAATCTAATCTGCCATTATTCATACCGGCGCGAGCGGGCACTACGCCTTTGATAATCAGGACAATGGAATCACCATTACTCTTGATTGTCTCATCGTCTTTGGGGTAATACCGGTGTTGAATGCCGTATTCGTCTGATAAGACATAAAAAGGACGGTTTGTGGTTGTATCCGTTCTAATTTCATCGATGACGAATTTATGCGCGCTTCCGGGCTGATTATACAGGTCTCTCAGGACATCTTCCTTTGACTGTTCGAAGTAGGGGATACCTGTGAATCCGATCTTCCTTACGTAGCATTTGAGATATCGGGGGAAGGAAGAGTACTCCGTTTGAAAATCGTAGGGTCGGACGGTATAATCTCGTTCCCCGTCGGTAGCTACGATATACTGATTATTGTCCTTAACGATCAGATTGGCAAAAGAGAGGGTGTAGGTCTTACCTACTTCGTAATTGGTTTGCATAGGAATAGGTCGAATTGTATTAACAAAAATAATGAAAAATTCTTAATTATTAGCTAGGTCGGCAATCTCCTGAGGGATTTCAACGGTGTAGTCGTAGTCTCCGGCTGTTCCATCGAATTCAAGATCGTAGTAGGTCTCCAGAAATGATATTAGCTCGTCTTCGTCCAAAGCATTCAGATAATCGTTCAGCCATTCGTTGAATGCTTCTTCCTTCTCTTCCTCTAGTTCGTCTTCGTCCATATCGAAATCATCAGGATCGATTTCGTATTTGAAAAGGCCGGCTTGTTCAAGGGTTTCCATCAGGTTGTCCGGTTCATCAAGGTAACCATTCTCATATCCCTCAATGACCCAATGCCGGTAGCAGGCTTCGCTCGCTGCGTCTATATAGGCGTCTTCCAGCGCTTCATAAATCTCTGGATACTTCGTTTCAAGGTCCAGGGCCTCGATGTCGGTTTCCCCGTTATTCTCCTTGATGAGAGCGACAAGTTGATCAACCTGATCATCGTCAAGTGTCAGAGATCCCTCTGCGGTTACATATTCTTCTCTGCCGCAGCAATGACGGCCCAAGAAAATCTCAACGCTAAATTCAAACTCTTGCATAGATAAAACTATTTAATAGATAAACAATTAGCTGGCAAGTCTGTCGCAATAGACATCAAACTCGATTGAGACCTGGAGTAGGGTTTCCTTGAGTGTTTGGCGAATACTCCAGATTCGTTTGGCAGCGGCATTGGCCGAGCACCCTTCAATAGTCGCCATCTCTTTTGGCGTGTATCCATCAATGAGCAAGCTGGCATATTTTTGATTCTTTGCGCTCAGTTTCGAGATTTCATGATTGACCCTGAGTTCAAAGTCTTTCCGATTGACCTCAACATCCGCGCTATATTCATAGTACACCGCCTTCTCGTCTGGATTGCTTTCTTCGAAGAACTCATCTTCACTGTACTCATCTCCGGTGTCTTGGCTTTCGGTAAACATGGGGCAGGAAATGGCGAGACGTTTCATTTTGTAGTCGATGGCGTCTTTAAGGGAGTTGAATGCTATCTGACTGATCCAGGTCGAGATCTTCCCTTTTTCGGAGGTGTACGTTTCAAACGATCTGCAGGCATTGTAGACGGTCGTTCCGGCTATGTCTTCAAGATCCTCCCGGGTGAAGAAATGCTTGTTGCCAATCTTGTCACAGAAAGCTTTGGCGAAACGGGAAACGGAGATGTTTGCAGCGGAAATGATGCTGTGCTGCTCAGCGACGGAAAGAGTAGATAAACTCATAACTAGTTTATTTTAAACGTTAAACGTCTCGCGTCATGATCCACCGTGGTCGTTTCGGACTCGGTTGGCGTCACCACCATAGCAAGCATGGTGGCTACTCTGAGTGATCTTTCGATCACCTGTCAGGCACGCTTACCTGACAAATTTTAAAAGAACTATTGCGGCCGTTTCTATTGCGGCGGCGATGATACTTCATCACAACAATTGTGCCAAAAATCGCTCAATTATAAGAAGGACAAGCCGTCCTTAATGATAATATCACTAGTGTCCCGTTAAGACTCGCTGAAACTGAACAAGTTAGGATAGTCGTCCGCGGGAACAAGATTTTTAGATTTTATAAATAATTGATTTACAGGTATTTTCTCAAATAGCACGAAGCCAATTGTTTAAGAAATCGTATATAGAGACTGGTCGAGATTCCACTTTTTCTTGGCTAATGCAATAAGCAGGAAAGAGCAGACCGCAATCCAGATTTGAGTATACACGGCATTCTCCGAGGTGCCATAGAATGACTTGATATGCAGATGTTGCTTGATCCATTTGAAGAACAGTTCCACGTTCCAACGTTCGCGGTAGAGTTCTGCTATGGTCAGGGCTTCATAGCCGAGATGGTTTGTCAGGAAACGGTAGACGTTGCCGGTGGCGAAGTCTTCGTAAGTGACCATCCTCAGTTCCTCGGGATAACTCTTGGCGGACTTATTGGTGGTGAGTTTGATAATCTCATCAGCTATGACGCCGGCGTTCTTGTCGACCGGATTGGACTTGACGACTTCGTACTGCATATTGTCCTTCGCCCGAGTAACGAAGAATGCTCCATTCTTGTGTATCCGGTTGAAGAGACGGAAGAAGTCAAAATATCCCTTATCCATCACATAGATGGCACCCATTTCTATGCAGAGTTCATCCAGCATCCTGACATCGTGAACGGAAGCATCTGTGAGATAGACGAATGCGGGGATGTTGCCGCGCAGGTCGAGAAGCGTATGCATCTTCACACCAGCCTTTGTTTTACGGAATCTGGCCCATGGACAGAGCTTCAAGCAGAGGCTGATAGTGCTGCTGTCGAAGGCATAGACCGCATTGTCAAGGTCAAGCCGGAAGGAAGGATCATCAGCATAGAGAGGCCGAACTCTCTCAATAAGAATCTGACCGAAGTCCCGGTAGATACGCCAGTCGCGGAGTTTATTTGCCTTAGCCAATGTGTTACGAGGAACAGCGTAACTGATACCGCTCATATACAGCTTGTGGGAGATAGCCGTCAGGCTCGCTTCGATGTCCCGGAGGCTGTTCTTGTTCGCGTACTGCGCCATGCACATCACCAGGAACTGGTCGTAGCAGGTGAGGTTCCTGACACGATAGTTCCCGTGTATCGGGTTACGCAATTGTTGAACTGACGTCTTGGAATGAGGGACATGAATTGGGCAAACACTGTGCTTCCTTGGTTCATCGCAGCTGGGGCTCTGGTCTATGCCGCAAAACTATCGATTCAAATCGTGTACACCAAGAAACGCTTATAAGTAACTAAAAATAATATAATTATAAACTTTTATACAGTCCTTAACGGGACATTAGTG
>JAEEGF010608092.1_pt1 | contig 17551 bp, 17 predicted proteins | sample 9134171 | NCBI WGS metagenome assembly JAEEGF01 (sample SAMN16246542, study PRJNA631951) | gut metagenome | biome: gut microbiome; feature: rumen; material: AP-attached | host: Bos | place: Iran: Karaj | collected 2018-10 | reverse complement strand
AGTTATTGCGGCGATGCTGCCTCTGATGCTTCTGTTTGCGATAACAGGAATGAATGATCTGTGCAATGCACTTGTAAAGAGGCTTCATCTGCCATACAGGTATGCATTCATTGTCACAACGGCATTCAGATTTGTGCCGATATTTGCTACGGAATTCCATGACATTCAGGATGCGCAGAAGGCCAGGGGTGTTGATTTTGACACAAAAAATGTGCTAAGAAAACTGAAGCTTATTGCTCCGCTGTGTGTCCCGCTTCTGGTATCAAGCCTAAAAAAGGTTGATGTTTCTGCGATGTCTGCTGAAATGCGGGGATTTGAGCTCAGGAGCTATCAGAGCGGCTACAAAGAGTATCCTTTTTCTGCAAGAGATTTAGTCACTATATTGGCGTTGGCAGTTCTTATTGCGGCAACAGTGACCTTAAATACAATGTTATAAGAGAGAGATTATTATGGATTACACTGCTCAAATGAAATATGGAACTGAAAAGCTGGAGATTGCGGTCAAAGGAGCAAAATCCGTTGAGGTTTTAAACCCGGATCCGATGCCTGAGATAGAAGATGTCAGCGAGGCCTTCAGAGCCTGCGTTGAAGATGGGGCAATTGCCTCGATACCTCTTAGGGATAAGATCACAGAAACAGATAAGATCACAATAGTTGTATCTGATATCACGAGGAGCTGGATGCATCAGGGAGATATCCTGACTCTCCTTGGGCATTATCTCCACGATACCATGAATATTCCTTATGAGAATATTTGTGTGCTTATTGCCCTTGGAACCCATAGGAAGTCAACGGAGCAGGAAAAAGAAATAATTGCCGGTACATACATGTATCAAAACGTCACTGTTCTTGATCATGACTGCGACGGTGAAAACGTTCTTGTGGGACAGACCTCCAGGGGGACTGATGTGCGTGTCAATCCGCTTGTTGTGGGACGCAAGGTTATAGTTGTCGGAGGAACGGTTCATCACATGATGGCCGGATTTGGCGGCGGCAGAAAAAACATTTTGCCGGGAGTTGCCTCAAGAGAAACTATCAGGCAGAACCATCAGAGAGCGCTGGATCCTAATATTGCCCATTCAGACCCGAGAGTCGGATGTGCTCTTCTGGAGAATAATCCCATCAATGAAGACATGAATGAAGCTGCAGCTCTGGTGGATGTTACTTTCGGTATCAACATTGTGGTGGCAACCAGTGGCAGATTCAGCGGGCTGTTTGGCGGTGACCTGTACGAAGCCTGGAAGGAGAGTTGTCTTTTCCAAAAGAAGTGTTACGAAAAGTGGATTGATGAGGAAGCTGATATTGTAATCGTATCCAGTGGCGGAGCGCCTAAGGATATGAACCTGTATCAGGGCTGCAAGGGAATGCTTAACGGGATGAGAGCCATGAAAGAAGGCGGACAGATGCTTTGGCTTGCCAAGTGTCCCGAAGGGTGCGGAGCTCCTGACTATACTGCCTGGCTGCAGCCACTTAAGGAAGGCAGGCTTGATGCTGCGCTGAGGGCTGACTTCACAATAGGCGGATTTATCTTTTATCTTACCGTTGAGAACCTTAAGAAGGGTGAATGCAGGATTCTGACCACCATAGAGGGGGAGACCACCGGTCCCATGGGAATGCAGGCATTTACAGATGCGCATGAGTTCGTAAAAGGCGTTGATTTTACAAATAAAACTGTATATATAATCCCTTACGGCGGTTCTGTTGTACCGATGGTTAAGGGAAAAGACTAATCTTCCCCTAAAATCTGATATAATGTTCTTAATATCATAATTAAGTGAGTATGAGGGGGTAATAATGACAGAACAGGCAAATATAGTTAACTCAAAGAAAGCGGGAGTAGCTGATTATCTCCCGATAATACTGGCAGCGGCTGCGGTGATCTTAAGCGCAATAGGATTGATCAGAGTTGCCAATATTTACAGGCAGATAATATATGCAGGACAGGTACTGATAAGTGTTTATATGCTGATCCAGATGTGCATTCATATTAAGGACGGTGGCAGAGGATATCTGAAGGCAACACTTTATGCATTGGCATTGCTTGAGGCGTTAAGGGCAACAATTCTTGTAACTATAGGCGTTAATACTATGGCTGGATATGTGGCCAGGTTTATCCTTATCATACTGGCATGCAGTTGTGTATTAACTGCAGAGCGCATCGGCAGTGCAGTCGGGGAAAAGGCTGCCATAAGTATAGTTGTTTTGGAGACAGTGCTTTACCTTGTGTTCCTGTTTGGTTTTCCCGGAATCCTGCTTGGACATCTAAACCGTTTTCTCCCGCTTGCAAGTATTCTTATGAGTGTGGGCATTTGTATCTTAGTCAAAACCGGAAACGCTCAGATGACTGACAGCGAAAAGACTGATTCGGATTCTGTAAATCCGTAAAAGAACAATATTTGGCAGAGCATGGAGAAACGAGTGCTCTGAGTTAACAAGAAAGCAATGTGCTAAAAGTACATTGCTTTTTGGCTTAATGTAGCAGGAACGAAGAGAGGTTAGATTATGTTTTATGAGAAGGGAAAGATGAAGGACGTAACGATAGCCTATATCGGAGGAGGCTCAAGAGGCTGGGCTTGGACTTTTATGACAGATCTGGCGCTGGAAGATTCTCTTTCGGGCACTATCAGACTTTATGACATTGATAAGCAGGCCGCAGAGAAGAATGCCGTAATAGGTAACAACCTTATGAAAAGATCTGATGCTGTGGGCGACTGGAAGTTTGAAGTGGCTGAAACACTTAAGACGGCTCTTGTGGGGAGTGACTTCGTGGTCATATCTATTCTTCCCGGTACATTTGATGAGATGGAATCTGATGTGCATCTTCCGGAAAGACTCGGGGTTTATCAGTCGGTAGGTGATACGGCAGGACCCGGAGGCATGATACGCGGACTAAGAACCATCCCGATGTTTGTTGAAATTGCAAACGCTATCAAAGAATATTCTCCAACAGCGTGGGTCATCAACTATACCAATCCAATGTCACTTTGTGTAAAGGCGCTTTATGAGACTTTCCCGGATATCAAAGCCTTTGGATGCTGTCATGAAGTGTTTGGCACTCAAAAAATGCTTCAGGCTGTTTATGAGCGGGAAACAGGAGATAAGATTGATGACTGGCATGATGTTCTGGTAAATGCTATTGGAATCAATCATTTTACATGGTTTACGGAAAGCTCTTATAAGGGAGTGGATCTTTTTCCGGTATTTAAGAGCTATATAGACAAGCATTTTGATGAGGGAATAAGAACTGAAGAAGAAAACTGGCTGAATGCGAACTTCGTATGTGCACACCGCGTTAAGATGGATCTTTTCAACAGATTCGGGCTTATTGCGTCAGCAGGGGACAGGCATCTTGCCGAGTTCATGCCGGGCAATGAATATCTTAAGGATCCTGAAACAGTAAAGAGCTGGGATTTTACGCTTACTACTGTTGCATGGAGAAAGGAAGACCTGAAAGAGCGGCTTAAAAAAAGCGAGAGGCTTGCATGCGGTCTGGAAAAAATGGATCTGAAGGAGACCGGCGAAGAGGGCATCCTTCTTATAAAGGCTCTTTGCGGACTTACAAGATTTATCAGCAATGTAAATATCCCCAACACGGCCCTTCAGGTTCCAAACCTCCCTGCAAATGCTGTAGTTGAGACAAATGCTGTTTTCTCGAGAGACAGTATCAGGCCTATAGCTGCAGGTGAAGTACCTGAGAATGTAAAAGAGCTGCTTATGCCGCACATAGAGAACCACGAACTGATATATAACGCTGCTGTTACCTGTGACAGGGAGCTTGTTTACAAGGCATTTTTGAACGATCCCCAGTTTATAGGAAGGGATTGTAGTCAGGAGGATATAAGAAAGCTGGCGGATGATATGATAGATAATACGGTCAGATATCTTCCGGAAGCTTGGAGAAGATAACATTGACATGTCTTTTTATTTTGCTGAAGAAGAAAAATAGGTATGGATTTATTACTAATTAAGATGTTTTTATAACTTCGCAAAAATAGTAAAGTAATAATAACAATTAACATACTGTTTTGTGAGGGAACCACTATGATGATGGATGCTTACAAAGTTCTTGGCGTAGAACCGGGAGCTTCACAGGAAGATATTAAAAAAGCATACAGAACAATGGCTAAGAAATACCACCCTGACCTTCATCCGGGTGATGCCAATGCAGCCGCAAAAATGAATGATATAAATGTGGCTTATGATATCCTGTCAAAGCCTCATACTGCAGGTTTTGAGAGACAGCAGGCTCGTCAAAATGCTTACGAGCAGCAAAGAACTTATGGGCAGCAACAGGAAGAAGAGCCAAAGGCAGAGTACAGAAATCCCTTTGAGAACTATGGATACGAGCAGTATGAAAACTATGGCTGGTATGGTCAGCGCTATGGATGGAGAACAGGAACTTTTGGCAGCTATCAAAGGGATACAAACTGGAAACCGGCGCCTGTTTTCTCATTTTCACTTGGCAAACTGGTGCGCTGGTTTATCATATATCAGATCATTGCGCTGCTTCTTAAGATGTTCTTCTTTATGTTCTGATAATGAACGCGTTACGGCGCTATAAAAGATTATCTGGAAACTGATTATGACAGCGTACAGGTAATCTTTTTTGATATACTTGATGTGAGACGTTTTTGAATCCGTAAAGACGCATAGAAAGGTGAGATCATATGGAAGAGTTTGAGAGCATAGTCATAGGTAAAAGCAGTGTTCCGGCGTTGGCCATTACGGTAATTCTGATGGTAGCAATACCGGTCGTCTTCTTTATATATTGGCGTAGAAAAAACAGACAACAGACAAATATAAGCTATCTCATTGCAGGTGTGGTTGGATTTATAGTTTCCGCCCGTGTATTGGAACTTGCAGTTCACTATTTTTGCATACTTGCGGATAATCCGGTTTCAAGGTTTATTAATGCAAACACTGTCGCTTATGTTATTTATGGAATCACTATGGCAGGTGTTTTCGAAGAGTGCGGACGGTATGTTATATTGAAATATATCATGAAAAAGAATCGCACACGTGAAAATTCGGTTCTGTATGGTATTGGTCATGGAGGAATAGAGATATTGGCGGTTATCTTACCCGCAATGATCACCTATCTTGCTGTGGTGGTACTATTTTCTTTCGGAAATACGGAAAATGCATTAAGAGCACTGAATATTACGGAGCAAACTGCCTCGGCTGCACTTCCCGCTGTTAAGGCTGCAGCATCATTTGATTATGCCATGATGGCCATGAATGTCATAGAGCGTGTCATTGCTATGTTTGTGCATATCGGGTTATCGGTTATTGTGTATTATGGTGTGATGAGTGCAAAGAAAACTTATCTGCCGGTAGCAATTGTACTGCATATGGTAGCAGATTCATTCCCTGCATTGTACCAGAGAGGAGTGGTACCGCTATGGCTGGTTGAAGTATGGGCAGCAATATGGACAGTCATAATCGTATTCATAGCTGTAAAGCTTTATCAAAAATCGGATATGCAGCTTTCGAGCAATAGTGACATATATGATATATAACATCTATATATTATTTAAATAATTGAGAGGAAACGTGTAGGAGATGAAAATTTACGTTGATTTTGATGACTGCCTGTGTGAAACGGCGAAGCACTTTTCTGACCTTGTGAAAGTGATGTTTGGGAAAGACGTTCCCTACGAAAACATAAAATATTTCAATCTTCAGAGATCATTTTCGCTTACTGATGATGAGTACGAAAACATGATGATCGAAGCACACAAGCCCGAAGCCCTTCTTTCTTATGATGAAACGCCCAGAGCAGTAAATACAATTAATGAATGGATAGATAGCGGCCATGATGTATCAGTTATAACCGGACGTCCATACAGCGCGTTTGAGGCTTCACGCTTATGGCTTGACCGTCATGGTCTGGCGCGGGCAAAGCTGTTTTGTCTTGATAAGTATGGCCGTGATAATTTTATCAAGAATAGCATGTTCAATCTTGACCTTGATGATTATTATAAAATGCATTTTGATTACGCAATAGAGGATTCACCATTTGCCTTTAAATTTTTTGATCACCTGCCGGATTTAAAGGTCATGGTCATCGACCGCCCATGGAATCAGGACTGCGAATTTCCGGGGCCGGGATACACAAGATGCTATGACTGGAAGACTATCAAAGAAATGGTTAAGTAAACAATAGAGAAAGTAACAATTTGAGGGAGAAAGAGAATGAAAAAAGAAAATCTCAAAAGCAAAATATTTAGTATCATCATGATTACGATAGGTGCCTGTATAGCGGCTTTTGCGATAGAAGACTTTCTGGGTCCAAACAAGATCTTTGATGGCGGAATTGTCGGCGTTTCCATGATAATCGCAAAATTTTCCGGTTTTAAGCTGAGTATCCTTACCTGGATCCTGAATGTTCCATTTCTGCTTCTTGGTTGGAAAAAACGAGGCGCAGCCTTTGTACTAAGGTCTGTATATGCTATGACAGTCTTTTCTTTAGCAGTAGCCTTTTTTGAGACAACGCCTGCGGTTACTGAGGATTATCTGCTTGCAGTAACTTTCGGCGGCCTGATACTGGGAGTTGGCGTGGGAATTGTGCTCAGATATGGCGGGTGTCTTGATGGAACTGAAATTGTGGCGTCACTGTTAAGCCCTAAACTTCATATTCCCATTGGACGACAGGTACTGTGCTTTAACATTGTTCTGTATATGGTAATCGGAATGATCTATGGCTGGAACTGGGGACTTTACTCAATACTTACTTATGTACTTGTATCAGTGGTCATGACGAGGGTAGAGGAAGGCTTCGATGCTCAAAGAGGCTGCCTTATATTTACACATGATGACGTTGCAGCTATTAAAGATAAGATATATCAGGAGTTGGGAAGAACCTGCACGGAATGGAAGACTGAAGGTTATGTAGGTGGAGAGAACAGAGCACTTTATGTTGTTATAAGCCAGTATGAGCTTAGGCAGCTGAGAGATATTGTTGCTGACTTCAACTGTTTTATAACCGTATCTTCAATAGATGAGATAATCGGTAAAAATGTGAAGTTAACGCTGATGTAAGAAACGAAAAATCACTTAAGTGCTGAAGAACGCAGAAGCGAAATTAGGAAGAAGACACAATGAAGAAGATGTTATTACCGTTGATATTGCCGATTCTATGCATATCGTTGGTGGCATGTGGAAATAATAAAAAAGATGATTCAAAAGCTCTATATGATGAGCTGTTACAGCAATTTATATCCGGGGAAGAGATGTTCTCCGACGAAGGAGAAGGTTATGGTTACGAAGAGGCAAAAGCCCCGGGATATGCTTTGTACGACATCGACAAGGATGGGACAAAAGAGCTCTTTATAACGCCCAGAAAAGATGACGAGTGGCATACGTACACCGTTTACTACATAAAAAATGGCATTGTTACACGAGGCAGAGCACTTAATGGATATTTACCGGATAAAGGCTACTGGACGTATTCGTTTGATTATTTCATTGAGGCATATAAGTATAACAACAGTGATGGCTTTACAAGGCAGTGGGAATTTGACTATCCATGGGTTGATGGGATCACCGAAAACACACTCATTCTTGAGGGACAGGAACCCAAAGAGATTTCAGATAATGAACTGGGCGACCTGTTAGAGGGGCTTATTACAGAGCCATCTGACATTAAGTGGTTACCGCTTGGGCCTTAAACAAGTGCTTAAGGCAATTAATTGAAAAAGCATTGGCGAAAATATGAAGATCACTTTATCACCTGCGAAGAAAATGAATATTGACACCGATACGCTTGGATATAGTGGACTTCCGGTGTTTCTGAATCAGACTGATGAGATTCTTAAGTGGCTTAGTTCACAGTCTTTTGATGCTTTACAAAAGCTATGGGGCTGTAATGATAAGATCGCAGAGCAGAACTATAAGAGACTTAAAGAAATGGATCTAAGGAAAAATCTGACACCGGCAATCCTTTCTTACGAGGGAATTGCGTATCAGTACATGGCTCCGGCCGTGTTTGAGAACAGCTCTTTTGACTATGTTCAGGAGCATCTTAGAATTTTGTCCGGGTTTTATGGCGTATTAAAGCCTATGGACGGAGTTACCCCATATAGACTGGAGATGCAGGCCAAGGCCGGAATTCAGGGAAAGAAAGACCTGTACGAGTTGTGGGGATCCAGGCTTTATGAGGAAGTAATTGATGATTCCGGAGTCGTAGTAAACCTTGCTTCTAAAGAGTATTCAAAATGCATAGAGCAGTATCTGAAAAAAGATGATACTTACATAACTGTAATATTTGGAGAGATGGCAAAGGGAAAGTTTGTTACCAAGGGGACATATGCAAAGATGGCCAGAGGAGAGATGGTAAGGTTCATGGCAGAAAATCAGATTGAAGATCCTGACGAGATAAAACGATTTGACAGGCTGGGATATGTGTACCGCGATGATCTGTCCTGTAACACTGAGATTGTTTTTGAGAGACGGTAAAAGGGGGAATGGCCGTGAGAACACTTTTTATTGGAAACAGCCACACGTACTACAATGATATGCCAAAGATATTCAAGGATATCTGTACTGAGCACGGGATAGATATGCAGGTGACCATGCTCACAAAAGGCGGAATGGGCCTTGATTATCATGCTGAAAACGAGCAGACAAGGTTTAACATTCTCTTTGGAGACTATGATTTTATAATACTTCAGCATGTAGCACATCCTATGGGAGAATATGAAGTGATGGAACAGGCTGCCGATAAGATCATGGGATGGATAAGACAGACTAAAGCAGTTCCCTGTTACTATATGACCTGGGCAGAGGAATACAATGAAGGGTACCAGTCCGAGATGACGGCCAGATACAAAAGGCTTGCAGACAGACATGGCTGTCTGGTAGCTCCTGTAGGGGAGCGATGGTGGGAAGAAATAAAGAAAAATCCATCAGTAGATCTATTCTTTGAGGACAGAAGGCATGCTTCCCCTGCCGGATCAAGGCTGGTTGCGGAAACAATTTTTGAAACGCTGAAATTGTAGTGCTGATGACAGGAAACAAATGAGATTTGCCGGAAGTACAGAAAAAGGAGGTGTCTCATGAAGTCAATTCTCATCAAGGATACAACAAGAGAAGAACGCGAACAGATAATAAAGAATTCGCTTGATTGCGGTGGCGGCTGCGAGAACTGCTCGTCATGCTGGCTTGGCGGTGGCAGTCCCTGGGATATTTATCAGGACTACATTGATGGGAAAAAAGAAATTCGTGAAATAAACATGGAGTACATGGAGAAGTATCGTCAGGACAGACAGATACATTGAGGTAAATGCTATGATAAACCCACCTGAAATACCAGAGTCAACTATTGAGGAGCGCAGAGCATATATAAAAGAGAGATTCCCCTGCATTGCAAACTGCGATATGTGTGGGTTGTGCAAGGTCTTTCATGGCAAAGACGCAGAGTCTGCCTATGATGACTACATCCAGGGCAGAAGAACTTTTCTGGAAGTATCGGATGATTACAGGAAACACTAAAAAATTTACATAAGGAGGAGCATTATGCCATTTATTGATTCAAAAGTAAGTGTAAAGATGTCACAGGAACAGAGAAAAGAGCTAAAGGAAAGGCTGGGCCAGGCAATTTCAGTGATCCCCGGAAAGAGTGAGAACTGGCTTATGATCGATCTTGCCGATGAGCAGGATATGTACTTCAGAGGAGACGGGCTGGAGCCGACAGCCTTCATCGCTGTCAATATCTATGGCGGCCTGGACCGCGATGCATTTGAAAGGATGACAGCCGAGCTTACTAAGATCTACGGCGAAGTTCTGGGTATCTCACCTGACCATATGTATATCAAATACGCAGCGTCTCTGGATTGGGGCTGGAACGGAAGCAATTTCTGATCTGCAGACGGCTTGTGATGCCAGAACCTGTGGCTGTCCGTATAAATAACATAATGCAGTAATCCGGAGGCACGACCATGGGACCATTTGATGATGTAAAATTATATAGATGGACCGATACAAAGCAAAAGGAAATCAACATATTGGATGAATCTATCCATATGCAGGACAATACTTTTGCCCCCGGTCTTTTAGAGGCGAATCCTGTCACTGCAGACAATGATGTGAAAGAATCGGATCTGACAAGAACGCGCAAAAGAGTCAATCGAGGTATCAATGAGTCTTTTGATGTATTTAGTCAGAAACAGCAACTTCTCCGCAGTGGTAAATATATTTATATGGATAGTAAAGGAAAAACTCACCACGGCTCAAAAAGTCCATCCAGATGGTATATGAAGCCTGTGCTCGACAGCCTCAGGGATTTGGACGCCTTGCTCGAACGAAATGTGACTATGAATGATGAGAAAGCGATCAAAACGGCTTTCTTTAAAACTGCCAAGGCATGCGAAAAGTATCTGAACAAGAGAAAGGATCCACGTTCGGACGATGGCAAAGCAAGAAGACAGATGGTAGCGGACTTCTATGAGCAGATAAAATGGGAGTCAATGCGCTTTTCCGAGACTATCGAAAAGATCGGCTCTCATGAATATGCAGTAGAAAAGGACACCAAGTGGTCAGATATACTTGGACAGATCAGAACTACTGAATATGTGGATGGACAGGATGGTATCAGGCTTTCCAGAACCGGCGCTGCAACCTCAGATGTCCTGGTAATTGAGGATACAGTAAAGGGCAAAAAGAAATTCTTTAAGAGACACGAGAAAGTTCCTAAAGATGACTACACAGCTACTCTGGACAATGAGAGCAAAATGCTTGTGAAGGAGCTTGCTGATGTAAAGGATTCAGGTGCTGCAATTGATGAAATAAATAAGGTGAAAGAGCGCAATGAGAAGAAGGGAGAAATAATACAACTTTTAAGAGATGCTCTTGATCCGCAGTTTTCTGATGACCCGTCAGGTGTAGCAGAAGGCATTTGGGGAATAGAGTCAAAAGTGAAAACTTCTGTCTATGCGAAGAATCTGGCGCTGCTTAACTGGCTTAAGGAGCACATACCGTCAGAGGATGAAGATTCATTGGAAAAGGTATCTGCACTGACAAAAGAATATGCAGAACTCTGTGATAATTATCAGACAGATAACTCCCCTGAGAATGAACAGAAATTCCGTGAGTGCGGCGGGAACTGCATTATAGAGCTTTTCAACAAGATCCATAAAGATCATGTTTCTGCCGGTGTTGCCATCAATAATGCCAGGATCGTACCGGAATCCGAACTATCAAAAAGAAACGTTGCAACCTCAAGGCTCGCTAAAATGCTTGGCATTGAGGATCTGATTGTCAAGAGCCAGATGACAGAGATTACGGTAAACGGCGTAAAGATGAAGGGCGTGATGATGGAGGATGCCGGAGGAGAGCACCTGTCCACACTGGAAAGACAGGCCCGCGATAACAATCAGAGTATGCGGTATTCGCCGAATGCTCTCAAGCAGCTGGCCACACTGCAGGTGTTTGACATTATATGTGGCCAGGTTGACAGACATGGCGGAAATTACAGAGTTAAATCCCATGTAGCTGATAACACCATATTTGTTGATGAAATAATCGGAATTGACAATGACATGTCTTTTGGAGCTATTTTATATAGTGATATCAAAAATACAGGAGCTGTGGGCTATAACAAGATCAGGAATATTGAGCAGGGCAGAAGTGTAAAACTTCCCCATATGGACAGGGCAGTTGTTACTGAAATACTTAAACTTGATCCTAAAATTGTCAGCTATCAGATGGCTGATATCCTTTCAAAGCTTGAGAGAGAATGTCTTGAAGACAGGATCAGGGGAGTGCAGAGACTGCTTAGAGGAATAACTAACAGACAAGACCTGAGCAAAAGAATTCTTATAGATGACAATGATGAAGAAGGATGGAAGAAGGCGGAAGAAGAGTATAAACGGGCAAATCCCCAATACCTGGACTTATATACATACTATAAGCCTGAATATTTTGGCCTGAAAGAAGCTAAAGAGGTAAAAAAATCTACTGCGAATAGCCAGGAATAACATAAGAACCATGAATGATCCCGGAGGGCTCAATTCCGGGACAGAGATGGTTTAGAAGCATCTTTGAATCATTGTTTGACGCAACGACGCGGATATTAGTGTGGGAGGGATACAACTCCCGCACTTTTTTTGCGGTTGACAGTATGAGATCCAGTTGGCGGGAACTGCTTTCTGTCCCTGTGTATGCAAAGAGAACAACTTCAAGGACTGTATCAGCTCTTTTCCTTACAAGCAACATACCAAGTGAGGATCCGGTGCTGTAATAGGAGCTTACGGATTTCTCGAAATCATTAACATCCCTCGGAATAGGAGAATCCTTTGGAGTCAGGCGTCCAAGCAAATCGGAGAACTCTTTTGCAGACAGTAAAGTCAGATCGTCTATTTCAGATTTGGGTGAACGTGAAAAGATGGGGAAACTGAGGTAATCCTCCACAGTGGCGCTGAACAGGGGACGTTCATCAGTAAATACAAAGTCTTTGTGCAAAAAGAACTGCTTGAGGTTTTCGTGGGAATCAACGTCTGTCAGCAGAGCGACCTCAATAGCACTTATGCCTGCGTTTTCGACAATGCTGACAAGCTGATCCAAAAGGAGCGTGGCAATCTGGCCGTTTCTGAAGGTTTCCTCTACATAGAGATAGGTTATGAATGCAGTAACCTCCCTGCGCACAGTGCTGTTTTCAACGCAAAACTGCAGGATCCCGGCGAGAAACGCCTCTTCATCGAAATACGCAAGCGTAGTAAATCCGACCTGCCCAATATTGGCAATTACAGGCTCCGGGTAGTTACCGGATATTAATGGCGCCTGTTCTTTTGTTATCTGATAAATTGACATATTCTCCTGCCTTTCTTTTGTTACCCTGCGGGCATAAAGATGGTAATACCGGGACCTGCCGGGATGCCAAGCATCGCAGCAAATCCGGCCTGGGAAGCCGCATATCCACAGATCATGCCGGCGATCGGATGCTTACCGGCAGCCAGGAACAGAAGGCCTGCCAAAGGCGGGAATGAAGTGAAATTAGTTACCATGTTGTCGAGAAACCAATATAATCCCTGGACTGAAAAGAAATTCTGTACAGCAATGGTCTGCTGATCGGACGGGTTTACCACGGAAACATGAAGTAATGACAGTATAAGTGACAGCACTGCAATATAGACAAACAGGAACATGAAAATGATTGCAGGCTGCGGCAGTTTATTACATAGGGATTCGACACCATTCAGAAAGCTGTGCTGCTTTGCTGGTTTTGAGCTGTCCATGAAAATTCCTCACTTAAAATTTTGAGTAATATTTTATTTCTTTTTAAGCCTATCTTATACAAAATATCGTATCATTAATTATACAGGATTGAGCAGCTGCTGGAGATAAAAATACATCAGCTAAGATCTCTTATGCTACACATGATCATACAAGGACTATTATGACAGAAAAAGCGTTTTTTGATAAATACGGCAGTCAATTGAATATGCAGCAGATTGAGGCAGTCCGGACCACAGAAGGGCCGGTGCTTCTTTTGGCTGTTCCCGGGAGCGGGAAGACAACCGTTTTGGTCAATCGCCTTGGATATATGCTCTATGTCAAAGAAATAGATCCGGCTAACATACTTACACTCACATATACCGTAGCAGCTACCAGAGATATGTCAGAACGTTTCACAGCTCTTTTCGGAGAGGATGTTTCTGACAGGCTTGAATTCAGAACAATCAATGGCATTTGTGCCAAGATAATCGCGCATTACGGGCGGCTCATAGGAAAGACTTCCTTTGAACTGATAACAGATGAAAAGATATCCGGAAAACTGCTTACAGATATATACGTCAAGGTTATGAAAGAGTACCCGACAGAAAGTGATATCAAGGCGGTTAAGTCGCTTATTACATATTGTAAGAACATGATGCTTGAACCTGAGGACATAGAGCAGCTTGGTGAAGATGAGGGGTTGGAGCTGCTGAAGATATATGAGAGTTACAATAAAGAACTCAAAGCCAGAAGTCTGATGGACTATGATGATCAGATGATCTATGCATACAGGATGCTTAAGGGGTCAAAAGAACTGTTGGACTTTTACATGGAAAAATATCGCTATATATGTGTTGATGAAGCCCAGGATACATCAAAGGTACAGCACCTGATAATTGCCCTCCTTTCCGGGGAAAGAGGGAACCTTTTCATGGTTGGAGACGAGGATCAGAGCATTTACGGTTTCAGGGCAGCTTATCCGGAAGCTCTTCTCAACTTCGAAAATGAGCATCCCGGTGCGAAAGTACTTATAATGGACAAGAACTACCGGTCTAATGCAAAAATCGTCGAAACTGCGGACAGGTTTATACAAAAGAATTTCAGCCGCCACGAAAAGCATATGCAGGCAACAAGGGAAGCGGAGAGTGATATAAACTTCATTGCCTTAAATAGCCGGGAAGGGCAGTACAAATACCTTTTGGAGATTGCAAAGGACGTAAAGATTCAGACAGCAGTGCTGTATAGAGATAATGAGAGTGTTCTTCCGCTAGTGGATCTTTTGCTGAGAGAAGAGATCCCATACAGGTTAAAGAATGCAGATATGGCTTTCTTTACCCACAGAGTGGTGACTGATGTGGTTAATATTTTGAGATTCTGTCTCAATCCATCTGATCCGGAGCTTTTCATGAAGATCTACTTCAAGTTCCAGACTTTTTTGCGTAAGCCGGACGCTGAAGCTATGTGCCGCATAGCTGATGAGAGGCATATTGGGATACTTGACGCAGTAGAATATATCGATATAAACAGGCATGTACTTGGAAATGTCAGAGCGCTCAGAACTCACTTTAGGAACATGGCCGGTGAGAATACCGTCAAAGCCTTAAACAGGATGGATAAGTTTATGGGGTATGGAGATTACCTCAGGGATAACAACATCGATGATAATAAGTTATTCATTCTTAAGATGATTGCCAGGAATGAGCCGGCTATCCAGGGCTTTTTGGCAAGACTTGACGAGCTGAGGCAGATTCTTACTGATACCGAGCCGGATTACAGGAGTAAATTCGTTCTTTCTACAATCCATTCGAGCAAGGGACTTGAGTATGACACGGTTTATCTTATCGACGTAATAAATGGTGTATTCCCGAGTAAAGTGATATCTTTCAGGACAGCAACACCAAAGGATAAGAAAGATTATGAAGAAGAACGAAGAATCTTTTACGTTGGCATGACCAGAGCAAAAAACAGGCTATGTGTCTTAAGGTATGCTGACAGTGGATCTGTTTTTGTTTCTGAAATTCAGCCGAAAGCGAAAGAGTCGGATAAACCACCAAAGAAGCCAAAGGCGGAGAGCACGCTGTTGAAACCGACACCGCTCTTAAAGAAAAAGAAAGCTGTGACAAGTGCGGAAAGTGTACCCGAGAATCTTTTCATTGGAGAACGGATTACGCAACCAAGATACGGAGCGGGTACAATTGTTGATGTATCCTGGGACGATGATGAGATTCCGACGAAGTTTACCGTAAAATTCGATTCCGGGGGAGAGAGGATATTTATGTATCCGTTTGCTTTTACGACAGGGATGAAGATAGTTGAAAGCACCCCTTGAGAATAACTGTAGCAACAATAATTGAGAGCATATGTTATTATAAAGATAATACGTGACATTTTCTTTGCCGGAAACCGGAGGACAGAGCTTGAAAAGAAGCCTGATAATAACAATAAATCTTTTAATAATGGGATTCATTCTGTTCTTTATCATCAGGTATGCTAATACCAGGGCGGATGAGAGCAACAAAAATGCAATCATCGCCTTTGAAAAGATGACAATGACTACTAATCAGATCATCGCCAACTACCTTGAGGATGAACAACATCTCTGCGATATATGGGCGAACTACATCAATTGCTCAGCGGAGGAAGGCGCTCCGATGACAACAGAGGACGCAGTATCTTTTATCAGGAAGGCAAAGATAAATTCTGAGACTGAGGGCCATCTGATCTTTCTTGACAGTCCCGGGAAAGAAGGCATTTCGACAACGGCCAAAGTATCTGACTCCGGTGACTATACGGTTTCCTACAAGAATATAAATATCTTTGACAATATCGAAAGCATGGACAATACGAATGATGTTGTAGGGCTGACAAGAGCCTACACAAACCCCATAAACGGCGTGCAGTCTATTGCGTTCTTAAATAAAGTGACTGTTCTGGACAAAGAGAGTAATGAAATTAAGGAAGGTCTTCTGATGCGAGTGGTTCCTTTGAGCCATCTTGAGCAAAAGCTTGTTTTCCTCAAGGGTGAGTACGAGAACGTTGAGATAAGCATTGTGGACAGGGAAGGTAATTACGTTGTCCATGGTAAGTCTTTTAAGAACAGTAATTTTTTTGAGTATTACAAGTCATATAATGCAGCCACATCAGAGGAATATGAGAATGTAGTCAGGGAAATAGCCGGTGGGACAGGTACCATGATGATCAAGAACTTTAAGGAAGAGGACTGTGTTTTATCTTACACACCTCTTGAAACTATGACGACATGGTTTCTACTGGCATATATACCTGCGAATGATCTTGTGGCAAGCCGATCGATAGACTGGTTGCTTCTTGGCATAGCGACTCTGGGCTTTTTAATTCTTTTGACATTCAATTCTATTGTCATGATGAACTATAATCGCAAGTTGTCAGAGGCTGCCAAGCAGGCTAATCAGGCCAATGAGGCCAAATCCAGCTTCCTGTCCACCATGTCCCATGACATCCGTACGCCCATGAACGCAATACTGGGATTAAACGAGATGGTACTTAGGGATTCCCGGGATGACAATGTCAGGATGTATTCAGAGAGTATAAGAACTGCAGGAAATACGCTTCTTGGCATCATCAACGATATTCTGGATTTCTCCAAAATTGAAGCGGGCAAAATGGAACTGATATACGTTGATTACAGTTCTGCCTCCCTTCTTAATGATCTTGTAAATATGGTGCAAAAGAAAGCGCAGGATAAAGGTCTTTCATTTGATCTGGATATAGACAGCAGTATTCCTGCGATTCTCAATGGAGACGAAATAAGGATCAAACAGATCATAATAAATATTCTCTCAAACGCCGTAAAATATACCAGGGAGGGATCCATAACATTTTCTGTTCATGCACAAAAGCTTCAGGATAAGCCGGATTCAGTCGCGCTCAGAGTCAGTGTTGCAGACACCGGAATAGGTATAAAAACCGAAGACCTTGATAAGCTGTTTGTTGCTTTTGAACGTATTGATGAAAAAAAGAACAGGAATATTGAGGGTACAGGCCTTGGTATGACCATCGTCCAGAGGTTTCTTGACATGATGGGCAGCCATCTTGAGGTTGAGAGCGAATACGGCAGGGGATCGGTCTTTTCCTTTGAACTTGAGCAGAAGGTCGTTAAATGGGATCCGATCGGAGATTTCGAGGAAGCCTACAGACGTTCGATAAGTGAGCGGACAAGCTATCATGAGAAGTTTACGGCGCCTGATGCAAGAGTGCTTGTGGTCGATGATACCCCTGTTAATCTGACGGTGTTTGTAAGCCTGCTCAAACGGACCGGGCTTAAGATCGATACGGCGGAAAGCGGTGATGAAGGTATATC
>JAEEGF012279013.1_pt1 | contig 17552 bp, 17 predicted proteins | sample 9134171 | NCBI WGS metagenome assembly JAEEGF01 (sample SAMN16246542, study PRJNA631951) | gut metagenome | biome: gut microbiome; feature: rumen; material: AP-attached | host: Bos | place: Iran: Karaj | collected 2018-10 | reverse complement strand
TTGGTGGTGAACACGAATGAGAAAACTACTGCTGCAACTGTGCTCATGAGCATCTTCTTTGCATTGAAATTCTTTGTTGTCATAACTTTAATAATTTAATGTTTATACTTTGTTTTTATCTGTGTCGTCTATTTCTTTTTGACACTGCAAAGGTAGGGTGTTTTTCAGCAGATTCCAAGAAAAATCTCAGATTCTTCTTCAACTTGTATGGCCAAACGCAACATCTTTGGACAAATCGCGAAAACAGACCAAAAAGTTGTCCAAATGGCTTTGAGTACACAGGGTGTCAGGAACATTGTGCATATTGACGAGATTCTTTTGATTGAGGAGAATGAAGTAAAGGATTCAAGTTTGCCCTTTTAAATTTGGTAGTTTCAGAATTTCTTATTAAATTTGCAACATGAAGTACAAAGTGATTATTACATTATTGATGTTGATGTTCGTGGGGAGCGTTGGCAATGCCCAGTCTTTCCGCGATAATAACAACAAGCTGCTTGGCAAAGTAGAGTCAGACGGCACAGTGCGGAATGCCAATAACATGAAGCTTGGCAAGATATTCGATGATGGCACCATCAGGGATAATAACAACATGAAGGTTGGCACTATCGGTAAAGATGGTACTATCAGAGACCGGAACAACATGCGCTTGGGCACTGTCAGTTCTGACGGAACAGTACGCGACAATAACAATATGCGGCTTGGTACTATTAGCTCCGATGGTGCTGTGCGAAACAATAACAATATGAGGATAGGCACAGCCAGTGGCATCAATGTAAAATACGCAGCCGTGTTATTCTTCTTTGACCTATTATAACAAAAGAAAAAAGGAAAGCATGCTGTTGATGGCATTCCAGACATGATGAAGATTATTCATGTTGACATGGACCAGTTTTTCGCAGCTGTTGAGCAGCGCGACAATCCGGAGCTGAAGGGTAAGCCGATAGCTGTTGGCCACGATGCGGAACGTGGGGTGGTTTCGACGGCCAGCTACGAGGCACGCAAATTCGGTGTACACTCGGCGCAGTCCATTCAGGTGGCTAAGCGGCTGTGTCCGCAGCTGATCATCGTGGAACCTCGCTTCCAGCGCTATAAGGCGGTCTCGGCGGAGTTGCATGAGATTTTCCATGACTATACCGACCTGATTGAGCCTATCTCGATGGATGAGGCTTTTCTCGACGTGACGGAGAATAAGAAAGGTATCGAGATGGCTGTCGACATTGCCCGTGAAATCAAGCAGCGCATCCGTGAGACGACAGGACTGACGGCATCGGCAGGTGTCAGCTATTGCAAGTTCTTGGCGAAGATCGCTTCCGACTGGCGCAAACCTGATGGGCTGACGGTGATTCATCCGGATCGTGCGCTGGACTTCATCGGACAGCTGAAAGTGGATAAGATATGGGGTGTGGGACATAAGACGGCAGAGAAGATGCATTATATGGGTATCTTTACAGGTGCCGACCTGCGCCGTTGCTCGCTGCAACACTTGACGCAGGAGTTTGGCAAGATGGGACAGGTGTTCTATGATTTTGCCCGTGGCGTTGACAATCGTCCTGTGGTCTCCGAATGGGAGCGTAAGTCAGTGAGCTGCGAGCAGACCTTCGAGAAGGATATCAGCAAGAATGCAGACGTCACCATCCATCTGTATCATACCGTCCTGGAACTGATACGCCGTATTGAAAAAGCGGATTTCGAAGGACGCACACTGACACTGAAGGTTAAATTCGAAGACTTCCAGCAAATCACGCGTAGTATCACCGTCGACCACATCCTGCGCACCAAGGACGACATACTGCCTTTGGCCAAGCAACTGATGAAAACAGTAGAGTATCATTCGCATCCCATCCGTCTGTTGGGGCTGGGGGTGTCAAACCCTGGAAACGGAACACCAATCGGAGGACAGAATACGAACCAGCCGCAATGGATTGAATTGGAGCTGGAGTTCGAGCCATATAGTGACATAGAAGATGACAAATTGAATTTGAAAAATGAATAGACTTCCAAGCCTTCTTAAACCCCTGATGCCGATCATCGCTGCGGCATACGGCGTTGCCATCATCTTTGTGACGGCAATGCCTATGAGTGGTGATGCCCCATCTGCGAGCGGAGAATTGCTGTCAATGCTGCTCACGGTGGCTGGCATTGGCCTGACGTTTTTTCTCGTGAAGCACGTTGAACCGAAAATGTTCGCATCTGTCAGGCAGTTCTCGCTGACAATTCCGAAATGGCCAATCATCGTCGGACTGTTCTTGATAGCTCCTTTGTGGTCTGTCGCAGAGGGATATGTCGTCTATGGACTTACATCGCTCGTTCACACTGTGCAGATGGAACCTCTGACTTTCACGGCAGAGGAACTGCGCGAAGACCTGACGGCCAGTATCCATGCCGTGCTGCTGGCACCTGTGCTCGAAGAACTGTGCTTCAGGCAGATGGCCATTTCGCCTTTCCATAGCAGACGGGCACAGATAGTGGTCTGCGTGATCATGGGCCTATTGTTTGGCTTCCTGCACGTGCGTAACTTCCCAGGAGCCTTCTTCAGCGCAATGGTATATGGCCTGGTGTTCATCTGGTCGCGAAATATATGGTATGGCATCGTACTCCATGCTGGACACAATCTGACAGCCATGTTCTTTGCACTCTATTGTTGGCTGGGACTTGGCGACATACAGATGACAAAAACGCCAGTCATATTCCTGACTGATGCGAAACTCTTCGTCGGCAGTATTATACTGGCCGCTGTGGGTGTCTTTATTGTGGCAGTTTGGCGTAAAAAAACGCAATTTATTTGATAATCTCAAATATTCTTCGTACTTTTGCATCCGATAAACGATAAATCAACTATAATGAAGAATCTGATCAAACGAGAATTGACGCGACGCGGTATGCTGGCCGTCATGATAACAGTAGCCCTTGGAACCACGATGCTTACGGGTTGTAAGCAAAAGAAACAGACGGATGACATTATCGTCCGTAAGACGGAGGCTCCGAAGCTCCAGGCACCCATCAGTATGCAGAAATACAGTCAGGTGACGGATGTGCAGTGGCTGGACCGCAGCTATCAGGTGGATATCCAACGCGCGGCTGACGACAGCCTGAGGATGGTGAAGGACGAGACGGGACAGAAGTTCGTGGATAACAGCATCCAGTTGAAGGTGATCCGTCAGGACGGCAGTGTGTTTTTCAGCCATACGTTCACCAAGGCCAATTTCTACGACTATCTTGATGAGGACTACCGTGCTACGGGCATACTGGAGGGTTTGGTCTTCGACCGTGTCGACGGCAACAACCTCATCTTCGCCGGCAGTGTGTGTCATCCGCAGACGGATGAGTATATCCCGTTGGTGATCACGCTCAGTAACTTTGGTGACGTGACCATCAGCCGTGATACGCAGATGGATACCAGCGGCAGCGAGGAATTAAACGACAATAAGAGTGTTGTTGACGACAACCAGGAGACGGATAATGATGACAACCAGGACAACTAAGACAACAATTCCCAGTTGTTGCAGAATTCTGCAACAGAGGGGAAGAGTAAGTCTGCGCCGGCGTCGAGGAGCGTCTGGTCTGGTAAGGGGCCAGTATTCACGGCGACGGTGAAGATCTTGGCGGCAACTCCTGCACGCACACCCAGAGGGGCGTTTTCTATGACAATGGCTTCCCATGGATTTAAGTCTCCTGCCTTGCGCAGTCCCATGAGATAGGGGTCTGGTGCAGGCTTACCCCTACGGACATCGTAGGCGGTGGTGATGTGGTCTTCGGTAACGAAGGCACCGAAGTCGCTGAGGATGCGGTTGATGAGGGGGCGCTGACCGCTGCCCGTGACGACGCAGCACAGGAGTCCATCATCCGTGATTTTTTGCATGAGTTCAGGCATGCCTGGCATGACGGGCGCTTCGGGCAGGGAGTGGAAGATCTGCGTCTTCACGTCGTACATCCGCTGGGCCTCGGCCTCGTCGATCTCACGGCCTTGTTGTTTTTGCACCATCTTCTTGATCGTGTCCACGCCCCGGGCACCTTCTGTAGCGTAGGCATCGTCGGCGGTCATCATGATGCCAAACTGTGCCATGGACTGTTGCCAGGCAATGGCGTGGTTGGGCATCGAGTTGTAGAGCACGCCGTCCATATCAAAGAGCACGGCTTTGGGGCGCAATGCCTCAAAGCCGTGTTTTTCAAGATAGTTTTTAATTGAGATCCTAAACATAAAATATTATTCCTGAGCCAGGCGGGCCTTAATGGCCTTGCTGTCTGCCTCGTAGCCGGGCTTGTCGAGGAGGGCGAACATATTCTTCTTGTAAGCCTCAACACCGGGCTGGTTGAAGGGATTCACACCGAGCACATTGCCGCTGATGCCGCAAGCAATCTCGAAGAAGTAGATGATCTGTCCGAGATAACGCTCGTTGAGACGCGGCATGGTGATGCGGATGTTGGGCACGCCACCGTCGACATGGGCCAGACGGGTGCCGAGCTCGGCCATCTTGTTCACTTCGTCCACACGCTTGCCGGCGAGGAAGTTCAGACCGTCGAGGTTCTCGTCGTCCTTGGGGAAGAGCAGCTTCTTCTCGGGCTCCTCGATGCTGATGACGGTCTCGAAGATGGTGCGCTCGCCGTCCTGGATCCACTGTCCCATGGAGTGGAGGTCGGTGGTGAAGTCGACACTTGCGGGGAAGATACCCTTCTTGTCCTTACCCTCCGACTCACCGTAGAGCTGCTTCCACCACTCGCTCATGAAGTGAAGCTTCGGCTGGAAGTTGACCATGATCTCAATCTTCTTTCCTTTCTGGTACAGACCGTTACGCACGGCTGCATACTGGGCGGCTGGGTTCTCTGCGAAGGGTACGTCCTTGCCACAAGCCTTCTCCATATCCTGGGCACCGGCGACGAGTTCGCGGATGTCGAAACCAGCACAGGCGATGGGCAGCAGACCCACGGGAGTGAGCACTGAGAAACGGCCACCGACGTTGTCGGGGATGATGAACGAAGTGTAACCCTCCTTGTCGGCACAGGTACGGGCAGCACCACGCTTGGCGTCGGTGACGGCGACGATGACCTTCTTAGCCTCGTCCTTGCCGCGCTGGGCCTCGCACTGCTTCTTCAGCAGACGGAAAGTGAGGGCGGTCTCAGTAGTGGTACCACTCTTGGAGATGTTGATCACACCGAACTTCTTATCCTTCAGATACTCGGTGAGCTCGAAGAGATAGTCCTCGCCAATGTTGTTGCCTGCGAAGAGGATCGTGGGGTTCTTCTTGTCCTGTACGAGCCATGAGAACGAGTTGCTGAGGGCCTCGATGACGGCACGGGCGCCGAGATAGCTGCCGCCGATACCGGCTACGACGATGGCCTCGCAGTTCTCGCGGAGCACGTTGGCACATGCCTGCAGCTCGTCGAGGAATGCGGGTGTGATGCTGGAGGGCAGGTGGAGCCATCCGAGGAAATCATTACCGGGACACGTGCCGTCTTCCAGCGACTGCTGGGCGGCCTTCACTTTGGGCTCAAAAGCCTCTACTGCGCCAGCTTCAAGGAAGCAGGCAGCCTTCGTAATGTCAAGACTGATATTTTTCATTGTGATACATTATTTATATATTATAGGATAAATGTTATCGGAAACTGTCGGTAAGAAGTTTTATTTCGATCTGCGGGGAGATGCGCTCGTAGAGGATGTTGTAGACTGCATCGAGGATGGGCATGTTCACATGACAGTGACGGTTGATCTCCTTCATACACTTCGTGCCGAAATAGCCCTCGGCAATCATCTCCATCTCTATCTGTGCCGACTTCACGCTGTAGCCCTTGCCGATCATCGTACCGAAGGTGCGGTTGCGCGAGAAGTTGCTGTAGCCTGTCACCAGCAGGTCACCCAGATAGACGGAGTCGTAGGCGTTGCGCTCAAGAGGATGGACGGCGGTGAGGAAACGGTTCATCTCCTGCACGGCATTGGCCATCAGCACTGCCTGGAAGTTGTCACCGTATTTCAGTCCTGAGCAGATGCCGGCCGCAATGGCATAGACATTCTTCAGCACGGAGGAGTATTCGATGCCCACCACGTCGGTGGAGGTCTTCGTCTTGATGAATTCACTGGTGAGCACTTCGCAGAAGGCCTGTGCCTTCTCACGGTCGGCACAGCCTACGGTAAGATAGCTCAGACGCTCGAGTGCCACCTCCTCAGCATGGGAGGGACCGCCGATGCAGGCGAGGTTCTCGTAAGGCACGTCATAGACCTGATGGAAATATTCGGAGCAGACAAGGTTCTCATCGGGCACGATACCTTTGATGGCGGTGATGACGAACTTGTCGTGCAGACGGGTCTTGAGTTTCTTGAGATGACTCTTGAGGTAGGGTGAGGGGGTGACGAAGACCAGCGTGTTGTACTGCTGGGCGATACGGTTCAGGTCGCTGTCGAAGTGGATCTCGTTGATGTTAAAGTGGACGCTGGTGAGATAGGCCGGGTTGTGTCCCAGACGCCGGAAGTCCTCGATACGGTCGTCACGACGCATATACCAGCCGATGTGGTGGGTGTGGCTCACCACAATCTTCGCGATCGCTGTTGCCCAGCTACCGCCGCCGATAATCGCTATCTTACCTACATCATACATATTAACCTGTTTTAGAGACAGAATAACTTTTTAAAGACAGAGTAACATACTAACATATTTTGTTTGTTAATCTGTTACTATGTCTTAAATTGATACTTTGTCTATCCACTTCTGTATATCGTCGACAGAGGGTTTCTGCATGTCGAGCTTGTATTTCTTCACGATGTCGCCGATCTTCTGCTGGAGACCCTGGGCCTTCTCGGTGGCGATGTTCTGCACGAGGTTGAAGCCGGCTTTGCGGAGGATGGGTACCCATTCCTCAGCGACGCCGATGGCAGCCCACTCTGCGGGCGTGCTCTGTGGAATCTTCTTTTCTGGCTTCATCTGGGGGAAGAAGAGCACTTCCTGGATGAAGGTCTTGCCCGTCATGAGCATCACCAGACGGTCGATACCGATGCCGATGCCAGAGGTGGGAGGCATGCCGTACTGCAGGGCACGGAGGAAGTCCTGGTCGATGATCATCGCCTCGTCGTCACCCTTGTCTGCCAGTTTCATCTGCTCTACGAAACGCTCCTCCTGATCGATGGGATCGTTGAGCTCAGAGTAGGCGTTGGCCAGTTCCTTACCGTTCACCATCAACTCGAAACGCTCAGTGAGTCCTGGCTTGCTGCGGTGCATCTTCGTCAGGGGAGACATCTCCACGGGATAGTCGGTGATGAACGTAGGCTGGATGAAGGTGCCCTCGCAGAACTCACCGAAGAGTTCGTCAATCAGCTTGCCCTTACCCATCGTCTCATCCACATCCATACCCTTCGAGAGGCAGAAGGCACGGATCTCCTCCTCGCTCTTGCCGTTGCAGTCGAAACCTGTTTTCTCCTGAATAGCCTCAAGGATGGGCAGACGACGATAGGGTGCCTTGAAGCTCACGATGTTACCGTCGATCTCACGCTCGGGCTTGCCGTTGACAGCGATACAGATGGTCTCGAGCAGCTTCTCCGTGAACGACATCATCCAGTTGTAGTCCTTATACTGCACATAGAGTTCCATGCAGGTGAATTCGGGGTTGTGGTTGCGGTCCATACCCTCGTTGCGGAAGTTCTTGCCAATCTCATACACACCCTCGAAACCGCCCACGATGAGGCGCTTCAGATAGAGCTCGGTAGCGATGCGCATATACATATCCTGATCCAAGGCATTGAAATGGGTGATGAACGGACGGGCCGAAGCACCACCGGCAATCATCTGCAGGGTAGGTGTCTCAACCTCAGTATATCCGGCATCATCCAGAACTTTCCGAAGTGTCCGGATCACCGTCGCCCTCTGCAGGAACGTCTCCTTGACACCCTCGTTCACCACGAGGTCAACATAGCGCTGACGGTAACGCAATTCAGGATCATCGAACTTGTCGTAGGCCACGCCGTCCTTGTATTTCACGATGGGCAGCGGCTTCAGGGCCTTCGACAACAGGGTGAGCTCCTGGGCATGCACGCTGATCTCACCTGTCTGTGTACGGAACACGAAACCCTTCACACCGATGAAGTCGCCGATGTCGAGCAGACGTTTGAACACATTATTGTATAGGTCCTTGTTTTCACCTGGGCAGAGGTCATCGCGGGTGATATACACCTGAATACGGCCCTTGGAGTCCTGTATCTCAGCAAACGAGGCCTTTCCCATGACACGACGGCTCATCATACGGCCGGCAATGGACACCTGGCGGGGCTCGTCTTCGTCACGGAAATTGTCACGTATGTCGGTGGAAAAGGCGTTTGTAGGGTATTCGGCTGCGGGATAGGGGTCAATACCCATGTTGCGCAGCTCTTGCAGACTCTCGCGTCTGCCGATTTCTTGTTCACTTAATTCTAAAATGTTCATCTCAAATATTCGAATATTTTACTTTTATGGGTGCAAAGATACAAAAATATCTCGAAAAAAACACCGGATAGGGTAAATATTTCAAAAAAAATGAGGAAACTTTTGGTTGATTAAGAAATTATGTCTATATTTGTGGCATAAAAAGTAATCATTGATCGAGGTTAATAAACTCTATGTATAACTAGGAGTATGATAAAACAGAACATCAAATCAGAAGTGGTGGGCGTTGATATCAGCAACGAATTGACCACCTATGCTATTGTAGATGTCAGAGGTAATATTCTGGCAGAAGACTCTTTTCCTACGACCGATTTTCCTGACGTGAACACCTTCGTGTCCGTGCTCAGTGAGAAGATTATCACGTTGGTCGAGAATAATGGGGGGTATGAGAGGATCCGCTCCATCGGTATGAGTAGCCCGAGTGCCAGCTCCGTCTCAGGGTGTATCGAGAATGCAGCAAACCTGCCTTGGAAGGGTGTCATTCCGATGGCAGCCATGCTCCGCGACCGCCTGGGACTGGCTGTCGCCCTCTCTAACGACGCCCATGTGTCGGCACTGGGCGAATACACTTTCGGCTGTGCCCATGGTATGAAGAACTTCATTATCATCAGCCTGGGCATCGGTCTGGGCAGCTGTTTCTTCACGGAAGGTGAAGACCATAAGGGTCACCTCGGGTATGCCGGTGAGTTCGGACATACCTGTGTGATTGACGACGGGCGTGAGTGTGGCTGCGGGCACAAGGGTTGTCTTGAGGCCTATGCAGGTGCTGCCGGTATTATCCGCACGGCCAAGGAAATGTTGGCAGAGTCTGACGCACCGTCACTGATGCGTGACCTGGAACGCATCACGCCACGTACCATCAACGAGTGCTGCGAGAAGGGCGACGAGTTGGCCAAGGAGGTTTTCCGTCGCACTGGTTATATGCTGGGTCTCGGTCTTGCCAACTATGCCTCGATTATCGATCCGGAGGCTATCATCCTTACGGGAGGTATCTCCCATGCGGGCGAGTGGCTCTATGACCCGTTGAAGGAATCGTTTGAGAAGCATGTCTTCGGCAATATGCAGGGTAAGGTGAAGATCCTGGTGTCTGAGCTCAATGACCGCGAGCGCGATGTGCTGGGTGCCAGTGCCTTGGCATGGAGCGTACCCGAATACTCATTGTTCAAATAGACAGAAGAATGAAAAGTGGACATTGAGATCATAAAGAAAATTGTCGAAGGTAGCAAGAACCTGAGTACCGCCCTCGGGATGGAGTTCCTCTCCACGCCCGAGGACGATACGTGTATGGCGCGTATGCAGGTCGACGAGCGCAATCGTCAGCCCTTCGGATTCCTCAGCGGTGGTGCTTCGCTGGCACTGGCAGAGAATGTGGCAGGTGTCGGATCGTCTGCCCTCTGTCCCCGTTGTGCCTGTGTGGGCATCGAGGTCAGCGGCAGTCACGTGAAGGCTGTTGCCGAGGGTGACACCGTGACGGCCTATGCCCGTCTGCTCCATCGTGGCACGACGCTCCATGTGTGGAATGTGGATATCAAGGACACCGCGGGAGACTTGATCTCAAATGTCCGGGTCACTAATTATATCATCAAACAGAAGAAGTAATGTCCGCCTATGCCATCTATCGTTTGCCGCATGAAGATCACGCGACACTTGTCCAGCAGACGGAAGGTGAGCCTGCGGAATTTCTTTCCTGCACAGAACTTAACGGCAGGCAGGGCTTTGTCGTTGCTCCCTTTGAGGTAACAAGCCAACAGCCCATTTTGTTGATTCGCCCTGATCGTGTGGAAACGAGGAAAGTAGAATCAGGGGGAGAGGTTCATGCGCCCGGCGATAGCCCGAGACACGCGACCTGTCTCCCTGATTCTACATATATCATCGACTTCGCCAACTATCATGCCCAGCTTGAGGCTGGTATCTTCCGCAAGATCGTTCTGGCCCGTTGTGCGGAAGAGGTCTCGGAAGCACTGATAGACCCTATGGAACTCTTCCTCTGTGCCTGTGAACTGTACCCACGGATGTTCATCTCGCTGGTATCCACCTCCAAGAGTGGGACATGGCTTATTGCTACTCCAGAGATCCTGTTAGAGGGTAAGGCGCACGACTGGCATACCATAGCCTTGGCAGGTACGATGAGGCTGGAAGGGGATTCTCTGATGAGCGAAGGAGAGAGAGTCACTTGGGCTACGAAGGATATTCAGGAGCAGCGCATCGTCACCACCTATATTGCAGAGTGCCTGGAACAGTTTACGGGTGATTTCCATGAGGAGGGTCCCCGTACCGTCCGTGCGGCTAATCTGGTTCATCTGCGGAGCGACTTTACCTTCACGCTGCCTGATGGTCGGCATCTCGGTGACCTGCTTCACGCACTCCATCCCACACCTGCCGTCTGTGGCCTGCCGAAACGTGAGACGTTCAACTTCATCATACAGAATGAACATACCCCCCGCCGTTACTACAGTGGTTTTATGGGCATGCTCGATCCAGAAGGCGACACCCGTCTCTACGTGTCTCTCCGTTGCATGAATATAGACGGGAACAGATATCACCTCTATGCCGGTGGCGGCCTGTTGACTGACAGCACCGTCTCACAGGAATGGCTCGAAACGGAAGCAAAACTTGAAACCATGCGAAGGGTGATAAGACAAAGTAATGTCTTATAAGACATAGTAACAGAATAACAAGATAAAGACGTAGTAACAGAATAATAAGTTAATGTATTGTAGTAAGGAGAACGTAAATATATTGACTGCTTTGCTCGTGGCGCACGGTGTCCGTCATGCGGTGGTCTGTCCAGGCAGCAGGAACTCACCTATCGTGCATAACCTGAACGAATGTCCTGATATCACATGCTATCCTGTCACCGACGAGCGCAGCGCAGGATTCTATGCGTTAGGGATGTCGCAGGCATTGTCGCAGCCCGTCGTCGTCTGTGTCACCAGCGGTACGGCTCTGCTCAATCTTGCCCCGGCCGTCGCTGAGGCTTACTACCAGCAGCGGCCTTTGGTGGTGATCTCCGCAGACCGTCCTCCGCAGTGGATAGGCCAGCTTGACGGTCAGACGCTTCCACAGCCCGATGCCCTCGGCCGTTTCGTCCGCAAGGCCGTCACCCTCCCAGAGGTAATCTCTTCCCCTCCTGATTTAGGAGGGGAATGGGTGTCCGAGGCGCATTGGTATTGTAATCGCCTGATAAACGAAGCTCTTATTGTTAAGAACGGCCCCGTGCATATCAACGTACCCATCAGCGAACCGCTATTTGACTTCTCCGTGCCCTCGCTGCCAAAGGAGCGTAAGATTGACCGGCTTTCAGCCGACATCTCTGCCAGTACCCTGAGTCACGTCACTCGTATGTTCCTCCAGGCCAAGCGCCCGATGCTCATCAGCGGTCAGCCTATGAACCCGCTGATGGATGAGGCTGCCTGTCTGGTGGGCGATGATGAGCGCTACGTGCCTGACTTCGTCCTTTATACTGGGGGCTCCATTGTCAGCAAACGTCTGAAGCACTTCCTCAGGAAAGCCAAGGAGACGTGGGTGGTCAATGAGACGGGTGAGGTTACAGATACCTTTATGAACCTGACGCATGTCGTGCATGGCGACGGCGAGGCGGTTGCCGACCATATCCGTTTTATGCTGGTGATGGAACCCCATCCCTTCGTGAAGCTGTGGGATGACCTGTTGGAGCGTGTGCGCCGTCGTGCAGAGGCTTACGAGCCTGTCTATTCACAGATGGCTGCCGTGAAGTATTTTGAGTCACAGGTGGGCGATGCCGTGGTCCATTATGCCAACAGCTCCGCCGTCCGTCTGGCCAATAGCTTTGCCCGTTCCCATCGTGTCTACTGTAATCGTGGTGTGAACGGCATCGACGGCTCGCTCTCCACAGCAGCCGGCTTCTCTGTGGTCTCTCACCTCACTTCTCACCCCTCAATAGTCTTCTGCGTCATTGGAGATCTGAGTTTCTTCTATGACCAGAATGCCTTGTGGAACCAGAATCTGGGCAAGAACTTCCGTATCCTCCTGTTGAACAACGGTCGAGGTGGTATCTTCAACATGCTCCCTGGACTGGAACAGAGTCCGGCCCGTGACAAGTTTGTCTCTGCCGAGCACCATACTTCCGCAGAGGGCATCTGCCGCCAGAACGATGTGGTCTATCTCTCTGCTGCCGACATGCTACAGATGCGTTCTGCCATCGATACCTTATTATATATAGATAGCGACCGCCCTGTCCTCCTCGAAGTCTTCACCGATGCCTATACAGACGAACAGACCCTAAAGACATATTACCAGTTCTTAAAGACATAATAACAGACTAACATATATTTTTTAGACAGAAGAACATAAGAACATATTATTCCCTCCCTTCCTAGCGCAACTTTTATGTTCTTATGTTCTTCTGTCTAAAAAAAGTTCATCTGTCTAAAAATTTTGTTAGTCTGTTACTATGTCTAAAAAGATATTCTGTCTTCAAATGTTCTTCTGTCTAATATTTGAAGCTGGAGCCTCCGAGGAACTCCCGCATGATGGATGTCGGCGGAATCTCCTTGTCACTGATGGGCAGGAAGTAATGGATGAACTTCAGCAGCCTGTGCGCCTCCGCATACTCCGGACAGTTCTTCGGTACGGACGTCAGGATAATCTCCGCATGGATCCTCAGCACGGCGAACTCGATGTTCAGCGCCGAGTTGAACATCACGTCGGCAGACTCCTGGAACGGCGTGATCCACTGATCCTCCGACTTCAGCACGTTTTTCCACTGTGCGATGGTCTGCCGGGCAGTATATGCCCCCTTGTTATAGTCACGGATGATACGGCGCAGCAGACGGTTGTCACGCGTCGGAATCCAGTTGTGGTCGTCTAACGAGATACTCGTGAGGGCAGAGATGAAGATCTTGTATTTCGTGGCATCGGGAATCTTCTTCGTCAGCAGCGGGTTCAGGGCGTGGATGCCCTCGATGATGAGCACCGTGTCATTGCCTAACTTCAGCTTCTTGCCATTGTACTCCCGTTTGCCCGTCACGAAGTTATACTCTGGTATCTCCACCCTCTCTCCCTGCATCAGCCTGAGCAGATGGTCTTCGAGCAGTGCATACTCCACCGTCTCGATGTTGTCGAAGTCATAGTCGCCGTTGGGCAGCTTGGGGGTGTCCACGCGGTTCACGAAATAGTCGTCCGTAGAGAACGATACCGGTCTGAGTCCGCAGGCGAGCAGCTGCACGGAGAGACGTTTGCAGAAGGTGGTCTTTCCTGAGCTCGACGGTCCTGTGATGAGCACCAGCCTCACAGGATCCTTCTCCCGGTGGAACCGGCGTTCTATCTCCTCAGCTATCTGCACGATCTTCTTCTCCTGCAGGGCCTCCGACACCTGTATCAGCTCTGAGGCATAGCCCCGCATCACGGCCTTGTTCACGTCGCCGGCGTTCGACAGTCGCATGATGATGTCCCAGCGCGTCTTCTCGGCAAACATCTCGAAGGTCTTCGGCTGCGGCATCTTCTCTGCCAGCACCGACGGGTTGTTCCAGTCTGGCACCCGCAGCAGCAGGCCGTCCTCATAACGTTCCAGTCCCCACACCGTCAGATAGCCTGCCGACGGCACCAGCGGACCGTAATAATAGTCCACGGTGTCACCTAAGGTGTAGTAGTCGCTGTAGATCTGTCCGCTCGTCTCCAACAGTTTCACCTTGTCCTGGAATCCCCGCTCGGCAAACACGCGGATGGCCTCCTCGTTGGTGGCCTCCGTCCGACGGAAGGGCATGTCGAGGGCGACGATCTCCTCCATGCGGGCCTTGATCTGTTCTGCGTCACCATCGGCAAGTCCTTCACCATTTTTCTTCTTGAAGTTGCAGTAGTACCCTCGGCAGAGCGAGTGCTCGATGAAGAGTTTCGAACCAGGGAACACATCCTGTGTCGCCTTATACAGCACGAAACTCAGCGATCTGACATACACCCTGTGGCCGGAGCCCTCGCGGGCATCGAGAAACTCCACGTCGCGGTTCTGGAAGAGCCTGAACTTCAGTCCCTGTGAGGTGTTGTTCACTCTTGCCGACACCACGGGGTAGGGCAGGTGTATCTCGTCGGCAAACTCCTGATACACGTCGAGCAGCGAGACTCCCTCAGGGAAACTCTTCGTCACATTGATGTTCTTACAGCGGATCTGTAGCATAGTCGTTGGGGTTGAATGATATGTCGGAAATGACGATGGTCTTGAACCAGTCCTTGAGATAGCCCTTATACTGGTTCTGCGAATCGGCCACGAGCAGCAGTACCTGTCTTCCGTCGGCCAGCCTCGGCCCCGCACAGATGCCCTCGTAGTTGGCGAAACTGCGCTTTTTCAGGTTGATGCGGGTACGGAATTCCGTGAGCAGCTTTTTCCTCAGTGTGTCGCCAGGCTGTTGCTGCTGCGGGTTCACCACGAAGAGCTTCACGTGTACGAAGCTGCCGATGCCCTTTGGGGTTTTCCTCGCCTCCCGTTCAAGTACGATCACCTGTCCGTCGTCGAGGGCTGCCAGGCCACTCACGCCTAAGGTACTCTTACCCTTCGTACTCTCTACAGCCGAGGAATCCGTCACGTACCAGTATTGTCCCTTAGGTTGCAGGTCGTCGCCAAAGCTTTGTAGGCGCAGCCTGTTTGCAATCTTGTTCCTGATGCTGGGTCTCTCGCCGTCGGCCCTCAGCGTGTTCTCCGTTGTGGCCCAGAAACGGTGTGTCTTGGCGTTGTAGGTCAGTGCCTCGAAACCCCGGTTGCCGTATGAGATGCCGAACACTTCGGGGATGTTCAGCTTCCGTCCCGTCAACTGTCCGTCGAGTGCGTACTCCACGATCTGTCCGTCACCCTCGCCACTCAGGAACAGCGTGTTCGTCGGAGGCACATAGCAGATGCCCTCCTCATCGCGGTTGGGCAGTCCTGAGGTCATAAAACTGTCTGCCCTCACGTCCTCAATCTTTCCCGTGATGGAGTCGAGCCGGATGGTCATCAGGTGGAAGCCCGCCGTCTTCGACTTGTCGTTCACGACCGCATACCTGTCACCGCCTAACCATGTGATGCCGCTATAGTTCCCAGCCGGCACCGCCTTCTTGAAGTGGCGCTGCTTGTTCTGCACCACCTGCTGCGCTGTCGCCTGCACCGCCGCCATCAGCAGCATCAGGATATATAAGATAAAAGTTCTCATTCCAAATGCAAGAAATAGCCTTGCCTCAAACGAGTCTGACGGCCAAGAGCTCATTCCCTAATCCGTGAAGGAAATCTAGCAGTTGCTTGCGTTCGGCACGCGTAAAATAGGCAACCTTTCCGTTGACCTTGTTTCCGTTGATACGCTGATAGAGCCAGGTGCGGGATTTCCCGAAACATTGTCTGGCCACAGAACTCAGATTGATAATCTCTGGGAGACTGCCAAGTCTCTCCCGGATGTCAACGACATCCTCCTCCATCATGTGATCGCCCTTGTTCAGTAGTGCCTCCACCTCTGCAACGAGATTGGCATTCTCATTTGTTGCCATTTAATTTCTGATAAAAATTATTCGACTTGTTTCTATTTGACAATGCAAAGGTAAGTGTTATTTCTGAAACATCCAAATAATCAAATGATTATTGTCCATTTTAACGAAAGATTTAACATTTCAGGCCCGAAAAGATCTAAAACGGCATCAAATTCGCTTTTTATCAAAAATTGGGGGGTAAATATGTTTTTTTTTCTATAATATAATAAATATGTGAGAATTATTTTGTACCTTTGCACCCGCTATCACGCCGTACCTGCCCCTCGGGGCGGTGAAGGTGTGGGCGCTATTTATTGGTACAGCGTCTTACAACGCATTGACTTTGGACACTTGAATGTAGGAAACTCAAGCCATCAGACAAAGGCAATTGCAGAGTGGATGCTTAGGACGTGGTTATATAACGCCCCGTCAGTGTGCAGAGAGGCTCTTGGTGAGCCTCCGCACACTTCGCGGGTGTGTACATATAATCCAACGGCGTGAGCATAAATTCTGTTTGTTTTCTGATAAGGTATCCTACAACCCAAGTGACGAACAAGCAGAGTGAGGTTCACGCTCTTTTTGTATACTTAGGTCATCTCCGACCAAGTTTCCATTTTGAGCTTCGCTGATTCCAAAACGCACAGGCTAATGGCCTGAAAATGAGTATGCAAGAAGACTCTAAAGCGTTTCTTCCAGATGTCGGGGCTCCAAGTGAAAACGAGGGGCCTGCGGCGGAGCCGTGCCCCAAGAAACCCAAAAATTATCGTCGGCTGCGCAGCCTGACCACCAACCGGATGCTCCATCAGGAGAAGGAGAAGCCCGTTGTCCAGAAGGTGTTCGACCCTACGGCCTGGTATGTGTATGGCGTGAAGAGAAACAAGGAGATAGAGACTTGCTCCTTTTTCAATGATGCCCGGAACATCCCTTTTGAGATCGAGGCCTACGCTGCCGTCCAGCCAAAGAAAGTCAGGACCAGCCCAAAAGGCCGGAAATCCAATGGCCCCAAGAAGCGGGTTGAGAAGGTCGTCATTCGTGGCAAGGTTTTCATCAGGGTCGATGAGTCCCATCGTGTGGCGACGCTCAAGCTGTGCAATCTCCTGACCCATTGCATGGTCGATCCCACGCTTTCAAGGACCGAAAACGGTTTTCGTGACTTTGCCCGTGTCCCCGATGCCCAGATCCGTGCGCTCAAGGCGGTGCTTGAACTGGCTGACAGTGATGTCGAGTTTTCGGAAGAGGTGCCCCCTCAGCTCCATGAAACAGTCACTCTTAACGACGGTTTCCTCTCGGAGTCCGATGCCCTGAAAGGCCTTCGTGGCACTGTCGAGATGGTCAATGGCAAGAAACGCGCCACCATCATCCTCGACAGCATCGGCTGTTTCAAGTTCACCCTCTCCCTCCACGATCTCAAGCGCCCCACATAAATTGGATGAGAAGGGAAACGAATTTGAATAATGACCATAATTTTATCCACAAATAATTGTGGATTCAGAAAAAAGTTGTATCTTTGCACCGTGATCTAATGTAATGAGATTATGGAGGACAACAAAACGACAATGGCATCCGAGCCTGTAGCAGCATATCCCATGACATCATACAACGATGTGATGAGTTATCTGCATAGTATACGCATCGCTCCGGAAGTGAAAGCTTCTGTCGGGCGCAGACTGCTCGTTGAAGTTACGG
>JAEEGF011862720.1_pt1 | contig 17556 bp, 17 predicted proteins | sample 9134171 | NCBI WGS metagenome assembly JAEEGF01 (sample SAMN16246542, study PRJNA631951) | gut metagenome | biome: gut microbiome; feature: rumen; material: AP-attached | host: Bos | place: Iran: Karaj | collected 2018-10 | reverse complement strand
TACTTCCGGGCGCTGCCGGAAAGGGGCAGCAACTCGCATCGGTCCGCTTCTTCGCCGGACCAGCCGCGGTACAGAGAGCTGAGTATTTCCATACTCACAAAAGTAAAAAAACGGCCCGATTATTCCAAGTCCGTTCCTTACTTCATCCCCTCCGAAATGATCTTTTCGAAGCGGTCCCGGGGGAACTTGCCCTCGATGCAGACGAACTGTCCGCCGCTGTGGTAATGGTTGTCTATCCGGACCAGCGCAAAGCCGGTCACCACATTATCCCTGGCCATCAGATAAAGCCGCAGGGAACCGTGCTCGTCCTGTTTCTCCAACAACGGCTCGTATTTCCCGGCTTTCAGGACTTCGTCGATGTCCGCAGAAAGCGGAAGGGCGGAGTATCCCGGAGCGAATTCCAACTTGTAGAGTCCGTCCATGTTTATAATCAGCGGGGAGAAATCGACGTACTTGTTCAACTGGACCTTCGGCATCTTCTCCATCATCCGGAGCATGGAGGAAGAAATATAGGTAGCCGTCACCCCGCTCTTGCCGGACCATTTGGCAAAGAGGGAAGGCAGGTCCGGCCGCTGAAGAGCCTCGTCGCGGCTGCGGAATAATCCCGTAAGCGGCCTGCCGCCCAGCACCCAGGTGTGGCCGATTCCGTGCTCATCTTCCCAGGAGATGGACTGGATCGGCTTGCCGCCCAGCGGCCGGACCACGAGGTAATTCCCTTTTATGGAAGGGCCATCCGGTTCGACATAGAAACCGAGGATTTCATCCCGGTTGGCGTTGATCTTCGTATCGAGGCGGAAGTCCGTTACCGCCTTCCCCTCCACATCGATGATCCGGAGGGTTTTGTATTCCTGCATCGTCAGGACCCAGTCGTCGCGGTCGGCACGCGCCGAGGGAATCAGCGAACAAAGGAAGCAGAAGAGTAAAAGGAGCCGTTTCATATTCAAAGGTTTTCTTGGATTTCTGCAAAGGGTTGACCGAGTTCGGAGAAAGCCGCCGCCGCATCGGCGGAGCCGGTCTGCAGGGCTTCTCCGAACAGGGCGAACGCCCGCGTCAGTTCAGCATACGCGAGCTGGGGGTCGGTGAACGTGTCCTCCGGCTGCGGCGTGCGGCGGGGCAGCAGCAGGACGGCGGCCAACGCGGCCAGCGCCATCGCCGGCACGAGTCCCCGGAGCCAGGGGTTCCTGCGGTGCGCGGACTCACGCCCGGGCCCGTCCAGGGACGCCGTTCCGCCGGCGTCCAGCCTGGCAGCGCAGGCGATATCCCGCAGCCGCGCCTGCAGTTCTTCGGGGACGACGGTCTGCGGATCGGTCATCATCCGCTCCAGGTCGTCGAGGCTGAGCTTTTCTATTTCTTCGGGTGTCATAGCTTCTTTTTCAGTTGTTGTTTGATACGGTGGAAAGTGACGCGGAGCACATTCTCCGAGAGGCCCGTCTCCCGGGCAATCTCCGCATACGAAAGGTCCTCGACCAGGCGCAGGTGAAGCAGTTCCCGTTTCCCGGCCGGCAGGGACCGGACGGCAGCCAGGGTTCTTTCAAGCCGCCCGCTCCGCTCCGGCGGGACCTCTTCCGGGAGTTCTTCGCCCGCCCGGACCGTCCGCCGCGCGCCCCGGGTCCGCAGCCGGTCGATGCAAAGATTCCGCAGCACGACCAGGCACCAGGCGTCCGGGCTCTCCACCCGGTCCAGGCCGTCCCGCTCGTTCCAGATCTTGACATACAGGTCCTGGACGGCATCCTCCGCCTCCTCCTGCGTGCCGAGCAGCCGGAAAGCGACCCGGTACAGGCCTTCTCCCAACGGGAGGTACACGCGTATGAATTCTTCCGCTGTCATCTGCCCTTAAGACGGAATTGTTTCTGAATTATTACAACCCGCCAACAAAAAACTTCATTTTCCTGTCCGGCCGCCCCCGATTCGGGCCGAAATCGGTGCCACCCCCGCTGACGTTACTTGGCCGGGGTTAAATGTAACCGTTATATAACCTTTCCTATAACCGTTATATAACGGATATAACCTGTTATATCATCAAGGGCATAAGCAATTTAACACTGTTAAACCGCTTATATCCGGCCCTTTGCTACAGCGGAAAGCACCATCTTCGCTGCTGTAAAATATTAACAGGTTATGACAACCGCTCCACCCCCGTCGCCACCTCGCTTTCCTACTCCTACACCGGCAACCGGCGAAGCAACTACGGCTACGATGTCAACGGCAATGTGACCTCCGATGCCACCAATAACTTGCAATCGTCGTACAATTTGATTAACTTGCCTGCACAGATCAAGTCCGGCAACAACGTGAAGGCCAATTACACATATCTCTCCGACGGGACGAAGGCAGCGGCGTACACCTCCGCGAACGCCGGGCGGGACTATGCCGGCTCCTTCACCTACACCCGGGGCAGCGGCGGGGCAAAGACCCTGGAGAGCGTCGCCTTCGGCGGCGGGCGCATCCGCAGGACGGGCACGAACACTTATGATGTCGATTACTACATCACGGACCATCTGGGGAGCGTGAGAGCCATCGTCAATGCCGGCGGCTCCGTAGTCGAGCAGAACGACTACTATCCCTTCGGCACCCGCCATCCCAACGGCCTGCCGACCCTCTCCGCCAATCGCTGGCGCTTCTCCGGCAAGGAGGAGCAGGACGCGGCCTTCGGCATCGCCTACAGCGACTTCGGTACCCGCCTCTATGACCGCTCTGCTTCCTGGACGGCTATTGATCCGATGGCGGAGAAGTACTACTCTATCAGTCCGTATGTTTACTGCATTGGGAATCCTGCGAGGTTCGTGGATCCGGAAGGGTTAAGTACTTGGGTATACGCTAATGAAAATGGTACATATACTGTTTTTGGTGGGGATTTGTATGATAATGATCTCAATATTTATCTGTACGAAAAGGATAGTGATGGCAATTTCTCCCCAACAGGTATTTCCATTGGAACCACTCCAGATATTTCCTCCTTTTATAATTATGACGAAGATGCCATCGTTCCGCCCGGCTGGCAAATCGGAGTATCGATTAATCCACTGGACTATAGTGGTATTAGCTTCTTACAAAAAATGAATTGCGTCGGTCTTTTAGAATACATGCTTCAGGCCTATAGCGGAGGTGTCTGGGATTTTAAGGTCACAAACGGGGAGGAAAATACTTATCGTAAAGATATTTATAGGGGCATGCCCATAGGCTCTGGACCTAACGGAGCTATCTATGCTTCCGCTCGAGACGTCGGAAACATAGCAGCAGGACTCGTCAGTGGAAATCACGGAATAACATGGAAGAGTTTACGTGCTGCTCTAGATCTATATCAAATTATTGATGCCTCTTTTAGGAATAACCATTTTTCTCCAGAAAGAGAACGTAGTTCTTCGACTAGAGCGCAACGGTATGGGTGGGAGATAGGTTCTCGGCATTTTCAAGCATACAAGAAGGGGGAACGATGATGAAAAGAAACCATGTCATCTTTGCTTTATTTGCGCTTTTTTTAATTCTTTTTTTTGCGGTCCGCAAGGCCTGCTTAGGCGAGCCCTCTATCCTCTATTATATTCCGGAGCGAAATCTTTATATTAATCTAACGAGAGATTCGAATAAGGACTTCTATGTGTCTTTTTATTCAGACTCCTTAAGATTTTATGAATCCTGTTCCGACCTATCATCTGATTATTTTAAGATTTCCCGTCTCGATGCTCCTTATACATCCTTTGGCTTAATAGACGAGAATTGTCCTGATACGATATACTGCACAACAAAGGACTATCATTACGAGACCATTCCAATAAAGCGGGTGTATGCTGGTGGGCGCGATTCTCCATTGATAAGGAATAATGGGGATTTTGAACCAGACAGAGGTGTTTTCTGTTTTTACCTACGATATACCAAGATCAAAGGCTTTTTTCTAGATTATCAAAACGGAGAGGGGAATCATTGGAAGCTTATCGAGATGAAAGAATAGAACTTATGGTCAACTCCGTATTGAGGACGAAGAAAGCATTGGCATTTACTTGCCAATGAGACTAAAGGACGTCAGGAGATTCTTTGTAGACAACAAATTGTTCTAAGGTTCACATGTTATTGTTCTACCTGCCCGGGAATATCCCAGAGGGAGTGTTCCATCCAGTGTCCGAACTCTGTCAAAAAAGTTATCAACAATCGACACCCGGTCCGTTGAAGGCCGGGTGTTTTTGCATAGAAGGTCGCCATCCTCTCCAGTACGGGAGTCCCCTCCAACTATGTCCAGCCCTGGGCGGAGACGGGGTGCTCCAGGCCGTCCGGCGAGACCAGGACGGCCCCGGCCTCCGGCTGCGCCAGGTGGCCGATGATGTCGAAGGTCTGGAAATCCTTGCGGAAACGCTCGTACTGCGCGATCGGGACGACGAACAGGAGCTTGTAGTCGTCGCCGCCGTTCATCGCCGCGGACACGGGATCCAGGTCCAGTTCCTTGCCGAGGGCGAAGCTGCCGCCCTCGAAGGGGATCTTGTCGGCGTAGACCTTGACGCCGAGCCCGCTGTCGCGCTGCAGGCGCAGGAGGGCGTCGGCGAGGCCGCGTGTGACGAAATAGCCGAACGACGGGCTGACGCCGGACTCCTCCAGCTGGACCGGCGTACGCGGGTCCAGTTCCGGGCGCAGATAGGCACCGACCAGCATCCGGTACTGCTCCAGCGCCTGCGGGTCCGAGCCGCCCTGCTCGAACTTGAGCCGTTCGCGCTCCAGCACCTGCAGGCCGAGGAATGCGGCGCCGAGCGCGCCCGACACGCAGACCAGGTCCTTGGACCGGGCCTGCGGGCGGGCCGCCGACACGGCGGCACTGTGGCGGCCTGTCGCCGACACGGCGATGGCGAGGCCGTTGCGGGACGGCTGGAGATCCAGGCTCAAGTGCTTGAAACCCTGCTCTTTCGCTGCCACAACAATCCCGCTCCAGAGTTCCTTGACCTGCGGGAAATCCAATTTCGCAGAGACGCCGAGCTGGACGGAGAGCATCTCCGGACGGGCCATCACGGCATGGAGCTCGCCCACCGTACGCAGCACGGCCTTGCGGCCGAGGTGCTTCAGCGGGAAATAGACGAGGTTGAAATCAATCCCCTCCAGCAGCAGGGCCGAAGCCGTGGTGATACATTCCTGGGGCTTGGCCTCCAGCCACAACGGCTCCCCGAAGGGCCGGAATCCCGTCCCTTCGAAAAGCTGGCGGACCGCCTCGACGCGGCCCATTTCTGCGAAAGTCTCCGCCATCCTAGAGGTTGCGGAGGAGGTTGTTGAGGTTGACCTTGGCGTCGATCATCGCACGGAGACCGTCGATGGGGACGCGCTCCTGCTGCATCGTGTCGCGGTCGCGCACGGTGACGCAGCGGTCGTTGAGGGACTCGTGGTCCACGGTGATGCAGAACGGGGTGCCGATGGCATCCTGGCGGCGGTAGCGCTTGCCGATGCTGTCCTTCTCCTCGTACTGGCAGTTGAAGTCATATTTGAGCAGGTCCATCACCTCCTGGGCGAGCTCGGGCAGGCCGTCCTTCTTGACCAGCGGCAGCACGGCGGCCTTGACCGGGGCGAGCGGGGCGGGGATGCTCATCACGACGCGGGTCTCGCCGTTCTCCAGCGTCTCCTCATGCAGGGAGTGGGAGAGGACGGCCAGCACCATACGGTCCACGCCGATGGAGGTCTCGACCACGTACGGCGTGTAGGCGGCGCCCTCCTCGGGATCGAAGTACTCGATCTTCTTGCCGGAGAACTTCTGGTGGTTGCCCAGGTCGAAGTTGGTGCGGCTGTGGATGCCCTCCAGCTCCTTGAAACCGAAGGGGAAGTTGAACTCGATGTCGGTGGCGGCGTTGGCGTAGTGGGCCAGCTTCTCGTGGTCGTGGAAGCGGTAGTTCTCCGCACCCATGCCGATGTTGACATGCCATTTCATGCGGTTCTCCTTCCACTTGGCGAACCAGTCGAGCTCCGTGCCCGGCTTGATAAAGAACTGCATCTCCATCTGCTCGAACTCACGCATGCGGAAGATGAACTGGCGGGCGACGATCTCGTTGCGGAAGGCCTTGCCGATCTGGGCGATACCGAAGGGGATCTTCATGCGGCCGGTCTTCTGCACGTTGAGATAGTTGACGAAAATGCCCTGGGCCGTCTCCGGACGCAGGTAGATCGTGTTGGCGCCGTCGGCGGTGCTGCCCATCGAGGTGCTGAACATGAGGTTGAACTGGCGGACTTCCGTCCAGTTGCAGGTGCCGCTGATCGGACACACGATGTTGTTGTCGATGATGATCTGGCGGTATTCGGCGAAATCCGAGGCCTTTTCGGCAGCCACGTAACGGTTGTGGACCTCATCCCACTTGGCCTGCTCGCGCAGGACGTTGGGGTTGGTGGCGCGGAACTGTGCTTCGTCGAAGTTCTCGCCGAAGCGCTTGCGGCCCTTCTGGACCTCCTTGTCGATCTTTTCCTCGATCTTGCCCAGGAAATCCTCGATCAGCACGTCGGCGCGGTAGCGCTTCTTGGAGTCCTTGTTGTCGATGAGCGGGTCGTTGAAGGCGCCCACGTGGCCGGAGGCCTCCCAGATGCGGGGGTGCATGAAGATGCAGGAATCGATGCCGACGATATTCTCGTTCAGGCGGGTCATCGCATTCCACCAGTACTGCTTGATGTTGTTCTTGAGCTCGACGCCCATCTGGCCGTAGTCGTACACGGCGGCCAGGCCGTCATAGATCTCGCTGGACGGGAAAATGAAACCGTACTCCTTGCAGTGTGCCACGAGTACCTTGAACAGTTCTTCTTGTGTCATATTTCTGTTTCTAACTATTTGATCGTTTGAGATTCCGGGTCAAGCCCGGAATGACGCCGTGCACATTGGCGCAATGCGCAAAGGTAATCATTTCTGCTCAAAAATCTCCTTCAGCGGGCCCATAATGAAATCCCGCTGCCGCATCAGGGGGTGCGGGACCTGCAGTTCAGGGGTGTCGATCCGCTCGTCACCATAGAGCAGGATATCGATATCGATGGGTCGGTCGTGGTAGATCCGCCGCCCGGCGGCGTCGTATTCCGGCGCGTCCCGGCGCCCCATTGCCCGCTCGATCCGCTTGCAGATCTTCAGCAGCGTCTCCGGGCGTCGCGCCGAGCGGTAGCGGACCACGCAATTGAGGAAATCCGGGCCGTCAAAGCCCCACGCAGGGGTCTCGATGATGGAGGAAAGCGCCTCATAGGGCCGCCCAATGGCGGCATCGAGGCGGCGCAGCGCCTCGTCGATCCGGGCCTGGCGGTCACCCTGGTTCGTCCCGAGGGACAGGTATACGGGGACCTGCCTCATGGCCTACAGCTCCGGGTCCATGTTCAGCGCGACCCGCGCTTCGTCGGAGAGCAGGCTCGTGTTCCAAGCCGGCTCCCAGACCAGTTCGATGGTGCATTTGGTCACGCCCGGCGTGTTCTCCACGTTGTAGCGCACGTCGGCGAGCACTTCGTCCGCCATCGGGCAGTTCGGGGCCGTGAAGGTCATCTTGATATAGACCTCGTGCGCCTTGTTGATCTGCAGTTCGTAGATCAGGCCCAGGTCATAGACATTGACCGGGATCTCCGGGTCATAGACCTGTTTGATGGCCAGTATGACGTCTTCGTAGAGCGGTGCCAGTTCCTTGACGTCTTCAGGGGTCAAAACTTCGTTCTCTTCCATCTCAGCAGTGTTTTTTGGCGGTCTCCCGGAGGGTGGCAATCATCGAGGCCAGGCCGTTGGCGCGGGTCGGCGAGAGGTTCTCGCGCAGGCCGAGCCGCTCCACGAAGGAGAAGTCGTCCTCCGCGATCTCACGGGCCGTGCGGCCCGAATAGACCCCGATCAGCAGGGAGATGATCCCCTTGGTGATGATGGCGTCGCTGTCGGCGCGGAAATAGAGCCTGTCCCCTTCCGCGACCGTATCCAGCCAGACCCGGGACTGACAGCCTTTGATCAACCGGTCCTCGGTCTTCAGTTCTTCCGGGAACGGCTCCAGACGCCGTCCCAGGTCGATCAGATACTCATACTTGTCCAGCCACTCGTCGTACATCGAGAAATCCTCGACGACTTCGGCCTGGATCTCCTGCAAACTTTTCATCCTACAAGCATTTTTACCGCCCGTTCGAGCGATTCCAGGAAGTATTCCGCTTCGGCCATCGTGTTGTACGGGGCGAAGGACGCCCGCAACATGCCGGTCACGCCGAAACGGTCCATCAGCGGCTCCGCACACATCTGGCCGGAGCGCACGGCGACGCCCATCTTGTCCAGGATGAGCGCCAGGTCCTCGTGGTGACAATGTTCCACGGAGAACGAAAACAGGGGAATCTTCTCCGCCGGATTGGACGGAATGCCATAGAGGCGGACCTTGGGGTTCTCCTGTAACTTATTTAAAACGAATTGTTTAACCTTGTCAAGTTCGGCCTCCGCTCCGCTTTCCCGCATCTGCGCGGCCATCTCCAGGGCAGGCCGGAGCGTAGGCGTGCCGGCGATATTCTGCGTGCCGGCCTCGAATTTCTGGGGCAGCGGGGCATAGGTCGTGCCGGACCAGCGGACCGTGCCGATCATCTCGCCGCCGCCCATGTACGGCGGCATCTGCTCCAGCAGCTCGCGGCGGCCGTAGAGCACGCCCGTCCCGGGCGCGGCATACACCTTATGGCCGGAGAAGACATAGAAGTCACACCCGAGTTCCTGCACGTCCACCCGTTGGTGGACAATCCCCTGCGCACCGTCGGTCAAAACCGCACAACCTACTGAGTGACAAATATTTACAATCTCTTTAATCGGATTGACGAGTCCTAGCACGTTGGAGATTTGCACGACACACAGGAGCCGTGTACGGGGCGTCAGCAATCCGGGCAGCAACGCCAACTGCAGGTGTCCGCTATCGTCCACGGGCAGAACCTTCAGCACCGCGCCCTTGCGCTCGCAGAGCATCTGCCAGGGCACGATGTCGGAGTGGTGCTCGGCTTCCGAGACGATGATCTCGTCCCCGGCATGTACGAAGGCCTCCCCGAAACTGAATGCGACCAAGTTGATCGCGGCGGTGGTCCCGGACGTGAAGATGATCTCCTCGCGGTGCGCGGCGTTGACGTAGTCACGCACGGCGTCGCGCGTGGATTCATACTCCGCCGTTGCCAGGTCCGCGATGTGATGGACCGCGCGGTGGAGGTTGGCATTGTATTTCTCCGACATCTCCGTCCATTTGCGGAGGACGGCGCGGGGGCGCTGGGATGTGGCCGCATTGTCCAGATAGACCAGCGGCTTGCCGTAGACGCGCTCCCCCAGTTCGGGAAACTCCTGCCGTATTTTTTCAACCTGCATCATAGAGAAATGCAAATTTAACATTATTTTTGTGATATGATTGACTATATCTCAGGAAAGATTGCAACGCTCACGCCCACGATGGCCGTGATTGACAACCAGGGGATCGGCTACGCCATGGAGATCTCCCTGCAGACCTACGACGCCCTCAACGGCAAGTCCGCCGCGACCGTCTATGTCCAGCGCCAGACCAACCCACGAGACGGGACCGAGGTGGACTACGGATTCGCCACGCAGGACGAACGCGAGCTGTTCCGGCAAATCACCAGCGTCTCCGGCATGGGCGCCGCCTCCGCGCGGATGGTCCTCTCTTCCCTCTCCCCCGAGGAGTTGCGCAACTGCATCCTGAGTGAAGACGTGAACCGCCTCAAGGGCGTCAAAGGGATCGGACTCAAGACCGCCCAACGCCTCGTGCTCGAGCTGAAAGACAAGGTCTTCAAGGGCGAGACCGCGAGTTCGGAAGTTCTCTTCCAGAACGACAGCGGCGCCGCGGCACAGGAGGCGACGACCGCCCTGCAAATGCTGGGCTTCAGCAAGCCCAATATCCAGAAGGCGGTCCAGGCCATACTCAAAGCCAACTCCGGCGCAAGCGTCGAGGAGATCATCAAGGCGGCGCTCAAGCGCCTGTAGGATCAGCGACCGAAATAGACCAGCAGAACGGAGATATCAGCAGGCGAGACCCCGGAGATCCGGGATGCCTGCGCGATAGTCCGCGGGCGATACTTTGCCAGTTTCTGGCGACACTCAATGGTGAGACCGGACACGCGCCCGAAATCAAAGTCCTCCGGAATCTTGAGATCTTCGAGGCGGTGCAGCTTGTCCGCCATCGCGAGTTCCCGGTCAATATAGCCCCGGTAGCGGATGGAGATTTCCGCACTCTCTATCTCTTCCTCCGTCGGCGTTCCACGTGGAACGATTTTCAACAGTTCCTTCAATTCCACTTCCGGGCGAGTCGCCAGGTCCGCAATCTTTTTGGACTCCGTAATCGGACTTGATCCAACCGTCTGCAGATAAGGATTGGCCTCCCCTGCCGTCAGGTTCTTGCGCTCGCACCACTGCAGCAGATCCTCGATGCGGGCATATTTCTCCATGGTCAGCGCATAGCGCCGCTCGTCTGCGAGCCCCAGCTCGTGCGCGAGCGGGGTGAGGCGCTTGTCGGCATTGTCCTGCCGCAGCAGGATGCGGTATTCGGCCCGGGAGGTGAACATCCGGTAGGGCTCGTCCACGCCCTTGGTGACGAGGTCGTCGATCAGGACGCCGATATAGGACTGGTCGCGCTGCAGGATGAATGGTTCGCGCTCCCGGAGTTTGAGATGTGCATTGATGCCGGCCATCAAACCCTGTGCTGCGGCTTCTTCATATCCGGTGGTCCCGTTGACCTGGCCTGCCAGGAAGAGGTTCTCGATGCTCTTCAGTTCGAGCGTCGGCTTGAGCTGGGTCGGGTCGAAGTAGTCGTACTCGACGGCATAGGCAGGACGGAACACCTTGACATGCTCCAGGCCCGGGATGGCTCGAAGGGCATCCATCTGGACCTGCAACGGAAGCGATGAGGAGAATCCCTGCAGGTAATACTCGTGGGTACTCCGGCCCTCGGGTTCCAGGAAGAGCTGGTGTGCGTCGTTTTCCGGAAAGACGCGAAGTTTGTCCTCGATGCTCGGGCAATAGCGGGGTCCCCGGCCGTGGATCATCCCGGTGAAGAGTGGAGAATCCCCGAAACCGGTACGGAGAATCCCGTGCACCTGTTCGTTGGTGTGCAGGATATAACACTGCATCTGTTCCGCACCGGGCCGCTGGATTGCGGATGGTTCCGGCAGGAAAGAGAAACGGGCGGGATGCGGGTCGCCGGGTTGGAGCGGAAGCCGCGACACGTCGACGGAGGAAATGTCGATCCGGGGAGGTGTCCCGGTCTTCATCCGGTCGGAGACGATCCCCATCTCCTTGAGTTGTTCCGTCAGTCCGTGCGACGCCGGCTCGCCGATACGGCCGCCTTCCATCTGCGTGCGGCCGATGAAAAGTTTGCCGCCCAGGAACGTTCCGGCGGTCAGGATAACGGCCCGAGACTTGAAAATTGCCCCTGTGAGGGTACGGATACCGCAGATTTTTGAATTCTCAAAGACGAAAGACGTCGCAGAATCCGCGTAAATATCTAATTTACAGGCACTTTCAAGAATTTTACGCCAGTGCAGCGAAAACTGGATTTTATCGCACTGCGCCCGCGGACTCCACATGGCGGGGCCTTTGGAGCGGTTGAGCATCCGGAACTGTAGGGTCGAGCGGTCCGTGACGATCCCGGTCCATCCGCCGAGCGCATCGATCTCCCGGACAATCTGTCCCTTCGCGATTCCGCCGACGGCCGGGTTGCAGGACATCTTGGCGAAGCCGACCATATCCATCGTGATGAGCAGGACCGAGGAGCCGAGCGTCGCCGCGGCCATCGCCGCTTCGCATCCGGCGTGTCCTCCCCCGACCACGATGATATCATACTTCCCTCCCATCACAGCGCAGCCTTCATCTGGAGGTAGTAGTTCTCTTTCTGCCGCATCACGGCGATCTCCTCCTCGGTGTGGTCGTCATAGCCGATCAGGTGGAGGAGTCCGTGCACCATCACGCGGTCCAGTTCGTCGGCAAACTCCGTCCCGTAGTACAGGGCGTTCTCCCGGACGGAATCGATGCTGATGAAAAGGTCTCCGGAAAGAATGTCCTTCTCGCAGTAGTCAAAGGTGATGATGTCGGTGAAGTAGTCGTGCTGGAGATAGCGCATGTTGACATCCAGGATGTAGTTGTCCGAACAGAAGATGATATTGATGGCCCCGATGCGTTTCATCTCGCTCCCGGCAACCATTTTCAGCCAGCGGTTGTTCTGCATCTTCTGCTTCAGTTCATAATGTATATCTTCCTGGAAATAGCGAATCATAGCGGATATTTTTTGCAAATTTACATCTATTAAATTAAAAAATTGGAATTCAAAATAAATATTTCTATCTTTGGAACTCGAACGGATTATTAAATAACCACAGATATGGAAGTCAAGAAATCACCCAAGGCTGATCTGAACAACAAGAAACTCTTGTTTGTAGAGATCGGTTTAGTGCTGGCTCTGCTGATCACGCTCGGCGCATTCGAGTACAAGACCAGGGAGAAGAAAGAGAGTGTGTTCGCCCAGGACAACACGGAACTCATCGAGGAAGAGATCATTCCTATTACCCAGGACACCCCTCCGCCGCCCCCCGAGGCGCCGAAGATTCCGATCCTTTCCGACCAGATCGACATCGTTGACGACAATATCAAGGTCGATGACAACATCCTCAACCTCGAGGATGATGCGAACCTGGGTGTCGAGATCATGGACTACGTAGAGGAAGTCCAGGAAGAGGCCGTCGAAGAAGAGGCCATTCCGTTCGCCCTCGTCGAGGAGAAGCCCAAGTTCCAGGGCGGAGATGCCAACACCTTCTCCAAGTGGGTGTCCCAGCATCTCGAGTATCCTGAGATTGCCAAGGAGAATGGCGTGTCCGGCCGTGTCATGGTCCAGTTCACCGTGAACCCGAACGGCTCCGTCTCCGACGTGAAGGTCCTCCGTGGTGTTGATCCGTCCCTCGACAAGGAGGCTGTCCGCGTGATCCAGAGCTCCCCGAAATGGACCCCTGGCAAGCAGCGTGACCGCGCCGTCAAGGTGACCTACCAGTTCCCTGTGATCTTCCAGCTGCGATAATCCAGCTACCACCAAACGAGAGGCCGTCCGCACGCGGATGGCCTTTTTTTGACTGAAATGGAAAACAAAAGAGAAGAAAAAGCCGTTTTCGTCGGCATCATCAAGCAGGATGATGACGAACGCAAAATCTACGAATACCTGGACGAACTCCAGTTCCTGGCTGAGACAGCCGGGGCAGTGGGGGATAAGAAATTCGTCCAACGCGTAGACCGCCCGGACAAGGCGACCTACATCCGCAGCGGCAAACTCAAGGAGATTGCTCAGTATTGCGAGGACAACTGCATCGACTACGTCATCTTCGATGATGAACTGACGGGCATGCAACAACGTAATATTGAGAAGATTATACATACCTCTGCGGTCATCGACCGCACGAGCCTGATCCTTGAAATCTTCTCCCAACGAGCCCAGACCGCCTATGCCAAGACACAGGTCGAGCTCGCGCGCTACAACTACATGCTCCCCCGGCTTGCCGGCATGTGGACCCACCTGGAGCGCCAGCGCGGCGGCATGGGCACGCGCGGCGGTATGGGTGAGACCCAGATCGAGGTGGACCGCCGTATCGTCCGCGAACGCATCTCTAAACTCAAGGAGCAGCTCAAGAAAGTGGACAAGCAGATGGCCACCCAGCGCAGCAACCGCGGGCAGCTGGTGCGCCTGTCGCTGGTAGGGTATACCAATGTCGGCAAATCCACGCTGATGAACCTGCTCTCCAAGTCCGACGTGTTCGCGGAGAACAAACTCTTCGCCACCCTGGATACGACTGTCCGTAAGGTGGTTATCGGCAATGTTCCCTTCCTGCTCAGCGACACGGTAGGTTTCATCCGCAAACTGCCTACCCAACTCATCGAGGCCTTCAAGAGCACCCTGGATGAGGTGCGGGAGGCCGATATCCTCGTGCATGTGGTGGATATTTCCCACCCGGACTATGAGGAACAGATGGAGGTCGTGGACAAGACGCTCAAGGACATCTCCGCTGCTGACAAACCCGTCTATGTGGTTTTCAACAAGACAGACGCCTATACCTACGAACCCTATGACGAATTCTCTCTCGAACCCAAGGCGGAGAAGAATTATACCCTGGATGAAGTCAAGTACAAGTGGATCAACGGACGCAAGATTCCCTGTATCTTCATCTCAGCCATCAAGAAGGAGAATATAGAAAAACTCCGCGACGACATCTACAAGATGGTCGCGGAGATCCATGCGGGAAGGTATCCCTTCAACAATTTCCTCTGGTAGGAGATTCCGGGTCAAGCCCGGAATGACTATAAATCTGCAATTTTTCCGGCTTGTAACTTTGCAGTCATTCCGGACGCAGATCCGGAATCTCATCCTTACTAATCAGAGAATTTAGCTTTCAGGAACTCACGGTTCAGACGCGCAATGTGCGAGACATCGATGCCCTTCGGGCACTCGAGCTCGCAGGCGCGCGTATTGGTACAGTTGCCGAAGCCCAGTTCGTCCATCTTGGCGACCATGGCCTTGGCGCGGCGCTTGGCTTCCGGACGGCCCTGCGGGAGCAGGGCGAGGGAGCTGACGCGCGCCGCAACAAACAGCATGGCGGAGCCGTTCTTACAGGTGGCTACACAGGCGCCGCAACCCACGCAGGCCGCTGCATCCATGCTGTCCTCCGCCTGGTCGTGCGGGATCAGGATGTTGTTGGCATCCTGCGCCGATCCGGTGCGGACGGAGATGAAACCACCGGCCTGAAGGATTTTGTCAAATGCGGAACGGTCCACGACCAGATCCTTGATGATCGGGAAACCAGCGCTTCTCCAAGGCTCCACGGTGATGGTCGCACCGTTCTTGAAATGGCGCATAAATAGCTGACAAGTAGTCACATGGTCATCCGGACCGTGTGCGCGACCGTCGATGTAGAGGCCGCAGGCACCGCAGATGCCTTCGCGGCAGTCGTGGTCGAAAGACACAGGACCGCTGCTCTGGCAGCCGCGCTCCACCGCCACCGGGTCGCAACCCTCACGGATCAGTTGCTCATTGAGGATATCGAGCATCTCCAGGAAAGAAGCCTCTTCTTCGATGCCGGCTATATGGTACGTCTCGAAATGTCCCTTGGTCTTGGCGTTCTTCTGACGCCATATTTTCAGATTGAATTCCATCTCGCTTAGTCTTTGTAATTTCTCGTTTTGACCTCGATAAACTCGTACTTGAGCGGTTCCTTGTGGAGTTCGGGTTCGACATCTTCACCTTTGTACTCCCAGGCAGCTACGTACATGAAGTTGGCATCGTCACGCTTAGCCTCGCCTTCTTCGGTCTGGCTTTCCACGCGGAAGTGGCCGCCGCAGGATTCGCTGCGATTGAGCGCATCACGCGCCATCAGTTCGCCTATATCGAAGAAGTCTTCCAGCCGGAGAGCCTTCTCGAGTTCCTGGTTGAACTCGAACTGGCTGCCGGGCACATTGACGTTCTCGTAGAATTCTTTCTTGAGTGCCTTGATCTCCTTGATGGCTTTCTTGAGACCTTCAGCATCGCGGGCCATGCCTACGTTGTCCCACATGATGTTGCCCAGACGCTTGTGGATGGAATCCACGGTCTCCTTGCCCTTGATACTGAAAAGATGGTCGATACGGGCCTGTACGGCCTTCTCGGCGGCATCGAATTCCGGCGTGTTGACGTCCGTCTTGGGCTCGGCGAACTTGTAGGAGAGGTAGTCACCGATCGTAACAGGCAGGATGAAATAGCCGTCGGCCAGACCCTGCATCAGGGCGGAAGCGCCGAGACGGTTGCCGCCGTGGTCTGAGAAGTTGGCTTCGCCGATGGCGTACAGGCCAGGGATGGTGGTCTGCAGGTCGTAATCGACCCAGATACCGCCCATGGTGTAGTGGATGGCCGGATAGATCATCATCGGCTCCTCCCAGGGGGAACTCGCCGTGATCTTCTCGTACATCTCGAAGAGGTTGCCGTAGCGCTCGGCGACACGCTGGTGTCCCAGGCGCTTGATGGCATCCGCAAAGTCGAGATAGACGGCCTTGCCGGTCTCATTCACACCGAATCCGGCATCGCAGCGCTCCTTGGCAGCCCGGGAAGCGACGTCACGCGGCACGAGGTTGCCGAAGGCAGGGTAGCGGCGCTCGAGATAGTAGTCGCGGTCCTCTTCGGGAATCTGGGAGGCCTTGATCTCATGCTTGCGGAGTTTCTCCACATCTTCCAGTTTCTTCGGCACCCAGATGCGGCCGTCGTTGCGCAGGGACTCACTCATCAAGGTGAGCTTGCACTGCTGGTCGCCGTGGACGGGGATACAGGTCGGGTGGATCTGTGCGAAGCAGGGATTGGCGAAATAGGCACCCTTGCGGTAGCACTGCATGGCAGCGGAACCGTTGCTGTTCATGGCATTGGTGGACAGGAAGTAGGTATTGCCGTATCCGCCGGTGGCGATGACGACGGCATGCGCGCCGAAACGCTCCAGTTCACCGGTCACGAGGTTACGGGCGATGATGCCCTTTGCCTGACCGTTCACAAGGACCAGGTCCAGCATCTCGTGACGCGGATAGGACTTGACCGAGCCGGCTGCAATCTCCTTGTTCAGGGACGCATACGCACCGAGCAGGAGCTGCTGGCCGGTCTGGCCGCGGGCGTAGAAAGTACGGCTCACCTGCACACCGCCGAAAGAGCGGTTGGCCAGGTATCCGCCGTATTCACGGGCGAAAGGAATGCCTTGGGCGACGCACTGGTCGATGATCGCGGCACTCACTTCGGCCAGACGGTAGACGTTGGCCTCACGGGCACGGTAATCACCACCCTTGATGGTATCATAGAACAGCCGGTACACGGAATCGTTGTCGTTCTGGTAGTTCTTGGCTGCATTGATACCACCCTGGGCTGCAATGGAGTGCGCCCGGCGCGGAGAGTCGCTGATACAGAAAATCTTCACGTTGTAGCCGAGCTCGCCGAGCGAAGCAGCTGCAGACGCACCGCCCAGGCCGGTGCCCACAACGATGATCTCAAGTTTGCGCTTGTTGTTCGGACTCACGAGGCGGATCTCCGACTTGCGCCGGGTCCACTTGTTCTCGAGCGGTCCTGCAGGGATCTTGGATATTAGCTTGTCTGACATATTTAGGTTATAATATTAGTATTTGCCGGATCAAAACAACGAACCGGATGCGTTGTTATCGTAAGGGTCAAGTCCTAAATGTTTGTAGGACAATTCAGTAGCAACTCGTCCGCGCTGCGTGCGCACGATGAATCCTTCCTTGATCAGGAAAGGCTCGTAGACCTCCTCGTAGGTCCCCTGGTCCTCGCCGATGGCGGTCGCCAGTGTGTTCGCGCCGACCGGGCCGCCCTTGAAGGTGGAGATGATCGTACGGAGGATCTTGTTGTCGATGGCGTCAAGTCCCCGCTTGTCAATGTTGAGTTTGTCCAGGGCGTAGCGGGCGATCTGCAAGTCTATATGGCCGTCTCCCATAACCTGGGCGAAGTCGCGCACGCGGCGCAGCAGGGAATTGGCAATACGCGGCGTGCCGCGGCTGCGCAGGGCGATCTCCCGAGCCGCCTGCGGCTCGATTTCGACCTGCAGGATCCCGGCGCTGCGCGTCACGATGCGCACGAG
>JAEEGF010538551.1_pt1 | contig 17556 bp, 9 predicted proteins | sample 9134171 | NCBI WGS metagenome assembly JAEEGF01 (sample SAMN16246542, study PRJNA631951) | gut metagenome | biome: gut microbiome; feature: rumen; material: AP-attached | host: Bos | place: Iran: Karaj | collected 2018-10 | reverse complement strand
GGAAAGTTGGCACCAGCACCTGTCGGCAGAATTTGACAAGCCCTACTTCGCGGATCTGGCGTCCTTCGTTCGGCAGGAATATGCTTCTGCGGAATGTTATCCTCCGGGTGGACGCATTTTCAACGCCTTTGCGCAAACTCCCTTTGACCAAGTGAAGGTGGTCATCCTGGGGCAAGACCCCTACCATGAGCCTGGCCAGGCCATGGGACTTTCCTTTTCCGTGCCCACAGGGGTGATACTGCCGCCGTCGCTCAAAAACATCTATGCAGAGATACAGGATGAGCTGGGAATTCCCGCACCCGTTTCCGGTGACCTCACGCGTTGGGCACAGCAGGGTGTGTTACTGCTGAATGCCACACTAACGGTTCGTCGCGGTCAGGCCGGGTCGCACCAGCACCGCGGATGGGAGACCTTCACCGACGCAGCCATTCACACTTTGGCTGCGGAACGGGAGCACCTGGTGTTCATGCTCTGGGGCAGCTTTGCTGGGGCCAAGGCTGCACTCATCGACCCGCGGCGCCATTTGATTCTGAAGAGTGCACATCCCTCTCCACTCTCCGCTTTCCGCGGCTTCTTCGGGAACCATCATTTTCAATTGTGCAATGACTACCTGGCTCAACACGGACAAACACCGATTCAGTGGTAATCGAAAGTCTTGAGGGTTCTCCAAGTGTGGAGCGTCCCGTTCTTGAAGGGTCAAGCGTCGCAGAGCGCCGAGCGGGGCCGAGCGCTTGAAGTGTCAAGCGTCTCTTCGAGCCGAGCGCGTAAAATTCGTTGTCTTATAAAAACCTCTTTTGTGCCAACTGATATATTATAGAAAAAGCGCTGCGGGGTTGCCGCAGCGCTTGCCTTATATATATAATAAGGTGTAGATTACTTCACAAGGACCTTGTCAACCTTGCCATTCTTGCGGACGATGTTGATGCCGCGACGGAGCTGGCTCTGCTGACGGCCGTCGATGCCGTAGATGATGGTAGCGGCAGCGTCGGTGTTGAGGTTCTCGATAGCGTCGGGAGCCGTCTTGCCGAGGTATTCGAGCTTGAAGTTGTCAACAGCGAACCAGTTGGCGGGAGTTGACTGAGCTAAGATACCTACGGTGGTCAGGCCGGAACCGCTGGCAGAGAAGTCGATGGTGTAGGTCAGAGGTGTTGCGGCTGCGGCACCGATGCTGACGTTGTTGTTGGCACCTGCACCGTTGACGAATACGTACACACCGTCAACAACTTCGTCAGTACCCTGGTTGGTGGCATAGCCGTCAACCGACAGACGATAGTAGCCTTCGGGCAGCGGAGCTGCGATAGTCTGGGAAACCTGTCCGTCGGCGAGGGCAGCGTTGCCGCTGTTCCAAGCCTCGAGGAACTGCGATACGACGACACCTTCTTCTTCGTTGGAATAGGTGTTGTTGTCCTGATAGCCTTGGTTAGCGCCCATCTTGCCATCGGCAACCCAGAATGGAGGCGTAACGCCGCGACCGACAGCCATGCTGAAGTCAGCATTGATCAGCACGGGGGTGACGTCGATAGGATTGTCCTGAGAAGCATCGTCCATTTCAACGGCGCTGAGGACATACTTGGCCCAAGCTACGGGGAGGTCGTTGATGAAGCCTTCGATCTGTTCGTTGCTCTCGAAGACCTCGCTGCTGTAAGCGTTGTCGATGTCTTGGATGAGCTTATCGAACGTCGGGTCAACGGGGCTGAGACCGTCGAGCCCGCCCTGGAGGGATTCGAACTGACCCTTGGTGTCGAGCAGCTTTTGCAGGAGTGACTCGGTCTTGTTGATTGCCTCGATGGCTTCCTGCAGCTTCGTGATGGCAGCCGTCTGGGTGTCGAAGCTGGCGCCGAGAGCAGCTTCACCCTCAGCGAGAGCCTGCTTCTGCTTCGTCACGTTAGCGGTGACGCCGGCAGCCGAGAGGTTGCTGAGCTGAGTCATGAGCGACTGGATATCGTCGTCGAGGTTGGCGATGCCGTTGTAGTAAAGCTCGAAGTCGTACCAGATGGTCCAGTGGTTGCCCTGCAGACGATCGGTACCTGCGATGCCGGCGCGGAGTGTGCCACCGTCCTCAAGGACGTTGCCGGAAGCAGCGACGTAGCACTTCTGGCTGAGAGCAGCGTACTGAGCCTCGGTGAAGATCATAGCAGCGGAGTGCTGGTTGTTGGGCAGGAAGTTGCCGTCGGTGCAGTCGTAGGGGGCATCGAGGTTCGTGAAGCTGGGATCTGCGATGGCAGCTACGTTGAGCAGCGGGGTGTGGTTGACGCCGGCATAGAGATAAGCGTACTCCGTAGCGGGATCATAACCGTCGCTGGTGTAGGTCGGATAGTTGGTGTCGTTGGCCTCAACGCGATAGAAGGCGTGGGTCTTGATGGTGTAGTTACCCTTCGGCAGGTTGGTGAAGTCGCGGTAGATGTTGAACGGACGAGCGTCCCAAACCTCAGCAGTGCCGTAGTTGGTCTTGAAGTTGCCCGTGCTGGTCTCGTTCATCCAAACGGGAGCATCGGCAGGATAGCCATTAGCGAAAGCTTCTTGGTCACCACCGTTCGTGTCCGGGAAGTTCAAGTGGTCGAAGAGGGGCGAGATGTCGAGCGGAGTGTCGAGCGTGCCACCGGCAGCGACGGCCGTGTCGAAGAGCTGCTGTACGAATTCGCGAATCTGAGTGGGATAAGCGGCAATGGCAGCGTCGATGTCAGCGGTAGTAATGCTGCCTTCTCCGTAATAACCCTCATATTCATCGTGGAGGTCACCAACGAAGACCTTCAGGTCGCCAGTGTAGCGTGCCTCATCAGCCTGAAGCTTTTCGATGAATGCGGCGAGCTTCTTGTAAGCAGCCTGGCTCTCGGTGAGTGCCGTGCGTGCCTTGTCGAGTACCTGGAAGGCATCCTTGTAGGCCTGGTCCTTGCTGTCGTCGGAACCGCCGTTGACAAGAGGTTCGGCAGCGCTGATGGCGCTTTCGAAGTCGCTGATGATGCTGTATTCAGCCTTTTGCGTGTCGTAATCGATGTCCTTGGCGGTGTTGTATGCACCGACGAGAGCGGTGAACGAAGGCAGATCCTTCATGGGACCGATGGCGAAGAGCTTGAAGTTGTCCATACCCATCCAGTTCTGGTTGGCGTTCTGAGCCATCAGACCGACCTCCATCGTGGCAGCGCCGTCGTAGTCGAAGTCGAACTCGAAGTGCTGGGGCTTGCCATTCTCCGTAGCGAGCGATTCGCCGTGGATGCTGAAGCTGCCGTTGTCGTAATAGAGGTAGATGCCGCGGGGATCCTCGTCGAGCTCAGTGCCCTGCCATACGGCCATGACATCAGCTGCGATGCGGTAGCGGCCTGCGGGCAGACCAGTAATCTGTTGGCAGATGGTACCGTCGTGAAGCGCACCGGTGGAGGTGGGATACCAAGCCTCGATGAACTTGCTGATGGTCACGGAAGGATCAACGTCGCCGTTAGTGTAGGCAGCATTCTGCTGACCGAGGTTCTGGCCCATGCCAGGCGTAACCGTCCATCCGGGAGGATAGGTTCCGTTGTCAGCTTTGGCCTCGAAGTCAGCGTTCACGAGAGCATACTTGGTGAGCTCGAAGGGCTCATTCTCGGAGGAATGTGCGATGCCGTAAGGAATGGCTGCAGCGTTAACGTCGGGACGTAAGGCCTCGGCGGCGGCGGTGATGTCGGCTGCCGAAGCGTCGGTATTGTTGTAAACAGCGCTGGCGGCGGCGTAATCGACACCGTAGAGAACTGCATCGTTGAGCAGGTCATAGAGGTCGAGACGTGCCGTGTAGAGCTCCATGGCGGCAGAGAAACTGGCCATAGATTCTGCGGTGACGGAGCCTACGGGGACGAAAGCCCACTCGTTGTTGGCAGCATCGATGGCACCGTTGAATTCTACGGCGTTGCCGGGACCGCCACTCTTGGCATACTGAGTCTCGCTGTTGGGGAACTTGTTGCTGCCCATGCCTGGAGCCGACTGCCAATAGTAGTTGCCACTATTAGCCTTGGTGAACTTCCAGAACCATACGGCCTGGTTGTTGTGGTCGATGAAACCGCTGGCCTCGCTGTCGCGGAAGAGGTAGGTGTTGCTGACCTCATAATCCGTGCGGTTGTTGCCGCCAGAGAAGTAGAACGTACCGTTGAGCTTGATTTTCACGCAGTCGGGGAAGTTCTCGGCATCAGTACCATCGAGTTCCTCGACGACGATCTCCATGTAGGGCTTGGAATCGGCACTCAGACTGATCTGAGTAGCCCAGTTGTTGGCACCGAGCACGAACTGGCCTGCTCCGACGTTGTAGAGGTAGTAGGCGGTGGAACCGTCGGCCTCGTAGTCAACGCCCTGAGCCGGACTCGTCGGCTGAACGGGTGCAGTCCAAGTCTGAGCCATGGCCGTAAGCGTCATTGCTGCTACGGCCACTAAAGAAAGAAAACGCTTTCTCATTTTGTTTGAACTAGTTTTTAGTTAGTAAATTTGTGAATTAAAAATATAAAGGGTTGTCTTAAGTGCAATGATGTTGTTGTTATACCTTATTTATATAAGGATTTGGGTGCAAAGATACGTCTTTTTGAACGAACGGCACAAGAAAAATGGAAAAAAGTGACCGTAAAAGCTATATTTTCGATAATAATGACTATCTTTGCAGCGCTAAACGATAAAATGTAGGGCTTATGCTTATTGCAGTAGATTTCGACGGCACCATCGTACAAGACCGTTATCCCGAGATTGGTAGTGAACAACCCTTTGCCACCCAGACGTTGAAGATGCTTATCGACGAAGGCCATCAGTTCGTTCTGTGGACAGTTCGTCAGGGTCGCACGTTGGACGAAGCCGTTGAGTGGTGTCGCAAGCGTGGTGTGGAGTTTTATGCCGTCAACAAGGATTTCCCCGAGGAGGATGTGGAGAAGAATGTCTCCTACAGCCGCAAGTTGAAGGTGGACATGTTCATCGACGACCGCAATGTCGGAGGCCTGCCTGACTGGGGGGTCATATACCAGATGGTTCATGAGGGAAAGACCTATGAAGAGATTCTGCTCGAAGCCATGGGGCAAAAGAAGGAAAAACCAAAGAAAAAGTGGTGGCAGATATAATGAAAACGCTGTTATAGAATGTTAAAAAGAAGGGTTTTGCTCGTGCAAGACTCTTTTTTTTTTATGTGCGTACCTCGTTTTTCAATGTTTTTTTCTAAATTTGTAGCCTAAAATTTTGCGTACGCACGCGTATGCATCGAAAAATGAACAAATTAACTAACCAAAAAAGCAAAGCATGAGAAAACTTTACTCATTGATTCTTTTTGTGATGATGATGGGATGGTCGTTGACGGCTATGGCTTGGAGCTACGACTTATCCATCGGTAATGATGTCCTTTCGGAACAGTACGGCTACATGCTGTACAAGGATTACGATTTCTACAATGGAAATTGTAATGTCAACGATGTATTTACTCGTCTCAACGGCGATCGTTGCTATGGTGATGGATGTTTCACCACTGCCACGGACAAGGCATCGTTCAAACTCAACAACTTTGATGCCTATCAGGTGATAGAACCCGTGGAGATGTCCAACTTCTATCTCCAGATTGGTACTGGTGCCATCAACCTGCGTGCAGGTGTTGGCAAGTCGGGTCTCCACAACTACGGTTCTGGTTCGCGTTACTTTGCCATCGGCGATGTGAAGGCAGGCCAGATCATCGTTTGCCAGTGGGGTGTCACCAGTTCTCGCGCTAGCGTCGTTCAGCCCGCTTCTGCCATCAGTGGCGCCACGGCTTGCACGTTCACCGATCTCACCGAGCAGATTCATGCCGCACAGATCGAGATGCAAGGAGGCGATGAGGAAGCCAAGAGCGATCCCTTCTCGTACTGGCGTGCAGAGTCTGATGGCTATTTCGTTATCGAGATGCAGCGCGACGCATGCATTCAGGGCATCCAGATCTGGATCGATGCTTCTGCCGATGAGGCCGTTAGCGCCCCGTCGATGAAGCTGCAGGGTGTGAACCTGAGCGAGCGCCAGATAGAACTCACCCCAGGTGAGAGCACGCTGGGCAATGAGTGTGTCACCTACTATGGTATTGTGGACCGTGGCGAGAAGGCCCTTTACCTCATCGATAGCGATGAGATTGAATCGGAGGAGGAAGTTGAAGTTTACGACGAGGAAGGCAATGTCATTGACGTAGATCACCGCGTCACCTACAAGCAAATCATCGACCCCGAGGAGATTGCCAACGGTTCGTGTGGTGAGAATCGTTACGATGGCAGTTACATCATTGTCAGTGCCGACGACGATGAGGATGGCGATGGCTATGTCACCATTGCTGCGGCAACGGTTTCCGAGTCCTACAACTTCTCCGACATTGTCACCATCAATGTTTCTGTCAACGAAATCACCCTCAATGCCCCCACGCTGACCCTGACAGGTCTTAACGGCACTGTCCGTCAGTATGAAGTAGGGTGGGTCAACAACACCCTCTGTGGCGAAGACTATGAAATCTTTGCCAATGTCGATGGCGACGAACGTCCTGTGACCGTTGGCGAATATATCGAGGCAGAGGTGGAGATTGGTGCACGTGTTCTGGCCGAAGGATACCTTGACGGCGTGCTGGAGACCACCGACGTACTTGAACCCGACGTAGAGTTCAGCCGTAAGAATCAGGCCAATTACGAGGCACAAAAGCACGATTGGGACTTTGTGAACCTCTCCCTCAAGCAGAACTTCTTGCTCAAGCATCTCTACAGCGATCCCATTGGCGTTCTCGATGAGGTCACTGGCGACACCGTTCGCTATGCCTTCGACGACTTTGCCAAGCAGGTAGAGGAGGGCAGCCTCATGGAGAGTCAGGCCATCACCCTCGACACCATTCCCAGCGGATGGGCTTGGGATAAAGGACGCACTCGTGGCACCCTCGAAGTCATTCGCGACACCACATGGACCAGCGACACGGAATTCACCGTCAACACCACTTATGCCGAGGAGAAGCTGGGCATCTATCCCGAGTGCAACGGCATCACATTTGAGTGTGCCCCCAATGCTGCCAACAACTCCACCGTGCTCATGTACAGCAATGGTGACCTGGGTCTCTACTTCATGTCGCGTCCCACACTCACCTTCTCTCGCGAGGCAGCAACCTATGGCGAGTATGTACTCGTCTATCAGGGCGCAGGTGGTTCCAACTACACCAACAGCCGTTGGCCTTCGCTCTATGCCGTGCCTGCCGACCAACTGCTCTCCTTCCAATTGCAGAATGGTGGCATCCACGTCTTCTATATCGATGTGTACACGCGTGAGGACCTTCCCGCCGATGGCATAGAGGGAGTTAAGAGTGAAGAATCCTCAATGTTCAATGGTCAATCCTCAATGTTCAATGGTAATGCCATCTACAACCTTGCCGGTCAGCGTGTTTCTGCTTCCTCACTCCAGAAGGGCGTTTACATCAAGGCAGGTAAGAAATATCTCGTGAAATAAACTCTAATTAACCATATTACTAACCAATTTTTAACTAAACAAAAAGATGAGAAAAAACTTTTTCCTACTCTTTGTCTTTAGCATGATGGGCCTCGCTCTCCATGCTCAGGACATGAATCAGGTGAAGATTTTGGAGGAACTCACCTCCAAGCTCACAAATGCGGACTTCAGTGCCGACGAGCCCACCAATCAGTTGGTTAACACGTACGACTACGACATGCCCGACGATGGTGTTGGCGCAGGTGGAAGTGCCAGATTTGGCCAGCAGCCTGTAACGGGTTGGACCGCTGAACGTCCCTCCGACAACATCAAGGTGATGCAAAGTGCCTCCGATCCCCAGCGTGAGGATGGTGCCAACGCACGTGTTGGTGCAATCTTCTCCCTCATCACCTATGACGACGACCCCAATGCAGGAGGTCGCGTGGGTGGAAACTACTATCCTCCCTATGTCGAGTCCGACACCGAGGGTTGGGGCATCACTGGTCCCGTTCTGGGTTTGGTTGCTGTATGGGGCGCCGACGTGCGTTACACCCAGCCCATCACCCTTCCTGCTGGCGACTATCTGTTGGTAGTGACCCTGCAGAACACCGCCGGTAGCGATGCCGCTCTGAACTCCCTCATGGGTTTCGTGGCAGAGGACGGTACCGCTCAGATGTCTAAGAACCTCAACTATCCCGTTGGTGAGTGGATGAGAGACAGCGTTGTCTTCCGTCTCACCGAGCAGACTGCCGGTAACATCTCTCTCGGTTACAAGTCAGGCAACTACGGTTCGGGTGGTGCTCCTCACATCTTCATTGAAAATGTGAAGCTCTATCGCATCGACACCAACGTCATCGACCAGGTAGCCATCGACGAGGCTAAGGAGAAGCTGTTGGCACTCATCGAGGAGGGTATTGCCCACGATGTTGACACCAGCGCCGCTCAGTCCGTTTACGACGATCCCAACGCCACCCTCGAGCAGGTGCTCAAGGCCATCGAGGATCAGAAGGCCATGAACGAGGCTGCAGTTACCGACCTCAGCGAGTTCTTCATCAACAATCCTCACTTCTCGCAGGACGATCCCATCGAGGATGGTATCACCACCTACGACTATGACATGCCCGACCCCAAGGGTTCCAATGGCAAGCAGGTAACTCACTTCAGCATGCAGCCCGTCACCGGTTGGACGGCTTCTAACCCTTCCGACAACGTACTCGTTGAGGGTCGTGGTGACGGTGAGCCTAACGGACGTGCCAGTGGTGTGTTCGCTCTGGGTAGCGAAGCCTTCCTGGGTGGTGGCGCATTCTTGCCTCCCTCCTCTCTGTCTGATGGCACCACCGAAGGCAAGCTTCTGGGCTTCCTGAGTGTATGGTCCAAGAACGCACAGTACAAGCAGCAGACCTCTCTGCCCGCCGGTAAGTTCACCATCGAGGTGTCTTACTACAACGTAGGTGGTAACGTCGCTGTTGCCAAGAACCTCATGGGCTTCGTTGAGGACAATGGCACCGAGCATCTGGGTACTACCACAACCTTCACTGCTGGCAAGTGGCTGAAGGAGTCCATCGAGTTCGAGCTCGACGATGTCACCTCTGGTTACTTCACCATGGGTTACACCGCTGCCAATAAAGGTTCTGCCGACATGCCTCACCTCTTCATCGACGGTTTCGCCCTCTACTACGTAGGTACGGGTCTCAACGCCTCTCTGCTGGGTCTGCAGGCTGCAGTCACCTCTGCTGAGAACGTTCTCGACAAGCCGTTCAATGCCGACCTCAAGTCTCAGCTCGAGTCAGCTATCGAGGCTGGTCAGGAACTCGTCAACGTATACAGTGACAACGAGGAGGCCAACCGTGCTGCTATGAACGCCATCACCGAACTGATGGCTCAGGTCAACCAGAGCATTGCCGCTTACGACAAGCTGCAGAAGTTCTATGACAACGAGCTCCTGCCTGCCGCCGAGAAGTACGACAAGGACAGCTATCCCGAACTCGCCGACGCTCTCTCTACGATGAACGACGAGGTTCAGGACGCCCTTGGCGATTGCAACTGGACCAACGAGCAGATCGATGAGGCCATCGCTTCTCTGAAGCAGACCATCAAGGACGAGATTCAGCGTCTGTGGGACGAGGCTCTTGCTTCTGGCGAGAAACTCGAGAAGGACCTCGACATCTCTCCGCTCTTCGATCAGTTGGCTTACACCTTCAGCACTGGCACGGCTCAGGGTTCTGCCGTTCCCGACAAGGAATGGAAGTACGGTTCTGCCAGCAACTTCAAGACTCAGTACGGTACCGCCGAGGTATGGAACCAGAGTCCCTTCGAGGTTAGCCGCACACTGGCCAACATGCCTGCTGGTAAGTACACCATCACCACCAAGGCCTTCTATCGCACCGCCGCCAACGAGACCAACTTCGTCAACTGGAGCGAGGAGAGCGAGCCTCAGGCTTACGTCTTCGCTGGTAGTGTCAAGACCGGTCTCACCAACGTAGCCGCTATCGCCTCTCACGATCCCGATGAGTTCAAGAATGCCGCTCTGGTAGTCGAGGAGTTCTATGTTCCCAACAACCAGGAGACCGCATACCTCACCTTCACCAACCCGCAGTACACCGACGCACTCGAGAAGTCCGCTTCCACCGTGCTCGTTTCTGAGGGCGACCTCACCTTCGGTATCAAGGCCGATCAGATGGAGGAGAACAGCTGGGTAGTATGGTACACCTTCTCTGTTGCTTACAATGCCCTCGACAACGATGGTCTCGACGCCGAGATCCTCGCCCTCATCGATGAGGCCGACGCTATGCGCGAAGGCGGTGAGGTTGTTATCGAGAAGGCTATCGACGAACTCGCCAACGCTTCTGACAACGGTAACGACGCTGTCATCAGTGGTGACAAGGACGCTAAGGTAGCTGCCATCAACATGCTGAAGGAAGCCATCGCTTATGCCGAGGCTGGCTTCTCACTGATGGATAAGCTCAATGCTGAGCGCGATCACTACACCAGTCTCTTCGACAAGTACATCTACGACTCCGACAACACTGAGCTCTCCGACCAACTCGACAACATCGAGGAGGCTCTCGTCAGCAACGAGGCCATCGAGGAGACCATCGCCGGTCTGCCCGGCCTGTGGGTTAAGTACGTGCTCGGTCAGGACTTCAGCGCTGCTACTGCTGACGATCCCGTCGACGTTACCGGCATCATCCTCAACGCCGACTTCGAGGTAGGCAACTCCAACTTCTGGACCATCACCGCTGCTGTCGACACCCTTGAGGACGGCACCAAGGACCGTGTAGGTCAGAACCAGGGCTATCAGAGCAACACCACTTACACCAACGAGGACATCACCATCGCCAAGTTCATCGAGGCATGGCGTCCCAACGGTGAGGCTCTGCACGACGGTACGCTCGCTCAGACCCTGTTGGCAGCACTTCCCGAGGGTTACTACACCTTCGAGGCCGATGCCTTTGCCACCAACCAGACCGAGATTCCTGAGGGCGGCATCACCGGTGCATACATGATGGTAACCGATGGCACATCCACATGGAAGGAGCCTGTAGGCATCGACGTCAACAGCGGCGTACCTCAGCACTTCACCCTCGACTTCTACTCCGACGGCAAGACTCCCGTCACCGTAGGTCTCTTGGTAGCTGCCACCAATGCCAGCTGGATTGTAGCCGACAACTTCCAACTCAGCTACATCGGCACCACCGTTCCCGATGGCATCGAGGCAGTTGAGAATGCTCAATCCTCAATCCTCAATGGTAAATCCATTTACAACCTCGCCGGTCAGCGTGTTCAGAAGCCCGTCAAGGGTCTCTACATTATCAACGGCAAGAAGGTTGTGGTTAAGTGAGGAACAAGACTGAGCTCGTTCGGGCTTGTTCGAATGTGAACAAACTCGAGTGTTAGCTCAAGGTTGTGGTTAAGTGAGAAATGCTTAGGAGCGTAATGAACTAATTCATTACAAACCAACAAAAAAGACCGCGACGTTTGGTGCGTCGCGGTTTTTTTTGTAATTTTAACTTCGTTGAGGATAGGATGCACCTCGGCAATTCTTAATAATGAACAGATAGTGCTTCGCACATCGGCTGCTAGCCTATCATTATGCCCCCATTACACAAACATGTAAACGCGTTTTGCGTCATGTTGCCATAATTTACTGTTCATTATTTGGTATTGCTCTCGGTTTTCACTATCTTTGTCCTCCGAAATTGCAAAGATTATAATTATATCAATATGAAGAAGTTAATTTCACTCCTTTCCATTGCCATTCTGTTGTTAAGCACAACGGGATGCGTAAGTACAAAGAAAATCCGTTATTTCCAGGGTTCCGATGAGATCTATGCCCAGGCCCAGCGTGTCATGCAGCAGTACGAGATGCGCCTGAAGCCCGCCGACCAGGTCTACATCAAGCTCACCTGTTCCGACGAGAAGCTCCTCGAGGACTTCGCCAAGGGCGTCATCATCGGTTCAGCCTCTGGCGGTGCCACCAGCATGAACTCTCAGCTCGGTTCCATCAACGGCTTCACCATCGACACCAAGGGAGAGATCGTCGTACCCCTCATCGGTAAGCTGCAGGTTGCAGGACTCACCACCGAGGAGTGCGCCCACCTCATCGAACAGCGCATCATCGAGCAGGGACTCATCACCGACCCCGAAGTCATCGTTCGCCTGCTCAATGCCCGTGTTGCCGTCATCGGAGCTGTCAAGTCCCCCGGTGTCATCTCCCTCACCAGTGAGCGCAACACCATCGTCGACATCCTTGCCCAGTGTGGCGACATCGACGATTCCGGTCACCGCTACAATGTCCGTTTGTTCCGTGAGGAGAACGGCACGCGCAAGGAGTACATCCTCGATATGACGAAGTCCGACATCTTCCAGAGCCCCGCCTACTACGTTCAGCAGAACGACATGATCTACGTCGAGCCCAACAAGAGCAAGAGTGTCCGCTCCAGTGCCTTCTACACCTTCATGTCCGCTGCTGTCAGCGTCTTCAGCGCTATTATGTCAGCTCTGGCACTCGCCTTCTTCATCAAGCAAAAGGTCGACAAATAAACCCCGAGCTTAATACCATTCATGCCACTCTTGCCATTCGGCGGGAGTGGCATTTTTTAATTTCGAAAGAGAAAGGGAAGGGAGGAAATAACCATCCACCACATTACGAACCCCGTTCGTTCGGAAATACCTAAGAAATTGTCCTTTCACCATCACACACTGGCGAAAGCATTCACGATGATAGGGCAGACTAAGTTTCTTTTGAATGGAAGAACTACCGAGTTCTACAGGCACACATTCCTCTATCGATTGACAAAGAGAGTCGGAAGAGAGGAGAATGTTACTGGTATAGGTAGTCTCTGCATCAAAAAGGGCATTGCTCATTGTACTATATGTACTGCCCACCACATATCCGATATACCATGAGACGTCTGTCGATACTTCCCCTTTTTGTATTTGTTCAACTGTGTAGGGGGAATTCTGTGTTCCAAGTCCCAAGGACGTTGGTACGACATTATCTGTCGGGCTATCATTAGGCTCGTCAATATCTATTTTCTCGCATCCGCAAAGAATGCAGACAACGAGAAGGTACAAAGTGATGCCCTTATTTGATGTCATTCCTCTTCAGTAAAGGCATCGCGCAGTTGTCTTATGCGCTTACGGAAGTTGATGCGTGGTGAATAGATATCGTAGATAAGATATAGATAAACTAAGATATCAAAGGTCAGCCATCCTAGTATAATATACGAAGCAATACTCATAATCAGTAAGTATAATTAATGTCGTTCCAAACGTCGTTCTCTAGTGTTAGGTTGAATCCTTGCGTTTCTGTACCATCTCCGAAGAGAGAACCCGTATAAATAGTACGTTGATTAATCTTCATGGGTACGTTGGAAAATGCTTTTTCAGCCAGAATATCACCGTTTGTGTCTGTGGCGGTAATGTTGAAACTCATCGCGGTCTCATTTGATGGGAGAAATGCATATATGGTAATGCCAACAGATTCTGTCCCTGCATAGCTCGACACGTCGAATGTTGATGTCCTTTGAGAAATGCTCGTCGCCAGACCTGTTTGGGCATTAAAACGATAACCTCCGCCATTGGCAACAATGGTGATATTTTTCAAGTTATTAGGAATGTAACCTTGAGTCTTTATACTGAATGCCGAAACTGCACGACTCAAAGTTATTTCTTGACTTCCAGTTGACGATGGTGAAACAGTTAGGGGAAGGGTTTTATAGAAGAAATTGGGTACATATGCATCAGAAAAACCGATATTTTGAATTTGTTTTAAACTTGATGCTTTGCTACCGTCGAATCCGAGAAAAACAATGATGTAATCACCGAAGGGTAAAGTTGCTGAGAAACTTCCATATCCTTCACTGCCCTTTACTGTTTTCACACTATCAACGATTTCCAGTGAAGATGCATCATAAATGGCCATTTCAAGATGAGCTAAGGCTGTTGCCGCTGAGGCGCGTGTTACCTCATCGAGGCTTACTTGTTCGTAGTTAAGAACATCGAATCTGATAGTACCAGTTCCATTCAGTGTTTTTTCACTCTCGTTACTGCAACCTGTTAGCATGATGGCCAACATTGCAAATAATCCCAATGCTTTCTTCATCATATTTCTTCTTATTAATTATATAATAATGTATAATGTATTCTTTACAATTCGGCAATGGAGGTGTTTCCTTCTTTGGCGGTGAGGCTGGCGCGGAGCTGACGGATGCGGTTCCAGTCGGCATAGTTCTTGGACCAGCGGAGGGAGATGCGGCCCATGCCGTTGTTGTCGAGGTGGGTGATGACCTTGTCGACGGTGATGCGGTGGATGTCCTGCGTGGGGAGGAAATGGCGGTGGGTGCCGGTGTCGTCGTGCGTCTCGCTGAGGAGGCCGACGGAGACGAGCTCGTCGAGCAGCCCCTGTACCATGGAGTGGGGGAGGTTGGTCTCGCGGGCGAGGGTGTGGATGTTGTAGGCTGGCATGCCCTCGGCAAAGCGGTGGGCGATGCAGTGGAGGAGGAGGATGCAGAGGGAGTCGTGGTCGCAACGCGACATGTTCTGGGAGTCCTTGGTGAAGGCGTATTCATCGACACACTGGTTGGCATAGCTGAGCTGGGCGCCGATGAGGGCGATGATCCACGAGATGTTGAGCCACAGCATGAACATGGGGAGGGCGGCGAAGGTGCCGTAGATGGCGTTGTAGCTGGAGAGGACGATCTGGTAGTGGATGTAGACGTACTGGAGCACCTGGAACAGGGCGCCGGCAATGAGGCCGGGGACAAGGACGGAACGCCACTTGACGTGGGTGTTGGGCATGAGCTTGTAGAGGGCGACGAAGGCGATGCACCAAAGGAGCATGGGGGTGACCTTGATGACGAACTCCATGGTGTTGGAGAGGATGACGTAGTCGCTGAAGAGGCTGGTGAGGGTGATGAGGAAGAGGGAGAAGCCGCTGGTGACGACGATGAGGATGGGGAGGATGAGGAAGACGGTGACGTAGTCGACGGTGCGACGGTAGATGTTGCGGGAGGAGCGTACGTGCCAGATGGTGTTGAACGCCGTCTCGATGTTGGAGGTGAGCATGACGACGGTGTAGAGCAGTACGAGGAGGCCCACGCCGAGGAAGATGCCGCTGTGGGTGTGGGCGAGGTAGGAGTCGATGAACCCGAAGAGGGTGTCGGCGAAGTCGGGACTGACGGAGAGGTTGGCGCGCAGCTGTTCCTCGATGACATTGCCGAAGTCGAAGCCTCGGGCTATGGCGAAGATGATGGCGAGGACGGGTACGGCGGCAAGGATGCAGCTGTAGGTGAGGGCGGAGGCGTAGGAGGTGAGGTTGTTATCCATGAAGCCTTCGCCGGTGATCATGAGCCGGCGGCTGAGTCTGATGCCTATGCGCTGGAGCAGTGTTAGCTCGGTGTCGTCGATGCGCCAGATGTCGCGACTGAAGAAGCGCTTTATTTGATTCCAGGAGTACACGATTGGACGATTTTACGATTTCACAATTTCACAAATTCACGATTTCACGATCTGGATAGATGTACGATTTATCAATGTACCATTTTCAATTCAAATTCTTTCTCGCCCTTCAAGGGAGAGACAGAGAGGGTCCTTCATTTCTCTTCCTCTCCTCCTCCCCACGGGGAGAGCCAGAGAGGGTCCTCTCTCTCTTTCCCCCTCTCCTTTGGAGAGGGCGGGGGTGAGGTGAAAAAAGCGTGGAGTCCGCCTGTAAGCCGGGTTCTGTAGTAGTCTGCCATTTATCTACGGCCATCGTCACCGATGGTCTCTATCGTTCCACCCTCCAGCTCGGACGAGCAGCCCTCAAGCGCCGGTATACATGAACTTTCAACATCCGGAGTGCACAGCACGCATGTCGCCATGCGCCTGGTGGGCTCTTACCCCGCCTTCTCACCCTTACCCCCTTGCGGAGGCGGTTGTTTTCTTCTGCACTGACTAGCCCTCACGGACTACTTCCCGTTAGGAAGCGGATTGCTCTGCGTTGCCCGGACTTTCCTCTTGCCCCTCATCTGGGACCAGCGACAGACCGGCAGACTCCATGCTTCGCATGCAAAGGTAAGACAATAAATTGAAAACTGAAAACGTAATGTTGAAAAAACGAACTAATGGTGCTTTTTTCGCGAGAGAGTACCTAAAAACGTAGTTGGAAATCGTGAAAAGTAAACTACGCAAGCATAGCTTCGCGTCGGATTACAACGAAGTTAAATTTGGAATAAAAGTTTAGTAGCTTAGTAGCTTAATTGCTTAGTAGCTTAGTAGGTTCTTGATCCTTTTCGCTACGCAAGCGTCCTTTATGCCGAGCGAACCGTTTAAAACATGGAAAAGCGGGGAGAAATGTTTTAACGAATGTGAAAAGGTGTCATGGAACATTAAATACTTTTAAAATCGACTGACAAGTTGTCGGGGTATTCAAACTTTTGCATTAATTTTGTGTCAAGAACGTTGAACGTTGAACATTGAAAATTGAAAATTGAACATTGAAAATTGAAGGCTGCGATTGAGTGAGAGAAGAACGATGCTTGCATCAGTTATTACGAGTATGAGCAGGCTCGAGACGCAGTCTCAACATTGAAAATTGTAAAATCGTGAATATTGTGAAATCGTATAAATTTTAAAATAGTAAATGAGCATTATGAAGAAAACAACAAAGACTTGGATGGGTGCCGTAGCACTTGTGTTGGGCACCAGTGTAGTGACAGCATCAGTAGTGAACCAGAAGGGTGCTCCCGTGCCCGAACCGGCACAAGCCGCAGCACCTGCCATGGTGGCAGCACCGAGTGCCTATGTGGACCTGACCACAGCGGCTGAGACAGCAGTGAACAGCGTGGTGTACATCGCCGTTACCATTGAGGGTAAGACGCAAAGGATACAGTCGATAGATCCCTTCGAGGACTTCTTCGGGGACTTCTTCGGCTTCGGAGGCCGTGGACGTCAACCCCAGCAGCGCGAATATAAACAACCCGACCGCAAGGGCGCTGGTTCGGGTGTCATCATCTCACAGGATGGTTACATCGTGACGAACAACCACGTGGTGGGTCAGGCTGATGCCATCACGGTGAAGCTGAACGACAACCGCGAGTTCAAGGGCCGCATCATCGGTACGGACGAGACCACCGACCTGGCTCTTATCAAGATAGATGCCAAGGGTCTGCCCGCCATCAAGATCGGTAACAGCGACGCCCTGAAGCTGGGTCAGTGGGTGCTGGCCGTGGGTAACCCCTTCAACCTCACCTCTACCGTTACGGCAGGTATCGTCAGTGCCAAGGCCCGTTCGATGGGTGCCAACGGTATAGAGAGCTTCATCCAGACCGATGCCGCCATCAATGCTGGTAACTCGGGTGGTGCACTCGTGAACGAACAAGGCGAACTGGTGGGTATCAACTCGATGATATACAGTCAGACGGGTTCGTACGCAGGCTATGGCTTTGCCATCCCCACCACGATTATGAACAAGGTGGTGGCCGACCTGAAGGTGTATGGTACCGTTCAGCGTGCCCTCCTCGGTGTGCAGGGCGGCGACGTGGATAAGTACCTCGACGCACAGAAGGAGAAGGGCGAGCCGGCTGACCTGGGCACCATGAAGGGAGTGTACATCGACAAGGTGAGCGATGGCAGTGCAGCAGAAGAGGCCGGTCTGGAGAAGGG
>JAEEGF010213414.1_pt1 | contig 17556 bp, 18 predicted proteins | sample 9134171 | NCBI WGS metagenome assembly JAEEGF01 (sample SAMN16246542, study PRJNA631951) | gut metagenome | biome: gut microbiome; feature: rumen; material: AP-attached | host: Bos | place: Iran: Karaj | collected 2018-10 | reverse complement strand
AGTATTTTTCAAATCATTAAATGTATCGATTGGTATTAGATGATAATCAATTAATTCGCCATTTTCATTGCATAAAGGGGATGTTTTTAGATATGAGCTTATTATATCTAAGCATGTATAATCGTCTTTTTCGTGAGATTTTATATTGGATATTAGCTTTTTCTCATCTAAGTAATCACTGTTATATATAAAATTATAATCTACGTCTTTTACTTTTATTTCATAGTAATAGACTTTTTCTTTTTGATTATAGTTTTCACTAATTTTATAGTCACCTATATCATATTCTAAGCTATATGATTTATCTTTTGTCTTAATTAGGAAGAATATTAATAACACTATTACTAGAATTATAATTAATAATGGTAATAGTGCCTTTTTTCTTAATCTAAGCTTTCTCATCTATTTAGATCTATTTAGAGAACCATATTTTTGTTTTTCTTCCATCATGGTTGTACATATGGCTTTTTCTATTTCTGGTAAACTCTTTTTATCCATATTAGTGAAAATAACAACTTCTTTGATAGTATCAATAGTTATTTTACCCCAAAATATTCCTCTATATGCTTGTAAGTCATTAAACATATCTGGTGTTATGGAATTAACTGTATATCCTGTTATTATATGGTCTTGCCCTATTACAATTCTTTTATTTGTTAAACATAATACTGATGTTGAGAATAAATCTAACATGCTTTCACTTTTTTGACCAGCGAATGAATATATTGGTTCTTCGTCATCTGCTAGATGCTCTTCTACTACTTTAGCGTGTTTTTTTAATCTCCACCATGTAACTGTACCAGGATATTTTGCTTTGAATTGGCATACTTGATCGTATACTTTACCCATATTAATCACCCATTTCTTTTATTATTTCATTTATTTTATCTAATTCAAACGTTGTTATAGATAATATTTTGTTATTTTTTATTGTAATTATGTAGTTATCATCTTGTTTTGATAGTCTTTCGTCGATTTCATAAAATGATATTAATTCTTTTTTGCTAAGGCTGTTAGTATCTATTAAACATATCTTTATTCTATTATAATACGCTGTTTTATTTATTAATTCTCTATATTTAAGCGCTGTTGAAGAATTGTTATTAACTACAGCGATAGTGTGTACTTTATTATCTTTTAATATCTTGTTTAATCTTTTATAATCTATCTTTTCATAATATTTTTCTTTATTATTGTATTCTTCTTTTGTAGGAATATATTTTACCTCTTGTATTGTTTCTTGAATATCTCTATGGTAATAAGAAATTGCTAAACACATATTTGTTATGATTAGGATAAGAATTATGCCGATATAAACGTATTTGGTTTGCTTTTTTTTAACCATAAAACCACCCTTTATATGTTTTTATTTTATAATGAATTTGTAATCAATGCAATAAAAAAGGAAGATACTATCTTCCTATTATTAGTAATACATAAGCTATACTACAAGCAGCTCCACAAGCCAATCCAATGATTGATAACAAAATGGAAGCTAATGCAAAACCTTTATTATTGTTTTCTACTATTAGTTTTAAGTCTTCTTTCTTAACATCCTTTTGTTTTTTAAGTAATTCTGGATGATCTTTAGGATTAATAGGATATTTTTTTTGAATTAAGTCTAATTTAGTAGTTACTCTAACATTTAAGCTTTGTGTAGCCATTGTTCTTTCTACTTTATTAGTTTTCTCTTCTTTAGTTAATACTTTTTCGTGTTCTTTTTGTAAATCTGTTATTCTGTTAAAGTTATTAACTATCTTTTCTTCTAATTTACTAGCTTCTTTTAAATCAATATTGTTATATATTATTCTAACCATTGCATCAAGATATAGTTTTTTAGCATCATTTAATGATTCAGTTATTTTCTTGATTTTATTATAGTATCTATTGAATAATACGTTAAGTAATGCAGTTTGGTCTACATATATATTGTTTAAAACATATTCTCCTTCACCAACCGTTTTTTCTTTTTCATAGTTAGTTGAAACAGAGATTGGTGCAAAGTAAGCATCTAACCATTCTGGTTTACCTTGAGTATTAATTTTACTTATTAAATAATAATCTAATCCTCTATGTTTTCTTCCGACTATTAAGTCAAATATTATCATTCTTAAATAGTTTTTTGTAATAGCATCTAATGATTTTTTTGATAAGGATGTATTCTTTTGAATTTGAATCTCTTTAGCAATGGCATTTATTCCCAAATCTATTAGTTTTGCTATTTCATTTTCATCTTTAATAGCATTTCCTTTATTATTGATAGAGTATTTTAAGGAATTTCTAAGATTGTCTCCTTCAACTCCTGATATCATACCTTTATTAAGGTATTCAACTACGTGATTTAGGATTGTGCTAGCAGATATTCTTGTTTCAATATCTTTACTGTAGTTTAAAGGTACAAATACTCCAGCATTTGCATCATTTGTAACGATTCTTTTTGTTACTTCATGATCAACATCTAATAGTTCTGCTATATCAGATCTTATAATATCGCAATCATCTATATATAAAGTTTCAGGTCTTGTACTACTATTCTTGTATAGACCAAAAACTGTATTATTTAATTGAACTAGTGAAGAACCATCACTAAAACTATTGATAACATCAATAGTAATTGGTTCTTCTTCACGGATACCATTATCTAGTGAAACTATATAAAATTGTGATGTTTTGTTATCCATATTATCGCTCCTTAGACTATATATAAATTATACCAAAAAAACTGGAAATATGATATAAAAAAATGCATTTTTTTCATAAAAAAAGACCATTAGGTCTTTTATTATCTAATGGTGCCGAGGGACTGAGTTAAACAAGCCACCTTATGCAAACAAAGCATATATTCTAACGTTACAACTACCTCGGCATAAGTAATGTAATTTGATTATAGCATATTTTCTATAAAATATACTATTTTTTGGTTCATTTTACATTAAAAATGGTGCCGACTGAGGGATTTGAACCCCCGACCTACGCGTTACGAGGGCGTTGCACTACCACTGTGCTAAGTCGGCATGTATGTATTATACCACTTTTTGAGCATAAAAAAAGCCTTCTAATTAAGGCTTATTCTTCAAAATGGTGGAGCAGAGGAGAATCGAACTCCTGTCCAAAATACTTTGTAATACAACGTCTACAAGTTTAGTTAGATTTTTAATTTCATTAAGCAGCCGGCTATAACGTACCTACTATCTTAACTAGCCATATTAGTTTTCATTACTATATATATGGCACTATAGTAATATACTCTCTATATATAAACCCTTATCCTATTCTAGAGATAAAAATAAGTAAGAGTGCTCCTTATACCTATTATTAGGCAAATGCTAAAGCATTAGGAGCGAAACTATAAGAAGTTTCGTCATTTAATTTTAATTTGTGAATTTTAGGTATTCCTACCACTTGCAGTCATATTCAAACATACTCTGTCGAAACCAAGTCTGCCCCAGCAGTGGATTAATTATAGCATAATTTGGATCTATTTTAAAAATTTTTTAGGTTTTTTCAGCAAATTTTGACACAATTTTGGGCGAGTGCTATAATTTTTTACGACAAAGGAAAGGGATTTTGAAAATATATTATCATATTATATAAGTAAAGTTGACTTTTTACCTTATATATGGTAGTGTATCGTCTCGATAAGGCGAATTCATATTTAAAGGGGGATTATGATTATGACAAAGAATTGTTATGAAGTTCTTGGAATTGACGAGAAAGCTTCTGAAGAAGAAATTAATAATGCTTATTCAGTACTTATTAACAAACTTTCAGAAGATTTTAATGATGGAACAATAAATATTGAAGAAGCTACTCAAAGAAAGAATGAATTAAGAGAGGCAAAAGATCAAGCTATTCTTGGTTTAACTAGTGCTCATGTAGCTGATACTACTGGTAATACTAGTGATTCTAAAAAGGAGAAAAAAGGTACTGGATGGAAAGTTGCTACTGCTGCTCTAACAGTTGCATTAATAGTATCTCTTACATCTCAATTTGGTGGTTGTGAAAGAATCAGCAAAGCTGCTGCTGATATGTTTGGTTCTAAAACTACTACTGAACAATCTCTAGAATCTGAAACTACTTCAGAAGCTTCAACAGAAGCGTCTACTGAAAGCGAAGCTGCTGATGTAAAAGATGAAGAACAAATGTCACCGGAAGAGTATGGTAAATTAATTAGAGAAAATGCTGAAGCTCTTGAAGGAGAACTTGCTGCTGCTGGTTACTTAACTTCTGACGGTAAACAATATTCTGCTGACGAATTAGAGTATATTATTGCTGTAGTTAATGGAGAATACTCTCCAGAAGACGAAGCTGCAGCTAACTATGCATTGAATGATGTTTTACAATTCTTAGTTACTGACTCAGAATTAATGAGACAAAGAGTTCAATTAAATGGTTATATACCAGAAGATATTGAATTTGGTGATGACGAATTAGTTAGTGCTTACAATGCACATAAAGAACACGTTGATCAATTACAACAAAGTACACCAAAATTCTCATTAGTAGACAGATTGTTATTACGTTCTGACTATGAAGAAGGTGTAGTTGCTTACTTACACTTATTAGAAAGTAATTATCAAAGATGTCTATATGCTAGCGGAGATAATGCAAATGTTGAAACTGATACTATTTTCTTAGAAACTATGGCTTCAGGTATTGCATTAGAAAATGAAGGTAAATATACATTTACTTGGGAAGGTAAAGAATATACTGTTGCATTAAATCAATTAGTATCATCTGAGAAAAAATCTCAAGTGGTAGGATACTTATATTTCTACTATATGAGTGCAATTTCTTGCTTCGATTCAGTTATTGATAACGCAGTTATGAATGATGAAGAAGTATATGAATGGTCTATTACTGATGAGTATAATGGTACTAGATATGATTATAGATATCGTTTAGATCCTGATAAACAAGCATTAGAATATGTTGATGAAGCAGGACAAGAACACTATGGCCCTGCTTGGGTTGAAGATTTAAATTTACCTAATTCTCTAGTTAATCCTGATGAGAAATATAGTAGAGCTTGGTACTCTATTGAAGAATTCCAACAAAGTATCAACGCTGTTTGTACAGCTGACGAAGTTAGAGTTATAGCATATGACGATGATTATGTTGCTGACAACAGAACTTGGGATGCTGATAAGACTGCAAGAGAAGTATTACCAGATTCTGAAGATACTAAATTAATAATGAATCATGATGATGATATGGAATCAATGGAAATTTGGGAACGTAACTTATTACGTAACCTAGATTACAACATTGGTAAAACAGATACAGCTTACTTAGCATACAATCATGGTAAAGTATATAAATACGATAGATAAGATTAAGTAATGAAATATTATTGAATGGAGGGTTTTATATGTACGAAGAAAACAATGTTACTTATAAGGTTGGAATCAACTGGAAAGATGTAATAGTTAAGATTATTTTATTAATATTGTTTGTCTTACTATTATATTGGTTGTTCCCAAAAGCTGACTTAGATGTATTCTATGATAGCGTTTATACAAACAATATTAATACAATGAAGGATGCAGCTAGAAATTATTATACTGTTGATAAATTACCTTCTGCTGTTGGTGAACAAACTTCTATGTCTTTAAAAGAGATGGTAGATAATCATTTAATTATTAGATTCACTGACAAAGATGAGAAAACTTGTGATGAAACTAATAGTAAAGTTGAAGTTACAAAGATTTCTGATAATGAACATACAATGAAAGTTCAATTAAATTGTGGTTCTCAAGAAGATTATATTCTTGAAACAATATCTACTTCTACATTATGTTCAGACGGAAAATGTACTGTTGTTATCAACAACAATAACAATTCTGTAAATGGTGCTTCAAGTTCAAACGGAAGTTCAAATAGCAACGGAAATGCTAATGGATCTAACGGATCTAATGGAAATGGTTCTGCTGCTAATAATGGAACTTCTACAAATAGTGGTACTGGAAGTACAACTACTAGTGATAGTGGTGTAGAAAGAGATGACACTGATTATAGTGGTTATGATGTTAAAGATGGTATTTACAAAACTAAAGTAACATACTATCAACATAGAAAAGCTATAACAAGTACTTCTACAGTTTATACTTGTCCTTCTGGATATACTAAAACTGGTAGTGGTGCTAACACTAAATGTTATAAATCAACAAATGGTGCTGTTATAGCAGCTACTCCTCACTATAGTCCTGATCAAGTAATTACTACTGATGCAAAACTAAGTGATGGTGGTACTAAAGTAGTTTATACAGATCCAATTAAAACTAAGACTGGTACAGATTATTCTTGTCCTGCTAACTATACATTAAATGGATCTTACTGTGTTAAATATACAGATGCTACTGCTAAAGAAGGTCAAACTACTTATACTTGTCCTTCTGGATATACTAAGAATGGTACTAAGTGTACAAAAACTTATACTGCTACTTATAAACCTGGTGCAACTTCTTATAGTTGTCCAAATGGTGGTACTCTAAGTGGAAAAACTTGTACTTTAACAGCTAATCCATCTAGTTCAACTACTTATACTTGTCCTTCTGGATATACTAAGAATGGTACTAGTTGTTATAAAGTTCAAAATGCTACTGCTAATACTACTTATAGTTGTCCTTCTGGATATACTAAGTCTGGTAGTGGTTCAAGTACTAAATGTAGTAAAACTACAACAAGTTCTTACAACGCAACTGCTACTAAATATGTAAGTAGTTATAGTTGTCCTTCTGGATATAGTAAGTCTGGAACAACTTGTAAGAAAACTACAACTATTAATGCTACTAAACATACTGGTTATAATAGTTGGGTAAACCAAGGAACTAGATATTACACATCTTCAGGTAAAGCTTATACTGGTTCTACTTCTAAGTTAGTTTATGTTGCTAGAGTAACAGGAGCTGCTTGTGGTAGTGCTTGTGGTAACTCAGGTATTTGGTATAAATATACATATTATACAAGATCAACTTATACATACTATACTTGTCCTTCTGGATATAGTAAGTCTGGATCTAAGTGTTCTACTACTACAACTAAGAGTGCTACTGCTAACTATAGTACTAAATATAGTTGTCCAAATGGTGGAACATTAAGTGGAACTAAGTGTAATAAATCTACTACATCTAATGCTAATCCAACTAGTTCAACTACTTATAGTTGTCCTTCTGGATATACTAAATCTGGTAGTGGTTCAAGTACTAAATGTACTTATACTATAAAAGCTACTGCTACTACTACTTATACTTGTCCTTCTGGATATACTAAGTCTGGTAGTGGTTCAAGTACTAAATGTACTAAAACATACAATGCTACTGGAAAAGAAGGTGCTGGTTCATATGTATGTGAAAGCGGAGATACTTTAAGTGGATCTACTTGTACACATACAATCAATGCTACTGAGCAACACGGTCAAACAGTTTATACTTGTCCTTCTGGATATACGTTAACTGCTGATAATAAGTGTGAATCTAAAACACCTGCTACACCAACTGATATTTACTCTTATAGCTGTCCTGCTGGATATATGACAAGAGGTACTGGTGCTAATACTGAATGTTATAAAGAAGAAAAAATTACAGGTTATTATTGTGAAGATTCTCAAGCAACTTTAACATCTGATAATAAGTGTGTTAAAACTGTTAAAGGATCAATCATCAATTATACTTGTCCTTCTGGATATACATTAAGTGGTACTAAATGTACTAAGAAATCATCTATCACAATTGACGCAACTAAGAATACTAAAACTAATACTTCATATAAATATAAATGGAGCAAGAGTTCATACTTAGATGGATGGACATTTACTGGTAAAACAAAAACCGTATATGAAACATATACAGCTGGTCAACAATAATAGATTATTACTTAATTAATTAAAAAGAAGATGGTTAACATCTTCTTTTTATATGTTTTAAGACTTATATAGAAACGAATATACTTTTTGTGGTTCATTAATCGCTAAGTATAAAATACATCCTAATTAAGCTTAAAACAGCAATATAAAAGAGATGCTATTATTATGCATCTCTTATTTACTAAATCCTACTATATCATCATATATCTTTTTAATATCTTGCTTTTCTTTTTCACTGTATGATGTTGTTAGTATATCAAATATATCTTTTGTTTTTGATTTGTTACTTTTTACTTTTCTTTCGAAATCATTTAGTACAAATAATATACTATCTTCATCTGATAACCTTTCAAAAGATGATACTTGCATAATGCCATATTTTGTTTCTCTTTTGGTTATTAATCCTATATATGCATTTATACTTCTTTTTATTTGTGGAGTATTATAATCGTTATATACCATAATGGCATATAGTGTATTATTTATCTTATTGTTTTTACTTTTTACTATATATGAATATTTGTTTTTAAATTTTGCATATTGTAATATGTTTTTTTCTCTTTTATACGTTGTCTTTTTAGATTCTCTTTTAATAATTAAGTCTTTAGTACTGATTCTATATAAATAAATTATAAATAGTATTATCAAGAACCAGATGAACGGCCTTATAGATTCAGGATCAGGTATTACTGTATCTACTTTACTGATGAATAGATTGTAAGTTAGAACACTTATTATAATACTTAAAAGGCTTTCTATAATAAATGTAGTATTATTTACTTCTTTTTCATTGTTTATTATGTTTGTTATATAAAAGTTTCTAATAAATATCTCAAATACAACTATTAAGAAGATATTTTCTTTAACTATTGGTATTAAAGCTGCAATCAATATAATATAAACTGTCGGAATAAGCAGTTGATTTAATCTCCTGTTTTCTTTTTTATTAAAATAACTCAATATCATAGTTAAAGGTATTGTAAGTATTATTTGTAGTATTAAAGTAAGTAGATTCATAGTTATTCTCCTTTTTTAATAGTTGTTATACTACTATAATTTATAATCTTTGTCAAACAAACAAAAAGCAGATTATATCTGCTTTTTATATTTGTGATTTTAAGATTCTTGTTAATATGATAATTAACTCTGGATCTTTAACACGATCAACATAAGTATCTTGACCATCAATTATTTCTTCTACTATTGCAACATTAGTTGGAATAATATCTTTGTTTTCATCTACACCCATTACCAAGAAGTATTTAACTCCTCCATACATGGTTTCATTTAAAACAACGTATTTTTCATTGTTTTCTAAACTTATAATTGTATTTGTTTTAAGGGCCATGTTATCACTCCTTATTCATTTAAACTATTGATGTAAGCATTAAGCTCTTCTTTTAATTCATCAGATACTATATTATCACTTTTTTCAGAATTTGTGTCATTATTCGATGTATTGAACATATTATCTATTGCTAATTCTTCATCACTTGTTCCAGTTTCTGGTACACTTTGTAATTCTACTGGTGCTTCTTCAACAGCTGGTGTTTCCTCTTGAGGATTTTCTTCTGTAGAAATTTCTGTTGTTGCTTCTTCTATATTTTCAGCAGGTGATTCTTGTGTAACTTCTTCTGTTGGTTGTTCAACTACAGGTTGTTCGAATTGAGCAAATGGATTATCTTGTATTTCTTCTTCAGCCGGTTGTTCTTGAACTTCTTCTTGAGGTGTTTCTTCTACTGGTTGATTACCAAGTGCTTGATCTATAGTTATTGGTTGCTCTTCATCATTTGTTGATTCTTCGATTGGTGTTTCTTCAACCTTTTGGCTATCTATTTCATCTAAACTAATTGGTTGTTCTTCATCAGATGTGACAACGCTCGTTTCTTGGCCACCTTCAGTTCCTTCTTCTGTTTCAGTTTCTTCTTCAGTTTCTTCTGCTGGAGTTTCTTCTGATTGTTCTTCTTGTGGTTCTTCTATCCCTTCTTCTGAAGTTTCCTCTGTTGGTGTTTCTTCTTCAGTAGATTGTTCATTTTCAGTATTGAACTCAATTGGGACTTCTAGTTCATAATCACCTGTTTCTTCCGTTGAAGTTTCTTCATCTACTGTTTGTGGCTCTTCTGGATTTTCTTCTTGTTGAACGATCTCATTTGGATTAGTAATCTCTGTTTCTTCAATTACTCTTATTCCTCTTGGTTGAACGCTTTCAACCGGTTCATCTAATGAATCTACCATCTCATATTGATTGTAGTGAACCATGGAATCATAATCAACAGCTTGTATTTGACTACTACTATTTATTTTTTCATAATCAACTATATCGTCTAGATTAATTCCTATTAGTTTTTCTAATCTTTTTATTACATCCAATGGTGTATCTGGGAATTGACGACGATGTTTTATATCAATTACTATTTGCGCTAATTCTTTTAAGGTATCTTTATCTTTGTTTTTACTAGATATATCAATTATTCCAGATTTCTTTGATAGAAGTCTATTTTTAATGTCTTCTATTTCTTCTTGAGCTTTTAAAATTCTATTATTTATAGCTACTACGTCATTATTTAATAATCTAGTTGCTTCTGCAATATCATTTGCTTCGTCATTTTTAAATGCATTGATAATCTTTTTAGCTTCTACTATGTCATCTTGTTTATCTTCGATAGATACTTTAATACTTGCTTTTGCCCCAACGCTAGTGTCAGGAGTTTCATCATATGCTTTTTGGAATTCTAATAATTCGTTTTCTTTGTTAGCAAGCATTTGACTTAATAATGTATCTTTTATTTGATATGCATATTGTTTGTCGCTATCGATTGTACCTATTTTTTCGTTAAGAGCTTCTAATTCTTTGTTCCAATTATCAATTCTTTCATTTAAATAATCTGTTCTAATTTTTTCAGGCGTGTCAGCTTCTAGAATGTTGTAACTTTTTCTATCAATTTCATTAGCAAATGTATCTCTTGCTCTAGTAGCTCTTAAAAGTTCTGCTTCTAGATTATTATCAGTTGGAACATTTATATAAGGGACATTAATTACAATATTAATTAATTGTGATAGATAATCTTTTGCTTGGTTTATATCTTCTTTGTTGTTGATTATATCTTTTATCTTTGTCTCTATGTATTTAGGATCTTTTTTAATTTCTTCTAAGCGATTAGTGGCTTTTTCAATTTTTTCTTGTAAATCTTTAATCTTTTTATTATTTTTATCTCTCTTTGTTGTATCTACATAATTATCTTTGTTTTCTAGACTAGCTTGAGTTTCAGACAATAATTTTTTCTTTCTTGAAATATCTTCTTCAATTGCAGCAATCTCATTAGATAATTCTACAATTTTATTTTGTAATTCTTCATAAGCTTGGTTTTCTGTTGATAGATTTTCAGTTATTTGAACTATTTTATCTGTTGCCTCACTAATTAGTGAATTATATCTCTTTTGAGTGCTTTCATCAGTAATTGTAGTTAGTCTGTCTTTCATGTTAGCTAGATATTTTTCATTACCCAGTTTATTTTCACGCAATAAAGACGCCTTTTCATAAAGACTTTTTTCATTTTCTTTTAATTTATCAAGTTCTTTATTTTTCTCTTTTAGAGTTTTGCGTAACTTAGTTAGTTGTTTTTTAGTAATTATTTCAATATTACGATCAGCCATTTCGGCACTTGTATCGTATATTTCGTCTTCATTTTGTGACTTTATATCTTCAATTTCATAATTGTAACTTTCAATGTTTTCAAGAATTTCTTTTTCTTCTACACGTAAAGATGGACCATCATTTTTTGAACGACACATTTTTACTAGGATATCTAAATTCCAAAAGATTTTAAGCTTATTGTCCATAATTACACACCCTTTATATTCTTATAATTATCTAGTCTAAGTTAATGATATCATAAAGATTAAGTATTTTCAACAATCTTATCCTATAAAAAAAGAACTATTATACTAGTTCTAATTTTACAGTTAGAGCGTCGTCTCCAACTCTTTCTTTTAATTTTATGATTCTAGTGTATCCACCATTTCTAGTTTCATAACGTTTAGCTAATTCATTAAAAACTTTACTAACAACTTGATCATCATTATTTAAGAAAGCTAAAGCTTTTCTTCTTGATACTAAAGTTCCTTTTTTTCCATAAGTAATCATTTTGTCAACGAATTTTCTTACTTCTTTAGCTCTTGCTTCTGTAGTAACGATAGATTCATTTAGTATTACATCTTTTGTTAAACCAGCTAAAATACTTCTACGTATACTTTTTTCTTTATTTAATCTTCTATACTTTGCCATAAGTATTTTACCTCCTTGTTTCTTCTATTAGTCGCGGAACTTAAGTCCCATTTCTTTAACTTTATCAATAACTTCTTTAAGTGATTTTTTACCTAGGTTACGTATTTTTGTAACTTCAACTTCTTTCTTAGAAATTAAATCTTGAACGGTATTAATACCAGCTCTCTTCAAGCAGTTATATGCACGAACTGAGAATTCAATTTCTTCAATTGGAGTTTCTAGTGTTTTTGTTATTGTATCTACTTTCTTTTCAGCCATTAATCCTGAAACGTCACTGATTGAATTAAGGTCTGTTACAACATTGAAGTGTTCAATTAGAATTCTAGCTGCTAAAGCCATTGCTTCTTCTGGAGTTATTGAACCATTTGTATAAACATTCATTATTAATTTATCAAAGTTTTCATTTTGTCCTACACGAGCACTTTCAACTTCGTAACTAACTCTTTCGATTGGAGAATATAGTGAGTCGATAGCTATAACACCAACTTTATTTTCTCCTAATAGTTTTTGGTTAGCTTTAGAATCAACATATCCTCTTCCGTTGCTAACTGTCATTTCCATTTCTAGTTTTCCACCTTTAACTAAGTGAGCGATTACTAGATCTGGATTAACTATTTCAATATCAGCATCTCTTTCGATGTCGCCAGCTGTAACTGTTCCTTCTTTATCAGCATATAATCTAATAACTTTATCTTCTTCTGAATGATTCTTAATTACAATGCTTTTTAAAGCAAGTATAATTGCAGTTACGTCTTCAACTATACCATCTATTTTTTGGAATTCATGCATAATTCCTTCTATTTTTACAGAAGTAATTGCACTTCCTGGTAGTGATGATAGCATTACTCTTCTTAATGCATTACCAATTGTTGTACCAAAACCTCTTTCTAGTGGTTCTAGTTCAAATTTTCCATAATGATTGCTTTCTATATATTCTGTAATTTTATATTCTGGTTTTTCAAATTTTAACATACTCTTAAGACCCTTCTTTCAATCAATTAATTTCTTGGACGTTTTGGTGGACGACATCCGTTGTGTGGAACTGGAGTGACGTCTATAATAGTTGTAATTTCAAGTCCAGCAGTTTGTAGTGAACGAATAGCGTTTTCACGTCCTGCACCTAAACCTTTAACGTATACTTCTACTTTTTTAACTCCGTTGTCCATTGCAGCTTTTGCAGCAGCTTCAGCGCTCATACCAGCAGCAAATGGAGTTTTCTTCTTAGAACCTTTATAACCAATAGTTCCTGCAGAAGCCCAACTGATAACATTTCCATCTTTATCTGTAATAGTAACTACAGTATTGTTATATGTTGAATGAATATGAGCTTGTGCTTCTGGAATATTCTTTTTAACTTTTCTTTTTCTTCTATTATAAGCCATAATTCTTTTTAACCTCCTATTTATTATTTAGTAGCTTTTTTCTTATTAGCAACTACTTTACCTTTACCTTTTCTTGTACGAGCATTTCTTGAAGTTCTTTGACCATGTACTGGAAGTCCTTTTTTATGTCTTGTTCCTTGATATGAATTGATTTCCATTTTGTTCTTAATATTTAATTGAACTTCACGACGCAAGTCACCTTCAACAATGTTTTTGTCTACTTCTGTACGTAATTTAGCAATTTCGTCATCAGTAAGATCTTTGATTTTTTTGTCTCTTGCTACACCAGCTGCATCACAAATTTGATTAGCTAAACTTCTACCAATACCATAAATAGCAGTTAAACCTATACAAGTATGTTTTTCACCTGGTAATTCGATATTTTTAATACGTGCCATATTTTTCCTCCTAATAATTAACCTTGTTTTTGTTTGTGTTTTGGATTTTCACAAATAACCATTATTTTTCCTTTTCTTTTAATTATTTTGCACTTTGCACAAATTTTTTTAACTGATGGTCTTACTTTCATAATTGTACCTCCATTATTTTATCTTTTATTCCATATTATGCGCCCACGTGTTAAATCATAAGGCGACAATTCTATTGTTACTGTATCACCTGGTAAGATACGAATCATATTTACTCGCATTTTACCAGAAACGTAGGCTTCTACAGTGTGTCCGTTAGGTAATTCAACGATAAGATTTCCTCCCTTAAGGACTTCTTTTATTTTACCTTCTACTTCTATTTTTTCTTCTTTAGCCATTTTATATCTCCTATATTTAATATTTACCTTTTTAGAGTTTATCTGATGTTGATAACTTTTTAGTTATCAACATCATCACTCCCAAGAATATTTTCTATGTTTTTGAAAATGTCTTCTGTATCCATGCTAGAATCTACTTTTTCAAGTACCCCTTTTTCTTCATAATACTCTAATAATGGATTTGTTAATTCAATGAACTTATCAAATCTAGTAACGAAAGCTTCTTCGTTATCATCACTTCTTTGAGATAGTTCTCCTTGACATTTATCGCATATTCCATTCTTTTTAGGCATCAAATTTTGAAAATATGTATTGTAGCTTGCTCCACATTGTGAACAAACTATTCTTCCAAGAGCTCTTTTTTTAGCTGTTTCTGGATCAAGATCTAGGTAAATTGTTGTATAGTTATCTATACCCAATTCATCAAATATTGATGATAATGTTTCAGCTTGAGCTATATTTCTTGGATAGCCATCTAAAATGAATTTTTGATGCTTTACCTTTGCTAATTCATTTTTTAATAATTTAGTGATTAGTTCATCACTAACAAATTCGCCTTTTGATATTATTTCATTGATTTCTTTTCCAAGTTCTGAACCAGTTTTTATTTCGGCTCTTAATAAGTCTCCTGTTGATAAATGTTTATAGTCATATTTGTTCTCCAATAACGTACTTTGTGTACCCTTGCCAGCAGCAGGTGGAGCTATAAATATAATATTCTTCATTATCTCCTAATACCTGCCTTATGACTACGACTTACAAGACTACTTTCAAGTTGCTTGTATGTTTGAATTGCAACACCAACAACGATTAATAATCCTGTACCACCGATTGTAACTGTACTTGATAATCCTGAGAATTTAGTAAATACAATTGGTAAACCGGCGATTATCATTAAGAATACTGAACCAGCAACTGTTAGTTTAGATAGAATATTACTTACATATTCTATTGTATCACTTCCTGGTCTAACACCTGGAATGTATGCACCTGCTTTACTTAAGTTCTTAGACATTTCTTCTGGATTCATTTGTAAGAATGTATAGAAATATCCAAAGAAGAATATTAATCCCATGTATAGTATAAATCCAGTTAATGAAGTGTTAATAATGTAATTATTTACAAAATTAACTGCACTCTCTTTATTAATTAGGTTAACAACTGTAACAGGGATTGTTAGCAAAGTTGATGCGAAGATTACTGGAATAACACCAGCTGTATTAATCTTAATTGGTAAGAAGTTTTGTCTTCCACCATAAGCACTATTTGTTCTATTAGCATATTGTATTGGAATTCTTCGTTCGGCCAATTCGACCCATACCATTCCAACTATAATTAATAAGTAAACTATTACGAATGAACTAAATAAGATTGTTCCTATTGTTTTAGTGAATGTATCACCAAGTATTAAATCTTTAAATGATGTTACGAATACTCCTGGCATAGATTGTAAAATACCAGCCATAATCATTAATGATACACCATTTCCTAATCCATATTTAGTGATTTTGTCACCTAACCATAATAGTAAACATGTACCAGCAGTCATAACAACTGTTGTTTTTAAGATAGTTAGAACATCTGAACTTCCGCTATAAACAATTGTAAATATATAGCCTTGAATAAATGCGAAAGCAATACCTAACCATCTTGTAATTTTATTGATTTTTTGCTTTCCTGTGTAACCTTCCTCTTTTAACTCTTTAAAGTATGGAACGATATCCATTTGTAATAATTGAGTTATGATTTGAGCTGTAATATATGGAGTAACACCTAATGCAAAGATTGAAAAGTTTTGTAAACCTCCACCAGTCATTAAGTTAAAGATTTCTAAGAAACCTAATTCTTCATATACTGTATTTGCCCATGGAACAGTTATTGTGTTACCAAAGCAAAATATTGCTAAACAAAATAGTGTAAAATATATTCTTTTTCTTAAATCTTTATTATTACGGTTAAATAGTTGTTTAAATATCTTAAACATCTAAATCACCTCTGCTTTTCCGCCAGCACTTTCGATTTTTGTAACGGCTGAACTTGAGAATCTGTTAGCTTTAACAGTTATTTTCTTTTCTAGTTCACCATTGCCTAAGACTTTAACGCCACAAAGTTGTTTTTTGATAATACCCTTTTCTTTTAATAATTCTGGAGTAACTTCGTCTCCGTCATTGAAAAATTTATTTAAATCACTTAAGTTTATTGTTGCATATTCAACTCTAAAACGAGCATTGTTGAATCCACGTTTTGGGATTCTTCTATATAATGGAGTTTGTCCACCTTGGAACCAAGGAGAAATACTTACACCTGAACGTGATTTTTGACCTTTTTGTCCACGTCCAGAAGTTTTTCCTGTTCCACTTCCAGGTCCACGACCAACTCTTTTGTTTGCTTTAGCTTCTGGAGCTTTTTGTAATTCGTTTAATTTCATACTATAACTCCTCTACTTTCTTTCCTCTTAATTCTGCAACTTGTTCTGGAGTTTTTTGCATCTTTAGAGCTTCTAAAGTAGCTTTTGCAACATTGATCTTTGTATTTGATCCAAGTGATTTTGAAACTATATCACGTACACCAGCAAGTTCTAATACGTCACGAGCTGATCCACCAGCGATAACTCCTGTACCTGGAGCAGCAGGTTTAATAAGAACTTGAGCACGTCCCACTTTTCCAATAGCTTCGTGTGGGATTGTTCTATTATCAATTAATGCAACTTTCATTACGTTTTTATTTGCTGCTTGAATACCCTTTTTAATAGCTTCAGGAACTTCATTAGCTTTTCCAGTTCCGATTCCTACAAGACCTTTTCTATTTCCAACTACAACTGTAGCTGAGAATCTAAAGTGACGTCCACCTTTTGTAACCTTTGTTACACGACCTATAGAAACAACTTTTTCTTCAAGCAAATTTTTCTTAGAGTCCATTTTTGTTTTTGGCATAATCTGTACCTCCCTCTTAGAATTCTAGTCCATTTTCACGTGCTGCTTCTGCTAGAGCTTCTACACGTCCGTGGTAAAGGTATCCACCTCTATCGAAAACTACACTTTTAATTTTTAATTTTTTTGCTTTTTCAGCAATGTCTTTTCCAACTGCCTTTGCACCTTCAACATTGCCACCATTTTTTATTTTCAATTCGACAGATGAAGAGCTTGCTAGAGTAACGCCCTTAACATCATCGATTAGTTGCGCAAAGATTTGAGTATTTGATCTAAATACATTTAATCTTGGACATTCTGCAGTTCCGCTAATTTTGTTACGAATACGA
>JAEEGF010031554.1_pt1 | contig 17556 bp, 10 predicted proteins | sample 9134171 | NCBI WGS metagenome assembly JAEEGF01 (sample SAMN16246542, study PRJNA631951) | gut metagenome | biome: gut microbiome; feature: rumen; material: AP-attached | host: Bos | place: Iran: Karaj | collected 2018-10 | reverse complement strand
CATTTTACTTTTTTAGAGGTGGTGACTTTGGTCACGCCCGACGGCACTTTTGGTCACGTCCGTCGGCCACTTTGGTCACGAAGGTTACGGAGATTGCTATGCAAAGTCGCTTACTAAGCACTACAAAGTCGCCTTCCGGCAAGACAAAAATCGCCTTCTAGGCACTTGAAGGTCATTTTTGAGCCTCATCGCCGCCAGCAACGAGCAACAAGAATGGCCGTTTTCGCCCTCTTCTTCTCCTAGAATGCACATTTTCAAGAGGCCTTTTTTTGACCAATTTTCTTGACACTAAAACCCAATTCCCATCGCCAGCAGAGAAACCAACTCCCCTCCCATCGTAGGGGAGGGGCAGGGGTGGGGTCAGTATTATTCAGCCATTAAGTGAGTTACAGACCCCACCCCTAACCCCTCCCCTGAGGGGAGGGGAGCGGCTGCGCCCAAAAGGGCAACAATTAGCTATAGACAACGCTATTACTATGCACGATCTTATTTAGGGAAAATCACCCGATAATTACCACTAAGGTGCATGAAAGCAAACAGACGCAGCAAACCATCATAATAAGCATCGAAGTAACCGTCCTCAAAGGGCTCATGACGGGCATTCCACAAATGCTCTACAAACTCGCGGCTCTTCTCATGAGTACACATCAGCGATGCAGCTGCCGAAGTAGCCACGAGGCCAATGCTGTGACGCAGCTTTCGGAATCCTCCTGCCTGCAGAATCTCATTGTCCTCAGGCAGCGATCCGTCGACGCGATACTGATCCACGAACTTGTCGACACCCTGTGAGTAAAGGAAGTTCTGTATGCGCTCGCCATACTGATGCTGCCACTCGCGATCGGCACCACTCCAGCAGTAGTCGAGCGTGATGTTCATAGGCACTCGCCAGGAGTCGTAGCGGAAGTTGGAGCCTCCGTTGCGCCGTCCGCCAAAGCCCTGCATCAGTGTGCCGTCATACTGGCACATATCAGGATTCAGGCCAGTCTTCGCGTCAGTTGCCTTGTGCAGGAACTCACGCGACTTGGCAGCACAGTCGAGCCAGTAATCGGAGCGCCCGTCGCCAGCCCACGCAGCCCACACCTCGTAGAAGGCAGGAATGTGGTAGGAGGGGTCTGTATAGCGCTGTCCGAAACCATCAGGAGTGAAGGTGATGAGCTTTGTCTCAGGATCAATGAGAAACATCTTCTGCGGACCATTCTGCTGACCGCCAAAACCTCCGAAGCCTCCAAAGCCAGGCCGGGCCTCAGGGGTATATTCGCGAGGCATCGTGCAGTCGAGGATACGTCGGGCCTCAGCCTTATAGTTGATGCCCGTATCATCGCCCCAGCGGTTGGAAGCGAAAATGAGCGATGTGATGAAGTACAACTCACCATCGCTGGCAGCTCCGTCGCTGTTGTGGCTTCCGTCAGTCTTGCAGCTCCAGGCGAAGTAGCCTTCGCGTGTGCCGCTCTGATGCTGCATATACTTACGGCTCCAGCGCCAGAGACGGTCGAAGATATCTTTCTTGTCGAGCTGTACAGCTATCATCAGCCCGTAGGACATTCCTTCGGTACGCACATCGTGGTTCTTGATATCAGAGATGTAGGCCATCGTGTCGCCCACTTCGAAGTAGACCTTGTTGGGTCCCAGGAACACGTCGCTGAACACCTCCTGCAGCTTCTTGTCGACCTCGGCCTTAGAATGTCCCATCTCGACAAAGAGGTTACGGTACTTGGCATTCTTGAAGGGCTCCGGCTGTGCCGATGCCGTGAGTGTACACATTATTATTAATAATAAGGGTAGGAAAATCTTTTTCATGTTGGAATATCTATAAGTGGCTTACACTTGACGAAAAATGCTGGCCCCATGTCTTTCGGCACAGGACCAGCACAGGTATCTGCTAAACTTGAGAGATTTGATTACTTAACAATGTACTTCTTGCCGTTCTTGATGAAGAGACCCTTAGCAGCCTGCTGCACACGGCGGCCCATGAGGTCGTAGATGGCAGCATTGCTAGCCTTGGCGGTCTGGACATCAGTCACGCCCAGGAGGTTCTCGCCCAGGATCGAGACGTTCAGCTCGTAGTCCCAACCACGCTTCACGTGATCCTCAGCCGGCTCAGCATCTTCATCCTTAATGAAGTAGATCTTGGTCGAGATGTTGGTATTGGCATCAGTATCGACGTCGATATTGTAGATCGTGAAGGGAACGACATTACCTTCGGCATTCTCGTAGTCACAGTAGATGTTGATACCACTCTCAGGAGCATAGTATCCCTCACCGTCGACGAAGTAGTCGATTTCAGAGATCTCAAAGGGCTCTACGGCATCTCCGTTCTTGACAAGTGACTTGAAACGGCCCTCCATCAAATCCTTCACTGACGACACACCCAATGCCTCGATGGCTTTCGTCAGGTCGACCTTCATCTCAGTGCTGATCGACATGTCCTCACTCTTGGCAGGTACAGCACACGACACGGTATCGCTGGCCAGCACGCGGTCGGACTCAGGTACCTCGGCAGAGTTGACGCAATACTCGATGTTGCGGAAGTAATAGGTGATAGGATGATCGTTCTCAGGAGCATTGAAATTCCACTCGTTCAGGTTGAAAGCAATACTGGTAGTACCGGCCTGATCGTTGGTGATCTCACCCTCATACACATAGGTCTGCCACTCTTCGTTGGGAGTGATGCTGCCACTGAGCATCTGCCAGTGCTTGTAGTCACCAGGAGAGTAGTGAGCCTGAGCAGAGGCAGAGGTCTCCTGCGAGGCGCGCATATCCATCTTGAAGTGATACTTCTCACCCTTCTTGAACACGTGGCAACCACCGATGAAGAGCTGTGTGGTGTAGCCCTTAAGAATCTCAAGGGTGTCGCCCTGACCATCACGGTGTCTATAGAAATAAGGAACGGGCGACTTGTTTGTACCATCAATATTAATAGTGGTGTCGGCCCATTCGGTAGCAACGGTAGTGGTCAGCGTGTAGGCGGGCTGGCCATCGATAGGATCGTTCACGATGGGGCAGGGAACAGTACCCTTGCCGTCATTCTGGATACCGGAAACGGTAAAGAATGGAGCGGTGTTGCGACCAATCTTGTTGGTGAGGTTCCAAGTCCACTGGTAGACCTCCTCACCGACCTTACCGCCACTCTTCAGGACGTTGAACCATCCCTCGAGCTCCTTTGGAGGAGTGCCGTCCTTGATCTCCATGACGATATCGTCAAGATAGAACTCTTTGCCGAGGTTACGACCCTGCTGGTCCATGAGGTCCAGTACGAAGGAACCAAAGTTCTCGGGCATCTCGCCCTCCCAGCTGAAGTCGGTCCACGTCGTAGGCACCTCGAACTCACCGAAAGTGTTGTAGCTAAGGTAGCTTCTGTTAATGTCGTGACACTGAGTGCCGAAATAGCCTGGCTCATCAGCTGCGGTCTTATACCTGAAGCGAATCCTCAGCATCTTGTTCTGGCCAGTCTCCTCGCTGGCTACAATCCAGAACTGGCAGTCATAGCGGTTTGAGGTCTGTTCCGGACCAACACGGAGGACAATCACGTGGTTGCCTTCATTGCCGGGCTCCTCAATAATACGGCCAGCACCTTCCTCGACAGCTTCATCCGTAGGATAGTCCCTGGTGTAGAAATTGGACACATCGTCACCTTCCAGGTCGCCGTTGTTGATTACACTCGTCCATTTCGCCTGACCGAAAGCAGCACCGCTAGAAAGAATCGCTGCTGCAAAGAAAGTAAAGATTCTTTTCATAATGTTTTGGTTTTTTAGGTGAATAATTCGAAATTCTGCTGCAAAGATAGAGATTTTTTCCTTTTCATAACGCTTTTAGTGTTACACGAAGTTTCAAAAATGTATCAAATCTTTGCTCATATTGAGAAAAATGCTTATCTTTGCACCCGAAATGTTACACCAGACAACGAATTAAGTTATAAAACCATGAATAAAGCACTACTTGTGCTAGCGTCGGTGGCTCTGTGCTGCATGAATGCCGATGCTCAGTCAGGAAAATACTTCAACAGCGAGCGACAGCTGTCCAGCAGCTTCGTGTCGCAGGTGTATGTCGACCATGAGGGATTCCTCTGGGCAACCACCCGCGATGGCATTAACCGCTACGACGGCTATCAATTCCGTGTATTCAAGCGCGAGAACCCCGCTGACAGCACCCTATATAGTAATTATGTGAACTGCATGATGCAGGACAGCCGTGGGCTGTTCTACTTCGGCATGTACGGTGCCCTCCAGACCTGGGACGGCAGCGAGTTCCACAACGTGGCGATGAAGGATGCCGAGGGCAACAATAGCTACTGCTATGCACAATGCTTCCTCGAGCGCCGTAACGGCGACGTGCTGGCAGGCACATCGGGACTGGGAGTGATGAAGTTCAGCGACAGCCAGAACGCCCAGCAGATAGGAGGGGCGCTGGCACAGCTGCACACCGTGAGCTCAGTGATTGAGGACCGCCAAGAGCGCCTATGGATAGCCACCGACCGCTTCGGACTGGTGTGCTACGACGGACAGACCATCCGCAAGTACCTCCAGGAACGCAACGACTTGAACGGTCTCTGCGAGGACTCCTACGGCACCATCTACGTGGGCACGTCCAACTCTGGTGTATACATGCAACAGGGCGAGCAGTTCGTTCATATCGAAGGAACGGGGACGAACGCTGTGTCGGCTCTATATTGTGACCGCAACGGCAGAATACTCATCGGCTACGACGGCGAGGGCATTGCCATTTTCGATCCGCGCGACCGTCAGCTCACCGCCAACCCCTACTTCAGCATGGAGGTCGACCTGGCCAGAAGCAAGGTCTACTCCTTCACCGAAGACACCAGCGGTAACCTCTGGATAGGTATGATGCAGAAAGGCATCTATCTGCAGCCAGCCAGTTTCCGCGGTTTCCATTATATGGGCCGTAAGCTGGGCAACCAGAACACTATCGGCAATGCCTTCGTCGCCTGTGCCACGACCGACCATCTGGGACGCACCTGGGTGGGTACTGACAAAGACGGCATCTACTGCATCAGCGCTGACAAGAAAAGCGTGCGCCACCTCAAGGACGGCTACCCGTCGGTAGTGATGACCCTCTGCGAAGATAGTCAGGGACGTATCTGGGCCGGCTCCTATCAGGAAGGCTTCGGATGGATTGACGGACAGACCCTGCAGTACCACCGCCAGCCATACCCTGACGACCACCTCATCGTGATGGACATCAAAATCGACAGCCACCAGCGCCTCTGGATGGCCACGATGAAGTATGGCCTGCTGTGCATGGACCTCAACGACCAGCACATCACCAAGTATGTAGCTGATGAGAATGCACCCAGCGACCGCAGCATAAACAGCATCTCCAACGACTATGCTTCACAGCTGTATCTCTCGCCCGACGAGAAGCGCATCTATGTATCCACGTCGCTTGGCCTCTGCTGCCTCGACATCGACAGTCAGAGCTGGACCAAAGCGTTCGGAGGCAACTGCCTGAACTACAGCCAGCCCACCAGACTGGCAAAAGAGTTTGACGGCGAGCTATGGGTGGGTGCCAACACGGGACTCTATCGCTATGATCTCAACGGGCACCTGATTCAGCACTACACCCGTGCCGACGGTCTCACCGACAACGGAATATCAAGCATTGAGCGCGACCTCGACGGAAAGCTGTGGCTGAGCACCAATCACGGTCTGAACCGCCTCGACCCTAAGACGAACACTTTCGAGAACTACTACGTGGACGATGGTCTGCAGAGCAATGAGTTCGGCGACAACGCCTCCTGCATCGCAGCCGACGGCACCATCATCATGGGTGGCACAGGCGGACTGACGTGGTTCAACCCAAAGGAGATACAGCACACACCATGGAAAGCATCCGTACAGCTCACAGGATTCTTCGTCAATGGTATGCAGGTCAACGCCAGCACCCTCTCCGACGGGCACGCCATCACCGACACCACCGTCATTGCCAGCAATCACTTCCAACTGGGATGGCACGACAACAGCTTCGCCATACAGCTGTCCACACTTACCTTCGACAACCCTGAGCACACCACATATTTATATAGTATCAATAACGAGCCGTACATACGCCTGCAACAGGGTATGAACGTCATCTCCTTCTCGCACATGCCGCCAGGCACCTACAACTTCCGCGTGAAGGCCGAGCGCAACAACGAGACCACTGAGGAGCGCGCGTTCACCGTCGTCGTCGGACGTCCGTGGTACAAGAGCATCTGGGCTTATATCATCTACGCCCTTCTTGCCGCCATAGCCATCTGGTCGTATCTCGCTTTCCGCCGCCGCAAGGAGCAGGATCACCTGCGCCTGCAGGAGCACATACATGCCGAAGAGATGGCCGACGCCAAGCTGAAGTTCTTCATCAACATGAGCCATGAGATACGCACACCTATGACGCTCATAGTTACGCCCCTCGTAGAACTTATCAAAGAGGAGCAGGATCCGCAGCGACGTGCCACCTACCTCACCATCAAGCGCAATGCCGACCGCATCCTTGGAGTCATCAACCAAATGATGGACCTCCGCAAGATTGACAAGGGACAGATGCAGATGCGCATGACCGAGACGGACCTCGTAGGCTTTGTCAAGGATATCCACGACCTTTTCAGCCATCAGGCCCGCTCCAAGCAGATTAATCTCACCCTTGAGCACGATGCCGACCGTCTGCCCGTATGGATTGACCGCAGACATTTCGACAAAGTCATCGTCAATGTCCTTTCCAATGCCTTCAAATTCACACCTTCAGGAGGAAACATTGACATTAACATCACACACGACCAAAATCAGGCCAAAATAGCTATCAGCGACGACGGCGAGCAGATACCACCCGACCAGCTCGAGCGCATCTTCGAACGCTTCTACCAAAGCCCCACACGTGTCAACGACCGTAACACCGGTACTGGCGTGGGACTTGATTTGTCAAGAGCACTCGTAGAGCTGCATCACGGCACCATCACTGCCAGCAACCTTTCGCGTGGATGTCAGTTTGTGGTCACCCTGCCCTTGGGCAACGCCCATCTCAAACCTGAAGAAATCGTCGTCGAGAAAAACATCGACGACAGCGAGAAGCAACAGCCTGACACCGCCGTCATCTCACCTGCCGAAGAGGAGAACAACACTGAGCAAGAAACAGGAAACAAGCGCCGGGCAGCCGACAGAAAAGTCATCGTTATCGCCGAGGACGACGATGAGATACGCCAGTACCTCACCGAAGAGCTCGGCCACGACTATACCATACACGCCTGTGCCAATGGACGCGAAGCCCTCGGACTCATACATCGCGTTCATCCCGACCTAGTACTCTCTGATGTCATGATGCCTGAGATGGACGGCACCACCCTCTGCCAAAAGCTCAAGATCAACATGACCACCAACTTCATCCCCGTCGTGCTGCTCACAGCCAAGAACAGCGAGGAGGATCGCTTGGAAGGTCTCGAGACTGGTGCCGACGCATACATCAGCAAGCCATTCAACCTTGACATCCTCAAGCGCACCATCCTCAACCTCATCAACACCCACCAGCTGCTGAGACTGAAGTACGAACGCAACGACGGCCTTGAAGAGCAGATTACGGAGGTACAGCGTCCCAAGTCGCCCGACGAGAAACTCCTTGAGCGTGTGATGAACGCCATCAATAACCACCTCGACGACTCCGACCTCTCCATCGACATGATTGCCGACGAGGTTGGCATCAGCCGCGTACATCTGCATCGCAAGATGAAGGAGCTCACAGGGCAGACCCCTCACGACTTCATACGCAACATACGACTCAAGCGAGCTGCCACGCTTCTCGCCGGACACGGCATGAACGTCACTGAGGTGATGTACGCCTGTGGATTCTCGAACAGTACCTCCTTCAGCACCGTCTTCAAGAAATTCTACGGCATGAGCCCACGCGACTATATGCGAGAACACGACAAACAATAACACCCCCTTCAGCACTATGAGAAAAGGAATCCTACTATTAGCCGCTCTGACCGTCTGCACTACCCTCAGCGCACAGATCAAGCTCCAAGGACAGCGCCCCACCATTGTTGACTTCTTCCTCAACTACATCGATGAGCCTGAGGATGAACTCACAGGCAACCTTTCCAACTCGTGGGAGCTATACAAAAGCAACAAGCCTCAACCTGAGGGTTACACCTTCATCGTCGACACTCGCAATGGATACATCCGTCAGGAGTGTTATGAAGAATATAACAACACAAGATCCTATTTCGAGATGTGCTACTGGAACTGCGCTGACGGCAAACATCGCCTCGTGGCTTACAACATGCAAACGCTCTCCAACGGCGCACCCGGAGGAGGACAATTCGACGGCACCTACTTCGCCCTCTACGACAATGCCAAGCGCACCCTCGAGCCCATTGAGCCCGAGGACCTCGGGCTCGATCTGGACCACGGCATCGACTACGGCAGCTACGGCTACGACAGCGATACCAAGCAGTATTTCTGGGGCTCCAAAGCCGGCAAGGTCACTAACATGACCAAGGAGGAGTACGACCGCTGGTACAAAAATCGTCCCCTCAACAACGTGGCCCTGCCTCGACAGGGTAAGGACATCATCCTCACCACCTATCGTGGCACCAACAAAACATCCATCACCTGGAAGTGGGACGGAAAGAAGTTTCACCGATAACACCTATCAGTTATGAAACGCTTATTCTTTTCAATTACCCTCATCCTCCTTTTGGTGTTGCAAGCATACGCTTACAAGAAACAGTCCATTGATATCACTGTGGGCGGAAAGCAAAGGAACATGGTGGTATTCACCCCCAACTCGCTGCCTGCCAAATCACCCCTTTTCATCGTCACTCATGGAATGAACCAAGACCCGGAATACCAGTACGGCTCTGACAAGATGTATGAGATGATTGACACGGCAAAGTTTGTCATCACCTACCTGCGCAGTGATGGCAACACTTGGGACATCGGCGGCACGAAAGACCAGAACTTCGTCATCAAGACCATCGACGAGATGGCCACCCGTTTCGACATCGACAAAGAGCGAGTGTATTGGTCGGGATTCTCGATGGGATCGATGCTTATCCACCATTGCATCGGCAGCATGCAGGACAAAATCGCTGCCTTCGCCCCCACCAGCGGCATCCAGTTCTCAGAGCAGCCGTGGAACAACTGCAAGAAGCCTGTCAACCTGCTTGAGTGCATCGCCTATGGCGACGATGTGTTCGGCTACGAGCAATATGGCATTCATGACTACATTGAGAACTATGCCAAGCACGACAAGCACACGTACTACAGCAAGACCACAGGCTACAAGCCCATCAGCAGCAGCTGGTACAACGGTGACCTAGAGAAATGGACTGGCGGGCCAAACGGCGGCGAGGTGTGGCTCTACTCCTATAACAACGGCGGACACTGGCCCATGGACCTCAACCGCCATCTCATCTGGAATTTCTGCAAGCGTTTCTCCCTGAACATGCCTTCGGTGAGAATCACTCAGCCGGCAGGCGAGACCACCCATCTTTGTCTGGCGCCACAGGGTGAAGCATCCTTTCCCGACGTCACTGTCACAGCCACCGCACAAGTTCCAAAGGGCAATGTGGCGAAAGTCGACTTCTACGATGGAAAGACGCTTCTGGGCTCAGCAACTGAATCACCCTATACAGTCACAATGGCTGCTCCTTCAGCAGGCAAGCACACCCTGCGTGTAGAGGTGACCGGTGACAATGGAAAGACAGCGGAGGCATCCTGTCCCGTCAGCTTCCTGACACCACAGACAGGCTATACGCTTAGTCAACGCTTCAAGACTGAGGGGACTGTGCCTCAGGACTGGTATGTGTCCAACGGTTCAACCAAGCGTGTGGGTGGCGGTCTGCCATACACTAGCGGCCCTCGTGTTCTGCGTTTTACCAATTCTGCCCGCTCCTTTGAATATGGACTGCTCGTTCAGAATGCCACTACCAGAGCGGAAGCCGCCTGGGCAAAATTCGGCGACAACACAGCCCGTTCCTGTCTGACGCTACATCCAGGACGTTATGCCGTCAAATACAAAGTATGCAACTGGAATCAGCCAGAGTTTACTCCTGTAATCATCGCTATTGAGACTCCCGACGGACAGGAAGTGGCTTCGCAGACCTACACACCCACCGTCAACATCGGCAACAATACCGCCAACAAGTTCACAGGAGTTATTCAGCAGACCTTCGAGTTCGACATCCCTGAGACTGGCGACTATGTCATCGCTTTCTACACTGATGCCACACGCAATGCCGACTTCGTGCTGGGACAGGTCAGCATCCTTCCCAAAGAGTTCTTTGCAGCAGGCATCAAAGCACAATTCTCTATTCACCACGAGCCTGATGCTGTGTATGACCTGTACGGACGACTTGTACGTCGCTCCACCTCTGGAAGGTTGAAAGACGGAAAAGACCAGTTGAAGCGTGGCGTCTATATCATAGGCGGCCACAAGACTATCATCAGATAAAGACAAGGCAAACCCCAACAGCAGCTGGCTGCGGGATTGGCCATCGCCCAACGACTTACCCATGCTGACAGAGAACACAATGGAGAAGCTGCGAGTGCTCGCAGAGTCGGCGAAATACGATGTGTCGTGCTCGTCGAGTGGTACTGTGCGCTCTGGCAAGAAGGGTATGGTAGGGTCGACTGTTGGCGGCGTGGGCATCTGCCACTCGTTTGCCGACGACGGCCGCTGCATCTCACTGCTGAAGGTGATGCTGACGAACTATTGCATGTATGATTGCGCCTACTGCATCAACCGCAGGACCAACGACATCAAGCGTGCGACGCTCTCAGTCACAGAACTCGAAGAAATCACGATGGAGTTCTATCGCCGCAACTACATCGAGGGACTGTTTCTCTCGAGTGGTGTGGTGCGTAACCCTGACTACACGATGGAGCGGCTGACAGCTATCGTTCGCGACCTGCGCACCGTGCACCGCTTCAACGGATATATCCACCTGAAGACCATTCCTGGGGCTTCGCAGGAGCTGCTTACGGAGGCAGGACGCTATGCCGACCGCATGAGCATAAACATCGAAATACCCAAGGAAGAGTCGCTGAAGGCATTGGCTCCAGAGAAAGACCATAAGAGCATCTTCCTGCCCATGTCGCAGATTCAGCAAGGGGTATTAGAGAACAAGGAGGACCGCAAGAAGCTGCGCCACGTCCCTCGTTTCGTACCTGCGGGCCAGTCAACGCAGATGATTGTGGGAGCCACGAAGGAAAGCGACCGCGATATTCTCCTGATGTCTAACGCTATGTACCAGCAGCCCACGATGCGGCGTGTCTATTACTCTGGCTACGTCAGCGTGAACACCTACGACCCCCGCCTGCCTGTGTTAAAACAGCCTCCGCTGGTGCGTGAGAATCGTCTCTACCAGGCCGACTGGCTCATGCGCTTCTATCATTTCAATGTCGATGAGATTGTCGATGATGCCCACGCCCACCTCGACCTTGATGTTGACCCCAAGCTTGGCTGGGCCCTTCGTCACCCAGAGGCTTTCCCCGTCGACATCAACAAGGATGATTACGAGCGCATCCTCCGTGTGCCTGGCATCGGCGTGAAAAGTGCCATTCTCATTATCAACAGCCGCCGTTTCAATCGTCTTACATCGTATCATCTGAAGAAGATGGGCGTGGTGATGAAGAAAGCCAAATACTTTATCACCTGTGGTGAGCTCACCTCTGCTTTCTCCCAGCCCATCGTCGGCATCAACGAACTGCATCCTGAGCGGCTGCGCCCACTGCTGATCTCAAAGGCCCAACAGAAGCGTGCTGCCGCCGAACAGCAGCTCATGCTCGACTTCGGAGAGTGACGAAGAATAATCTGCCGCACCATGATTACTTATGTGTTTGACGGAACAATAGACGGCCTGCTGACAGCCGTCTTCGACAGTTTCTTCCTCCATCAGGAGCCACAGGTGCTGTTGGCAGCGGGCGAGCAGTTGCCACTGTTTGCCGACGAGCCGCATGTGGTGGTGACCGACAACGAGAAAGCCTCTCGCGTCTGGAAAGGACTGGAGAAACGTCTGTCGGCAGCAGGCTTGCGCGTCATTACCCTCAGCTGGCTCTCCGAGGAGCGCGCACTCAATCAGCCGCTCTTCAATTATATCTGCAAGGTGTTCCGGCAGCCTGCAGGTGCACGAAGCATCGAGCAAAATGCCTCCGACCTTGATGTGCTGGCCGTGCGCAACACTTGCCGCCGCGTACTCCACGAGCAGTTGCGCATGAAGCAGTTCATCCGTTTCCAGAAGGCGAAGGACGGTACCTATCTCGCCGTAGTCTCTCCCGATCACAATGTGCTACCGCTCATCATCGACCACTTCCAAGACCGTTTCAACGACCAGCCCTGGCTCATCTATGATGCCAAGCGGCACTACGGCTATTATTATAGTCCAAGCGGCATCTCCCCCACTCTCTCTTCCGAAGGGAGAGAAACTGCCGATGCCTGCGACACCCCGCTCTTAGGGGGAGAGAACATAGGTGGGGCTATCCGCGTCACCTTCGAAGACGAGGCCGCTGTCCCCTTCGACCTCACCGACGGCAAGCTTAATGCCGATGTACTCAGCAGCGACGACACACTTTTCCAAAAGCTCTGGCGTACCTATTTCAAGGCCATCTGCATTCGCGAGCGCATCAACCCTCGCAAGCAACTCAGCGATATGCCTCGCCGTTACTGGAAATATATGACTGAGAAAAACGGATAAGCTCCTGCACCAATAATTACTCCTGCCAAGAGCATACAAACACAAAAACACCGACAGCCGCTGGGCCATCGGTGCTTGATACCTGTAAGGGTTGAGATTAGTCCTCTTTCTTCACAGCAACGCGCTTCTCCTTGATGCGGGCAGCCTTACCCGTGAGCTTGCGCAGGTAGTACAGCTTGGCGCGACGCACCTTACCGTGCTTGTTCACCTCGATGCTGTCGATGTTGGGCGACTCCAGGGGGAAGATACGCTCCACACCCACGGTGCCTGACATCTTACGAACGGTGAAACGCTTCTTCTCACCGTGACCGCAGATCTTAATCACCACGCCACGATAAAGCTGGATGCGCTCCTTCGAACCCTCGATAATTTTGTAACCAACGGTGATAGTGTCGCCAGGTGCGAACTCCTCGAACTTCTTGCCGGCTTCCTTAGCCTTGGCACGATTGCTGGTTGCAAATGCTTCCTCAGCAACTTTAATTAAATCCATTTTAAAGTATCAAATAATTAAATTGTTGTATCGTTCCAACGCAACATAGCGGGCAACTCTCCTATCTTCCCACCATCGGTTACGCCGAAAGCGGGTGCAAAGGTACGAAAAAATTTGGTAACAACAAAACTTTTTTGTATTTTTGCACAAAAATACTGATGCATATGAAGAAAACGACACTATTTCCTGCCCTGTTAGCCCTCGGAATGGGGGCTGTGGGCTGCACTTCCCACTATCAGATTGCCAGCGTCAGCCGCCAGCGGATCGTTGTCGACAGCCGCTATGACAGCCACCCCGATGCGCAGGCGACGGCCTTCCTGGCTCCCTACAAAGCGAAGGTCGACTCTGTGATGAGTCCCGTGATGGGCGTAGCTGCCCGAGACCTGGACAAGCGGCGCCCTGAGGGCGAGCTCTCCAACCTGCTCAGCGACATCATGGTGTGGGCAGGCAAGGACTACGGCGAACAGCCCGACTTCGGCATTTACAACATCGGCGGCATTCGCGCTGCCCTGTCGAAGGGTACTGTGACCTATGGCGACATCAACGACATTGCCCCGTTCGAAAACAAGATCGCCTTCATCACCCTCACGGGCGAACAGACGCTGGAGCTGTTCCGCCAGATTGCCAAACGTGGCGGCGAAGGTGTGAGTCACGGCGTGGAGTTGGTCATCACTGCCGACGGACAGCTGCTGTCAGCCCGTCTGAATGGCAAGGAGATAGATCCAAAGGGAGCCTATCGCGTCGTCACCATCGACTACCTCGCTCAGGGCAACGATGGACTGTCGGCCTTCAAGAACGGCTCGAACCTGAATTCCCCTCAGGGTGAGCCCGACAACTCACGCTTTATCATCATGAACTACTTCAAGGCGCAGCACGCCCAGGGTAAGGAAGTCGATGCGAAAGTAGAAGGTCGTATCGTAGTGAGAGAATAAACAATGAAAATCGATAATAATACCGCTATGAAAAAGTTCATCATAACAACATTATTAACAGGCAGCGCACTCTTCACGTGCTATGCCCAACAGCGCACACTCACCATCCTGCACACCAACGACACTCACTCTACCATCCTGCCGCTGAACAAGAACTTGGCCGACACGGTGGTGGCCGACCGCGGCGGGTACCTGCGACGTATCGCTTTATTAAAAGAGGAACGCGCGCAAGACCCTGAGCTGCTGCTCTTCGACAGCGGTGACTTCTCACAGGGCTCGGCTTTCTACTCGATGTTCGAGGGTGATGTCGAGATTGGACTGATGAACCAGATGCATTACGATGCTGTCACCATCGGCAATCATGAGTTCGACTTCGGGCTCGACAACATGATCCGCATCTTCAAGAAAGCCACCTTCCCCATCGTCTGTTCCAACTACGACTTTGCCGATACAGAGCTGAAAGACATCGTCAAGCCCTACATCACCATCAAGCGCAAGGGCATCAAGATTGGCATCTTCGCCCTCTGCCCGCCACTGGAGGGGATGGTGTTCACCAAGAACTACGGTCCACTGCGTTTCCTCGACCCCATCGAGGTGACCACGCAGATGGTCGACATCCTGAAGCGCCAGAAGAAGTGCGACTACGTGATCTGCATCAGCCACTTGGGATGGGAAGTCACAGAGTACCCTGACAACCGAGTGATAGAGAACACGCGAGGCGTCGACCTCGTGCTGGGCGGACACTCCCACACCTACTTCCAGGATCTGCAGTACGTCAACAACCTCGACGGACGCCCCATCCCCGTCGACCAGAACGGCAAGCATGCTGCCTTCATAGGCAAGATGCTGCTGACCTTCAACAAGAAATAACAATCACACAAACAAACATCAAACTACATCTACTATGACTACTACAAGAAAAGCCTACCTCCTGCTGCTCCTTCTGCTGCCGTTCGCTACGGTGGCAAAGGCACAGTCAGGACTCAACGCGCGCCAGTTCAACAAGTTCTGGCAAGTGGAGTCCGAATCGCCCGACTATCGCGTCACCTTCCAGGGCGACACTTGTGAACTGCTCGCTCCTAAGGGACTTACCCTCTGGCGCCGTCAACAGCTGCAGGCCGACTGCGCCGTAGAGTACGACGTACAGGTGATGCAGCAGACTGCCGACGACCGGCTGAGCGACATGAACTGCTTCTGGATGGCCAGCGACCCTGCTGCCAGTGACATCTGGAAGAGGGCCAAATGGCGCAGTGGCATCTTTGAGCGCTGCTACTCGCTGCAGATGTACTACCTGGGCTATGGAGGCAACCACAACACCACCACCCGCTTCCGCCGCTATACGGCCGACGAGCAGGCCATCGGCGACGAAAGCCTGCGCCCAGCCATCCTCAGGGAGTATACAGATGCCGCCCACCTCTTGCAGCCCAACCACTGGTATCACGTCAGGCTGCAGACAGCAGGCGGACGTACGCAGATGTGGATCGACGGTGAATGCATCGTCAGCTATCTCGACCCAGATCCGCTCACCAGCGGCTGGTTCGGTTTCCGCACCACCCTCTCCCGCTGCCGCATCGCCAATTTCCGCACAGAAGCCATCCGCCAGCCCTCGCTGCTGACGGGCATTCCCCTCCACTGGATAGGAGCCGACCAGGCTCAAGCCGACACGGTGCCCGTCACCTTCGGCATCCCCTTCGAGCAGGGCGAGGTGAAGGACGTGTCGCTTCTCGCCCTCTCCGACGGCACTCCTTCCGATGCCTGGATCAATGCCACCTGGCCCGACGGCACGGTGAAATGGGCAGCGATGGCGGCTGTAGCACCCTCGGGAAAAGACCTGCAGGTGGTGAAAGCCGGTAAGCAAAAACAGCCCCAGGCCGGCATGCAGGTGACAGAGACCTCCTCCCAGCTGGTCGTCACCACGCAGCAGTTGCAGGCCTACATCCCCAAGCAGGGCAGTGCCATCATCGACAGCCTCGTCATCGACGGCAGACGCGTGGTTAGCACAACACACCTTCTGGCCACCACAGCCAACGACAACCAGTCATACACAGGACACATCACCAGCGCACGGCTCGAGCGCAAGGGGCAGGTGGCCACCGTCGTCCGCCTCGACGGCGAGCATTGCTCCTCCTCGCGCCAGTGGCTGCCCTTCACCGTGCGCCTCTACTTCTATCAGGGCAGCCCGCAGGTGAAGCTCGTCCACACCTTCATATACGATGGCGACAGCTGCTCACTGGCCCCGGGACTAGGCTGCGGCAGCGACTTCATCTCGTCATTGGGCATACGTTTCAACATACCTATGCGCCTTGAGAACTACAACCGCCACATTGCCTTCGCCACTGACAACGGAGGCGTATGGACCGAGTCAGTGCAGCCCCTCGAGGGACGGCGCCCGCTCTTCACCCGCAATGCCCAGCAGCGACAGATGGAGGGACTGCGCGTGGCAGCCTACGACGAGATGAGTCCCTCCGACCGCCAGCTCATCGACAACTGGGCTTCGTGGGACGGTTTCCGCCTGTCGCAGCTCACCGACAATTCCTTCGCCATCCGCAAGCGTGCCACCAGCCGTTCGCCCTGGATAGGCACCTTCACTGGACAGCGAGCACCCGGCTATGCCTTCGTAGGCGATGCGCTGGGAGGGCTGGGCATAGCGATGAACGACTTCTGGCGCTCCTACCCCTCGTCCATACAGGTCGACAAGGCTCGCAACAACGAGGCCGAGCTCACGATGTACATGTGGAGCCCTGATGCCGAGCCTATGAACCTGTGCCACTACGACACCATCGCCCACGACCTGACCGCCAGCTACGAGGATGTGCAGGAGGGACTCAGCACTCCCTACGGCATAGGCCGCACCACCACGCTCTGGCTCCTGCCTCAGAGCAGCTGCCCCAACCGCGCTGCCGTCAGTCATCAGGCGCGACGCCTGGACGATGAGCCACACCTACTGCCCACGCCTGAGTACCTGCATCAGAAGCGGGCCTTCGGCATCTGGAGCCTGCCCACTGACACGGCATCAGCCGTTGAGCGCCGCCTCGCCCAGTACATCGACTACTATCGTGAGGCCGTGGAGCAGCATAAGTGGTACGGATTCTGGAACTACGGCGACTTCATGCATTCCTACGACATACGGCGCCATGAGTGGCGCTACGACGTGGGAGGCTTTGCCTGGGACAATACTGAGCTGGGCACACCCATGTGGCTGTGGTACTCGTTCCTGCGCACAGGCCGTGCCGACATCTGGCGTATGGCTGAGGCCATGACACGCCACAATGCCGAGGTCGACACCTATCACATCGGTCCGCTCGCCCCCCTGGGATCGCGCCATAACGTCAGCCACTGGGGATGTGGAGCCAAGGAGGCACGCATATCTCAGTCGGCATTCCTTCGCTTCTACTATTACCTCACGGCCGACGAGCGCACGGGTGAACTGATGCACCAGCAGACCGACTGCG
>JAEEGF011355131.1_pt1 | contig 17557 bp, 19 predicted proteins | sample 9134171 | NCBI WGS metagenome assembly JAEEGF01 (sample SAMN16246542, study PRJNA631951) | gut metagenome | biome: gut microbiome; feature: rumen; material: AP-attached | host: Bos | place: Iran: Karaj | collected 2018-10 | reverse complement strand
TATAGGATGCTATAGATAACCTCATCCACCAGTGTTTTCTCATAACTATAGCGTCTTGCCATAATCTCCTGTAACGAACGGATACGATCTGTACTGACAGCACGATTTCTTTTTGTAAAGAATTTTTCCGACACCGAAGTTTTAGCAGTTGTTTCCAAAGAAGTAAACACGCTTCCATCCTTGGCAACAACCTGGTGTGTACGTTGGATAACAGACGAGTCGTTCGTTACGGTGATTGAGTCAATAGCAGTTGCAATACCACTCATCGCCTCAGGTCCCTGTTCCAAATACTTGCTTGCTTCATCCACTTCCAGTTTATGCACCACTTGATTTAAGCTTCGTTCCACACCCTCACGGAAATGCATTTTACGCATATCCAAAATCTCTTTGATGTAGTGAACTTGCAAAAACAGCAGACACACAAACGATATACTCATCGCCACTGACAGAAATATAATTGCTGATTTTCTCATTGTTCCGTTGAAAGTTTTTTTCGATTTCCATGCAAAGGAACATTAATTATTTAAAATCATTACTCACTTATGTTAAACAAAATGCCATCATGTGCAGCTTTTATACATTTATTAACTAAAACGGTGATTTAACTTCGCTTTTTATTAAATAAATGAGAGGTTCATAGGACATGAACCTCTCTCAAAGAAAAATTAGAATGGGATAGCGAGAACTCGCCTTGTGGCTCCCATTCCAATACTTTCATAGACTTATTCTTCGTCTTTATTCGAAGCCTCAAACTCAGCCATGAGTTTCTGCTGGATATCAGTAGGCACAAGTTCGTAGCTGGCAAACTTCATGATGAAGCTGGCACGTCCACCTGTGATACTTGACAGAGCAGTAGAATAATTGCTCAAGCTCTTCAACGGAACCTTAGCAATCAGTTTCTCATAACCTCCTTCTGATTCCGAACCGACAATCATACCGCGACGCCCTTGCAGGTCACTCATCACATCACCCATCTTATCGCTTGGTACAAATACCTCTACGTCGTAGATTGGTTCCAGAAGTTTTGGACCGGCAGCCTTGAATGCATCAGAGAAAGCATGGCGACCAGCAAGCATGAATGAGAGTTCATTTGAATCAACTGGGTGCATCTTTCCATCGTATACTATTACGCGTACATCGCGTGCATACGAACCAGTCAGAGGTCCCTGTTCCATACGACTCATCACACCCTTAAGGATTGCAGGCATGAAACGGGCATCGATAGCACCACCGACAACGGAGTTGATAAACACAACCTTTCCACCCCACTCCAAGTCAATCTCTTCCTTACCCTTCATGGTAATCTTGAATTCTTGATTTCCGAACTTATAAGAAGTAGGATCAGGCATACCGTCGTAGTATGGTTCTACAATCAGGTGAACTTCACCAAACTGTCCTGCACCACCCGACTGCTTCTTATGACGATAATCCGCACGTGCAGCCTTAGTGATAGTTTCGCGATATGGAATCTTTGGTTCTTCAAATACAATCTTAATCTTTTCGTTGTTCTCCAAACGCCACTTCAACGTACGCAGATGGAACTCACCCTGACCCTTTACAAGAGTCTGCTTCAGTTCCTTACTCTGTTCCAGAATCCATGTAGGGTCTTCCTGACTCATACGCTGAATAGCTGCTACCATCTTTTCTGTATCAGCCTCATTCTCTGCTTTGACAGCACGAATATATTTAGGATTTGGATACTTAACGAAATTGAATCTGTGGTCACAGTCTTTTCCTACGAGGGTATTACCTGTGCGCACATCCTTCAGTTTTACAGTACAACCGATATCACCTGCTACCAGTTCGTCAACCTTAATACGGTTTGCTCCGGCACAAGCAAATATCTGAGCCATACGTTCCTTACTGCCGCGGTCGCTATTTGTGAGGTCGTCACCTTCACGAACCTTACCCGACATCACCTTGAAATATTGCACACCACCAATATGTGGTTCGTTTGCAGTCTTGAAGAAATACAAAGCAGTAGGACCGTCAGTAACTGGCTTCACTTCTTCACCGCGAGTATTGTGTACACAAGGCATTTCATCAACGAAAGGAACTACGTTTCCGAGGAATTCCATCAGACGGCGCACACCCATATCCTTTACTGCACACACGCAGAATACAGGGAAAATAGAACGTGCTGCAAGGCCCTTGCGAATACCCTCACGCATTTCGTCTTCAGTCAGTTCGTCCGATTCAAAGAACTTCTCCATCAGGGTTTCATCGTTTTCAGCAGCAGCCTCAACGAGAGCTTTATGCATTGCCATCGCCTTCTCCATCTGATCCTCTGGGATTGGTTCGATGATTGGAGCACCACCTTCTGGCTTCCATGAATACTTCTTCATAAGAAGCACGTCAATCAGAGAATTGAAGTTAGGTCCTTCATTCAATGGGTACTGAACAGGTACGACTTTACTTCCATAAATATCTGTCAACTGTTCTACCACCTGGTTGAAATCACACTTATCTGAGTCGAGTTGGTTAACGAGGAAAATCACTGGCTTACCCAACTTCTCTGTATAACGGAAGTGATTCTGTGTTCCGACTTCTGGTCCGTACTGTCCGTTTATGAGCAACAGTGCTGTGTCGGTTACATTAAGAGCTGTCATTGCCGCGCCAACGAAATCGTCTGAACCAGGACAGTCGATGATATTGAGCTTCTTTCCATTCCACTCAACATGGAAAACAGTTGAGAACACACTATATCCATACTCCTGTTCAACAGGGAAGTAATCGCTCACTGTGTTCTTTGCTGTGATTCGTCCGCGGCGGCTAATTATGCCAGCCTCATACAGGAGTGCTTCGGTAAGGGTCGTCTTACCAGCACCATCATTGCCAAGCAAGGCAATGTTTTTGATTTCATTCGTCTGATAAACCTTCATGATTATAATTGTTTTTAAGTATTAGATTCTTGCAGTGAGGGAGAAAAACCCACATTTAGCAATTTGGGGCTAAAATTACGCAAAAACCACCGCGATAGGTCCACTATTTTTATGTTATACAACACATTTTGTTTTCTTAATATATTTTGGCTACCTTTGCAACCATCAATACTAAATTTTCAACTCTAAACTCTAAACTCTAAACTTTAAACTTTAAACTTTAAACTTTACCCCCGTGTCTTGCATCTACATCCATATTCCATTCTGCAAAAGCCGTTGCATATATTGCAACTTCTTTTCAACCACCTCGCTCTCCATGCGAGATGCTTATGTTGATGCAGTCTGCAAAGAGCTGGAACTTCGCAGGGAATACCTGAAAGGCGAACCTATAGAAACCATCTACTTTGGCGGAGGCACACCGTCACTTCTCACTCCAAAACAGATATCACGAATTCTTTCCTCTATAAATAGTATATATAATGTACGTGCGAAGGAAATCACTATAGAATGCAATCCCGACGACCTATGTCCCGTATCCGAAGAATCAGTCCACACCTCGTGTTCCGAACTTCTTTCTCTGGGCATAAACCGCATCAGCATAGGCATTCAGACCTTCCACAACGACCTATTATCTATCCTGCAACGTCGTCATAATTCGGAGCAAGCCATAAAAGCTGTGCGCGATGCACAAGCCGCCGGATTCGACAATATCAGCATCGACCTCATGTTCGGACTACCCGGACAATCACTCGACAATCTGAAATTCGATGTTGACCGTGCACTCTCGCTCGGCATACAACACCTCTCCATCTATTCCCTGCAATACGAGGAAGGCACCCGACTCACCCAGATGCTTAAAAAGAAGGTTATAACTGAAAGTGATGAAAACCTTTCAAGAAAAATGTATGAATACATACTCGATGCAACCAGTCAGGCAGGATTCAAACATTACGAAATCTCAAACTTCGCCCTACCCGGTTACGAAAGCAAACACAACTCCAGCTACTGGAAATCCATACCATACCTCGGCATCGGTGCGGGAGCACACTCGTTCAACATACACTCACGACAATTCAACTGCGAATCCTTGCCATCGTACATAGATGGAGTACAAAAGAGTCAAATACCTTTCGAGATAGAACAGCTCACCGAAACAGACAAATACAATGAACATGTATTCACAGCCCTGCGCACCAGCAACGGACTAAGCCTGCAAGACATAGAACAGACATTCGGCAAAGCAAGAAAAGACTACTGCTTGCGTATGGCACAAAAACACATCTCACTAGGTACACTCATTCTTAAAGACAATATTCTTACACTCTCCCGACAGGGTTTATTCATTTCGAACGATATCATGTCCGACTTAATGTACATTGATTAACGAAATTTTCAAAAATGTGTACGAAAACAGACACTAAAACACTTTGCGTTTGTCCTAAATTTCCTAAAACAACGTTTTTTTTTATAAAAAGCGAAAAAAAAACTACTTTTCTCGACCGCCTAACTGAAATTGTCGTACCTTTGCATCGGTTTTAGAAAGCAAATTTATTGTTTAACATTTTAAAGTAGAAAATTATGAAGAAGTTGGTATTCGCATTCGCTGCTATCGTAGCTGTTTCTTTCGCATCTTGTGGTGGTAACACTGCTGCAACTGAGGTTGCTGCTGATTCTACAGATGTAGATACAGTTGCTGTTGACACTGTAGCTGTTGACACTGTAGCTGCTGACACTACTGTAGTTGCTGAATAATTCAGAGCGAACAGAAAAACAACTTTCCGAGGGATACCTCGAAGAGAGATTGGACCTGCCAGACTTAGTCTTGCAGGTTTTTTTTTCAAAAAAACGAAAAAAAGAACACATTATAAACTTAAAACAATAAAGCAGTGGAATCAATAATGTTCTTGGGATTTGGCTTGGATGCCTGGATTACTATCGCAACAGTACTGGGACTATTCACAGTGTTGCTGGCTACAAAATGCCGTAGCGACATAGCATTTCTCGGAGCCATCGGCGTGCTCTTTGTCACAGGTGTACTCGATGCTAAAGAAGCCTTCGCAGGTTTTAGCAGCACATCCGTTATCACCGTCGGAGTATTGTTCGTCGTCATTGCGGGACTCACACATACAGGAGTGCTCCAATGGATCGTAAAGAACCTCCTTGGCTCCCCCGACAGTTATGCAAAAGCAGTAACCCGACTGATGGTGCCAGTAGCCGTTCTCAGTTCATTTCTTAGCAACACCACAGTCGTTGCACTCTTCGTAAACGTTGTTAAGATGTGGGCAAAGAAACTCGGCATATCCCCTTCAAAACTGCTTATTCCACTGAGTTATGCCTCAGGCATGGGTGGTGTCTGTACACTCATTGGCACACCGCCAAACCTTATCATCAGCGGACTCTACGAAGAGAATACTGGTGTAGCGATGAACATCCTGACAACGACTATCCCCGGCCTCTTCTGTCTTGCCATCGGCATCTTGTCAATCATCGCCATGCGCCGTCTCTTGCCCGACCGCAAAGCACCAGAAAGCGCATTCGAATCTACAGGCGAATACACAGTAGAATTGCAGGTACCTTCCGACAACCCATATATCGGAATGACACTGAGCGAGGCTGGTTTATACCATGTCAACGGCGGTAGCCTTATTAAGATGTACCACTTCGACGGTGTACTCTCCCCTATCTCAGAAGACGAACCTATCATGGGTGGCGACCATCTGGTATATGCAGGACAGATAGATGAAATAATCGAAATGGCACTGGACCACAATCTTGTAAGTTCAGACCATCAGATATACTCGATGAAAGAAGTAGAAGACATAGACAGTAAACTGCTTACAGCATACGTCAACTTCGGCAGCGAACTGATAGGTCAGAAAATAGGTGGCACATCATTCGAGAAAGACCACAATGTAATACTGGCTGCCGTTTCCCGACTCGGAGAACGTATCAAAGAAGCTCCACGAGAAGTGGTTCTGCAAGCAGGCGACACACTGTTGTTGATCTGCCCGAAACACTTCAAGCCCGGAAAATCTACCCTGTCGCATCTTCTCACCTTCTTCGACTCTGACGACATTCCGAACTTCGGATACGGCACAATCATATCCACACTCATAATGTTAGCTATGATTGTTCTTTCAGCCCTCGGCATCATACCATTGCTGCAGTGTGCCTTCCTTGCCGCAGGTGCTATGCTCCTATGCCGTTGCTGCAACATGGATCAAGCCATGCGTGCCATCAACTGGGACATACTTATGGTCTTTGCCGGCAGTGCAGTCCTCGGAACCGCCATTCAGAAGACAGGACTTGCAGAATATCTGGCAAACGGCATACTCGACGTCTGTGGCACCAATCCGATTGTAGTGATGACAGCCGTCTGCTTCGTTGGCACCTTCATCACAGAATTCATCTCGAACACAGCAGCAGGAGCCATGTTCTTCCCTATCATGTACGAAAGTGCTGAGAAGTTAGGCTACGACCCATTCCCATTCCTCGTAGCCCTGATGATAAGTGTCAGCAGCAGTTTCGCCACACCAATCGGATCACCTACCCACATGCTGGTCTATGGTCCTGGTGGCTACCGCTTCAGCGACTTCATGCGCATCGGTCTGCTGATGAACATCATCATCCTCGCAGCCAACATCTTCATCGTAAACCTCATCTACCCGTTGACTCCACTGCATTAATGGTTAATGGTTAAGGGTTAAGGGTTAAAGGTTAGCGACTCTTGACTCTTGACTCTTGACTCTTGACAATTATGCATTATGAATTATGAATTAAAAAAAGCCGCATCCCATCACTGGGATGACGGCTCAAACGCTCATATAAAAACCTTATTTTATTAACTTCAATGTCTGCAATACTATATTAGTTATATCTTGAGCATACTTCTCTGACTCCCCCGAAGCCGCTCCTAATTTAGAGTACAAATAATTCCTAATTTGCAGTTTCAAGGGTTTTTCAAGTAATTCTTCATTCATTTCCTTGTCAGACTTCATAACATTCTCAGGTGTTTCTTATATACTTTTCCGTTGCAAAATTATGGAGTATTTCTTATATTCTGATATTTTCATTTATACTTTTTCCGTCCATTTTAGCCCATTTCGTTTTATATCTGACATGAAGGAATTTATACTACTTTGTTTTGGATAGAATGAAAAAAATAAACTACATTTGCAGACATGGAAACAGAATACAGAAATACGCCATCTTTCAGCAAGGAACAGATCCGACAGATTTGCCTTAATGTAGAACAGGCTCTGGGGCAACCCGTGAGAACCCCAGGAGATTTTGACCGGCTCAGTTATATGATTTATGCACGAACGGGAGAACAACTGAGCCGGAACACCCTGCGACGCGTATGGGGCACATTGGACGACGGCACCAACCCGCGCACCTCTACCCTACTTGCCCTGATTCATTTTCTGGGTTATCGCAATATAGAGAGTTTCCTCGATGCATCAGACAAGATTAAAGGCAGCATGCAGAGTGGTTTCGTAATGAATCGCAAGATAGCCGTAACTACCGATATGCAGATAGGTAATCAGCTGCGCCTTACTTGGTTGCCCGACCGAGTGTGCGACATAGAGTATGAAGGCAGTCTCTGCTTCCGTGTTGTCGCCTCAGAGAAAACCCGACTCCAACCAGGCGACACATTCCTATGCAGTCTTATTATCGATGGCGAACCACTCTATCTGGACCAGTTGCAACATCACGACAACGACGGCAACAGCAGTATTCCTATGTCGTATATTTGCGGATTAGACCAAGGCATAAAATTCGAGAGAATAAACTGATAATATATGAGACACCTGCTTCTGCTTTGTTTAATGCTCACTGTGTGGTCCGTCTGCTATGCTGTAGATCCACCTATAGAGGAATTGCGCAAGAGGACATTCCAACTGCCTCTTAAGTGCGATGGGCAGACAGTTATGGTCACCTTCGTCAAACTAAGGGGAAGAGACAATTTTGTCAATGTAGGAATAGGTATATATGGCGAACCGGCTATAGATACTGCTACGAAGGGACGACTGGTCATTCCTGATTCAGTTGTTGCACCTGATGGAAAGAAGTGTTATGTACGAGCAGTGAGACGACAGGCATTTGCCCATTGTACAGGACTAACTGAAGTAGTACTTCCACAGACCCTGTGCGACATAGGCGACCAATCATTTCTCGGATGCACATCACTCCGACAGATTACTATTCCGTCATCAATCAAGGTGATTTATCCCGCTGCTTTCCGCCAATGTCCGTCGTTGCGACTCATACGAGTAGAAAAAGAAGACCTCTTCACAATATTTAGTGACATTTTCGACCTTGAGACAGTAGAGGAAGCCATACTCATGATACCGGCAAGCAAAGAAAACATGTATCGCAACAGTCTTGTTTTCGGTTTGTTCCGATACCGCATGGAAGACTTCGACCACTTAAAGTAAAACAGAATGAAAAACAAAGAAATAGACAATAGCATCACAAGCGGTTTTCTCTCCGACCCTATCTTCGACAGCATAGACCGGAAGTTTACCTGCATCGAACCACTACCCAGCAACGGACAGACAAAACTCTTCAAGGCAAAGCGGTTCGGACGCTGGTACACCCTGAAAAGCATAGCAGGCGAACAGGGCGTTGCCATTGCCAGCTACGGTCAGCTGCTGAAGAAAGAATTTGAAACCCTCATGGCAATACAACACACAGGCGTAGTGCAAGCATTGGGAATGGATACTGTGGAAGGCATCGGCCCATGTATAATCATGGAGTATATCGACGGAGCAACCCTTGACGAATGGCTCAGCAAAGAACCTGCTTTGAAGGACAGACGCCGTATTTGCAAAGAGATAGCCGATGCCATTGAATACATTCACTCACAAGGAATCGTACACCGCGACATAAAACCCAAGAATATAATGGTAACCCGCATCGGTGAACACGTAAAAATCATCGACTTCGGATTTGCAGACACAGATCAGCATGCACAACTGAAACAACCTGCAGGCACATATAACTACATGTCGCCAGAACAGATGCAGACGAACATCCCCGACGTAAGGAACGACATCTATTCCTTCGGTATGCTGATGAAAGAGATGAACTTGGGCAGAGCCTACAAAACCATCATCCGCAAATGCCTGTTGCCACTCGACCAACGTTGGAAGAGCATGAACGAAGTGACAGATGCAATAGAGAAGACAGAACGCCGTCGCCCTTGGCAGGCAGTTGCTGTTGCGAGCATAATCCTGTTGGCAGGAGCTCTCACCCTGCAGACATGGCGACTGCAGCACACCGGCAACTCAACTTCATTGGCAGCTCTTGACTCAATGCGCACAGAACTCGACCAGCAACGACAGAACAGTCATAACGCGATGGCAGCACTCTCCCAACAGATGAAAGATTCAAAGACATCGTTGGGCGACAGCATACAACACCTTGTCAGTGCAAACGAACAACTGCAAGAACAATTGAAGAAAGAGGAAAAACTGCAGCAGGCAGCTCTTGTAGCCCTCCACAAAGAAATGCGACGTTCCGGAGTAGAACAGCACGCAGACACACTAACCAGATTCGAATACCGCTGGAAAGACCTGAGTCTGCGTATTGCAGCCGTAGGACAATATGCCCACAAATATGTTGACGGCCTGGAAAACCAATGTGACCGCATAAGCAGAGACCGCATACGCGAATCAATGCTCAACGAATGGCAGTCATGGAGCAACGAAATCAGTCAACGCATAATACTCCTCCTACCAAAAGATGTCCGCAACGACACCATTCTCCGACCGAACCTGCCCCCAGACATCAAACTATAATCCATTTTTTTACAGTTTACGGTTTACAGTTTACAGTTTAATTTTTAATTCTTCATTCTTAATTTTTCATTCTTAACTAAAAAAGGCCGCCACCCCAATAGGGATGACAGCCCAACGATCATAAATACATTCTCACCTCCTTTTTTACCCTGAAGTAATTTCTTTAATTTTAGCAAATCCTCTGATTTTACATCCAAATCCTGAACATTTGTCTCATTTTTGTCAACAAGATTTACTGTTGCTACAGACAACAAACCTGAAAAATCAATATCGTGGACATCTACCTTTTGTAAATATGGCGATTCTTTTGTCAATCTCAATTTAACCTTAAGTTTAATATATTGTGTTGCAATAGCGCCATCTTGTTCTGCAAACGAAAGTTGACAAGGTTCATTAACAACCTCAATAAGTTTTGCCAATTCACCAGACGTAAAATCTGTTGACGTAGGCGAAATTTCTTTAGGCTCATAAGATGATGAACATGATGTAAATAATGCGAATGAACATGTCATCAATGCAAAAAATATTTTTTATATATTTGATGTTTCTGCCTACTCTTCTGAGGATTTTCGGCACACTCCTTTTATTATTTGTATTAAATATTAATTTCGAACAACCCACAAGTGCGGTATAAATGATCTTCAAATTATTACATTTTATAGCTATAATTAACGGCTAAGATATTCTCCCACTATTCCTACAGGATCACTAGCGTTGACATACCCCCAATCACCCTCCGGGTCATCTCCTGAATCAAACAACTTTTTACCTGCTTTGTTAAAACATTGCACCTGACGAACCATAACTACACTATATATTTCATCGTACATAGCTTTAGTTTTCGTGGTAACAACTATGTCTCTACTACCTATCTGATTGGTAAAATACTGTTGCCATTTTCGCGAATGGAATACGGCCTTAACCCATACAATATGCCTTCCCTTTTTATCAGTAATGATATTAGGATTATAATATACCGTAACTACTTCATCGTCATCATGCACTTTTACCCATTTCTCAGATTCGTTTTTCTGAACAACTTGAGCATTAGCAAACAACGACAAAAAAAACAAACACAATAAAACTACATATTTATTCATTACAAATCTTAGAGGATTATCGTTTTTTAAAAAACAGGAGTCAAGATATGTAAACAAAATACATGTACCTTGACTCCTAACACTAAATATAATTATTGCATTTCCATAGCAGCCTTACTCATCTTAGTAGTAATTTTCATGTAACGAGCCCACTGCGATGAAGACATTTCACCTTGAGCATTCTTCATTTTATCACTAAATTCCTGTGCTTTTTCCATGAGAGAAGGATATTCTGACAATGCTGACATATCCCCTTTAGCAGCCTTCTTCATATAAGAAATATATTTGTCAACATAATTTTCATAAGAATCTAAGAGGGCATTCCAATCTTCTGAACCAGATGACGAACTCGTATCAACATCACTATCGCTATCATTGTCATCAGAATAGGAATCGTCGTCAACCTCAATGTCAGAAAGATCGCCTTCGGTTGTTTCTACCAAGTCTACTTCAGAACTATTGTCAGAACCATCGCCATCGAGCCACTTGCTAGAGACTTTAAACTTGACTGCTCCCTTTGTCATGTTCTTGAAAAACCTGAATGTGATAGTTGCAGTTTCGTCTATACCAAGAGAGAAAACAGCTTCCAACTGTTTCTCGCTGAAGACAACATCTGTATGCTCAGATGTTATAGAGTTGCCATCCTCATCCAGTAATTCTACAGTAAACGTCGGTTTTGAAGACCATGAGGCATCAGTGGGGCCACCTTTAGCGATTCTCTTGAACTCAACACTGAGTTCATAAACGAGTTCATATTCAGTCATTTTGTAATCTCTTTCGACAACCTCGAAAAATTTCCCCAGCGGGCCATTAACCTTCTTGGAAGTAGGAGTGAGTTTACCCCCAGCACTACAGGCCGTAAGCGAAATGGCTAATACTGCCATTACAAATAATTTGATTGTTTTCATATAAATAATATTAAATTTGCCTACTCTTCTAAGGATTTTCGGCACCCTCCTTACGTTTAAGTCTAATAGTATTAAAAAATAATGCTTAAATGAAACAAGCACCTAGTATCAATTATGCCAGACTCTGTTTTATGAAACAGTATTCAATCAATCTTATAATTATCCCCATAAACAAAGCTACTTTGTCTTATGAGAACTCATATACTGATTATATTCATTCCCATTACATATAATAGGGGTATGTTTTAAAACATCTTCAGGTGTGATTTTAAAACTAGCTTCACTAATAACTGACTTCCAATTGGAATCAGTAACCTTTAAATCTTTTTCGCAGTCAAATGTTAAACAGTAATATTTCTCGCTATGAGCGTCAAGCATTGCATCATCATAATCGTATCGGCCACTTATTTTACCTTCATATTTGCCAGACCAACAATTTGCAACACTCATATATATAGTAAAACCTAGACAAGGATAATCAGTGTTATTTTCCAACGTAAAATTCACCTTGTTAGAGGATCTATCTATTAAAGCAAACTTCTCCCCAAATGCATTTGTCATAGTAAATAATATATTTATGTTCTTGTTTAAATATTCTGCAATTTCATTTGCCTTGGCGCGATAAATTTCTTTTGTAATATACCAGCGTTTCTGGTATTCCATATCGAAGTATTTTTTCCCTTTTTTTATACTTCCGCATTGCTCCATAGAATACTTTCTAGACACGTCTACAAATAGTCCTTTACTATCTTTTATTACATATCCGTTTTTGAGGCTGTCACACTTTTCAAAAATCAGCGTAATACTTCTCTTGATATTGTTATCTTCACTATTGTCAGGACTATAATTCTGTATAATTAATACATCAAAGATACTATCATTTTCTTTTATAATCTCTTTGATGGCAAAACTATCGCATCTTATAGGTAGAAATTCTAAATCAATTGAAGGATATATATATTTTATAGAATCTTCTTTGTCTTCCATTGCATATTTATAAAAATGCATTACAAGATTCTTGATTTTTTCTTCTGGTTTTTCCCTAAAAAAATTACAAGATGCAAATAGGACAATTATCCCCAATATGATAAATTTCAATTTAAACTTAGTTGTCATAAATAATAGTTTTTGTTGTTTAATGCAATTGAATAAGTACTGTTTCTAGATTTTTTTTCCTTGTAGCATCCATAATCATAAATATGTCTATAAGATACCAAATAAATGCTCCTGCGCAAGTCAACAATTTTCCGACACCTAAACCTATATCGCCAATATAGAATCTGTCAACACCATAAACACCTACAACAATTGAAAGTATTAATGCAATTGTAGGGTCTTTTAGTTGTGCAAACATTACTTGAGCCATAGTGGCGTCATCTACCTCTATAAGTCTCTTGCGCACCATATCAATAGACTCAGGTGGCAACTTAGTCGCATTTAATAATATCAATTGTTCAACCTTGTTAGCTTCCATTTTAAATATTTCTAAGAATGAACCATAATGAAAACATCACAGTGTATGTATATATCATAAATTTACTTTCAACAATATTTCCAATTTTATTTCGGAGAGTAACATCTCTTATATATTTATATCCAACAGCTATAACCGCATATGGAAGAGCAAATACGATGAAAGGATTATAGTTTATTGCTTTTATGATATCACCATGTAGAAAAGCGTGAATTGCTCTTTGACAACCACATCCTGGACAATCAATACCCAAAATTAATTTAGTTGGGCATTTAGGAATCCATACATAATCTGTTGGATCTACTATATAGAGAGTTACAGTAGCCAGAATTGCCAAACCACATATTAATACTTTCCATGATGTTTTCATCATAGCAAACTATTTACATGTTAGAAAGAAAAGGCAAGAATGCAAAGAACGATGCCCCGGACACCAAACATACAATAGTCCATATTGCATCAATGATAAAAAATGACACAATGCCATATACACACCATTGTTTAGCTTCGTTAGATGCTTGATTCGCAGCTTCATACTGCTTCATCATGTAAAATTCTCCCACCTTGTTTGCTTTAAGGATTGCGATAATGCCGAATGGCAGACAGCAACAAATTGTTGTAAAAATTGCCAAACCGAGATGAGAATCTGGTTTTGGTACAAAAGAAGTATTTTCTTCCATAGTTTCTAAAAAAACCTATAGCAACCCAGATTCAGCGGTTAGTAAAGAATGTAAATGGAAAAGACGTGGGTGCTCTACTTTTCTCGCTTATCCCATCAGAAATCTCGTTTATTAATACAAAGGACAAAACAGATACTGATGGAGAAAAGCGCGTTTAGTAAACGTCTTTTTTTATATAACATGTCTGACCCACACAGCCTCCAAAGGCTTCTCGAATCGCGGCAAAGATAAATCTCATTTTATATATAAGAACAATTCACCTTAGCCCATGTTAGCCCAAATGAGAGAGAAACGACTTTTTGTTCAAAAAAAGGGAAATAAGGGTTAAAGATTAAAATGAGAGCTGACAAATATGTCAGCTCTTTCCGTTAATAGCTAATAGCCAACAGCCAACAGCTGCAAAATCCTAATGTATCTGCGTTTTCGGTTTTCTGCTTCTGCAAGACTACCAGTTATATCCCGTGTGATGGAATCAATATCCCCCATGTCGGCATATCGGTTCAGTCGGTGCTCCTTCCAGAACCACATAGCACTCAGGATAGCAGCTGGGTAACGGCTCACATCTTCGGGCAACAGATTCATGCCGTACTCCACCATCGCAAACTCCAGAAACTGGAAATAATTATGATAGCCCGTCAGCATCAGACACCCGCGTCCACGATAGCGGAACCCATCACCAGACAAATAATTTCCGTTGCCCAACCGGTCAGCATAAACCGTATTGGCGAGTCTCTCCGGATTATGCGCACACGCCACAGCACGTTCCCTGTTGAACCTCTTAGGCCACACCTGCATGATACGCTCTGCCGAGTAATTCAGATTCTCCTCCAAACTCTGCAGATACCCCGTCTCCGAAACCACCTGAGCCAGGAAAGCAGCTGCCCTCAGTTCGTTATCGAGTCCGAAATCAATTGCGTAGTAATTAAACTGCGAACAAAACTCCGCCAGTTTCTCCTCCGAAGTTGAAGAAGGCTTGCACACCTTCTTCAACATATCTAATGTCAATTTATAGTTCATAATTTTAGTTTTCAATTTGTAAATGTCAGGAGTAATAAGTGAATAAGTGAATAACTCTCTTAGGGTAATTCATTCATTAATTTATGATATACACCATACGACGCCTTCTTAATCACTCCATCATTGATTAAACGATTCATAGCTTTCCAAGCAGACGACTGAGACATGCCGAAACATTCCATAAATTGTTGCGTCTTGAACTCTTCGGGCAACTTACGGAAACACATATCATATCGTGTAGTACGTTTCCTTACGACAAACTCCTTATTTTGGTCAGCAAAATAGTTGAAAGCCATCTCGCCAAAGAAAAACTTCTGGCAGCGGTACTGTATTTCCATAGCCAGTTTGCAGAGTTTTCTATCGCGTTCATCCATTGTCAGCGTACTTGACTCCTGCCACTCATCCCAGTGTCGCATCAGGATAAAGGGCAACGAAATACCAATGCCGTAGTACGGAATACGTTTCAGTAGCGTTCTGTCTGCCTTATCACCATTAAACTCAGCCACCTCCATGCGTTGCGATTGCCACTCATAGGTCTCATCGTTCAGTGCCTCTATTGGCAGTTCGCCCTCCACCTTATCGAGTCGGTAAGCCCAAGTCTTCAGAGTTTCGTTAGCTTCCGCATCCACCTGCTGATGGCGTTTAGCCAGTCCCTTATCGGGCAGTGGAATTACAGCCAGTCGGGTTGACATACCAGTACCGAAATTCCGTTGGTTCACCTTGCGATGTAGGGCATAAGGCGTACCTGTATAGATGAAATTCCAGTACACATTGAACATACCCGTCACGCTCTCCTGATTGGCATACATCTGTCCGTCCTCTTCATTATGAAAAGCCTTCAGTTCCAGAATTTCGCGGTCCTTCCAGTCGCCACCCTTATTCTGCTTCGTCACGTTATCCAGTTCCGCATCAAACGAGAACATATGCAGATTCAAATCCACGCCTTGAATAGTCTCGATAGCAGCATTCATGTGTCGTATAAACTCACCGGTAGCAGTTCGGGCTGGGTGCACACGGATACCTACCACAGGTCGTTTCAGAGCCTCGCCCTTCTGTGCCTTTGTCGAGGTAGTGCGTTCTGTGCGTCCTTCCTTATAGCGGTTTACGGCATCAATCAGACAGCTGTCAGCCTGAATCATCGGGTCTGCAATTTTCTTGTAGAACTTCTCCACGATATTCTTACCAGCTCCAGGGTCACCGATGATGAAGATGCAGTAATTCAGTCTGCGTATGATTTCCGGTTCGTACCAGAAATGATACCAAGCCCTTGTCATAAGAGTTCCGAACAGAGCAGCACTGGCAAACAGAACTGCTGGCATCTTATGCGGATGCACATTCAGGAACAGTTCCTTCATGCAAGGATAATGTCCAGCCATCTCCTCCAGTTCCTTAGCCCATTCGTCCAGTGGCAGTTGAGAATATACGTCCTCGTCAGCTGAGGGCTGAGGGCTGATGTCAGAAGGCTGAATCTTGGAACCTGAATCCTCCGCACCTACAGCCTCCAGCGCAGCCTTCATCTCTCTCGAGATTTTCGGCAACCATGCCTTGCCCTTCTTGGCATTCTCGCTCTCCTGTGCTGCCACATATTCAGCTGCATCATTCACGGTGCGTTCCACATTCTCCTTGCGTTCCTCAATGATTTCCTGCACCCAGGGCTGAGCCAGCAACAGCGACAGAGTCTTTGCCTTATCTCGGTCTGTCATGATATACAAGTCACGAGCCAACCTCACACTTGCATCATGTCTCGAAGCTCCGTCTTCGCTAAATCGCTGCTTACTCCATGCATCGATAATCTTCTGAAAACTCACTCCGCGGTATTCTAGTGGAGATGTGAAATGTGAGATGTGAGATGTGAAATGTGAGTTTTCGTTTTCGTTTGGGTTCCCCAACTTTTCACTTTTCACTTTTAACTTTTCACTATCGGTAATAGTAGCTCCGCTACGCCCATTTCTGTAATCCTCCCCATACTTCTTAGCAAACTCCTCGTTTTCGTAAGAATAAAGTCTGTCTTCGTCAATTAGTATAATGTCATCCTGAGTAGTCAGGAAAGCACCTCTGCTGGCATCCTTACCCGACTCGTCTGGATTCAGTCCCAACTTCAGGGAAAACACAATCTGATTATCTATCAGATTACCCTCATTCGGGTCTGCAATAAACACCACCTTCAATCCATGACCCGATGGAGTGACAAACACAAAAAGTATTCGCTTTTTATCCTCCTCAGAAAGTTTGGCATAAGCCGCTTCCCAAATTTCCCGAACATCGCCCTCCACATGGTCAAAATCAATGACGCACAATCCGTTTAGATTACTTTCCTTCTGTAGTCGCCACGCACCTTTCTTTTTAGTCTTCTCACCAGTCCTCTTATTCTCAAACTCCTTCTCCGACTCATTAAAGGTTGCAATAAAAACTGCTATTGGCAAACTATTCTTAATTTGGTTGTACATCTTTTTATCGCCACGTGCCAGCGCCTCGCGAGCCTCCCTGACTTTTTTAATAGTTTCAGGCGCTGTGATAAGCGCCCGAAACATTTCCGGAGTTACTATTTCTGTTGGCAGACCGAAGCTTCGTTGATAACAAAACATTTGTCAATCTTGCTTGTTAAATTGTACAACTCTCTCCTTACTTCTATCAGTCCTTGAGCATCGAAAGTGAGCCAAGCCACCACCTTCTTCTCCTTACCGGAGAACTTC
>JAEEGF011882312.1_pt1 | contig 17558 bp, 17 predicted proteins | sample 9134171 | NCBI WGS metagenome assembly JAEEGF01 (sample SAMN16246542, study PRJNA631951) | gut metagenome | biome: gut microbiome; feature: rumen; material: AP-attached | host: Bos | place: Iran: Karaj | collected 2018-10 | reverse complement strand
GACTATACCCTACAGCGAAGCATTCAGTTTGGTGGGGATGTAGTTGATACTAAAGAACGACGCGGTAGCAAGAAAACAGGAGGGTATTATGTGGTGTGAGATTTAAACATCGAAAAACTCGAAAGAACGGAAAAGAGAATTACACTTTCAACTCTACACTAACCACTGCCTCTAAACTCTCAACTCTCAATTATCAATTCTCAATTATCAATTATAAACAAGTTGCCCTGATTCAGCTCGCTCAACTCCTACTCTCAACAAACAACTCTACACCAACCACTGCCTCTAAACTCTAAACTCTCAACTCTAAACTCATAATAACAACTGACGGGTCGGAGCTGTAAGAAAACGATAGGATGATGTAAGATGTGAGGATGTAAGATGAGGAGGTTTCGGATAAAAGAGCATTTGAAATAATAACCAACAAGCAAGCAATGGATTTGATTTTCAGAAGAGTGCCGCAAAAGGCAGTGGATTTAGAAGTGATTAGGGATTTCATTGAAGATGAGCACCCGAAGCGGATTCATTTTGCTACTTATCATAGGAATGCCTTGCGGAGAGTTGAGGGTAAGGAAAATGTAGTTGGACGTTTGGTTTTACCCTTTAACGAGCCTTTTGATTCCATCGCAAGGAAGTGTCTGTCTATGGATAGCTTTCTTTTTGCTTCACGGTTTGGTAATGGTTATTACAGACAAATATTCTCCGAAATTGAGTTCCTTCAAGTGGAGAGTTTCATTGAAAAAGTCAAAGACTTGGTGTTTCTGCGCGACACCCTTGACTTGTCAGTGGCGTTGTCGATGCATGAAACAGAGCCGGGGATAAGAACGCCTTTAGGTGAACATGAGTTCAGGGTGAAGTACCGTTCAGATAGCACAGATGTTTCTGCCGACAAATCAGCTTTGGCGGACGAAATGCAACGGCGTTTGGAAGAGTTGCCTTACTTCAAATTTGCTGACTATATCTGTGCCATCCCGAGCCGCAGGCCTTTTATGAAGGAAATCATTGGAAGTTTGAAGGGGTTTGATTTTGTTGACATATCTAATCAGATGGATTGGGAAAATAAATCAGGTAGCTTGAAAGATGTGGCGACAGCAGAAGAGAAACTAGACATGATACAATCGTGGGGATTACGGTTTGGAGAAGACACGGATCTAAATGGTAAGACGGTGCTTCTGGTTGATGACATGTATCAATCTGGTGTGACGCTGCAATATATTGCCATGCGAATGAAAGAAGTTGGTGCCAAAAGAGTGTTTGGCATGACTTTGGTGAAGTCGCTAGGAAACTAACCTAGAATAATTATGGATTGGAATAGCAAAGATACCGTTGAAGTGATTTACAGGCTGCTCGCCGTAAAAGGTGTGGGGACTGTACAGACCAATCGTATACTGTTTTCCATCCAAAACAAGGTGGGCACGGTAGGCGAGTTGGAGATGAACATCAGGATGTTGTTGTCGGAGGAGCAACGGCGTGAATTCGACAAGTGTTATGCGTTAAGCCCACATACATTTGAGGTAGAATATCTGTCCGTACTGGCATCCCAATACCCCAAAGTACTCATAACCTTTCTTCATCAAAACACCCCAACGGTACTTTCGTGCATTGGAAACCTCGGCCTTCTGGATAAGTTGAAAGTTGGTTTCTGCGGTTCTCGCAACGCTTCGGAGAAGGGTCTGTGGATTGCCGGTGACTGTGCCAGCCAGTTGGCCGAGCGAGACATCTGTATTATGTCTGGTTATGCCAAAGGCGTGGATATGGCGGCTCATAAAGCAGCCTTGAAGAGCGGAGGCAGCACGATAATTGTCTTGCCCGAAGGCATCGATGCGTTTCATGTGAAGGAAGAGATCCGTGACGACTGGGATTGGAGTCGTGTGCTTGTGGTTAGCGAGTTCATGCCGAACGATGGTTGGATGGCATCGCGTGCTATGCAGCGCAACAACACCATTATAGCCTTAAGTGATGCTGTGTTTGTGGTTGAGGCTGGTGATACAGGTGGCAGTTTGGATGCTGGACTGAAGACCATTAATATGGGTAAATCTTTATTCGTTCCATTCTATGCCCAGTTGCCCGACTCAGCAAAAGGCAACTTGATCCTTGTAGCCAAAGGAGCGCAAACGATGGGAAAACAAAGGCATACTTCCAGGGTCAATATTGAAGGACTGGTTGGCTCGTTAGGAAAACAAAGGGAACCTGAACTTGCGTTTTAATTACGATGTATGCCGATTCAAGCACCTTAGCCCCTTGCCACCACAATCAGTGACTGACAAGGCGAAGCCGTTAATAGGAAGCAAATCTAAAACAAATCTAAAATAAAGATTTCGCATCGCCCTTATCAGGCTCGCTCAACTCCTACTCTCAACTAACAACTCTACACTCACAACTGCCTCTAAACTCTCAACTCTACACTCATAAAAACGACTGACGGGGCGGAGCTGTGAAAAACTCTAGACAAACAAAACAAAATATACATCTAAAAATGTACCTAAAGCATTCTCTTAAAACAATTAAAACAATAACAAACAGAATATTTAATGCCAACCTACACCATCAATAATACCCGTATTGCAAAAAACACATTCTTCATGTATTTGAGAACACTCTTAACTATGTGCATCTCATTGTACACCAGTCGAGTGATCTTGAGAACATTAGGAGAAGTTGATTTTGGTATCTACAACGTCGTTGGCGGTGTGATTGTTTTATTTTCCTTTATCAATGGTGCCATGACTTCCGCAACCCAGCGCCATTTGTCTTATGAGCTTGGAAAAGAAACTCCCGAAGTGTCTTCTATATTCAGTGCCTGTTTGATGGTTCATTTTGTTTTGTCTGTGATTGTTTTAGTCTTGGCTGAAACGGTTGGTCTATGGTTTGTTAATACTCAATTAAACATACCATCGGAGAGAATGAATGCGGCTCTATGGGTTTATCAGTTTTCGATAATATGCTGTATTATTGCCATCAATCGCGTTCCATTTGATTCTTCCATTATTGCTCATGAGAAATTCACCTTTTATGCTTATAGTGGAATCATTGAATCTGTCTTAAAACTGGTTATAGTATTTGTTTTAGTATCATTTAGTGCCGACAAACTCATAGTTTACTCTATTTTAATATGTTGTGTAACTATTATCATGACAGTAATGATTCTTTTATATAATCGTTTCGCTTTTCCTGATATTCGATTGGTTCGTGTTAAGGATAGAAAAATATATAAAAACATAGTTTCATTCTCAGGTTGGACAATATTTGGTAGTTTCGCCAACATGGCTCGTCATCAAGGCATTAGCATTGTGAACAACATCTTTTATGGTGTCGTAGTGAATGCGGCGATTGGTGTGGCCCAGCAAGTAAATGGTACCATTGACCGATTTGTTTCAAGTTTCCAATTGTCGTTCAACCCACAGTTGACCAAAGCTCAAGCAAATGGAGACCGACAAGCTCAATCTTTGCTTATCGTCCGATCTTCCAAATTTTCTTATTTCATCTTATTGATACTTACTTGCCCCGTCATTTTGAATCTTGAATACATCCTGCATTTATGGTTGGGAGAATTTCCCCAATACACAACGGAAATATGTGTATTTATCTTGATCGCATCACTTATTGATTGTCTGTCAGGCCCCTTGTGGGTGACCGTTTTTGCTTCTGGTAAGATAAAGTATTATCAGATAGTTATTAGTATTGTTATTTTGCTCAACATCGTTGTTGCCATCATTTGCGGCAAACTTCATTGGGAGCCTCAATATGTTTATGCCGGAATGTGTTTTATTAATACTTTATCGCTCATTGTCCGATTGTATTATGCACATAAGGAAGCGCAATTGAGTGTCTCTTTTTTCTTAAAAAAATCACTGCAACCAGTGGCTCTGGTGACTTTGGTAGCAGGTTTGCCATCTGTGCTTTTGATTTATTTCTTAGGTGCAGCTCAGAACTTCATTACTTTACTTTGGCAAACGGTTTTGATTGTCTTAATTGTAATTGCTACAGTTTGGTTACTAGGGCTTACATCTGATGAAAGAAACAAGTTTACCTCCTTGATAAAAGGTAAACTTAGATTTTTTAAATAGTTTATTTCGATTATTGTCCATAATAAGACTGAGATATGAATCTCCTTCGTGCTAAGCTATATGTTTCTTTTCTCAAAGCAAAGCCTTCGGCCTTTCAAGTGGAAGAAAGTTCTTATCGACGGATTTACATCTTTTTGGCTGCTGATTATGGCAACTTGGGAGACGTTGCCATAACGTTTGCACAAAACACTTTTATCCATAACAAGAATCAAGAAGCCGAAGTGGTGGAAATTCCCATATCTAAGACATTTGCTGGGATTAAAGCGGTAAAGAACATTCTCAAGAAGGATGATATTATTACCATTGTGGGTGGTGGAAATATGGGCGATTTGTATGACGACATCGAGTATTTACGCCAATTGGTCATCAAAAGTTTTAAGAAAAACGAGATTGTCTCATTTCCACAGACAATAGATTTTTCCAATACGAAATATGGACAAGCAAGACTATCCATCGCCAAAAGGGTTTATAACAGTCACCCAAGGTTAACCTTGCTTGCAAGAGAACAAGTGTCATTCGAGCGTATGAAAAGTTATTTTCCGAAAGCAAAAGTCATCCTTACCCCCGACATCGTTATGACACTTGATAAACGGGAACCTTTTGAAAAGCGAAAGGGCGCAGTTCTTTGTCTTCGTGACGACAAAGAAAAACTGGTATCCCATCTAGCGGCGAAACTTCACAAGGCACTCACTGATGCTCAATATGACATTACGTATAAAGATACCCATATTGGCCGAGACCGTCTCTCTCCAAGGGAAAGAGAAGAAGAACTTAATGCCATTTGGAGCACTTTCCGACATGCTGAGTTTGTAGTAACCGATCGATTACATGGTATGATTTTCGCCTTCATTACAGGGACTCCCGCTATCGTATTGCCTAATAACAACTTCAAGGTAGCTAGCTGTTACGAATGGATTAAAGATTGTGGTTACATTTATTTTGCAAATAAAGATAACGATGTTGACATATGGTTATCACTAATGAAAACTGTTCCCCAGAACAATTTTCTTAACGTTCATTCAAATATAAACAACTGTTTTGACCAAATGTTCCAATGAAAAAGAAACTATTGTTTTTCCACTTTGATTTAAAAGGCGGTGGAGCCGAAAAAGTGTTAGTTGAATTAGTTAACGGTCTTGATAAAAGCAAGTATGATATAACTGTACAAACTCTTTTTGGGGTTGGATTATATATCAAGAAATTAGATAAAGACATACACTTCAAATGCGTTTTTAAAAATCAATTTAGGGGAAGTTCTTTATTTTTCAGACTGTTTTCTCCATCTTTTTTGTATAGATTATTGGTAAAAGATAGATACGATGTTGAAATTGCATATATCGAAACAGCCCCTACAAGAATTCTTGGAGGAAGCAAGAAGAAAGACACAAAAAAAATCGCATGGGTTCATACAACTTTACAAAAAAAGCCTAAAAGCTATCGATCTATCAAAGAATTAACTACTTGTTATCAGAATTTCGATAGAATAGTTTTTTTGTCAAAAATGGCACAAGAAGCGTTTTATACACTTACTAATAGAAGCGATTGGCCCTCTGCAATCGTTAGAAACCTCATAGATTCGAATAGGGTCATACAAATGTCGAAAGAAACTGTCGATTTAAACGATGATGGAAAAACTAGAATAATACACCTTGGCAGGCTTAATAGAATAAAAGGAGCTTTTAGACTACTACAAATCCTTCATAATTTGAAAAACAAAGGATTGAATCAATGGCATTTGTATTATTTGGGGATTGGAGAGCAACAGAAAGATATTGAACTATATATTCAAAATAATAATCTACAAAACGATGTGACTTTACTGGGTTTTCAGACCAATCCTTATAAATATCTTGCCAAAATGGATTTATTTGTTTGTGCTTCATTAAGGGAAGGCTATAGTACTGCTGCTGTTGAGGCAACAATACTTGGAATACCAACACTGACGACAAATTGTAGTGGTATGAAAGAGATTTTTGAAAATGGGCAATTTGGTATGATAGTGGAAAATGATGACTCTGCAATAGAACAAGGAATTGAACACTTCTTAAAAGACCCGTCTTTATTTGAGCAATATAAAAGCCAGTTGTCAAAGAGAAGAAGTTATTTTGATTATGATTCCATTTTGAAAGAGAACGAAGACTTCATCGATTCCGTTATAAATATGTAAATATGCCATACCTTAGTGTTGTAATGCCTGTTTATGGCGTTGAAAAGTATATTGCAACAGCAATAGAAAGCGTGTTGTCACAAAAATTTCAAGATTGGGAGCTTTTGATTATCAATGATGGCACAAAAGATCGAAGTAGGGAGATAGCACATAGCTATGAAATCAAAGATACAAGAATAAAGATTATAGACAAAGAAAACGGAGGCCTTTCAGATGCCCGTAATGTTGGACTATTATATGCCAAGGGAAAATATGTTCATTTTTTCGATAGCGATGATTATATTGGCAACGATTACTATTTGGACATGGTCAATAGTATATCCAAAAAAGAGTTATCTGGGGAGCCCGATGTGATAGTATCGGGTTATATTGTTGAATCGCAAGATGCTGATGGGAAGGTACTGTCACGACAATCGCGAAGAAAAAAAGCGAATTTTATTGATGAAATAGCAAAAACGGAGATTTTGGATTTTGTTGAGAACTATTTCACTTATGCTTGGAATAAGTTTTTCAAAGTTGATTTTCTAAAAGCCAATCATTTATTTTATCAAAAAGGTTTATATAGTATTGAGGATATCGAATTTATGAAAAGATTTGTTGGATGCAAACCAACTGTTGGTTTGTGTTATTCCGATGGTTATTATTATGTAAATCGCGCTAGGGTTTCCTTGGGAAGGTGTTATAATCGAGAAATCGTTGATTTTAATGCGAAGAAAAACTCGTATTTAAAAGAAATATTATCATTTATTATTGATAACCCTATAGAGGTTGAAAAGAATATTCAAAAGCGATATATATCTGTTTTTGGTTTTTTATTTCATTCTTTGTTTTTTTACACACAACCAATGAAAAAAGACAAATATTATGAAGAGATTAGGTATATACTGAATTGTGATGAATTATATAGAACAATAGATGTAGCAGAAGCTAATACCTTTAAATACTGGATTCTAAAAGTACTAATAAAACGTAAGAGAACAGGTCTGATTTTTCAATTTTATCGAATCCTCAAATTAAACATTAAATGATTTTCGTTAAAAGCAAAATGTAATTGCCATTCAATTGTTTGTTTATGATTTGACACCAATTGTAATGTATCTTTAAGTATGTTAACGATATACTACTGATGCGATAAATTCAAAAGTCAATTAATTGTACAATCTTCCGTTTGTTATATACTTGATTATGAACAATGTGGAATCCATAGATTGAGGAAAATCCCCAAATTGGTTTCAAAATCGATTTCAAATCAAAAAATCGAAATACTCGTATAACAATATGGATTTCAATAAGTTATAATAAAATCTCAAAAATTAACGCAACACTACTATTAACGATAGAAAAAAGTTGAATTAAAGAATTGTTGGATTAATATGTTAATTGCAGCGTTAAATTTTGTTCCACTTTTAATAATATTTAAATAAATAGGTATTCGTTATGTTTAGCCTGGACGCTCAATATTATTCGCATATCTATATTTGGCTGGTTACTTTGCTGTCGTTAATTGTTTTCAGTCAATACTCGGTGTATTCTCAGTTGCGTTTGCTGAAAAAAAAGCAGAATAACACATTTGGAGTTGTTTTGTTGACTTTGTTTATGGTGTTGTTCATAGGTTTTCGTCCTATTAGTGGAAAGTATTTTGTGGATATGGGCACCTATAATGCGTATTATAATATGTTAAAGGGTGATATTTTTTCTTTTAATTGGAACACTGAAAACAAATTATTTGACAATTATTTTCATTTTTTGGCATCAAAAAATGTTTCTGTAGATATCTTTTTCTTATCTATAGCAGCCATTTATTTTGTATGTATGGCATGGGCTTGTTCAAGTCTGTTTCCTAAAGACAAGATGGCTGCGTTTTTGGTCTATCTTGGCGCTTTCTCTACATTCTCATATGGCACCAATGGTATCAAGGCTGGCGCAGCGGCCTCTCTCTTTTTGGTTGCATTGGCGATGCGAGAAAAGAAAAAATGGCACTGGACTGTTGTTTTCATCTTGCTTTCATGGGGCTTCCACCATTCAATGGTGTTGCCAATAGCCGCTTTTGTTGTCTGTCTTTTTGTGAATAAACCTAAATGGTATTTCGCGATATGGGTATTTTGCTTTTTTATGGCGTTGTTTCATGTTACAGCCTTTCAGGAGTTGTTCGCTGGATTTTCCGATGAAATTGGAGCTGGTTATTTATCGGGCAGCGAGGAACATGTTCGGCACGACTTAATGGGTGGGTTCAGGATAGATTTTATTATTTATTCAGCAGCTCCTATAGTTTTTGGATGGATTGCGGTGTCCAAAAAACACATAGTCTCAAAAAACTATATGTTTTTGCTTAATTTGTACACATTGATTAATTCGATTTGGCTGTTGTGCATGTATGCGAATTTTACCAATAGGATTTCCTATTTGTCGTGGCTGATGCTTCCCATTGTGCTCATCTATCCTTTTCTTAAGGAAAGATGGGGCCGCAACCAATACAGGACTTTCCAATGGGTGGCCTTCGGTCATCTTGCCTTTAAGTTATTTATGTTTTATATTTATTATTAATTGTTAAAAAATGCCAAGAGTATCCGTCCTTATGGGCATCTACAATTGTGCTCCAACACTTGCCGAAGCATTGGACTCGCTTTATGCCCAAACCTTTCAGGATTTCAAGATTATTCTGTGCGAAGATGGTTCCACGGATAATACTTACGAAGTGGCTAAGTCGTATGCGGATAAGCACGACAATGTCGTTCTGGTCCGCAACGAGAAGAATATGGGATTGAATTTTACGTTGAACCATTGCCTTGAGTATGCCGACACTGAATATTGTGCCCGTATGGATGGTGATGATATTTCTTTACCAACTAGGTTTGAGAAAGAAGTGAGTTTTTTGGATGAGCATCCAGAATATGCCATCGTGACCACTCCTATGAAGTATTTTGATGAGAAAGGGGTTTTTAGGGAAGGCAAGGGAGGTAGAGAACCTAGATTGACTGAATTCCCAAAGCATTCCCCATTTTGTCATGCGCCTTGTATGGTGCGAACAGAGGCCTATCGTGCTGTAGGAGGTTATACCGTGGCGGAAAAGTTGCTGAGAGAGGAAGACTATCATCTTTGGATAAAGATGTATCAGAAAGGGTTTCGTGGATATACGTTAGAAGAACCGCTATATATGATGCGTGATGACAGGAATGCGGCAAAAAGGCGTAATTTCAAAACGAGAAAAAACGAAGCATACGTAAAGCATTTGGCCGTAAAAATGTTGGAGCTTCCTTTCTACTACAATGTGTATTGCCTCAAGCCTTTGATATTGGGTATTATGCCCACATGGCTTTATCGGATTGTTTACAAAATGAGATAACTCAATTAATTAAAATATAAAAAAGGGTCTTAATGAAAAAAAAGATTTGTTTTGCAGTCACTCAGGGAGGAACATACAAGGCTTTCTTGTTGGAATTGTCACATTATCTAATTGATAAACATAATTATGACGTAACCGTGGTTTGTGATCCGGATGATTCCATGAAAGAATTGACAGGTGAGCATTTGCACTATATACCGGTTAAGATGAAACGAGGTTTATCGTTCGATGGGATTCGTGCCATTTGGAAGATGTACCGTATTTTCAAGCGGGAAAAATTCGACATTGTCCAATATTCGACCAGAAACGCAGGAACTTATGCTTCCATTGCTGCTTGGATGGCGGGTATCAAATGCCGTCTGTATTGTCAGTGGGGAATGATGTTTGCTGCCCTGAAAGGATTTAAGCGTTTCCTTTTATGGTTGGATGAAAAAATCATCACGCGACTTTCAACCGTGATCGAGTCCGAGAGTTTCTCGATGTATGAGACGGCCATTAGCCTTGGTGTTTATAAAAGGGAAAAAGCATCTGTGATATGGAATGGTAGTGCATGTGGAGTAACCATCGCAAAGTATGAAATATCAAAGAAAGAGGAGTGGTGTAATGAGATAAGACAAAAATACGGGATAGAAAAAGATGCCTGCGTTTTCGGCTATTGCGGAAGAATTACACGCGATAAAGGTATGAATGAATTGTTTGCTTCGTTTAAGGAAGTTTTGAAAAAGCGGTCTGCCTATTTAATGATTATTGGTTCTTATGATAACCCAGAGACAATTAATCAGGAATTGTTCAATTGGGCTCAATCATGCCCTCAAGTTATTTTTACTGGTAGAACCAACGAAGTCCCCAAATACTATTCCGCATTAGATGTGTTCATGTCTTTAAGTTATAGGGAAGGCTTTGGTCTTGTTGTCATTGAGGCGGCTGCCATGGGAGTGCCAGGAATTGTGTCTGATGCACTTGGTCAGCGTGACACTATTGAGGATCAGGTCACAGGTTTGTTGGTGCCGACTAAAAATGTAGATAAGGTGGTGGAAGCTATGATACGTTGTATCGACAATCCCGCCAAGGTAAAAGAGATGGGAATTATTGCCCGAAAGAATGTTGAGGGAAAGTATGATCAGCAAGAATTGTTCAGAAGATTGGCTGAACATAGAAATCAATTGATATCAGAAAAATGACAAAAGCATTATTGTTAGGTTCTGGAACCCAGGGCCTCTCTTTGGTTCGCGCTTTGTCGAAGGCCAAATGTTTTATTGTGTTACTTTGTGGTTCGGAACATAATTATGCCGATAGCTCAAGATATGTGGATAAAATCATACGAACGAATCTCAAAGACACAAGTGATGACTATCTTCAGCAGGTGGAAGAAATTTTGAAAAATGACGGAATAGATGTGGTGATTCCTATGGGCGATTCTGCTGCAAGTTTTGTCAGCAAGAATTTGGAACGCCTGCAAAGGATAACTCATGTGAAAATGCCACTATATGACAACTTTCTTAAAGGTTATGATAAAAACTTGTTGATGTCACTTTGTGAAGAGAAGGGCTATCCGCATCCTGAAACAGTTGATTTGTCAAAAGTAGCGTTGGATGACGAAAGGTTGAAAGCTTTTCCATATCCTGCAATGTTGAAACCAAACTGTACAACAGGAGGGAGGGGTATGGTGGAAGTTTTTTCGTACGATGAAATGAAGGCAAAATACGAGACGCTTCATCAACAGTATGGTGATTATCATTTGCAACGGTTTGTTAGGGCTGGTGGGCGGCAGGTGAAGATACAATTGTATATTGATGAAGACAAGAATTTGGTGAACAGTTCCGTCATGCGGAAGATTAGATGGTATCCCAACAAGGCGGGATCCAACTGCTGCGCCGTTTCCATAAGAGAACCAAAAATTGTTGAAATCTGTTATAACATATTAAAGGACATTGATTGGGTAGGGTTCGCTGATTTTGATGCCATCGAGGACCCCGACACGGGAGAATTGCTTATCATGGAAATCAATCCGCGAGTTCCGGCATGTATTCAAATGGCAATGGTGTCGGGAATCAATTGGGCAGAAATCATCGTGAACGGATATATGAACAAGCCACAGAAAACTTACGAGTATAAAGAAGGGGAATATCTCCGTCATTTGGGTTTGGAAATGCTGTGGTTCAAACATGCCGAAAGTCGCAGGAATACAGACCCTAATTGGTTTAGGTTTTTTGGGAAACACATTCATTATCAAGATATGAGCGATTGGACGGATCCGATGCCTTTTCTCAAGGGAACATTCCATAATATCCGAAAAATGTCTGATCCGAAGTTTAAAAATGCCAAATCTTTAAAATGACCACAACACGTTACGATTTTTTTGATATTGCCAAAGGCTTGGGAATACTTGCTGTGGTTTGGGCGCACATTATGCTTTGCGGTTGGTCGCACGGGCTTTGCTATGCGTTCCACATGCCTTTGTTTTTCTTGATATCGGGAATGCTTTTCAGGCAAGACAAATACAAGACATTTTGGGATTTTATTAAGAAAAGGGCAAAACGCTTGTTTATTCCTTATCTGCTTTATTCATTAGCTACATGGTTGCTGTGGGTGGCGTTTCGTATGGTTAGGGGGGATGCAGTTGAAAGTTATTGGATGCCTTTGTTGCAGACATTTATTGCACGAGGTTCGGGTGCATATATTGTCCATAATTCAGCTTTGTGGTTCATACCTTGTCTTTTTGCGGTCGAAATCATGTATTTCTTTATTGGGAGGTTAAGGTGGTGGTTAGCTATTTTGGTGTGCTTTGCTTTGGCGGGATTGAGTTTTCTTTTGGGGCTTTTGTATGGAAATGTATGGTGGTTCATGTTGCCATGGAATTTTGACGCGGCACTCATTGCCTTACCATTTTATTGTGTCGGAAATATTCTTGTTAGGCACATTTCGCCAGAGAAGATGACTTCGTGTGTACAGTTGCACAAATGGGGTGTGGTTGGCCTATGGCTGTTATTGACAATATTATTGGTGGCAGGAACAATGAGTTTTGGTTCTTGCTCGATGGGGTCGAGTACATATAATTGTAGTGGTTGGGTTTTCATGTTGAGAGCTTTTATTGGGTGTGGGTCTCTATTGGTTTTCTCATTGCTGTTAAGTGTGTCATTGAATAATTGTAAAGTATATCAAAAAGCAATAGGTGGTATCAAATGGTTGGGGAGAAACAGTTTGGATGTGATGTGTACACATATTCCGATAAAAGGAGTGTTTGTCATTTTGGTTGCTGTGTTATTGCATGTCGGTCAAGATGTTGTTTCTTCTACCATGTCACTAGCTTTTATAGTATTTGTTGCCACAATGTTGGTGGTAGTATTGGTAATAATCATCGTAAATTATTTATTTAGAAATAAATTGTCAAAATGTCGAAAGTAACAATCATTGGTGCGGGTGAAGTAGGTGCGTCATGCGCCACGTGTCTTGCTGAGCGTGATTTTGTCAATGAGATTGTCATTCTTGATGTGAAGCAGGGGCTTGCTGAAGGTAAGGCTCTTGATTTGCGGCAGTCGGCTGCAATAAAGCGTTTTGACACTATAGTCAAAGGGGTAACGGGCGACTATTCCACTACTGTAGATTCAGATGTCATTGTTATTACATCTGGAATTACTCGTAAACCAGGCATGGAGCGTAGTGACCTTATCTCCACCAACGCTGGTATTATAAAAGATGTCAGTAGTCAGATTTCCAAGTATTCACCGAATTCCACAATTATTGTTGTCTCCAATCCTTTGGATGTGTTGTGCTACTGTGCTTATAAGTATAGCGGTTTTCCATCAAATCGAGTGATGGGAATGTCTGGAATGCTTGATGTAGCCCGTTATAAGTCATTTATTGCTGAAACGTTGCAAGTTTCGACAAAAGACATTCAAGCCTTGATTTTGGGCGGACATGGTAAGACGATGGTTCCCATGCCGCGATATACCACCATTGGTGGCATACCAATACGCAATCTTATCAACGAGGAAAAAGTGCAGGAAGCGATACACCGAACACAATTGGGAGGAGAGGAAATCATCAACCATCTTGGTCGTTCAGGTTGGTATGCTGCAGGAGCTGCGGTTTGTGAGATGGTCGAAGCTGTCATTTGTGACCAGAAAAGAGTGTTTCCTGTATGTGCTTATCTCGATGGAGAATATGGTTACAAAGACATATATTTGGGTGTCCCTGTGGTTTTGGGCAAGAACGGAATCGAAAGAGTGATAGAATTGGAGCTTGATGAAGATGATAAGGCATGTTTTGAGATTTCAAAAAATGAAGTTGAAAAAGCCATACAAATGATGAAAAAAATATTGGAGCTATGAATATCCTCACTTTTGACATAGAAGAATGGTACATTGAATCGTGCCGTCAGAATCGTACAGAGAAGTATGTCGAGTTTGACCATTATCTTGATGACATTTTGGCTAAGTTAGATGAGCGAAAAACTAAGGCAACGTTTTTCTGTGTGGGCGAGATGGGAAGGTCTTTCCCTGAAGTTATCAAGAAAATTCAGGCAAAAGGCCATGAAATAGGCTGTCATTCCAATATTCACACTTGGCTCAACAAAATGACCAAAGTTGAATGCCAAGAAGATACTCATCGCGCTATTGATAGCTTGGAACAATGCATTGGAGAAAAGGTGAAAAGCTATCGAGCTCCCGCATTCAGTATTGGCGAAAGCAATAAATGGGCATTTGAGATATTGGCGGAAAATGGTATCGAAAAAGATGCATCCGTTTTTCCAGCTGCTCGAGCCTTAGGTGGCTTTAAGGACTTTGGTCAAAAAGAGCCTTGCATCGTGGAGTATAACGGAATCAGACTTAAAGAGTTTCCTGTTTGTACAACAAAAGTGTTAGGAAAAGAAACCGCTTATTCCGGCGGGGGCTATTTTCGGTTTTTCCCATTATCTTTTGTGAAGAAAGAGATAACGAAGAGCAAGTATGCTATGTGTTATTTTCATATCCTTGATTTGGTGCCAGAATCGGAAAAGGTAAAAACCAAGGAGTTGTATGAAGCCTATTATAAAGAAAAAGCGACTTTAAAGGCACGTTATTTGCAATATCTAAAGGTCAATTTAGGGAAAAAGCATGCTTTCGAAAAGATGATGAATCTTATTGATAAGATTGATTTTGTGGATTTACAGGAGGCAAATAGGCAAATTGATTGGAGTTCAGCTCCTGTCGTTAAAGTATAGTTTATGTACAAGCATTTCTTCAAACGCCTTTTGGACATTTTCATTTCAAGCATAGCCTTGCTGTGTATAGGATGGTTTATTTTATTGGTCGCTCTTTTCCTCCACTTTGCCAACAAAGGTGCAGGAGCTTTTTTTCTACAAGAACGTCCGGGCAAAGATGAAAAGATTTTCAAGATTATTAAGTTCAAGACTATGACAGATAAACGTGATAATAACGGGAACCTTCTTCCAGATAAGGACAGACTAACCAAAGTGGGTGGTGTGGTAAGGAAACTCTCAATTGATGAATTGCCGCAACTAATCAATGTATTTAAGGGTGATATGTCTTTTGTTGGACCAAGACCGTTACTACCTCGTTATCTGCCATGGTATACTGAACAAGAAAAAATAAGACATTTTGTCCGTCCAGGCATTACAGGTTGGGCACAAATTCATGGGCGCAACACTATTTCTTGGGATGATAAATTGTCACTTGATGTTTATTATGTAAAACATTTGAGTTTATGGCTTGATATAAGAATACTCTTCATAACCGCTATCAATGTCTTGAGAAGAAAGGATATTGCGGTTACGCCAGTAAGTGAGTTTCTTGATGTTGAACGAAAAAGAAAACAACAAAAATGAAATTACGTAGATTAGAAAAAGTGGATTTACCAACTCGGGTGGATTGGGCTAACAATCCTAGTATTTTCCCTTTCATGAGTTTTACACCTCCTATTTCGTTGGAAAATACTATTGTGTGGTGGGAAAACAATCAAAAAAACAATAGTCGTTTTGATGCCGTGTTTGAGACAGATGATGGAGAGTACGCCGCTTTCGGTGGTCTGACAGGAATTGATCCCATTGTGCGTAAGGCTGAATTTTATATTTTTGCCAATCCTGATTTACATGGGCGCGGTATTGGAACAGAGGCAACCCGAATGTTATGTCAGTATGGATTCGAAGTACTTCAATTACATAAGATATTTTTATTCGCTAATGAAAGTAATAGAGTAGCTCGTAGGGTATATGAGAAAGTTGGATTCACATTGGAAGGCGTGCATAGAGATGAGAAGTTGGTAGGTGAAACTTTTGAGGGAAGATGTTATTATGGTTTATTGGCATGTGAGTACCAAAAAACGGAGTTGAATATGTCCGGTTTTAATGGAATACGGGTAAACGATATTCCATAGGAGGAGTTTGTTTTGATTATTATTTGAGATTATTTTGAAAAAGCCATGAAAATTTCTGGTCTTTTGTTCGACACAATTGATATCAGCAAAGGCTTTTATATTATGATGAATACTATCAATAGAGAAAGACTACAAAGCAAGATAATCATCTTCTGGCATACTGGGGGACTGATGAATATGATGAAATAAATACAATCCATGAACATACTTTTTACCTGTGTAGGTAGACGTACCTATTTGCTAAAATATTTTCGTGAAAATTTAAATGAAGGCGATAGAATCATTGCCACCGATATGCAATGGTCAGCACCAGCTTTGCAGGTTGCAGATGTGAAGTTACAAGTTCCGTCGGTATATGAGTCAGATTATATCGACGTTATGCTCGACATTTGCAAGAAATGCAATGTTGATGCAATTATAAGTCTTAATGACCTTGAGCTGCCTATTCTGGCCGAACAAAAAGCCCGTTTTGAAACGCTTGGCATTAAGGTATTAGTGTCTTCTCCAGAGGTGGTTGATATATGCTTTGATAAGTATAAGACGACGCAATGGGTGGAATCACTGGGTTTGAAGGCTTCTAAGACATTTGTCAAATTAGCCGATGTCAAGGCTGCTTTGAAGGCAGGTGAAGTTTGTTTCCCATTGTTTTTGAAACCTAGGTGGGGTTCTGGTTCTTTGGGACTGGAAACGGTCGAAGACATGGAAGAACTTGAGGTAGTATATGGCCTATTATATACGAAAATCAAAAAAACCATTCTTGCTACAGCATCCGTGGGAGATGAGTACATCATGATTCAAGAAGAATTAACTGGTCCTGAGTATGGATTAGACGTTATTAATGACTTGGAAGGAAATTATGTAGCTGTTTCTGTAAAGCAAAAACTTGCCATGAGAGCAGGAGAGACTGATAAAGCAATTACGGTTGATTTGCCGGAAGTTCGAAAAATTGGTGAGATTATAGGCCGAAATTTAAAGCATATTGGTAATTTAGATGTAGATATCATGCAAAGAGCCAATGGCGATTATTGTGTGTTAGAGTTGAATCCCCGTTTTGGCGGTGGTTTTCCGTTCAGTTATGAGGCTGGAGTGAATTTGCCCAAGGCTATCATTGAGTGGCTCAAAGGGAATCCTGTTGATACCTCTATGCTTGTCCCTCAATATGGGAGGATGTTTGCTAAGAATGATTATTTGGTGGAGATAAGGTGAGTTTTTCTGTCCTTTTCTCTTGAAAGAAATCGAAGATTAGCTACGCTGAATGCAAAGCATTTCGACGAAGTCAAAAGGACCAATTTTGCGAAAGCCGAATGCAGAGTCGAGCTCGCTCGAACTATGCTGAGGCAAAGCAAAATCAGCGAAGCTAAAAGTTCAAGGCCAACATCATCGGACCAGCCGCACAAAGCGGACGTAATCCCCCGCCCTTAGGGCACTCCCTTAAAGGGGGAAGTCCGCCATGTCGGCCGTGGCCCGCGCACCCAGCCCAGTGGAGGGCGGGCAATCCCGAGTATGGATTATTCTGATGAGGCTTATTTAAGAAGGAATATCTTACGGGATTTTTTTATTTTTGCAGTTTGTAAATAGTAAATCGAACAGCCCAGGGATGTCTTGT
>JAEEGF010974993.1_pt1 | contig 17558 bp, 16 predicted proteins | sample 9134171 | NCBI WGS metagenome assembly JAEEGF01 (sample SAMN16246542, study PRJNA631951) | gut metagenome | biome: gut microbiome; feature: rumen; material: AP-attached | host: Bos | place: Iran: Karaj | collected 2018-10 | reverse complement strand
GTAGGCTTCGCAGCCATATTCGTCACGTGCGCGTTGGCAACGGTCCGCCAGATAGTCGCTGACGGCCACAATTTTGAATTTTTCAGGAACAGTCTTGAGGTATTCCGCGTGGATGTTGCGTCCGCTGCGGCCTTGTCCGATGATGCCGATACGAAGTTGAGTCATGGGAGCTCCTTTGGAGATGTTGAAAATGATTTGGAAATAAAATGACTTTCCTTATTATAATAGGAAAAAGGAGAATCGCAAAGAAGTCACGCGAAAAAGTCGTTCAGGCAATGCGTGCTTTCTTCTCATGGTGGAGGATTCGCCAGTAGAAGAAAATGACGGCGCAGAGGGCGATGCCATCGACGGCGGGCTGGACCCACATGCAGCCGTAAAGCGGCTTGATCCAGTCAAATAGGAAGAGAAATGGGATGTCGAGAACGCCTTTTCGGAGGATGGAGCAGATGAGCGATTCGCGCGGCTTACCCATTGCCTGAAATTGAATAATCATCGGATAGGAAACGGCCATCATCGGCATGGCGACGACCATGCGGCGGAGGAAGGATGCTGCGTATTGGACGGTTTGCGCGTTTTCGATGAAAATCCGTCCCAACTGCGGCGCGAAGATTTCATAGCAAATGAGACACAGAAGCGAGAAGCCGACGGATATGGCGCAGCCGAAGATGAAGGATTCATGTCGTCGTTGCAAGTTGCCTGATGCGTGGTTGTAAGCCAATAGTGGCAATAGGCCTTGCGCGACGCCAATGGAGAAATACAGCGGAAGTTGGTCGAGTTTTTTAACGATGCCCCATGCGGCAATCGCCTCCGTGGAATACCGCGAGACGAAATAGGCTTGCGCGGTGACGGCGACGACTGTGAGAAAATATTGGATGGCGGACGGGAAGCCGATGGAGAGGATTTCGCCGATGTGCCGCGTCGTGTGTTTCAGAAGGGACGGCGAAAAATCGAGCGCGGTGTTGCCGCGGCTCCGCCATAGATGGAACATGAAATAGCCTGCGGAAACGAAATTGGAGAGGGCGGTGGCGAGGCCTGCTCCGCCTGCGCCCATGTTCAGAAACTGCGGGAGGATGAAAATCGGATCCAAAATCAGATTGAGAAAACCGCCGAGCGAAACGCCGAAGGAGGCCGCCGCCGCCATGCCTTCCGAACGGACGAGGCTGACCATCAGCAACGTGATGACGGTGAAAACGCCGCCGTAGGAAATGACCCAGTTTGCGTAATCCTTTGCAAAAGAGAAGGTTTCATCCGTTGCTCCGGCAATTTTCAAAACAGGCGTTGCGCAAAGCGGAAAGGCGAGGCAGGCGATCAGACCGACGGCGATGCCCCACCAGAAGGTCACAGAGGAGATTTGCTTTGCCGTGTTCGGTTCTTTTCGCCCAAGAGCGCGGGATACGGCACTCGCACCGCCGACACCGAACAGATTCGAAATGGCCGTGAGCAGCAAAAAAATCGGCCCGACGATGGTCACGGCGGCGACCTGTCGCGGATCGTTCAACAGTCCGACGAAATACGTGTCCGCCAGATGGTAGATGAGCACGATCATCTGGCTGACGAGCGCGGGGATGATCTGCTTCAGCACGGCCTGACGGATAGGCAGATTTTCGAAATTGTTTTGGGCGGAAAACACTTTTTTAATGATTAATGATTAATGATTAATGATTAATGATTAATGATTAATGATTAATGATTAATGATTAATGATTAATGATTAATCCGTGGTGGGGGACAAAGGAGTTCGATGGCGGAACAGAGCAATATGAAATAACCAATAGTTTCTATGCTTTCTTCGATGAATTCTTTGATACTACCGATATGATCCATTTGCAAGACGTTGGCGACGAATGATCTGTGGCCAATGCACTGCGCCACGGGAATGACGATGATGATGACGAAACACATCATGGGGAAGGCGGAGCTTCGTAAGAAACTGAAGATTTCGTCATGTGTCCGTTTCCAGTTGATGAAGGCGTAAACGGTTGCGGCGGTGATGAAAAGGAAGGCGAATTTCCAGCCGATGACGGGTATACAGTCGTCAAATAATGCGTCTAGCTCGCGGCAGGCCGCGAAGGCGCAAAGCGACGCAAAGACGATGCCGAGCTTGTGGAAGTCCTTGCGGCGCAACGAGACAACGAGAAACATTGCACAAGCGAGCAGAAGCTCGCCAAGCTGGAAGTTTTCCAAAATGCCGTTTTCGTCGAAAGTCTTTTCTTTGCAGGCGGCGGCGATGGCGTATTGCAAAAACGTCACGCCGAAGCATCCCGCGCAATAGAGCAATTGGCGGACAGCGGAGAGGATGGTTGTTTTTTCAGTGGCAGTCATCATCTTCGAGTAGTTATTTAAGTTGTTTAGGGGGAACACGATGCGGAAGGGACTGCTGGCGTTTCTGCCGTTTCAGTTCCGTGGCGAACATTTCATCGATTACCATTCTGGAACGTTCCGTTTCGGACAGTTCGATAGATGGTCCTTCGTCGAGAAACCATGTGGCGATTTTTCCGATCCAGCCGCGGGCCTCTTGGGCGGCGCGGTAGTGGCGGCGGATTTTCGCAAGACGTTGCGGTGGCGTTCGCAAAATGCCTATTTGCAAGCAGATGCGGAAATGCTTGACGGCACGGCCCGCCTTGCCGAGAATGCGGGCCGATTCGGCGTAATAGAAATGGTAGAGGATGTTGTGTGGGCTCAAATCGATCAACTTGCCGCAGAGGGCATAGCAGTAGTTGAATTTGCCCTGCGAGAAGAACGTCTTGGCTTCGCGGAACATGATGAAACGGTCCGTATGGGCCAAATCCAGCATAAGGCTTTGAAGCGTCGTGTTTTTCGGCACGTCGTTGCCGACGATTAGTTCTTCGAGAATATCGTCCGCGATGGTGTCCATGATCTTGTCATGTTCGTCATGGAAGACGTTCGTGGCGGGGGGGACGGGCGTGTGTTCGATGGCGCGGCGTTCATCGTATTCCTTCCGCGTAAACGGATCCGAAAGAATGTCGAACGCATTTACAAGTTCTTGGAATTCTTGTGTTTTGGCAAGATCGCCGTTGAAGAGGTCTGGATGGCACAGCTTGACCTGACGGTAGTATGCCTTCTTGATTTCCTCGAAGGTCGCCGTCACGCGGACGCCCAGAATGTCATAGAGGGAACGCACGGTCTGGCCTCAGTCGATGGCGGGTTTGGAGGTTGCGATGCCGCGTATGGTCAGCAACGGCGGCGCGGGAGTCAGTTCAGGGATATTTTCAAGAAAATACGGCGCGTCACCGCCCGTCGTGAAGATCTTGCAATCCAACGCGTTGAGCAGTTGTCGCGTTTCGTTGACAAGCTGCCGGACGCAGCCGATGGCGCCGAGATCGACACCTGCGAGAATGGCGTCATGCGTGGTCGTTCCAAGAGGCGATGGCCGTTGATGTTGGATTGGAATGAGCGGCAATTGGGCCGTATGGTCCGCAAGGCCGCGCCGCATGAGCATGCGGCCAAGCATGATGGCGCCGCCGCGGAAACGATGCTGCGTATCAATGGCTTCCGTGACAAGACATGTGCCGCAGTCCAAAACGATCGCGGGGCCGTCGCCCATCAATCGGAGGGCGGCGGCCGCATTCGCGATGCGGTCCATGCCAACCGTCCGGACATCGACCATTGAAAAATCCAGTTGCGGAAAGTCTTGCGCCGTAAGAAAATGGATCTTTTTTCCATAGCGGTTGAACAGTTTTTCCTTCAGTCGCGGGACGACGGATGAGGCGACGGCGCGCCATGGAGCCGTCGTCTCGTCGAACAGCGGGACGCGACCATCGTCTTCAAACAGTTTCGGCGAATCGTATCGGGCCAGCAACAGCGGTTCGCCGTCCTGCATGACGGCGATTTGCGTGTGGGTGTTGCCGATGTTGACGAAAAATAGAGGCATGGTCAGTAGATTCTGAACGGTTTGGTCTGTTCCATGAAGGCTTGGCTTTCGTTTTTGGCTCGTTCGATCATGTGATCGACGGATTCCGTGCCGAGGCGGAGCGTATCCGTTCCGATGAGATGGTCGAAATGGCCGGAATAGAATTTGAGTTCGGGGCAGTTGCGGCGGATTTCATCGAAAAGTCGCAAGCCTGCTTCGAAGGGGCGGAAAGCGATTGGATCGGTAATGTGAAGCTGCACGCCGTGGCAGAGTTCGTTGGCGAATTTGCTGAACATCGGCGTGAAATGCGCAGGACGCCAACGGATGCCAGGAAGCTTCATGGCGTTCAGACTGCCGGCGAGTTTCGATGCGTCAATGAACGGCGCTCCGATGAGTTCGAAGGGATGTGTCGTGCCGCGGCCTTCGGAAATGTTAGTTCCTTCAAATAAACACGTTCCGATATAGACGAGGGCGCTTTCCTGCGTCGGAATGTTTGGGGATGGATTGATCCACGAGAGGCCTGTGTCTTTGAACTGCGTGTCGCGTTTGTAGTTTTCGCATGGGATGACGATGAGATCGCAGCCGATGTCGAATGTCTTGTTGATGTAACGTGCGTATTCGCCGATGGTAAGAGCGTAGCGCGTCGGTATCGGATACATGCCGACGAAGGATTTGAAGCGATCCGCTTCCAGCAGGACGCCTTCCGCAATCATATTGCCAAGCGGATTGACACGGTCGAAAACGACGACGGGAATGTGATTTCGCGCGGCGTCCTCCATGGCGTAGCTCAGCGTGTATAAATAGGTATAGTAGCGCGCTCCGACGTCTTGGATATCGTAGGCAAGCAAGTCGATTTGCGAGAACTGTTCGTCTGAGATGTGCAACGTCTTGCCGTGCAAGCTATAAACGGGTATGTTGAGGACGGGATCCATGAAGTCTTCGACCTTTTTGCCGTCCTGCGCATCTCCGCGGACGCCGTGCTCCGGGCCGAAGAGCGCCGTTAGGTTGAACGACTGAGCCAGAATGTCCGTCGTGTAGTTCAAATCTTTATCAACGCCGGAGGGATTCGTGATGAGTCCGATGCGTTTTCCTTTGAAGATGTCCGAATAAGCTTTTAGGTTGTCAATGCCGTTCATGATGAGATTCCCATGTTTTGCCAAAAAGAAAAATACTCAATCTATACTTTGCCATTGGAACATGGAAAAATCAATTATCATGATTAAATTTTAATCATGGAGACGACGGGATGGCGTGAAAAAAGAGCGATTATTGTGAAACGGACGAGCAAGATACGGATAGGCGAGGGGAAGCCGCTCGGGATATTGGATTACCTGTGCGGCCGTTTCACGTATCGTGATATGGTTAGTTGGAAGGAGGAAATCGCGGCTGGCCGCATCATCGTGAACGGCATTGCGGCGACGGTGGAAACGATTCTGCGTTGCGGCGACGAAATGGAATATCTTCCAGAAGCGCGGCTAGAGCCGGAAGTCGATGAAACCGTGAGAGTTGTGTATGAAGACGATGATTTTCTCGCGTTATGCAAATCCGGCAATCTGCCGTGCCATCCAGCCGGAATTTTCTTCAATAAAACGTTGTGGGCGATGCTGAAGGAAGGCCGTGTGCAAGGCATCGCGCCATTGGAGGAGATCCATTTTGTCAATCGTCTGGATCGGGAAACATCTGGGCTTGTGCTAGTTGCGAAAAACAGCCGCGCCGCGAAAACGGCGGCGCGAGCGATGAAACGCGACGATGCATGCAAGGAGTATTGGGTGGTCGTCGAAGGAGCGTTTCCGGACAAATTGTCGGCGGAAGGCTGGCTGTGGCAGGATGAACGATCCTCCGTCAAGAAGAAACGGCGGTTCGGAACGGAACGCCCTGAAAATGAAATAGATGCGGAGACGGCGGTGACATCGTTCCGCTGTCTGCGGCGCGGCAATGGCCTGTCGTTGCTATTAGCGACGCTTGGAACGGGGCGGACGCATCAGATTCGCGCGACGCTGTGTTCATTGGGATATCCCGTCGTCGGTGATAAATTATATGGTGTGGACGATGGGATTTACCTGCGCTTTGTGAAAGGCCAGTTGATAGAGGAGGACATCCGTCGTCTGCGGATTGAACGGCAGGCGTTGCATGCCTGCCATCTGCGGCTTCCGTTGCCGCAAGGCCGGACACTGGATCTGCGGACGGAGTGGCCGGATTTTGAGACGTTATTGGATTGTAACCATTAAGGAGTTTTCATGGAACGAATTGTGCTGATTGACGCATACGCGCATATCTACCGCATGTACTACGCGATGTCCCATTCGGGCGGCTTCACGAATCCCGCCGGACAGCCGGTCGGCGCCTTGTACGGAATGGCGCGGTTGCTGCTGCAGACGGAAACGACGCTGCCGAGCCGCTACGGCGCGGTTGCTTTCGACAAAGGAAAAGCCGTGAACCGTTGTGCGTTACTGCCTGAATACAAAGCACAAAGGCCACCCATGCCGGATGATTTGCGTGCACAGGTGGAGCCGATCAAACAGTGGATGGAGGCCTTCGGCTGGCCGTTATTGATGGAAGAAGGCCGTGAAGCCGACGATTTGATCGCCTCCGTGACGGCCCGTCGTGATGGCCATGCCGTTGATATTCTGGCATTTGACAAAGATATCACGCAGTTGGTCTGCGGCGATGTCCGTCTGCTCGCTCCAGGCAAGAACGGCAATTGGATTGAGACAGGCATCCCGCAGGTGGAGGAGAAATTCGGCGTGAAGCCGGAGATGGTTCCCGCCTATCTTGCGCTGTTGGGCGATTCGTCCGACAATATTCGTGGCGTGGATGGCATCGGCCCGAAGACGGCCAGCAAGCTGCTGACGGATTACGGCGGGCTGGATGGGCTGCGTGAACATTTGGCCGACATCAAGTCGGATCGCATCCGCAAAAGTCTTGAAGAATCGGCGGATTTGCTCGACCGTAATATGAAACTTATCATCCTCGACAGCAAGGAGATAGCGGGATGGAGCGGTTTGGAGGGCATCCGTCGGAAACAGCCTGACTGGGAGAAGATTCGTTCCATGGCTGTTGAGCAGAATTTCAAATCGTTGATGACGGCGATCGACAAGGCGATGAAATCATCTCGTCAACCGACATTGTTCTGATGTTTTTTCACAATGCAAAAAACGGAAATCGAAAAATATCTGCAAACACGTGACTTCGGACGGAATCTCGTCTGTTTGGACAAGACGGAATCCACGAATCTTGACGCTAAAATGGCGGCGGCAAACGGTTGCGCACATGGATACACGGTGGTCGCGGACGAACAGACGGCCGGCCGCGGCCGTCTGGATCATGCATGGATGTCGCCGTCGGGCATCAACATCTATGTTTCCATTGTTCTGAAACCACGAACCGCGCCGTCGTCGTTTCCGCAAATACCTGTCATTTGCGCGATTGCGTTGCATCAGGCGTTGGCGAAAATGGTTCCATCGGTCGAATTGGCGCTGAAATGGCCGAACGACTTGCTGACGGCGGATACCCATCGGAAAATCAGCGGAATTTTGTGTGAAGGTGTGACGATGAAAGACCGTTCATTGGCCGTCGTGGCAGGAATCGGCATCAATGTAAATAGTTCATTGGAAGATTTTTCCGATGATTTACGAGCGACTGCGACATCGTTGAAAATGGCGACGGGCCAATCATGGAGCCGCGAACAAGTATTGGCGGCGTTTCTCAATCGACTGGAATTTGTTTTTAATGAATGGCAGGATGCCGCCACCCTGCGTCCATTCATGGATTATTGGAACCACCATGATTTGCTGGCGGGCAAATCCATCGCCATCGAACAAGGCCAGCAGATTGATGAAGGCATTGCCCGCGGAATTGATGACGAAGGGCGATTGCTGCTGGAAGTTGCTGATGGCGTGAGACTTGTTCATGCGGGAGATGTCCACTTGCGGTGGTGAAGTGGCTAGAAGCCTAGAAGCCTAGACGCCTAGAATTTTTAGAATTTCTAGAGCTACTAGTCCCACAGGATTGGTCCCTCCTGCGGTTTCGATTTGCAAAAAACGCCAGATAGTTTTGAAAAAATATCAAATAAATATATGGTATAAGAAAGTGTAAACCATACGCAAAATCAATGGTTGTAATCATTGTGCATTATAAATCGTAAATTGTATTTTGTAAATTGTTAATTATTAAGTGTTAATTGTTAATTGAAAAGATGCCTGAAGAGGATAATAAAATAAGATTGGCGAAATTCATGGCGGCGGCGGGTGTCGGTTCGCGGCGGCGTTGCGAAGAGATGATCGCGGAAGGGCGCATCACCGTCAACGACCAGCCAGTGCTGACGCCCGCGTTCAACGTCGATCCGCAGAAGGACGTCGTGAAATACGAAGGGCGTGTGTTGGAAGCGCCCGTTGAGCATGTGTATGTCATGCTCAACAAACCGGCCGGTTATACATGTTCCGCAAAGGACGAGCATGCGCGGCAGCTTGTCTATGAGCTTCTGCCGGAACGGCTTGGACGGTTGTTCACCATCGGACGGCTTGACCGCGAGACGGAAGGCCTCCTGTTGTTGACGAACGACGGCGAACTCGCCCAGCAGTTGACGCATCCTTCCTTTCAGGTGGAGAAAAAATACATCGCGGAATGCGAAGGGATTTTCACGGATCGCGCCAAATACGCCATGCTGGACGGCGTCATGGACGACGGCGAACTGCTTCGCGCAAAACGCGTGACGAAATTTCGCGAACATGACGGGACGTTTTTGCTGGAAGTCGTTCTGACGGAAGGGAAAAAGCGTGAAGTCCGGCGGTTGTGCGCAAGCCTCGGCATTCCCGTGCTGCGGTTGGCACGTATCGAGTTCGCAGGATTGCAGTTGGGCGATTTGCCGACAGGGGCCTGGCGGCCGTTGGACGAATACGAATTGCGCCGTCTTCGCAACGCGAAATTTGCATCTCGATAAAAAGAGATTAAATTATATAGATTCAGTATTGCAGTATGACGGAAACAACAGGACATTTTGAGAAAGAAAACGAAGTACCTGTTGTGTATGTCATTGCAGGACCGAATGGGGCGGGCAAGACAACGTTCGCGTTGACTTATCTGCCCAAGATAGCCGGTGTTTTTGAATACGCGAATGCCGATGAGATAGCCAAGGGATTGTCGCCATTGAACGCCAACGCGGCGCAGATGGCGGCGGGCCGATTGTTTATCGACAGGATAGAGACGTGCATTCGGGAGCGAAAGACCTTCGCTTTCGAAACGACTCTGGCGGCGAAGTCGCTCATGCTTCGAGTCACGAAGCTGAGGCAGGAAGGCTGGCAAGTCTTTCTGTTCTACCTGTATCTGCCGAGCGCGGAATTTTCGCAAGATCGTGTGAGAATGCGTGTGGAGCAGGGCGGGCATGACGTGCCGCAAGACGCCATCGTCCGGCGGTATCCGCGGAGTATCCGTGCGTTGTTTGAGTTCATGCCGGAGTGCGATGGAACGTTCTGCTTCGACAGTTCTCTTTCAACGGTGAAACCAATCTTCAAGTACGATCATGATGTCCTGACCATCTACGATCAAGACAAGTACAATCGCATTAGGAGCTTCCTGGAACATGACGGAAATTGAATCCATCAGCTTTATGAATCAGGCTTTGTCAACTTTGCAGTCAGCCGTGACGGCGGCGCTGGAGAACAAAGCGAAGCTTGGGCAGAAAGCGGTAGTCTTCAGAGGCGGCAGGACGCGAATCGTCTCCGCCAAGACATTAGTCAGAGAAATCAAAGCAAGTCACGACCTTCCGACGGAATTCTGACGGAAGGTGAGCAAAAGAGCGGCAGTTCCCTTGGGAGACTGCCGCTCTTGTTTTGTAGATAAGGGATTGATTGGACGGCAGTCATGAAGACGATACATGAAATGGAGCGGGACATTCCCGTCATCGCCGAAACGGATATTTTGATTGCGGGCGGCGGTCCGGCGGGAACGGCGGCGGCTTTGGCGGCGGCGCGTTGCGGCGTCCGCGTGATGATCGTGGAAAACAATTCCTGCCTGGGCGGCATCGCCACAAGCGGCATGATGTCCCATTGGACGGGCGGCACGTTTTCGCCTATCACGAACGAACTGCAGGATGCCTGCCATCAGATCCACTGGCCTGTGGAGGACGGCTTCAAGGCGAATTACTTCGCCATCAATCATGAAAAGCTTAAATTAGTGCTGTTCAATAAGTTAGACGAAGCGGGAGTCGTCATCCGCACCCATACGCTCTGTGCAGATGTCGTCATGGACGGCAATGACGTCTGCGGCGTCATTCTCGAAAGCAAATCCGGCCGTGAGGCCGTTTTGGCGAAAGTCATCATCGACGCGACGGGAGACGGCGACATAGCGGCGAAGGCGAACGTCCCGTTCCGCAAAGGACGCGACGAAGATGAACGGATGCAGCCCGTCACGCTGATGTTCAAAATCGCGGGCGTCGATTATTCGCGGGCCATCTTCCCCGGCTCCTTCGAATCGTATGTGCAAGTTCCGAAAGGCGAGATCCAAGCCCTTGGAAAGCAGATTCTTCCGAAACCGGCCGGCCATACGTTGCTGTATCAATCTACTCAGGAAGGCCATGTGGTTGTCAACATGACGAATCTCATCGACATCGACGGCACGAATGCCGACGACTTGACGAAGGCTGAAATTGAAACGCACCGCCAGATTTCGCTGATTATCGATTTCCTCCGCGAATACGCTCCCGGTTATGAAAACTGCTATCTACTGGCCTCTGCGGAAATGGTTGGCGTTCGCGAGACGCGCCATTTCGAAGCGGAGTATATCATTACGGGAGAGGATATTATGGAGGCGACGGTGTTTCCTGACTGGATCGCCACGAAGCTTCTTTTCAATTTTGACATCCACAATCTGGATGGCGCAGGGCTGGACAAAAACGGTGCGCAACGTCATTTCCACAGCAAGGGAAAATATACAATCCCGTACCGTTGCTGCGTGCCGAAAGTCGTTGATAATCTGCTACTTGCGGGACGTGATATCTGCGGAACGCATAAGGCTCATTCGAATTTCCGCGTCATGCCGATTTGCGCGAACATCGGTCAGGGCGTGGGCGTTGCGGCCGCGCAGGCCGTGAAGAGCGGCGTGAAAGCGCGGGATGTCGATGTTGCCGCCGTGCAGGAAGTTCTGAAGACGCAAGGTGTTGATTTGTAAAATATTGCCAATAGGAGAACCTTCGCATGTTCGATTTCACCAGAAGAGATTTTCTGAAGAGCTTGTTCGCCGGAACGGTTTTCGCCGGTCTGGGCGGCGCGCGATTGATAGCGGCCGATGACAAGAAGGCCGCCGCCGTTCCGAAACTGCGCATTGGCGTCGTCAGCGACGTGCATATCAAGCTGACCGCCAACACGACGAACGTGTGGGAAAAGACATTGAGATGGTATGATGCGCAGGGTGTTGACGTCGTGCTGGTTGCGGGTGACATTGCAGATACGGCCCAACTGGAGCAGTTGAAGAAATTCTCCGCCACATGGTACAAAGTCTTCCCTGATGACAAGGGCTCCGATGGCCGCCATGTCGAGAAGTTCTTCATCCAAGGCAATCACGACTATGTAGGATGGCGCTACGGCGTGAACACGGAGGAGAAGCGCAAAGAGCGTTTCGAGACATCCATCATGAAGGATATCAAGGCCGCGTGGGACGTCTGCTTCCATGAGGAGTGGCAGGGCATCTACAAGAAAGTCGTCAAAGGCTATACGTTCATCGGTGCCAATTGGCCGCATCATGTCAAGATCGGCGAATACATGGCGGCGCACAAATCGGAAATCGATCCGGCCCTGCCGTTCTTTTACACACAGCATCCGCATCCGAAGAACACATGCTATGGGCCATGGGCGTGGGGCCACGACAACGGCGCATCGACGAAGACGTTCTCCGAATTTCCGAACGCGATCGTCCTCACAGGCCATTCCCATAATCCGTTGAGCGACGAAGCAGGCATCTGGCAGGACAGTTTCACATCCATCGGAACGGCGTCGTTGCGCTATATCGGTCATCGCCGCGGCCGCGCAAACGGCGGCGAACCAGGGCCGCTCGAACTCAAGAGCCCAGGCGTCGGCAATGCCGATCAGCATGGCATGTTGGTGACTGTCTTCGACGACCATATCAACATTAAACGCCGTTCCTTTGCATTCGATGAACCGCTTGGACCAGACTGGACGTTGCCGTTGCCGCTCGGCGAGAAGAAGCCATACGAGAAAGCGCATCGTGCCCAAGTGGCAAGACGGAAACTCCCAGCGTTTGCGGAAGGTGCTGGAGAACAGATTGTTATCAAAGAGAATCCGGCCGCCGCCAAACTGCCTGCGCATATTGCGGTGACGTTCCCGTCGGCCGTCAGCGGCGGAATGGTTTTCGACTACGAAATCAAGGCGGAAATCGGAGACGATCACAAAGAACACGAAGCCATCGGCAAGCCGATCTACGACGTGCAGCCGCGCAGATGGACGCGCCGTATTTTCGCGCCTAAGTACTTTGTGCCGTTGTCGAAGCGTCCGGAAACAGCCACTTGCTTCTTCGGCTACACGGAAATTCCGCTTGGTGAAAACATCCGTTTCGCCGTCACGCCGATGGATGCTTTTGGCAATCGCGGCAAGACCATCTATAGTAAGGTAAGTAAATTCACCAAGCCTGCCGAACCGCCGAAACCTGCGGAACCACCAAAGCCCGCTGAAAAACCCGCTGTTAAGTGATGACTATTTTGGGTAGTCGCTTCTGAAAACTTAACGCATTGATCTTTAAATATTTGAAGATTATTCAAACCATTTAGGAGAGCCATCGAATGTTTGATTTCACAAGAAGAGATTTTCTGAAGAGTTTGTTTGCCGGAACGGCGATAGCGTCGTTCGGTGGCGTGCGGCTGTTTGGCGCGGACGAAAAAGAAGCCGCCGTTCCGAAACTGCGTATCGGCGTGGTCAGCGACGTCCATATCTATATGGATCCAAAGTCCACGAGTGTATGGGAAAAGACTTTGAAGTGGTATGACGCGCAAGGCGTCGATGTCGTACTTGTTGCGGGAGATATTGCTGATACATCTCAGTTGCAACAACTTAAGAATTTTGCTAATGGTTGGTACAGAGTCTTCCCGAACGATAAGGGAGCGGATGGCCGCCATGTCGAGAAGTTCTTCATTCAGGGCAATCACGATTTTGAAGGCTGGAAATATCCGAAGGCGGATGCGGAAAAGCGCAAGGCGTTGTTTGAATCCTCCATCATGAAGGATATCAAGGCCGCATGGGACGTCTGCTTCCATGAGGAGTGGAAGGAAATCATGATGAAGAACGTCAAAGGCTACACGTTCATCGGTGGCCATTGGCCGCATCATGGGAAGATCGGCGAATTCATGGCCGCGCATAAATCGGAAATCGATCCGAATCTGCCGTTCTTCTATACGCAGCATCCGCATCCGAAGGGCACATGCCATGGGCCGTGGGTGTGGGGCCACGACAACGGCGCCTCCACGAAGACGTTCAACGAATTCCCGAACGCGATTGTTTTCACAGGCCATTCCCACAATCCGCTGAGTGACGAAGCGTGCATCTGGCAGGACAGCTTCACATCCATCGGCACGTCTTCTTTGCGCTACATCGGCCATCGGTCCGGCCGCGTAAACTCCTACAACTTCGGACCATGCGCTATCAAGCATCCGTTTGTCGGCAGCAATGATCAGCACGGCATGTTGCTGTCCATTTACGACGACCATATCAACATCAAACGCCGTTCGTTCGCCTACGACGATTCGCTTGGTGCGGATTGGACACTACCGCTGCCGCTCGGCGAGAAGAAGCCCTACGCAAGGTCTCAGCGTGCGCAGATGTTCAGACAGACGTTGCCTGCGTTCGCGGAAGACGCCGCCGAGCAGATTGTCATCAAGGAGAACCCGGCAGGCAAGTTGCCTGCGCATGTCGCGATCACGTTCCCGGCGGCTTTCAGCGGCAGCATGGCGTTCGACTATGAAATCAAAGCGGAAATCGGCGATGATCATAGCGAACACGAAGCCCTCGGCAAGCCGATTTATGATGTGCAACCGCGCAAATGGACGCGTCGTATTTTTGCGCCTAAGTACTTCATGCCGTTGGCAAAGCGCGACAAGACAGCCTCCTGCATGTTTACTTACACGGAAATCCCGCTCGAAGAGAATATCCGTTTCGCCATTACGCCGCTGGACGCCTATGGCAATCGCGGCAAGACCATTTATAGTAAGGTTGCAAAATTCACCAAACCCGCCGAACCGCCGAAACCTGCGGAAGCTCCGAAGCCGGCGGCAAAACCTGCGGAAGCTCCGAAGCCGACTGAGAAAGCAGCGGCTGATTGATTTTGGTGGATTTTTCTTAAAACATGTGGGGCTGTTGCTGCCTTGTTAGGTTTTGCAACAGCCCCTTTTATATTAATCCGCAAGCAGGAGATAGCCGAAATCGAATTGATGGCCTGTGCTTTGCGGATGCTTTTCAGAGAGAATACGGAGTGAGAGCGTATGAGTTTCGGCGGGAAGATTCCGTCCAAGCTCTTGCAGGACGGTGTGGCCGCCTTTCCATGCTAAGTCGTTGGGAACAGGGAAGTAGCTGTCGATGACGACTGGTGGTTGGTCGTCCAATTGCACTTCGGCCATGCCGAAGGCTCCCGCGTATTTTTTGAAACCGATCGTGACGATGGAACCCGTGAAGGAGACTTTCAAAAAGGCGCCTGGCTTGTCCGATTGAAAGGCCGTGTAGCCGCCGCGATGGGGGCCGGTTGTCCATCCGTCGTTTTGCAGAACGGTGAGCGATGTGGCGTCCACGATGCGTCCCGTGGCGTAGCGGAGCGAATCCGCGAACATCGGCGCGGGAAGAGGTTGCTCATGAATCGATGGGGTGGCGGTGTCCAAAAAATGGCAGACGAGTTCCGCGACGAGACGATGTCCGTCTTGATTCGGATGGACTTCGTCCGGCGAGAGATCGCGCCATGTGAGATTGCCTGCGGTGACTTCCGGATAGAGTGCGTCGCGATAGGAAATCATCGGCAGTTGGTAGTGGTTGCCGATTGGAATTTGCAGATGCTGAACGTTGCTGCCATTCTCCTCCATCGTGAAAATCAATAGGACGAAGGGCTTTGTCGGAAGCGCAAGACATTGGCGGACAAGGCCTTCGAAGCCTGGCTGGACTTCGGGCTTATTTGCGTCGTTGACGGCATATTCGATGGTAATGAAATCCGGATTGTATTTCAGCAAATCGTTTTTGGCGCGATAACAGCCGAAAAGACTGCCGCTTGCGCCGATGCCCGCGTTGACGAGTTTCGCACCGATGTGGGCAGCGATAAGATTTGCATAACGGCCTTCGGCGCTGTCTGCCTTCGCGCCTTCCGTGATGGAACCGCCGATGGAGCCATAGACGATCGGCTGGCCGGATTTGATTTTCGCGCGAAGCCGTTCCAATGGTTCCAAGCTGCCGACGGCGACGACGGAACGATCAATCCAATTCTGTTGCATGGTCAACATAAGTATTTGTCCTCAAAGGTATTATTTATTGTGTCAATGATGACTTGTCTAGGCGGAAAGTCCGCTATTCATGAATCAATTCCTGCTGAAAGAATGTCGTTTCCATGAACTGTATTATATTAATGTAATGCAGTTTGTCAACGAAAAGGAGCTTGAAAACACATGTATTTGTTTGATGCGCATGTTCATACGGCGGAAAGCAGCCGTTGCGGAAGAATGCCCGGTGCCGAAGTGGCGGAGATTTACAAGAAAAAAGGGTATTCCGGAATCATCATTACGGATCATTTCATCAACGGCAATACGCGGGCGGATCGCAACGCGCCGTGGGAAGAGCAAGTCGCCGTTCAGATGGCGGGTTACAAGGCCGCAAAGGCCCGTGGGGATGAAATCGGTCTCAAGGTTTTCTTTGGCTTCGAAGCAGGTTCCGAAGGAAATGATTTTCTCACCTATGGACTGGATGAAGAATGGCTTTTGAAGCATCCTGAAAGCCCGAAACTTCCTCTGAAAGAATATCTTGCGATGGTTCGGGCGGAAGGCGCGTTCGTTGTCCATGCGCATCCATACCGTCGTGCGAACTACATCAAATGCATTCGTCTTCTGCCGGATGAAGTCGATGCCGTTGAAATCACCAATCTCTGCCGTCCGGAATTGGACAACCGTTTGGCGAAAATCTACGCGGAAGCCTATGGACTGCCCGCAACGGCTGGTTCGGACGCACATACGTTCGAGGCGGTAAAGGATTTTGTCATCGGCACGGATACGCCTATTGAATCCGTGGCGGACTATATCGAACGCGTCAAACAGGGGCGGCTGACATTGGCATAAAAGCCGTCAGCTCTCCTGCGATTCCACAATCTCCTGATAAACTTTGCAGGTCTTGGAGAGTTCGTCATGCGTGCCGAGACCGACGATTTTGCCATCCTGCAAAACGAGAATCTTGTCGGCCGTTTTGACGGTGGAAATTCGTTGCGCAATTTGAATGACGGTGACGCCTTTGCACCATTCGCGAATGCCTGCGCGGAGTTTCTGTTCCGTCGTGCCGTCGAGAGCGGACGTGGAGTCGTCGAGAATCAACAGCCGTGGCTTTTTCAGCAAGGCTCGCGCGATGGAAAGGCGTTGTTTCTGACCGCCGGAGAGCGTGACGCCGCGCTGCCCGACGATGGTCTTGAAGCCTTCTTTGAAGCTAGTTATGAAACCATAGGCTTGCGCGGCTTTGGCGACTTCGACGACTTGTTCATCCGTCGCGTCCGGATTGCCCCAACGGATGTTTTCGGCTATGGATCCGCTGAAGAGAACGGATTCCTGCAGGACCATGCCCATGAGGGAGCGGAGTTCGCTCAATTCGTAGTCCTGCACTTTGTGTCCGTCTATGATAACCGAGCCGGAATCAACGTCATAGAATCGCGGCAGCAGATTGACGAGCGTACTTTTGCCCGAACCCGTGGAGCCCAAAATGGCCATCGTTTCGCCTGGCTTGAGTTCGAAACTGATGTCCTGCAAAATGGCTGGTCCGGAAGCGCCCGGATAACGGAACGTGACATGGTCAAAGGCGACGGATGCGCCGCCGCCAGTGGTGGCTTCGGCCTTCAGTGTGCCGTCGTTGCGGACGGATACTTCGGAATCAAGCACTTCGTTGATACGTTCCGCAGAGACTTTCGAGCGGGCGATATCCGTCATGACGAATGATGCAAACATAAAGGAAAAAAGGATTTGCGTGATGTAGTTGACCATGGCGACGACTTCACCGACGGACAGTTCGCCGCGGCGAACTGTCCAACCGCCGATCCATAGGACGGCGAGAATGCCGAGATTCATGAGAAACATCATGGCGGGCATCATGCCGGACATGAAGCGCGCCGTGCGTATATTCTGATCCGCCAACGTCTTGTTGGCGTCGCCGAACTTCTCGTTTTCATATTCTTCACGGACAAAGGCTTTTACGACGCGCACGCCTGTAAGATTCTCCTGCAACACAGCGTTCAGGGCATCCGTTTTCGTCTGGACGGACATGAACATGGGGCGGCTGTATTTGAAAATGATGAGCACGAGAATGACAAGTGGTGGAATGAGAACGGCGATAACAATGGCGAGTTTCGGATGGATGTGGAGCGCCATGGAGATGCCGCCGATGAGCATAAGTGGTTCGCGCACAAGCATTCGGAGAGACATGCCGATCATCTGCTGAACCTGTTGCACGTCCTGCGTCAA
>JAEEGF012468079.1_pt1 | contig 17563 bp, 14 predicted proteins | sample 9134171 | NCBI WGS metagenome assembly JAEEGF01 (sample SAMN16246542, study PRJNA631951) | gut metagenome | biome: gut microbiome; feature: rumen; material: AP-attached | host: Bos | place: Iran: Karaj | collected 2018-10 | reverse complement strand
CGTGTTCTTTATCGTTGTATCAGTTGCCATCGCTATGAACCCGCCTGCATTTATCGCGCAGCTTATGGGTATTTCATGGGGCGCACTAGCGGGAGCATTCCTGGCACCGTTCCTTTACGGCCTTTACTGGAAGAAGGTTACCGAAAAGGCAGTCTGGGCAAGCTTTTTCTTTGGAGTAGGCATTACGGTCTCAAACCTTTTCCTTAAATTTACAAATGCCATCAACGCAGGAGCAATAGCAATGGTGGGCGGCCTTATCATAGTTCCACTTGTAAGTCTTCTTACAAAAGTAAAAGATAAAGAAGAAGTAGATAAGATCTTTACATGTTATGATGAAAAGATCGTAGTAAGAAAAGCAGATCAGCTTACCGCTGAGGACTAGTGATCTCCGAGGCCGGGGGCGAGGGCTCATTTTTCTTCGTGTATTTTTTTGAAATGTATTTCACCTTTATTGATAGAAAGCTCTTTTCCTTAAATCTATAATTAAATTAAATAATTTAAAACATTTAAAGGAGAAGAGTTATGTCAGAGATTAAAACTGTTGAAGTTAACGGGATTACACTTGCGTACAAAGAATTCGGAACAGGCGATAAATACCTGCTTTCTACGCAGAATTTCTTCCTTAGCGGCTGTCACGAGGAGCTGCTTGGAAAGGCACCATATGATTACCATGTATTTGTAGTTTATATGCGCGGATATGGTAAATCCACCCACATTTTTGACCCAACCCCTCGCGATTACAGCAAGGTTTGGGGCGAAGACCTTATAGCATTTGCCGAAAAGATGGGCATTAAGTCCTTCTACTACACCGGAGTTTCTCATGGAAACTTTGCAGGATGGTATATTGCCTTTAACAGACCTGAGCTTATTCGTGCCTTTGTTAGCTGCGACGGCATCGTACAGTTCAGAAAACAGGACGGAAACAGCATTAAGCCGCAGATCCCGGATCCGGATACATTTGTAGGCAACAGAGAGGCTCTTGAAAAGATGTCATGGATGGAGAATTGGCCTACAAACAATCCTGAGCGTCTTAAGAAACGTGCTGAGAATCATGCAGAGCACACTGAGATTCTTATGGAAAGAAAGCGCGAGGAGTTTGAAGTATTTAACTCAAATTTCATGGCTTGCGATGTTAATTCCGAGGAAGAGCTTTATGATAAGATGAAGAAGATCCCATTCCCTGTACTTATCTGGATTGGCGGTCTTGATCCTCTTGCTACTGCTGAAAAGGCACTTGAAGTTGCTCAGGTTATTCCGGGAGCCAGTCTTCTTACATACCAGCATCTTGGACACGGCGGTGCCGATGAGTGCCCTGAGATCGCTGCAAGAGACTGCGACAGATTCTTTAAGGATACAGAGGGAAGAATTCTTTAATTAAGTCACAAAGGACAGTTCTGATAGGAAAACCTTATGGAACTGTCCTATTTTTCGTTCTCATTTGAAAATTGTTGTAGTATAATATTCCTTATGGATAAAGAATATTATACGTATATTGTAAAGTGCGCAGACGGCTCGCTTTACACAGGATTTACAACAGATATAGAAAAACGCATAAAGGCCCATAACGAGGGAAAGGGAGCAAAGTATACAAAAGGTCGCGGACCGGTGGAGCTTGTGTATTTTGAGACGTCGCAGACCAAAGAAGAGGCTATGAGCAGGGAGTGGCATATAAAAAGACTTACAAAGCCGCAAAAAGAAAAACTCATTGCTTCTTTTAATAAAGGATTAAAATGATGCGCGAAAAGCGCAAAAAGGAGGAAAATGAAAATGCAGTATTATGAGTATGCTGACGAGCACCAAAGGGGAAGAATCGAAAGATTTGAGTATTCTTACACAAATCTTGACGGAAAACTTGTAAACAAGTACGCAAATGTGTACCTGCCATACGGGTATAACGAGAAAGACACGGAAAAGCGTTACAACATTCTTTACCTCATTCACGGAGGAAACGGAAGTCAGGACGCATGGTGGGATTCCACATATCTTAAGAACATGCTTGACGTAATGATCGCAAAAGACGAGATAAAGCCGCTTATCCTTGTTACACCTACCTACTACAGCTACGATAGAGACGGCAGCTTCGAATTCGAAGGCGAGCAGACAAAGAGATTCCAGGAAGAACTTGCAAATACTCTTATCCCTGCTCTTGAGACAAAGTACCACACCTATCTTGAAAACGGAAGCCCAGAGGCTATAAACAAGTCCCGTATGCATAGAGGCATAAGCGGATTCTCTATGGGCGGATGCACCACATGGTTTGCATTTACCAAAAACCTTAAGAACATCGGCTGGTTTGTACCTCTTTCCGGTGATTCCTGGGAGGTTGAACTTCGCGGTGGCCAGACACAGCCTGAAAAGACTACAGAACTTATCGTAAAGGTTATAAAGGATGCAGGCTACACAGCTAAAGACTTCTACCTTTTCCCATGTACAGGCGAGGGAGATATTGCTTATCCGAACCTTACCCCACAGGTTGAGGCCATGAGAAAATACCCTGATATCTTTGTAGAGACAGACACCAATCCAAACGGTAACTTCCATTACCTTACAGAACCGGAAAGAGTACATTGCTACCCTGATGTAAGCTGGTTCCTTTATAAGACATTACCAAGATTATTCAAATAAAGAAACAAAAGCCAAGAGGTTGCTTTTCCTCTTGGCTTTATTTATCCACGTAAATGAGCCCTCGCCCCCGGCACCATGGATCATTTTTTCCTTCTGCAAATCGGGAGCAAAAGCTCCGGCTGCTTTGTTGTATTGCTTATTGGTTCGTGCTATAATGAATGAAAGGCTTTGAAAAGCATTTTAATGGAGGAGTTATCATGCTTGACAGAAATGAATTGATAAAGGAATTAAGGGAAATATGTATTGATTATTCTGATATTATCGGACTTGTCATTCTTTTTGGCTCATATTCTCGTGATGAGGCAAATGAAGATTCTGACATAGATCTGTATATTGAGCCCAGAGATGAGAAAATGACGACTGCAAAGCTGGGAGCAAATAGAAGATATAAGGATTTTAAATATACTTTGTATAGCAAATTTTCAAAAAACTTTGATTTATTGTCTTATGGCGGTGTGAAGGATTCAAAGAGGATTAAAAACAGCCCTTTGTGGGAACAGATTAATAAGGATGGAGTATTAATATATGACAAAAGAGCAAAAACAGTATAAATTACTGATTAAGGCGGATTTAAAGCTTGTTTTTGATAACTATCTAAATGATAATAAAGCTATTAGACTACAGGCTGCTTATCATATGCAACAGGCGGTTGAAAAGACTATAAAGTTTAAAGCCGGAATGGCGGGGCTCAATCTTTGGGGACATGATATTGATGTTTTGATCAGAAAATGTGATGATAATGGAGTCGATATAAATGTACCTAAATTGATACGGGATAAAGCAGATGCCATAACTCATTGGGAGGCTGACTGCAGGTATTATCCCGTTACGGTTGTTCGCAGAGACACAATTAAGAAGGTTTATGATGAAACCGTTAAATGGTTGGAATTGTAGATAATGAGCCCTCACCCCCGGCACCATGGCTCATTTTATTACTTCGCAGCTGATAACTCAAGAATGATAATACAATATGCGGCCTGCATCTTGAAAAAATGTGATGCAGGCCACATTGCTGTGATTATAGTTTTGTATAGAAGAGAATCTTACTTAAATTCCAGACCTTTTTCTATAAGCTTCTGCTTGCCCTCCTCGGTTATTTCATACTTGTTTCCACCACCGTAACCTTTTCCGTATTTGTGATGAAACCATAAACCATTACCAAGGTAGTCGTCATCGGTATCTTTATGAATGTCTTTTTAAATGATAATTTGTGGATCTTTATAGATGAGCACATGCCCTATATCTTCAGTAAAATAATGTATCATATATGTTCAGATATATCAAGTTGGACATTCTTTATATTTTTCTAAGAATTACTTGCCATTTTTTTTATAAAAAGGTTATTGACAACATAATACTCAAGTGATATCTTATATACAGATGTTAGCACTCGGATGGGTTGAGTGCTAACAAAGAAAAAAGAGAAGGGATGATGTGGGTTGGAACTTGATGAGAGAAAGTTAAAGATCTTGCAGGCAGTGGTCAGGAATTATCTTGCTACAGGCGAACCGGTTGGTTCCCGTACTATATCAAAGTATACCGATCTTAATCTTTCTTCTGCCACTATAAGAAATGAGATGGCAGACCTTGAAGAGCTCGGACTTATATTTCAGCCACATACTTCCGCAGGTCGTATTCCTTCGGACAAGGGCTACAGATTATATGTAGATACCCTTATGAGCGACAAGATCAAAGAAGTGGAAGTTCTTAAAGAAGACCTTGTTCAAAAAGCTGACAAGATGGAAAACATTTTGCAGAACATGGCTAAGCTTCTTGCACAGAACACAAACTACACTTCCATGATCAGCTCCCCTTTATATACCCATAAAAAGGTTAAGTTCATACAGCTTACCGAGATGGATGAGCACCAGCTTCTCCTTGTTATCGTACTTAACTCAAATGCAGTAAAGAATCGTATGATAACCTCTGATGTGGCTGTAGACAAAGAAGTGGTTCTTAAGCTTAACATTTTACTTAACTCCACACTTCAGGGCCTTGATCTTACCGAGATCAATATGGCCATGATAAGCAAGATCAAGGATCAGGCCGGCGAGTACGCAGGGCTTATAACACTTATCCTTGACGCTATCGCTAAAGAAGTGGGAGAGGATGACACCCAGGAGATATATACTAGCGGCGCAACCAACATTTTCAAGTATCCCGAGCTTACCTCGAGTGAAAAGGCCAGCGAGCTTTTATATACAATAGAAGAAAAGAAAGAACTTGGTACACTTTTATCAAGCAGGATGGACGAAGAAGGCGACCGGGGCATACAGGTTTACATCGGTAATGAGACCACGGTAGACTCCATGAAAGACTGTTCTGTTGTTACCGCAACCTACGAGGTTGAGGAAGGTGTATACGGAAAGATCGGTATCGTAGGTCCAAAGCGAATGGATTACGAGAAGGTCGTCAGCACACTTCATTCTTTTATGCATCAGCTTGACGACATTTTCAAGAAAGATGAAAAGAAAGACGAAGCGTAGAAAGGAAGATCGGATTTGACTGAAGAAAAAGATATGCAGCAGGAAGCTGTTTCCGAGGAAGAAAAGGTTAATGAGGCTGTAGAAGATACAGAATCTAAAGAGACCGAAGAAGCAAAAGAAACTTCCGGCGGCAAAGAGGACAAAAAGAAGAAAAAGGCCGACAAAAAAGAGCAGGCTTACGAAGAGAAGATAGCAGAGCTTAATGACAGAGTTATGCGTCAGATGGCCGAATTTGATAATTACAGAAAGCGTACCGAAAAGGAAAAGAGCCAGATGTTTGAGATAGGTGCAAAAGACATCATCGAAAAGGTTCTTCCTGTGGTAGATAATTTCGAAAGAGGTTTATCTGCTCTTTCTGATGAAGAAAAAGAAAGCGCTTTTGCGCAAGGCATCGAAAAGATATACAAGCAGCTTACACAGGTGCTTACAGATGCAGGAGTTGAGCCTATAGAGGCTGTAGGAAAAGAGTTTAATCCGGATTTTCATAACGCGGTTATGCATGCGGAAGATGAAAACCTCGGTGAAAATATAGTAGCAGAAGAATTCCAGAAGGGTTACACCTACAAGGGTTCTGTTGTAAGACATTCAATGGTAAAAGTAGTCAACTAACATATAGGAGGAAAAGAGTTATGAGTAAGATTATCGGTATCGATCTTGGTACAACAAATTCATGCGTTGCCGTAATGGAAGGCGGACAGCCAGTAGTTATCGCAAACGCTGAAGGTGCTAGAACAACACCTTCTGTAGTAGCATTCACAAAGACAGGCGAAAGACTTGTTGGTGAGGCTGCAAAGCGTCAGGCAGTTACAAATGCAGACAAGACAATCTCTTCAATCAAGAGACATATGGGTACAGATTATAAAGTATCTATAGATGATAAGAAATATACACCACAGGAGATCTCGGCGATGGTTCTCCAGAAGCTTAAGACAGATGCAGAGAGCTACCTTGGTGAGAAGGTTTCAGAGGCAGTTATCACTGTTCCTGCATACTTCAACGATGCTCAGCGTCAGGCTACAAAGGACGCAGGTAAGATCGCAGGTCTTGATGTAAAGCGTATCATCAACGAGCCTACAGCAGCAGCTCTTGCGTATGGCCTTGATAATGAGAAAGAGCAGAAGATCATGGTATACGACCTTGGTGGCGGTACCTTCGATGTTTCCATCATCGAGATCGGTGACGGTGTTATCGAAGTTCTTTCAACAAACGGTGATACAAGACTTGGCGGCGATGACTTCGATGAGAAGATCACAAGATATATGATCGACGAGTTTAAGAAAGCTGAAGGCGTTGATCTTTCACTTGATAAGATGGCACTTCAGAGACTTAAAGAAGCTGCAGAGAAGGCAAAGAAAGAGCTTTCAAGCAGCACAACAACAAATATCAACCTTCCGTTCATCACAGCTACACAGGACGGACCAAAGCATTTTGATATGAACCTTACAAGAGCTAAGTTCGACGAGCTTACACATGACCTCGTTGAAAGAACAGCTATCCCTGTACAGAATGCCCTTAAAGATGCCGGTCTTACTACAGCCGATATCTCAAAGGTACTTCTTGTAGGTGGTTCTACACGTATCCCTGCAGTTCAGGAAAAGGTTAAAGCTCTTACAGGCCACGAGCCAAGCAAGAATCTTAACCCTGATGAGTGTGTTGCACTCGGTGCTTCTATCCAGGGTGGTAAGCTTGCAGGCGATGCAGGCGCAGGTGACATCCTTCTTCTTGATGTTACTCCGCTTTCACTTTCAATCGAGACAATGGGCGGTATCGCTACAAGACTTATTGAGAGAAATACTACAATTCCTACAAAGAAGAGCCAGATCTTCTCTACAGCAGCAGATAACCAGTCTGCAGTAGATATCAACGTAGTACAGGGTGAGAGACAGTTCGCTAAGGACAACAAGTCACTCGGACAGTTCAGACTTGACGGTATCCCACCAGCAAGAAGAGGCGTTCCACAGATCGAGGTTACATTCGATATCGATGCCAACGGTATCGTTAATGTATCAGCTAAAGACCTTGGAACAGGCCGTGAGCAGCACATTACCATTACTGCAGGTTCTAACATGTCTGATGCAGATATCGAAAAGGCAGTTAAGGAAGCTGCTGAGTACGAGGCACAGGATAAGAAGCGTAAAGACGCTATAGATGCAAGAAACGATGCAGACGCTATGGTATTCCAGACAGAGAAGGCTCTTGAGGAAGTTAAAGACCAGATCAGTCCTGATGAGAAGGCTACTGTTGAGGCAGATCTTGCACACCTTAAAGAACTCATCGAGAAGAGCAATCCTGAGGTTATGAGCGACGGCGAAGTTGAAGACATCAAGGCAGCCAAAGAAAAACTCATGACAAGTGCACAGAACGTATTCCAGAAGATGTACGAAAAAGCAGGCGCTGCAGCAGGTGCAGGTCAGGCAGGTCCTGATATGGGCGGCTTTGCAGGCGGCGATGCAAATACTCAGAGCAGCAGCGGAAACGACGACAACGTTGTAGACGGTGACTACAGAGAAGTATAATTCTTAGACGATATTAATTGTGACAGTTTGAGACGCATTATTTGCGCCTCAAACTTTCGCATTTCTAATTAGGTGGAAAAATTATGGCAGAAAACAAAAGAGATTACTACGAGGTACTGGGCGTAAGCAAAGGTGCTTCGGATTCTGAGATAAAAAGTGCATACAGAAAGCTTGCTAAAAAGTATCATCCTGATGCAAACCCGGGAGATAAAGAAGCCGAGGTTAAATTCAAGGAAGCTTCCGAGGCATATGCTGTACTTTCAGATCCTGAAAAGAGAAGCAAATACGATCAGTTTGGCCATGCAGCCTTTGAAAACGGCGGCGGTGGCGGCGGATTTGATTTCTCCGGTATGGATATGGGAGATATTTTCGGTGATATCTTCGGAGGCGCTTTCGGTGATTTCTTCGGCGGCGGAAGCAGACGTAATCCAAACGCTCCAAGGCAAGGTGCAAATGTCAGAGCCGGTCTTCGTATAACCTTTGAAGAGGCTGTATTTGGATGCGAAAAGGAGCTTACACTTAACCTTAAAGATGAATGCAAGACCTGTAAAGGTACCGGCGCAAAGCCGGGTACCAGCCCTGTTACCTGTAGCAAGTGTGGCGGCAGCGGTCAGGTTGTATTCCAGCAGCAGTCACTGTTTGGCGTAGTACGTAATGTACAGGCCTGTCCTGATTGTAGAGGAACAGGTAAGATCATAAAAGATAAGTGTCCTGACTGCCACGGCGCAGGTTATATTACAAACAGAAAGACTATTTCAGTAAGTGTACCTGCAGGTATAGATGACGGACAGAGTATCCGTATAAGAGAAAAAGGTGAGCCGGGTGTAAATGGCGGCGGAAGAGGAGATCTTCTTGTAGAGATCTCAGTATCAAGACATCCTATCTTCCAGAGAGACGGTTACGACATCTACTCTACAGCCCCTATTTCTTATACAAGAGCTGTACTTGGCGGAGATATCCGTATCTCTACTGTAGACGGAGATGTTCTTTACAATGTTAAGCCGGGTACTCAGACAGACACAAGAGTAAGACTTCGCGGTAAGGGTGTTCCTTCCCTTCGAAACAAAGACGTAAGAGGAGACCATTACGTTACACTTGTGGTACAGGTACCTACAAGCCTTACATCAGAGCAAAAAGACCTTCTTAAGAAGCTTGATGCCACATTCCCAGACCCTACAGGCGGTGCGGGAGCAAATGGCAGTTCAGAGCCTCCAAAAGGAAAGAAAAAGAAGTTTTCAGAAAAACTGAATGACTTGTTTGAATAAAAGAATTCCCTTTGCGCGAGTCAAACGAAGTTTGAATCACGCTTAGGGAATTCTTTGTTCTGGATTTGCAAAAAATCGACTTAGAAATTTTTCAATGATTTTTTGCAAAGAGCAGAACTTCCTTATTCGCCCTTGACTTGATCAAGGGCGATTTTTTATATTACGCTATATCTTCCATCTGTGCGGTGTAAAGTTTGTAATATGCACCGCCTTTTTTCATAAGTTCTTCGTGGGTTCCTGCTTCAACTATACCGCCATCATCGATATACATGATCTTGTCACATCCTCTGATGGTAGAAAGTCTGTGGGCGATGATAAATGAGGTACGTCCTTTAAGCATGGTGTTAAGTCCCTGCTGAAGGGCTTTTTCTGTGTTTACATCGATACTTGAGGTAGCTTCATCAAGCACCAGGATTGCTGGGTCTGAAAGAAGCGTCCTTGCAAAAGAGATAAGCTGCTTCTGACCCTGAGATAGGAGTGAGCCTCGCTCTTTTACTTCCGTATCGTACCCTGCCGGCATCTTTTCTATAAAGCTGTCTGCGCAGACCTTCTTGCTTGCTTCTTTTATCTCTTCATCAGTTGCATCAAGCTTTCCGTACAGAATGTTGTCTTTAATGGTGCCTGAGAAAATGAAACTGTCCTGCAGCATTATTCCCATCTGGCTTCTAAGAGAGTGCAAAGTAACCTTTGAAATATCAACTCCGTCTATAAGTACGGTTCCGCTGTTTACATTATAAAAGCGGGAGATAAGGTTTACTATGGTGCTCTTACCTGAGCCTGTTGGGCCTACAAGAGCCACGCTTTGCCCCGGCTCAACCTTAAATGAGACGTTGTGAAGTATCTCTTTGTCTTCTTCATATGAAAAGCAGACGTTTTTAAACTCAACTTCGCCCTTTATAGGAGGAAGCTCGGTAGCACCCGGAGCATCGTCTACATCAACTTTTTCGTTCATAGTCTCAAATATACGCTCAAGATAAGCCATGTTGTTAAGGAAATTGTTGAAGATATTTCCCATGTTCATAATTGGCTGCCAGAACCTTGCGGAGTAGCTTGAGATACTGATTATGGTACCTACCGTTTTATGGCCTCCTGCAAAAATAATCATGCCTGAAATGAAGATAGCGGCTCTTATAAGGACCGATATGGCATCAATGCCCGGCCATACAAGGTTATTGTAGCTTACCGCCGTAAGCCAGGTCTTGCGGCAGTCATCTGCAAGATCTGAAAAGATAGCTGCATTTTCGTCTTCTCTGGCAAAAATCTGTGTTATCCTTGCGCCCACTATATTTTCCTGCAAGTAAGCGTTAAGATTTGAGTTCTTGTTAGAAACCCTTTGCCATGCTTTTCTTTGTCTGTTCTTTATCCAAAGCATGAAAAATGCGAGGATAGGAACTCCGCAAAGCACTACAAGTGACATCTGCACATCAACAAGCAGCATAAATACTATGATAAAAATAAGGTTTATGGTCTCAAGCACCACATTTATAAGGCCGTTTGAGAGCATATCGGAAACTGAGTTAACGTAGTTTACAACTCTTATAAGGATCTTTCCGTGGGGCCTGTCATCAAAATATTTAAAGCTCAGCTTTTGAAGATGGGCAAAAAGATCTTTTCTTATGTCGTAAATAATACTCTGAGAAACCTTTACCATTATCTTTGAGCGAAGAGTGGTAAATATCACGCTTACTATAAATATTGCCACAAGCGCGCCCACAAGGCCAAAAAGATAAGGAATGTTTTTATCTGGTATTGCCTCGTCTAAGGCAAGCTTTGTTATGATAGGAGACATATAGCCTGCAGCGCCGCCAAGAGCGCTAAGTATAATGGCGGTTCGCATCTTTCCTATGTATTTTTTTATGTAGGAAGAGGCAAGAAGGAGATGACGCAGGTCAAAAGGCTCTTCAAGCTGCTCGTCCTGTCTGTAGGTATTTCGTTTAGCCATTATAATACGCCTCCTTCCCTAAGTGCTTCTATGGAATCGCCAAGCTGAAGTTCTACAAGGTCTTTGTAGTAACCGCCGGCATTTACAAGCTCTTCGTGAGTGCCTTCTTCTATGATACGTCCGTCTTTAAGAACCAGGATCTTGTCTGCAAATTTGGTGGTGGAGATTCGCTGGGCGATGATGATCTTGGTACAGTTAAAATCAAGATCGCGAAGAGAATGCTGTATATGCTTTTCTGTCTCCATATCAACTGCAGATGTGGTATCATCAAGTATAAGGATCGATGGCTTAATGGCAAGGGCTCTTGCAAGGGAGATACGCTGCTTCTGCCCGCCTGAAAGACCGACGCCACGCTCGCCTACTATGGTATCGTAGCCTTCCGGCATCTTTAAGATAAACTCGTCAGCAGCAGAGTATCTTGCAAATTTAACGATCTCTTCTGCACGAAGATGCGGCACGCCGTAGGCAATATTTCCTTCTATGGTATCTGAATACAAAAGCACGTCCTGGGTGGCAAGACCGATATTTTTACGAAGGTCGGTAAGCTTGTATTTGGATACGTCAATGCCGTCAATAAGGACTTTTCCGGCCGTAGGCTCGTAAAATCTTGGTATCATCTGTATAAGAGAAGTCTTACCGCAGCCTGTTTCTCCGATTATGGCAACAGTTTCGCCGGGATTTGCCGTAAATGAGATATCGTAAAGCACCGGAAGATTGCCGTCTTCGTATTTGAAAGAAACGTGGTCAAATTCTACTTTTCCTTCAAATCTGTCAGGGTGTGCTATTGCGTCTTTATCATCTACAATCTCGGCCTCTGAGTAGTAGATCTCCATAACCTTATTTGAAGCCGCGTTAAATCTTTGAAACTCATTCATGATATTACCAAGCTGTCTCATAGGGTTTGCGATAGCCCATATAAGCATTGAAAATGAGATGTACTCGCCCATTGTGATACGGCCGTTTATAATAAAGATACCGCCCACAGTAAGGAGGATTATCGGCATAAGATCTGCGATGGTCTCTATATATGGGTAGAACTTAAGCCAGGTATTCTGGGTGTCGATATTTGTCTCCATAAAGTCTTTGTTGGCATTATCAAATTTGTTTATTTCGTAGTCTTCCCTTGCAAAAGCCTTAACCACGCGGTTTCCTGATATGTTTTCCTGAGCGTGGGTATTCATGCTTGCAAGTTTTTCACGAAGCAGAGTATGCTTTGGAGCTACGGAAGTCTTAAATTTAACTACTATGAAGAAAATAAGTGGCGAGATGATAAGGATCGAAAAAGCAAGGAGCGGATCCATTATCACAAAATAAATGGCAGCAGAAAAAAACAGGACAAATGACTCAACGATCATACGGATGACCCAGGCGATATTGTGCCTTACGGCATCAAGGTCTCCCGTTACTCTTGTCATAAGGTCGCCTGTTCTGTAGGTGCTGTAAAATTTCATATCCTGACGGGATATTTTGTTGTAAAGATAATTTCTTATCTTAAAAAGTGCGGACTGGGAGCAAAGCTCGTAGCCCATACAGTCAAGGTAGACTATAAGGACTCGAAGGAGAGTAAGTCCCACCATAGCGCCTATAAGCCTGTAAAAGACGCTGTAATCGCCGGAGCCGCCTCCGTTTCCAAGTTTTGTAAATTCATCCACAAGTTTTCCCGAGAAAAACGGTACCACGATCTGCATAACGTTGTAGACTACAGTACCAAAAAGACAGACAACAAAAAGAACGCGCATACCTGAAAGATTTTCCCATAGCCAGCTAAATTTGGACTTAGGAAAAGTTACAGTCTTCGCGTTCTTATCAGTTGCTTTTGCGGTGTCAGTGCTCATGATCACAAAAACCTCCATAATGATAGGTGAAAATCCCTAGAGTTTTCACAATTATAAAACGTTCTTGTAATTATAGCACCTTGATTCATTTTAAACAACGGGGTTTGCAAAATTAAAATATTTTAAATTGCGGTCTTGAATCTGTTCTTGTATTCTGTAGGAGTTACTCCCTCATAGCGCTTAAAGGCACGGATAAGGGTAAGAGCGTTTGTGTATCCGCAATAATCCGCTATCTCATTAAGGGTTTTATCTTTTACAAGCAGTTTCTTTGCCATGTCAAGACGCAGAAGATGGATGTAGTCTGAAAGACCGCTTCCTGTCTGCTTTTTAAAGAGCCTTGAGACGTAAGGCATGCTAAGATTAAACTTTGCGGCGATGCTCTTAAGGCAAAGGTCAGGGTCCGTGTAGTTTTCATTTACATATTTTACTATATCATCATCCCTGCTTTCAGAATCTGAATTCTCACCTTCGCTGTCCTTTAAGGTATGGTAGCAAAGAATAGGAGATGAATGAGGATTTTTTATTATGCACTGTCTTACTTCTTCTGTCTCAAGATAAGCATCATTAATATGCTTTAAGGAATGACGAAGATTACTTACTGCGGCAGAGACAGACATACCAAGAGACTCGATGATATAGTCTCTTATCTCGTTTATTATCTCGTAAAGCTCTGTATACATTGCAGTCTTGCTTACATCATCAAGATCTTCGAAAGGGTTTATTACAATATACAGCACGCGGTTAAGGGTTGAGGAATAGACAAAAGCAGTATCCGCAAAATAGTCACTTATCATATCGGTAACGGATTGCTGCAGCATTTCCATGTGGTTTATGCCGCCGTATTTAACAGGGCTTTCGGGAAGCTTGGTGGTAAAAAGGCCAAGAACCATAAAACAGTCTGACTGGAGAGGAAGAAGTTTTTCGTCCTCTCTTATCATGTTTTTGATAATGTCTATATTGTCGCCAAGCAGAAGGTCTGTAAGGATCTTCTTGCGGTAGAGCTTATAGTATTTTTCAGAGTACCTGTCAGCTTTTTCGGATAGATTGCGAAGTTTTTCAATGTGGTCGTTGATCACGCTGTATTCATTTTTGTCTGTATTTTCGCTGTCAGCTGTGGCATCTAAGGTGCTCATGATATTTTCAACAGGAGTGTATTGCTTTTTTGCAAGGACGTGGCAGAGCACGATACCAACTAAAACGGTAAGAGCAAAGCAAAAAGCTAGAAGCCTTATGGAGTTTATTATGGCGGTGTTATCTAGAGCAAGTGTAAAGTAATAATTGCTGTCATTGTTAGCTGCTCCAGATTTGCAGATAAATGTAATTGGCTTTCCGGAAAGAAGCGCCTTTACGTATACAGAGGATTCGGTGTCTTTTTCATCTATAACAAAGGCGTTACTGCCGGGAAGATTGCCGTATACAAGACCCTCATCGCCTGCGTCGATCGCTACTTCGCAGTTGTGCTCTGAAGAAAGCTTTGAAATGATACCCGCAAAAGCATCCATATCAAGCTTTATTATAAGGGTTGCTTTTGAAGGCTGACCCGGCCTTGATATGGTAAGTTTTCGCATAAAGTAGATCTGACGGTCGTATCCGCGCTTGGCACTGTAGGTCTTTTGTATATCGTTAAAAACGAGCTGCGAAAGGAAGGTATCATAATCTATAAGAAGATCGTTTTGTACGGTTCCTGCAAATTCGTCTCCGTGGTAAATGTTTTGCGAAGAAAGAACGCAGTCGCTGTTGTCAAAGTGTATATATAACTCTTTTATCAGTTCATTTTTACTTACTTCCTCACGGAGCTGATCGTGTAAAAGCTTCATATTGTAGGTCTGCCATGCGTTATATGGCCAGGAATAAGACTTGATGGTATAAATGCGTTCCTGAGAAAGGAAAGTACGGGCTACCGCATTAAGATTGTTAAACCTTGTATCCATGATGTTGCGAAACTGGGAAACGGAAAGAAGACCGGTCTTTGCATACATTTTGCCGGCACTTGTAAGTGTAATTGAAAAGAGCCCCAGACATATCACGATAGAAAGCATAAAAATAGATATGTAGGAAACAAGAAATGATTTGTAAACCTTTTTGCCCGGAAATCCCAATAACTTTTTAAACATGTAAACACCCCCGCACCTTTTTTTAAGTATCAATACTTGTATAGGTACATGCTAGATTATATCAAATAATAAGCCCGTTTTCTACAGACATGACAAGAAATGATAGCTGTGAAAAAATTGATACCTATGGTAAAAACGTGATTGATATCATAAAGATATATATGATACTTGATAGCTTTATTGATTTTTTTTAAGATAGTATCAGATCCAAGCGCGCGGTAAGATCGGAGAAACATTGTAATGAAAAAAAGAAAGGGTAAAATTATGGGAAATAATTTGAAGAAGGTATTGGTTTTTCTTTTTTGCTTTAGCCTTGTAATAGGGCTTATAGGCTGCGGCGGCAGCAGTAGTGGCAAAATAGACGGAAGTGATGACTCTACTCCTAAAGCAGCAGCAGAAAACAAAGCATCTGGCGGCAGCACCGAAACAGAAAGCAGTACTGACGGTCCTGTAGAGTTTACTTTCTGGTATCCTTTAGGACAGAACGTACTTGGTAATATGAAACAGTACGGCGAAAACGAAGTGTTCCAGTGGGCAGGAGAAAAACTTGGGGTTAACGTAACATTTCTTCACCCTGTGCAGGGCACAGAGCAGGAAGCATTTTCACTTTTCTTTGCTTCAGACAATCTTCCTGATTTCATATATACAGGCGGAAACCTTATGTATGTTGACGGACCTGAGAGCGCGGTAGAAGACGGTTACTTCCTTGATCTTACAGATCTTGCAAATGAATATTGTCCAAACTATATGGCAGTAGTTAATTCAAGCGACGATCTTAAGAAACTCACAGTAACAGATAACGGCATCAGATGGTGCTTCAACTTCATTTACGAAAAAGGACGTAAAGGAAACTTTGGTCCTGTAATAAGAAAGGATTTTCTTGATGCGGTAGGCGAGACCGTTCCTGTTACATATGATGACTGGACAAGAGTGCTTACAAAATTTAAGAACGATCTTAATATAGAGGCTCCTGTATTTATCCAGTACGGCGACGGTGATTACAGTCTTAACGACTGGACAGCAGGATTTTATACCGCAAAAGACTTCTTTGCAAAGGACGGAAAGACAGCTACATACGGACCACTTGAAGATGGCTACAAGGATTACCTTGACCTTCTTGCAGGCTGGTATAAGGACGGACTTCTTGATCAGAACTTCTCTATCCGCAACAATGTTACTCCTGATGATGACCTTGTATTTAATGACAAGATTGGTGGTTGGGTAACATTTGCAAGCTGGACAGGTACAGATTATTACCCAAGCAGAGGTGCTACAAATCCTGACTTTAACCTTGTGGCAGCACCAATCCCTGCTAAGAAAGCGGGAGATGAGAGACACCTTCGTAATGAGGATCTTCAGATCAACTCCATGCAGATCGCTGTAAGCGCTAAGTGTCAGAACATTCCAAAGGCTCTTGAGTGGATGGATTTCTTCTACAGCAAGGAAGGCACACAGGCTATGAACTATGGTCTTCATGAGGGCAAGACATATGACGTACAGCCTGACGGCAGCCTTAAGTGGGGCGAATACATCACAGCAAATCCTGACGGCATGACAATGACAGAAGCACGTGGCTACTACACATCAAACAACGCTTTCTACGAGAACTACAACAGAGTATCAGACACATGGAAAGAAGTTCAGAAAGAAAGCCAGCAGACATGGGTGGCTTCAAAAGATGACTGGGTAATGCCAAAGGGCGTTAATATGACAGCAGAAGAGAACCAGGAATTCTCATCCATTATGACTGAGATCAGAACCTATGTGGTTGAAGAGACAGTTAAGACTATTATGGGCATTTCATCTACTAGTTTTGATGACTTCAGAAATCAGATAAGAAGCATGGGTATCGAAAGAGCAACAGAAATCTATCAGACTGCTCTTAACAGATACTTAAGCAGATAATAAAAAAATATCTCCCGGGGGAACTTTTCTCCTCTTTCCCTCCGGGAGAATTATTTAAAAGGATAAAAAATGAAGAAGAAAATTTGGAAAAACAGGGCTCTGTATATAATGATGATACCTGTGCTTGCTTACTTTGCCGTATTTTGCTACGCACCGATGGCAGGCATCATCATGGCGTTTCAAAAATATAAGCCATCCACAGGGCTTCTACACAGCAAATGGGTGGGTCTTAAAAACTTTACCACCTTCTTTAAAAGTTACTACTTTATAAGGCTTTTAAGAAACACCATAACTCTTTCACTTAAAGATATAGCTTTCTCATTTCCTGCGGCGATCATCTTTGCCCTTATGTTAAATGAGGTAAGAAGCAAATTCTTTAAAAAGACGGTTCAGACCATTTCTTACCTGCCTTATTTTATCTCACTTGTGGTCGTATGCGGACTTGTGGCAGACTTTACGGAGGCAGGCGGAGTTATAAGCAACATTTTTGCAAAGCTTGGAGGTCCTTCAGGCGGCCTTCTTTCAAACCCCAAATATTTCCACGGGATATTTGTGGCAAGTAATATCTGGCAAAACCTGGGATACAGCTCCATTGTTTATATTTCGGCGCTTTCTGCCATAGACCCTCAGCTTTACGAGGCTGCAAGAGTGGACGGAGCAACGCGCTGGCAGCAGACGATCCACATTACGCTTCCGGCCCTTATGCCTACCATTATCATAATGCTCATCTTAAGAGTCGGTAACATTATGACTGTAAGCTATCAGAAGGTTATCCTTCTTTACAGCCCGGCTACATATGATACTGCAGATGTTATTTCAACATTCGTATACAGAAAAGGTCTTATTGATAACGATTACGGATATTCTACAGCTGT